>Ga0160427_10000030_pt1 | contig 151926 bp, 156 predicted proteins | sample SolpanmetagenomL_FD_108194 | JGI IMG/M metagenome (GOLD analysis project Ga0160427, IMG submission 108194) | Solar panel surface microbial communities from Lawrence Berkeley National Laboratory, California, USA - L | ecosystem: Engineered > Built environment > Solar panel > Unclassified ...
ACTGCCAAATGCTTGCGCACCGGTTTCTCCCAGCCGACAGCCGACCTCAGCCACGACCAGGCGAGCCGCTGACGGACGCGGGAACCGGCACCCGCCGTGCCGGGCCGGGCCCACGTAGGACGCGGAGACCCACCCGCAGGACCCACCTGAGGGACCACGTAGGGGCTGCCGAAGGCCGCGTAGCCCCGTCGCGAGTGGCACAACACCGCTCCCTGCGAACCGTGCACCCACGGCCCGTCGGGCCCTCGCGAAAAGGGACGGCCGTCAGGCCGCGACCTTCCCGCAGCGCCGCTGCTACTTCTCCACCGCCACATCCGTACAACCGGGCACCCCGCCCACCGATGTCTCCGCCCGACCTCCACTGATGATCTTGAAAGGACCATCCCGATGACCTACGCGACCATCGTCACCACCGCCACCGTCCTGCTCGGCCTCACCGTCATCTACCTCTCCCGCCGCGATTACCAGCGCACCCACAGCCACAACACCGCACCTCTCAGCTGGCGGGGCCTGCTCGGCCAGCTCACCGGCACCCACGCCTGGGCCGTGCGGGTCCTCGTGGGCCTGGCCGCCGTCGTCGTCCTCGTCGGACTCGCCCTGGGCACCCTCACCCCCGACCTGGCCCTGACCCACGCCGAGCGGATCATCACCGCCACCGGTCGCAGCATCGCCGACGTCATCACCGCAGTGCGCAGCGGCGAACCCAGCGACCCCGCAGACCCCACCCCTCAGACCACGGCCGCCACGCCGGACGGGCCAGGCCGCTCCGAAGCGCCCGAGGCCCGTGACGACCCCAGCCCCCTACCACCAGCGTGAACAGCCACGAGACCACCCACTGGGGACACCCCATGAACGGCTGCGTCCTGCGCGCACCCAGCACCGTCACCAGCCACGGGGCCCCCTCCGGCGGCTCCCGAGCCGCTGGTGACGGCGATGCGATCTGCCACCATCGAAGCCGTGGCGTACTACCTCGGGCCCGACCGTCCCCGCTGGACACCTTCATCCTGGGCTGAGGTCGTGCAGGCCGCTGCCGACGGGATCCTGGATGAAACGACCTGGATGGAGCTCAAGCAGGACATCCCCTCGGCCACGAAGGGCGCCACGACCGAGCTCGCCCGTGACCTGGCCTCGTTGTCCTTGCACGGCGGGTTGCTGATCGTGGGCATCGCCGACGACGGTGGCCGCGCCGGGGAAGTCACCGGGGTGCGCGACCCGCACCGGCTGGTCCAACGCGTCGACCAGGTCGCCCGCGACAGCGTCAGCCCACCCGTGACGATCCATGCCCAGCTCTCCACCCACCCTGACGACCCCACCCTGGGCGTCGTCCTCATCGTCATCGAGGCCAGCCCGCTGCCCCCGCACATGGCCGACGGGGACTTCTGGGGCCGCGGTGATACCGGCAAGCGCAAGCTGACCGAGCCAGAGATCCGCCTCTACATGGACCGCTCGTTGCAGCGGCGCGCCGGCACTCGTGACCTGCTCGAGCAGCTGGTGAACGATTCCCCCGCTCCCGACCTGCACCGCATGCACTTCCTCGCCCACCCCTTCAGCGGGCGACCCGACGCCCTGACCGACTGGGTCCACGACGACCCGCGTGGACTGCAGACCAAGCTGCAGTGGGCCGCGCATTTGCACGCCAACGCATGGGACCTCAGTCAATGGATGGGCGACGCACACCAAGCCCCCGGGGGTGTCACCTACTCCTACGTCCAGCCGGGAACGGCTATCGAGGCGATGGACAACATGAATCTGCAGCTGCTGGATGTCGACACCGACGGCACGCTGCGCTACACCCTGACCAACATCGCCACGGTCCACGGCACCTACCCCAACAACCGCACCATCCTGTCGCTGCCGGGGGTCGAGAGCTTGACCCAGCAGTTGACGGCGGTGACCGCTCAGGTGGCCCACCTCGGCGGCATCGCCGGCTCCTGGGGTCTGGGGGTAGCGGTCACGAACCTCCACGGCGCAGTGGGACGCCTGCGCGACGGCGACGAGATCACCGGTCGCCACCGCTTCCCTCAGCGGCACTACCTGCACACCATCACCACCACTAGCACCGCCTTGGCCGCGCATCCCGCCGCAGAAGCTCACCGACTGACTGCCACCCTGCGGCGTGTTCTCACCGGGAGCTCACGGCCCGCAACACACCGCCCCTGACCCAGGGGTACGCCCCGCGGCGTTGATGACGCAGGCCGCAGGGGGTGACGAACCACGTACGACTCGCGAACACCGCGGGCGCCCTGGGTTCACCGTCTCCCTCCGCGAGCGCCCAAGGCACGGTGCATCGGGGCCAGCGGTGGCGACGGGGGCTGAACACGAGTCGCGAGGAGAGTCCCCAAGCCGCGCCGCTGGACACGGCGACCATCCTCATGCGGCTCAAACGTACCACCGGTGGTACGGTTGAGCCTTGATAGATGGTCGGATAGAGACTGACGAAAAGGTAAAGGGGCGGCGTGAGTTACCGAGAGACTCTGCGCTGGCGTGCCTTCGATACGCACGGCGTGATCACCGTCGTCGATGCTGACCGTCTCGGTGTCCCGGCCGTGGAGCTGCGCAAGCTCACCCACCGCGGGGCCCTGGAGCGTCTTGGCTACGGCGTCTACCGCATGAACGAGGTGGCCCCCACTCCCCTGAGTGAATACGCCGAAGCCGTAGCGCTCGCCGGCCCCCAGGCTTTCGTCGCCGACGACGCTGTCCTTGCCCTGCATGATCTCGCTCTGGTCAACCCTCGCCGCATCACCGTGGCCACGCCTGATCGTGTCCGAGCCACCCTGCCCAGCACCGTCCGCCTCATCCGCCGCCACCTCCCGCCCGAGGACGTCACCGACGTCGATGGCGTGCCGGCTATGACCATCCCCGCCGCGATCCGAGCCTGCCGCACCCAGGTGATGACCGACCGCCTCCTGGCCGGCGTCCACGACGCCCGTGCGCGCCGCCTCATCGACGACTGCACCGCCGAACAGCTGCTGGCCGAGCTGAGCGGCGAAGCGGACGTCGAGACGGCTGATGGGGTGGGCGCGCCGGGCGAGACCAAGCCGAGACGCACGCGGGCTCGCGCAGGTTCCAACCCTCGTCCCGCATCCCACGCCGCTCCCCACACGACATCCGAGGTCGCCACGTGAGCACGCACCAGTTCCCCGCCGACCCCGGCAGCCTGTCGGTCCTGCAACGGCGCATCACCCAGGCTGCTCGCAGCCGGGACCAGACCGCGAGTCGTCTGCAGGTCACCGTCGCCCAGATCGTCGTCGCCCAGCTCTTGCCCGGCGGGGCCATCAAAGGTGGCGCCGGGTTGAAGCTGCGACTGGGCAACGCCTTCACCCGTGACAGCCGTGACCTGGACACCGCAGTGCGCGAAGATGTCGACGCCTTCGTCGTCGAGCTCGCTGCTCGCCTGGAGGAGGGCTGGGGCCACTTCACTGGCCAGGTGCTGCCCGGAGTGCCACCCACCCCCGCCGGGATCCCCACCGGCTACGTCATGCGCCCCTTCGTCATCAAGCTGCGTTACCACGCCAAGGCCTTTCTCAGCCTGCCCCTGGAGATCGGTTACGACGAGCTCGATGCCCTTGGCGGACCCCTTGACCATCACCTCGCCGACGACGTTGTGTCTCTCTTCGCCGAGCTGGGCCTGCCCGTCCCGCAACCGGTGCGCTTGCTTCCTGCGGCCCTGCAGATCGCCCAGAAGCTGCACGCCTGCACCACGGCGGGCAGTGAGCGCGCCCACGACCTCGTCGACCTGCAGCTGCTGGAACCCGGCAGCGACGACGCCGATGTGGCCGAGGCCACCGCCCGACTGTTCGCCTTTCGCCGCGCTCACTCCTTCCCCGCCGCCCTCACTCCCGGCCCCGGCTGGGACACCCGCTACACCGACGCCGCTACCGGCCTCGACGTTCACCCCACCCTCGATGACGCCGTGGCCTGGACCAACATCTACCTGCAGCGACTGGCCACCCGCATGACCTGAGCACCACAGCACTGATGATGCGTGTCGTCCGTCACGGATGGACGAACCAGCACGATGAGGCGCAACTGTCGCCCTTGGTCGGCGAAATCGAAACGCGGGAGGCGCAGTGAGCCGGGCAGGTCAAGCCGATGCGGTCGGAGGAGTGTTCCGTGTCGCCGTAGCGACCTACCTCGCTGTCCACGGGCTGCGTGAGCAGCCCGTTCACGATCTCGATCTACCAGCGGGGGTGCACCCGGTCCGGCTGGACTTCGAGACGAACGACCCCACCGACGACATCAAGGTCACGTTGGGCAACGGTCAGCGCGCATTCGTCTCCGCGAAGCGGCGAGCGGGCGACGATCGTCATCTCCGGGAGACGGTCATCGGCTGGGTGGACCAGCTCCCGCATTGTGCTCCTGACGATCTGCTCGTCCTGGCCGTTGAAGACCTGGCCGGGCCTTTGAAGGAGCTCGGCGCCGCGTTGAGTCGACGCCGCGTGGGGCAGCCGCTGGAACGCTCCGTGGAGCAGCGGGCCCTGGCTGCCGTGACGGCGTACGTCCCAGAGGAGCTGGTCGACGACATCCTGGACCGGGCTCGCGTCTTGAACCTGCCTTCCGTCACCCGTGAAGGCCAGGCGCGTTCGCTGATGACGGCGTTGGCCGGCTACATCGTCGCCGACGGCAACGGCACCGCTGCGGTCAACGCCCTCGAAGCCCACGTTTCTCGGCAAGCAGGCGCCGCCTTGAGCAGCACCCTGACCGACTGGGTCGCCATCCTCAACCATGCCGGGTTGGAGGTCATACCGGATGCGGCAGGAGCGGCGGGGATGCGCGCAGCGGCGCGCACCGCAGCCATCACCGCCTACCAGACTGCTCTGGCCGCCGAGCGCGGACGCATCGACCTGAGCCTGCTCGCCGACGACCTGCCTCCTGTCATCGTTGATAACCTCATTGACGGCCTGCAGATCGGCGTCGACCGCGGCGAGCCTGCGCAGCCCACCGGCACACGACGCGCCCGCAACGAGCCGTTGCTGCCTTATGTGCGTCGTTGGCGCCGGCTGCTCATCGTTGGCCAACCAGGCGTCGGCAAGTCAGTGGCCCTGCGTGAGATCGCCGCTCACTGCGCCGAGCACCCCTTCGCACCTCTTCCGCTGCGCGTGAGCCTTCCAAAGCTCCTGAGCAGCGCCCCTGACTGCATCAGCCTGGACACCCTCATCGCCGCCGCGACCACCACCGTGGCCGACGATCAGCGGGCGTCCCTGGCCGGGCACCTGCGCTCAGTCCTGGACCAGGGGCGGGTCATCTTGCTCTGCGACAGCCTTGATGAGTGCGGGGCGCGCGCTCCGTGGGTGGCTCAGCAACTGGCCGACATCCTCGAGACATTGCATCCCGACGCCGGCTTCATCCTCACCACCCGCGCCAACGCCGAGCGAACAGCGACCCGTCTGGGCCTTCCCCGCGTCGAGCTCGCCGCTCCCAACGACCTCGACAGCACCGTTGACGCCGTCCTGAGCGCCTGCGCCACCACCCGAGCGGCGGCACCCAGCCGGGAGGCGTGGCTGCAGACACGCCGTCAGTGGATCCAGGAAGCGAAAGACCAGCACAGCGACCTACTGAGAGTTCCCCTTCTCGCCATCCTGCTCACTCTTATCTGCGCCGACACCGCCGACGCGAAGCTGCCCGCAGGACGAGCTGCCATCCTCTACCAAGCGGTGGAGCAATCGATCACCCGTTGGGAACGCGCGCGCTCCTTACACGACGCTCACCGCCCCTGGGCCGCCGACCTCTCCCAGGGCATGCTGCTCGGCGGGTACATCGTGCTCGGGCGGGCGCTGGACGCCCGGGCGACTGTGCCCAAAGCGAACGCCCTGTCGGCTTTGTCGGACTACCTACAGTCTCCGAAGCGGTGGCACCTGGCCCCTGCTCGAGCCCAGGAAGTCGCTGCGGACGTCCTGCGGTTCTGGGATGAGCACGTCGCCGTCTTCGTCCTCAACGCTGACGATGAGCTCACCGCGCGCAGCAGAGTGTTCACCGAGATCTCCTCTGCCATGTGGACGGTTGACTGCGACGATGCCGCGCTTCAGCAGTGGCTGCGTGACAGTCTTCGCGACAGCGGGGCCGAGGGCGGCATCGCCCTGGCCGTCGACCTGAACGCACAGATCATCGACACCCTGCTCGGTATCGGAGAACACGACCAGGCCGCCACAATCTTCACTGCCACCCTGGTGCGCACCGGAGTCGTCACCCTCACCGAGGAACAGACCGGCCGCTGCCTGCGACAGCTCGTCCACCACGCGCATGTAGCGATCACCGCTGGTCCGGCGCTTACGGAGGAAGCCACGGCGGCGCCGTCACCCAAGCAGCGACTCCAGAACGCGCTGCAACTGCGGCGAGAGGAGAACCCGCAGGAGCCGGGATGGAGGTTCGCCAAGCTCGCATGCCTGCTGCCGCTCACGGAACAGCAGCGGCACCATCGGGCCGATGTACTACGTGCAGCCGGTTTGAGGACAAGGAACCACGCCATCCTGACCGCCGTGGCGGCATTGACCGACGCCGCCACCGACGATCGGCCCCTCACCGGAGACGAACACGACACTGTCCGACAGGTGATGGAGACGCCCCTCCCGTCCGAGGGCACCATGGTGCATGAGACGCGTAGGCGAGTGGCCTGGACCGGTGGCGAGCGGCTAGCCCCTGGCATCGAAGACGTGGCCGGACGGCTGGTGAGCCACCTCGATGAGTTCCCATCCGGCACCGCCAAATGGATCTTCGATGTGTCGATGCGCACAACACCGAGGGTGAACGAGCGCATCGATTCCGGGCTGAAGGCAGCCGGCATCGACACCACGCACTGGCAGCGAACATACCCGGGAGTCACCTGGGCGGCGTGGGGCGAAGAACACGAGGCCCAGAAGAAGACTCTTCTCCAGGAGATCCGCTCGCTGCATAAGGAGCCGTCACCATCGCGACCGATGAGCGCCGACCTCGTAGCGGCTCACGCCAGTAACAAAGCCCTCTCCGCCGAGGAGGGCGCCTCCGCCGGGTTGTGGTCCTTACGGGAGTTGAGCGACTTTCTGACAGCGACGGGATACCTGAAGGCCGGTGTCCCTGATCTTAGGCAAGCGTTCCGGCGCGACACGCCCGCGCTGCGTCGCGACTGGCTGCAGGTCCTCGCTGCCGTCTATGAGCTGGATACTGCCCGCCTCGCCGTTCAGGGGGACCACGTGCTGCGGCAGATCACTGAAGCGTCAGGCCCTGCGCCGAGCTGGGCCCAAGCCGACTGGACCGTCGTCTTCACTGAACCGCCCCACGAACGCGAGGTGTCCGAGACCGCGGCGAGCACACTGACGCCCGAACAGCAGGCCACCCTGGTGACCTGTCTCACGACGCAGTCAGACTGGCTCGCATGGGCGGCGGCTGATGTCTTGACCAACATAAGCACCCCGGCGTGGAACACCCTTGAGCTCTATCAACGGGACATGACTTCCTACCCGCGCAACCGCGCCGCACTCACCTACGCCGTAGCGATCCTCACCGCTGGAATCGACCGCCGGCACCTCCTGGACAACAGCATCCGATCCACCAACGGCGACTACCGTCTCGCGGCCCGCTACTCCATCAGCATCGACCCGACCCTGGACCCACACGATCACGCTTTGCAGACACTGGACCGTGACGAAGACTGGTCGGTGCGTCGTACAGCGGCGCGAGATATCGAACCGGCGTGCACCCATTGGACCTGCAATACCTGCCGTACCCGCAACGACCTCAGCACCGAGGACTGCGTCGGCTGCACCACCGGAACACGACCTGACTGATCCCCGCGAGGGCAAGAACGACGGCACCATCTGATGCCCACCAACCACGACGTCTTCCACATCTCAGACCTGCAGCACCCGGTCGAGCTCCGTCGACGCAGGCTGTGCCAGGCGCGCGCACTGCTTGCGGTCGTCACCAGGACGGCAGGTGGGCTCAAGATCGAGGGACCGGTGACGTGGCGGGGCACAGCTCCACTCTGACGGGGACCTCCGACAAGACCTGGCGGGCACGCGGCGGCCTTCGCTCCAACACGACTGGGCAGCGCGCGGCAGGTGGAGCGCACACCGTCTGCGGCGGCCTCTCGCACCGATGCTCGGAAGCCCGCGCCCCACCTCAGCCCATCCAGCGCCCGTCTCCGTCTGGCCGGCGCACGCCGCTGCATGCCCGACCGCCGGGGCCGGGGGTCAAAGCCGAAGCCGAAGCCCTACAAGGTCGTGCTCACCGGGCACGGAGCACGTCGCGCAGAGAAGCCGGCGGGCGAAGGACCCGTCTTCGCCGTAGAAGCGTCATGGCACTTCCTCCTCGCAGCACGGCCCCCGGGTTTCAGCACGGCTCCGCCCCTCGAGCACCGCCGCCCCGGCCCCCTGGGCCTCAAGCAGCCGAGGCCCGCATCTCGATGGGGTCGACGACGAAGACCTCCTACATGGGTCCTCTGCCATCGCCGTCCTCGGTCTGCTTCTCACCATCCCCGAGGCACCGCGTCCTGCACAGACCTATGCGTGTGCAGGCCGCGACGCAAGGGCCCCACCTGCATCACGGTCTGCCCCCACTCCTCCGGGAATGCGCTGGGCGGCCGCCTCATCACCATCCCGGCGCTCAACGGGACCGGACCCCGGTTCCTGGCGACACCGCACGACGCATGCCCTGACCGGCTCCCCCGCCGGCAGGACCGCCCAACTGTGACCCGCCCGATGCACATCCTGACCCACCCTGCAGCGCTCACCCTCTACACCGTCACCAGCGCCATCGTCATGGCCACCCTCGCTGCGACGTTCCTATGTCGAGACCACCCCGACCCGCTCAGCACTTCAGTCGCACCCCCAGAACCGCCCCGGGCGCCAACCCGAACCTGAAGTTGGTCGTGGAGTTCCTCGCACTGTCCACGCTGCCGGTCACGGTGGTGGGTCTGATCCTGGTGTCCTGGGGAGTGCTCAGCGGAGCCCTCCCTCTGCCGGACGCCCTGGCCTGGTTGGACAGCTTCGCCCGCACCAGCTGGCAAGGCATCACCACGGTCATCGAGTACCTGCTGCGACCGGCGTGAGTGTGGCTGCTGGACGCCCTCCTGCCGCCACCTCGATGCCACCACCGCCATGCCCGCGGTCGTCTCGGGCACCCATGGAGCCGCAGCTCCTCGTGGACGGCCGCATCCGACTTGCGTGTACGTACGTCCGTGCGTACACTTAAAGGGTCAGCGAGAACACCCCGGAGGAGATCGAGATGACCGAGATGGACACCCAGGCGAAGACCGGGCGTCGTGCTGCGACGTCCGGGGACCGCTTCTACCTGCGATGGAACGCCGAGGCCAAGCAGCGGGTCAACCGTGCTGCCGCGCTCTCGGGGGTGGACGCCTCGGACTTCGTCCGCACCGCAGCGGAGGAACGTGCCGAGGAGGTGCTCGCCGACCATGAGGTGCGGACCTCGGTGCCGGAGAGCTTCTTCTACGAGCTGCTGGCTGCGCTCGACCAGCCGGTTGAACGCAACGAGGTCTTGGACCGCGACTTCACCGCGGCCCGCCAGCTCGTCAAGAGCGCGTACCTCCACCGTCCCTGACCAGGAGGTCACCACCATGTACGAGCCTCAGTCCCTGACGTCCGCGCACGATCTGTCCCAGTTTGACTCCGGCGAGCCGGACCTGGACCGGTGGCTGCGTGACAACGCGCTCAAGCAGCAGGAGCGCAGTCTGAGCCGGACGTTCGTCCTCGTCGACGACGTCACCGGCCAGGTCGTGGCCTACTACACGCTGCTGGCGCACACCGTCGAGAAGGCCACCCTGCCCAGCAGGCAGCGTTCCAGCGTGCCCGAGCGGGTCCCCGCGGTGCTGCTGGCCAAGCTGGCGGTGGACGTCTCAGCGCAAGGGCGTGGGCTGGGGCGGGCGACGCTGGTGGATGCGATCGGCCGGGTGGTGCACACCAGCACCAACCTCGGCGTGCGGCTGCTGATGGTCGACGCCCTCAACCAGGACGTCGTGGCCTTCTACGAACGGCGGAAATTTCAGCCCCTGCCGGGTGACCCGCTGAGGCTGTACCTGCGCATCTCCCCCGACCTCATCCCGTAGGTGCACCCCGCACGCGGACCCCGCACCCCTCTCTCGACAGACCCCAAGCACGGGCACGCGAAGTAGGAGAGGCGCACCACCACCCACGCGGTGTGCCACCACTCAGCACGTGAACGCACCGGTGTGGATGCCTGGTGGACGTTCACCTCGCGGGCGCATCACGATTGCTTCGAGTACCGGCCACGATTTTCCCGCGACGGTCCGTGACCACGCGGCTTGACCACCTGCACTGCGAGAGAGACCCGGCACCGTCACCGGATGATGAAGGAGAATTCCCGTGTGGGCGGACAACGAGACCGACCTGGACCTGCTGGGTTTCGATGAGCTGGTGGACGAGCTGGTCGTCGCGCTGACCACCCCGGCTCTGCTCCCGCTCACCGTCGGTGTCCTCGGCGACTGGGGCTCGGGCAAGAGCAGCCTGCTACGCATCACCCGCCGCGAGCTCGAAGCCGAGACCGAGGACGGCGAGGAGCAGGACGACGCACAGGGCCTCTCCCCGTACCTGTGCGTCGACTTCAGTCCCTGGCTCTACGAGGACTACGAGGACGTCAAAACCGCCCTCATGAGGCAAGTCCTCGACGCGTGCCGCACCCGCGCGACGACCCCTGATGCGGTTCAGGCAACCGAACGCCTCGGCCGATTCGCCCGGTTCCTCGGAAGGAGCAGCCGGACCGCCGGGAGGATGGCTCTGACGGCTGCGCCCGCGGTCCTGCCCTACGCACTGGGCGCGGCGGGCGTGGACATGGGTGATGCGACGAGCGAGGCCGTCCAGAGCGCTGCTGAGGCGGTGGCGCCGCTGGCTGCGAACACGCTGACGAACGGGCCCGCCGCTGCCAGTGTCCCCGACCCGATCCTCGACCTCTCCGCGTTCCGGGAGGAGTTCAGGAAGCTGATCGAATCGCTGGACGGTGTCCGGGCCGTGGTCGTCTTCGTCGACGACCTGGATCGGTGCCTTCCTGAGACGGTCGTGGACACCTTCGAGGCGATTCGCCTGTTCTTGAACTCACCGCAGACGGCCTACGTCGTGGCCGCAAGCCGTGAGATCGTCGAGACGGCCATCGACTCTCGCTACCCCAGCCTCACGCGTGAGGACGGGCGCGGCATCGGCCACGACTACCTCGAGAAGATGCTGCAGCTGCAGGTCAGCGTTCCGCCGCTCTCGCCCGGGCAGACCGAGAGCTACATCAACCTGCTCATCACCCAGCTGCACCTGCCCGCCGGCGACTTCGACGCCGTCCGCGAGTCGCTGCGCGAGCGGCAGCGGAGCGACCCCTTCGCGCCGACCTTCAACGCCGCGACGGCACGGCAGACGCTGGGAGACCGGTTGACCGTGGAGATCAGCGCCGACCTCGACTGGACCGGGGAGATCAGTGAGGTGCTGGGCTTTCTGCGGGGTAATCCTCGACAGGTCAAGCGCTTTCTCAACGAGCTGACGTGGCGACGCCGCGCGGCGGCCCGACGGCGCGTGGACCTGCGTCACGACGTCCTGGCCAAGTTGATGGTCCTAGAGGAGCAGAATGCCGCCGACTTCCAGACCCTCTTCGACTGGCATCAGCGAGTCGGCGGCCCGGCACCTGAGCTGGCTGCGGCAGAGACCCAGGCCTGCTCCCCTGAGGCGGCCGCGCCCGCCGACGACGCTACCCCCGCGCAACGCCCACCCGCCCGGACCGGGCGCCGCGCAGCAGCAGGAAGCGACGACCCCGCGCCGCAGAACGCCCCAGCCGAGCCGGACCCGGTCGCTGAGGCCGCTGCGTCGTGGTTGGCCCGCCCGAAGACCCGAGCGTGGTTGCGCCTGTCGCCCACGCTCAGCGGGATCGACTTGCGCCCGTACTTCTCCTACTTCCGCGACCGACTGATCATCGGTAGCGCGACCGCCAACTTGCCGCTGCGGCTGCAGCTGCTGCTGAGCGACCTGCTCTCGGAGGCGTCTGCTCAGGTGCGGGCCGCGCTGGACGCGTGTCAGCAGTTGGGGGAGGCCGAGCAGGAGCTCCTCGTCGAAGCACTCATGGACACCGTGACCCGTCGACCTGACGGGCCTGGCTTCCACTCCGCCTGCGAGTTCGCGGGCCGGGTCCACCGGACGGCTCCTGCGATCTGTGAGGTCCTCACCGCGATACCCCACCGGGCCTTGGCCGCGCGCCTAATCCCAGGCGCGGTCAGGCGGCTCGCAGGCTCGCCCGGAAGTGCGGAGCTCATCGCCGGCTGGGCAGCGAGCACCGTCACCTCTGTGTCCAGGTACGCCGCAGCAGCATCGAAGCCACGAGTCGGGGCTTGACGTGGGGACATCAGCTGATCGCGGTGTGGGCTCGGGTGGGGCCTGGACCCCGCTTAAGCGCGCGGCAGCGGACTACGCCAGGGCAGCCTCGGGCGGCTCGGGCGGTGCCCGCGTCAACGCTGAGCGAGTGCTGGGCCGTTACGTCGCCGTCCTCGGCGGGTCGGCCGCAGCGGCGGGTTCAGCACGCGCAGGCACCAGCGGAGTGTTCCGCCTCGGTGGTCTGCTCGCTGGCGTCGGCAGTGCCGGGCTTGGCGCGACGCTCGAGGGTCTCGGCCTCGGCCATCTCGTCGGTAAGGACCGCTTCGATGTCCTCGACGAGCTCATCACCCTCGTCGCCGGGGAGGCCGCCGACATCGAGTCGCAGGCCGCGCGGGATGCGGCGTGCGACGTGCTGGACGAGCTGTACGCCGACGCCGACACCTGGGAGGAGCTCGCAGCGATCGGTGTAACCGCCGAGCAGCTGCACGAGCTCCTCACGCTGTTCGTGGCGAAGTACGTCTACAACCGGTTGCCGGTGCTGGCCGAGCGACTCGCCCGCCTGATGGACCCGGCCGCGGTGAAGAAGGCCGACCAGCAGATCACCGACATGATCCACGACCTCGTGTCACTACGGATGCCCGAAGACCCCTTGGCCTTCGACTGGGGCGGCGGCGCCGGCGAGAGGTTCGCCAGCGAAGCGGTCCGTGAGGTCTACGAACTCCTCAGCGAACTGGACGGAGAGGCCGACACGTGAAGTCGTACACGGTTCGCACCGACCTGACGGTGCCCACCACCAACACAGTCGACACAGGCGCGCCCGAGGCAGGCACGCCCGACGCGGACACACCCGGCGCGGCGGATCTGAACTGGGGACTTGGCTCCCCCGCGGCCGACATCGACTGCAAGAAAGAGTTCTTCGCCGGGTGGCGGCCTACCCGCCCGGCCAGCGATCTGTTCCTCCTGGCCGCCGCGGCATACTGCGTCGACAAGGTGAGCCCCCGCGATGAGGCACCCGACGGATGGACCCGCGACCTCGGCCTCGCCGTCCCGGTAGCGACTCCGGGGCAGTCCGCCGCTGGCCCGTTCGCCCGTGCCCTGGCGTTCCTGACGGGCGACAGGTGGCAGATCTCGGCCCACCAAGCGCAGGTCGACCCGCTCGCCGCTCTCCCCGTGCTGTCACCAGTAGTGCCCCCGGTGGTCGATGTCGATGCCGTGTCGCTGTTCTCCGGAGGTCTGGACTCCCTTTGCGGGGTCATCGACCTGCTCGAAGGTGACCCCGGTCTTCGGCTGGGCTTAATGGCGCACTACGACGGGGGTCAGGCGCAGTCGAAGCAGACGCTCCTGCACCAGCGCCTGGCCGACACCTACGGAGCCCATCGCGTCGTGTTGCGGCGGCTTTGGCTGCGCCCAGCGGCCCACGACGTTCGGCGTGACCACGCCCCGCTCCCCTCTGCGGAGAACACGACTCGCGGGCGGTCGATGCTGTTCCTGGCTGCTGCGCTCACGCTGGCCTCCTCCGTCTCGCCGCACACGCCGGTGTACTTGCCGGAGAACGGCTACATCGCCCTCAACGTCCCTCTGACGCGCGCTCGTACCGGCAGCGCCAGTACCCGAACGACACACCCCCACTTCCTGCAACTCCTGGGTGAGGCCACGCGCGAGGCCGGCGTTCCGAATCCACTGATCAACCCCTGCTCGCTGCAGACCAAGGGGGAGATGATGCTGAGCTCGCGCAACCCCCAACTACTGCGGGAGCTCGCACCCCTCACCGTCTCCTGCTCCCACCCCGAGGCCGCACGCATGCAGGAACGACCCCAAGGCAACTGCGGCTACTGCTTCCCGTGCCTGATTCGCCGCGCCTCACTCGCCGCGGCCGGCTGGGACGATGAGGAGTACGCCTGGGACACACTCACCGACAGCTCTCTGATCGATCAAACGGACCTTCAACGTGGAGCCGACCTGCGCGCCGTCCTCAACGGCGTCTTCACCGACCGACCCGACTCCGACCTCCTGCGCAACGCTCCCCTACCTCCTGGATCTCGCAGGGAGCACCTCGGCGTCTGGCGGCGCGGCAACGAAGAGATCCGATCCTGGCTGCAGGCCGGGGCGCGAGGCTCGCTGGCTGACGTCATGGCCCGGCTTTCGTGACCCGGCTCCTGGACACGCACTGTCACCTGGACGCCTACCCGGATCCCCGCACGGTCCTGACGAAAGCGGATGCGGCGGACGTGGACGTCGTCGCGGTCAGCGAGACTCCTGAGGCGTATCGACGGTTGAGGACACGACTCGGTCGAACGCCCGGCGTGTCCGTCGCCCTCGGCCTGCATCCCGGCAGCCGGGAAGCGGCGACAGCGGGCCAGCTCGAACGGTTCCTGCGGATGCTGCCGGACGCCCCGTGGATCGGGGAAGTCGGACTCGACTTCGCACCGGGTACCGACCGCGGCGAAAAGGCCCGGCAGACCCGCACCTTCGCCGCCGTGCTCGAGCACCGCTTGTCGCAGTCGAAGCCAATGACGGTCCACAGTCGAGGTGCCTCGAAGGAGACGGTGAAGCTGCTCATCGAAGCCGGTCAACGAGCGCTGCTGCACTGGTACAGCGGTGACCTCGCGACCGCTGAGGCCGCACTGACGGCCGGGCTGTGGTTCTCCGTCAACCCATCAATGGTGCGGAGCGTGAAGGGCCGTTCACTGATCAATCGACTGCCCCGCGAGCGGGTCCTCTGCGAGACCGACGGCCCCTACTGCATGGTGGGCAGCAGATCGGCTCATCCGGCCGACGTTCCGTCGGTCGCCTGCTCGCTCGCCGGGACCTGGTCGTGTACCGAAGCAGACGCCCGCTCGACTTTGTCCTCCAACGCGGTCGCCTTCCTCGGCGGCGTCACCGGCCCTCCCCAGCAGTGACAGCCGACCACGCGACTTGCGCCCGACCCCTCAGCGCGGGGTCATCACGAGCCAGGAAGTGCCAGCGGCGGGGTTCAGCCCGCCGTATGTCGCGAGCGCCGTCGCGTGGTCGCGGCCAGGCCCTGTACCGCGGGTGCGGTGGGACTCAAGTTCTGTTCGGTGTGGGCCGATGCTGCGCTGGTGAGGTGGCTGCGTGATCGCGGCGGGTACGGGCAGCTGCGGCTGCGCTACATCCGCTACCGGCGCCGGCGCAGCTCCTGGCTTGAGCACGACCTGCGCACCCGGCGCCGGCGGATGCTGCGCGGCAACTGGCGAGACCTGACCAAGGTCGCCGTCGCGTTCACCGTCGCAGCCTTCGCCTTGTGCTACGGCGCGCGTGGGTACCCGCAGCTGCAAGCCGGTCTCATCGGCGCCTTCATGGCTGCTGGCGTGATCGGCGCGGTCGTCTTCCTGACCTTGGCCGATGGCAGCCTGCTGGCCCGCCTGGGTCGCGGCGTGGAAGCCGACGTCGGCGATGAGCTGCGCACCACGACCGGGGTGTACGGCGTCATCAGCGCTGTCCCCTTCGAACGCTTCGACGTCGACCACGTCGTCTTGGCTCCCAAGGGCTGCTTCGCTGTCGAGGTCAAAGCCCTCTTCGGCTCCCAGCAGACGCTGGAGGCGACCCACGGCCTGGCGAGCAAGGTGCGCCAAGCTCAGCGAGGCGCCAGCACGGTCGCCGGCTTGCTGCGCAGCCAGGGTGTCGACATCCCCGTCCGGCCCGTCCTGGTCCTAGCCGGGCCCGGTGCTCCGTCCCTGAAGGGCGAGGTCGTCACTCGAGACGGCGTCCTGATGGTCGCCTTCCGTGACAGCGACACCTGGCGACCGGTCATGGCCGGGACCGGACACGGCCTGTCCCCGGCCACCGCCCTTGCTGCGGCCGAGCACCTGCACACCTTCTGCGAGCGCCGCGAGCAACATCAGCGCTCGAGGATGACGCAGAGGAACCGCCGACGAGACCCTGCCCCCGGCAAGGCACGCTCGGGCCATCGCGTGGGCTGACGCAGCGGAGTGCCGACGCCTGCCTCACCGTGGAGTCGACACCCGTGCGCGTTGCCCACACCCCCATACAGCCGATGACCGCCATCTCCCGCGGGTGCAGACATCCGGTGCCGCGCAGCCGGCGGCTAGCCGCTCAGGTGGCAGGGTGTCGTGATGGGCACCGACGATCGCCGCGAGCACTCCGTCGAGCACACCCCCGCCAACACACCCACTCCGTCGGTGAGCCCCACCTGGACGGACTACCTGGACTCCCTGCCTGCGCAGCTGCGCGCTCTCCACGAAGCGACCCCACCCGACGCCATCGCTGCACCCGACGGGCGCACCGTCGGGGTCGAGGACCTCCCCGCCGTCCTCACCGAGCAGGTCGCCCCGCTCTCCGGCACGCAACCACGTCCCCTGCGCACCGAGCTCACCTCTCCGGGACTGCTGGCCGGGGCATGGCGCCAGGTAGTCTTCGGCCAAGCCCGAGCCGCGCTGAGCCTGGTAGGCCAGGGCCTGCGGGAAGAGGCGCTGATCAACGCCCGCAGCTGCCTCGAGCATGCCGTGTACCTGCGCCACTTCGCCCTCGCCGTCGACGCCGGGCAGGTGGAGTCGTTCATGGCCGAGGTCACGCGCCAGGGACGCCGCCACGGCGAACGGGACCTGCGCTACCTCGAAGGACTCGACGAGAGCGCGATCGGGCCCTACCGCGACCTGGTGGCTCACCTGTGCGCCACCAGTGACCGCGAGCACGCCGCCCAGCAGGGTGAGCGCGAGCGCCGTGCGTTCGACTTCACCCAGATCAAGAAGGTGTTCGACGGCACCTCAGGAGGGACACACTTCTACGACGCCTACAGCCGACTCAGCAACCGCACCCACGCCGGAATAGCCAGCGCCGCCCCCTACCTGGCGCCGGCGTTGCGCGCGGATCCCCCACTACTGGAGCAGGCGGACCCGTTGCCGTGGGCAGAGACCGCCGTGCTGCTGTGCTGGAGCTGCTGGGCAGCCGAGGAGGCCCTGACACGATTCCTGGAGGACGGAGCCGACCTCGTACAGCAGCAGGTGTCGCTGCTGGGGCGCATCGGAGTCCACGTCACCGACTCCTAGGGACGGCACGCGCGAAGCGCGGAGGGCAACCGGAAGTCGGCCCGCCGACACGGCCACCACCTCGAAGGCTGAAGCGAGGTCGTCCCCGTCGCGACCACGAAGGCGCCATCGCTCACCGGAGCATTCACAGGCCGCGGAAACACCGGGTCAAAAATATGCGGCGCTCGTCATCGGTGTGGTTGCATAACGCCCATCACCAACCCTCCCCCCCTTTTTGCGTAGGAGTTCACCATGGCCAAACATGACGTCGCGCTGAAGCTGACCAGCGACCTGCCACTGGGACGCGGGGACCTGCAGATCCCCGTCAAGCGCAACGGCCGCCGGATCGGCACCCTCGCGATCACCGCCAAGGGCGTCTCCTGGGACCCCAGCACCGTAAAGGCCGCCACATCGCTGACGTGGGAGGAACTACCCGCCGCCCTGACCGCCACGTCGGCCAGCACCGCGACTCCCGCGCCCGCTACGGCACCGGCCAAGAAGGCTGCGGCGAAGAAGACTGCCGCGAAGAAGGCCGCGGCGGCGCCGCCCACGCCGGAACCGACACCGGCGGCCCCCGAAGCCGAGGCTCCCCCCGTGAAAGCACCCGCAGTCGAAGCGCCGGCGGTTGAAGCAGCCGCGGTCGAGACGCCGGCGGTCGAGGCACTAGCGGTGCAGGCATCGGCCGATCCGGTCGCGGCGGCAGCCGCCACCGAAGCCCCGGCCGACACCGCCGCGACCACGCCGGCCCCGACGACGAAGAGCGCCGCCAAGAAGGCCAACACCGCCACGGCGAAGAAGGCGGCACCGGGAAGCATCGACGCGCGTGCCGTGCGCACCTGGGCTGCGGACAACGGCATCACCGTCAGCCCCCGCGGGCCCATCGGCGCGGGCCTGCTGCAGCAGTACCGCACCGCGACCGCGTGAACCACAGGTAGCAACAACACCCCACAGGGGCGAGACCCGGCAGGGTCTCGCCCCTGACGCATCCGGGCAGCGCCGGCGCTGCCTCGTCGCTGACACGCCACAACGTCAGCCCTTGTCCGCGCGGTTGGAAGCGGTCGGCTGGCCCGCCTACCTCAAGGGTCCACGCGCCGACGGCCGAGATGGTGCCGGACGCGAGGCACCACGGCTGTGGAACAGGGCCAGCGCTGCTCAACGCGGTCCTCGACCCCAACGAGTCGGCTGCCTTGTGGGTCGCAGATCCCAGCCCTCGCGCCCAGGCCTTCTACCGCAAGCACCGCTTCTTCCCCGACGGGCGGAGCAAGACCGAAGACGGCGTGCGCGAGATCCGATTGGCCCGGCCGCCGGTACGTGACAGCGACTGTGCTCCTGCTTCGCCTCGACTTAGCGGTCATACCGAGGTCACGTGGTCTCGTCGATGACCACGTGGCCTCGGCAGCGAGGACAACGGGGTTGCCTGGTGTGGCCACAGCGATCAAGGTGCAGCTGTGGAAACGACGTCGTTGCCCGATCCTGACTGCTGGCTCAGCTCCTTGACGCGAGTCGACCGATCACCCATCGAAGGCGAAGGCCTGTTCGCCACCGGTCCCATCACCCGGGGAACCGTGATCAGCCGCTTCGGCGGTCGGCTCGCCACCGACGCCGAACTGCGCCAGCTCCTCGCCGCAGCAGCCGCTACCGGTACCTACGTCGACACGCTCTCTATCGGCCACGACCTCAACCTGATATTACCGCCCGACGTCCCCAACCACGCAGGCAACCACAGCTGCGACCCGAACCTGTGGTGAGTCGACCCCTACACCGTCACCGCGCGGCGCGACGTCGACATCGGCGAGGAGCTGACCCTCGACTACGCGGCGATCACCGATGACCCCACCTTCACGATGCCGTGCTCGTGCCGCTCGGCGTCATGCCGCGGGCAGGTCACCGGCCTAGATTGGCAACTGACGCAGCTACAGGCGGAGTACGGACAGCACTGGGTGCCGATCCTACGAAAACGCATCGCCGGCTCGTCATCTTGAGCCGTCCTGCCCAGCCCCGCGGCGGATCGTGCAGGTCTGCCCCTACTTCGGTTGACTCTCGGCGGTAGGAGTGATCAGGCCGCGTGAGCGGCTTGGAGCAGTGTCTCGTACTCGATGGGGGTCAGGCGACCGAGGGCCTCTTGACGTCGGCGGCGGTGGTAGGTGTTCTCGATCCAGGTCACGACGGCCAAGCGCAGTTCCTCGCGGGTGCGCCAGCGGCGGCGGTTCAGGACGTTCTTCTGCAGCAGGCTGAAAAACGACTCCATGGCGGCGTTGTCCGCGCAGGTCCCGACCCGTCCCATCGACCCCCTGGCCTGCGCGGCGGACAGGGCCTGGACGAAGGCGAGGGAGCGGAACTGCGATCCACGGTCGGAGTGCACGATCACTTCGAGTGCGTCGGTGCCGCCGCGCTGGGTCAGGGCGTTGTGCAACGCCTTGACGGCGAGATCGGCGGTCATGCGGGCGTCGATGGAGTACCCGACGATGCGGTTGGAGCAGGCGTCCTTGACCGCGCAGAGGTAGAGCTTGCCCTCGGCGGTGGGGTGCTCGGAGGGGGCACCTCCCGCTTGCGGGGGCATGTCGGTCAGCCACAGCGTGTTGGGCCTCTGCGCTTTGAACTTCCGGCGGACGAGGTCATCGTGCACGGGCGGTCCGGGCCGGCGCCCGGCTCCACGCTTGCGGGCGTGGACGGACCAGAGCTTCGCCACGGTGCATAGCCGGTTGACGCGGTTGCGGGAAGCGGTGACGCCCCTCTCAGCGAGCTCGTCGACGATGAAGCGATAGCCGAACTCGGGGTCGTCGTGATGGATGGCGATGGCGGCGCTGATCACGTGGGCGTCAGACCAGTCCCGGTCGGTGACCGGGTGGGCCCGCCACTTGTAGAAGGCCTGCTTGGAGAAGCCCAGCACCCGGCAGGTCACCGCGACAGGGATCCCGTCACCGGCAAGCTCGAGGACCAGCGGGAACATCATTTTGGGAGCGTGTCCCGGGCGAAATAGGCCGTCGCCCGGCGCAAGATCTCGTTCTCCTGCTCTAGCTGCTTGGTCCGCTTTCGCAGCTCGCGCAGCTCCTGCTCGCTGTCCGCAGCACCTCCCGCAGCGCCCTTGGTCTTGGAGTCGCCACGGCCGACATCGCGGTCGGCGATCTTCAACCAGCGCGTCAGGCAGGACTCGGAGATCCCGAAGCTGCGGGCGATGTCTGATCGGGAGCGTCCGCCTTGTCGGGCGACTGCGATCACGTCGCGGCGGAATTCCTCGGGGAACGGCGTCGGCACAGTGGTCATCCTTCCAGCGAGGACCATGATCCTCACAGGTCAGGAGTCAACCAAAGCGGGGGCAGACCCCAACGTGGTCGGCTCGGCTTCAAGCGAGGTGCAGCACGCCCTAGACGTGCAGCGCAAGGGCGCCGCGGGCGGCAACCAGTCGTGAGCACGACTACGCGCAGCAGTACGCCGACCAGTCCATGCCTGAGCCAGCGACGACGGTGCCGCTCGCCCTGAGCGACGACGGGGAGCCGCGGGACGTAAAGCTCCCCGCGGGGTACGGTCGTGCTGCTGGGCTGGCTGAGCACCCCCGCCTAGGCCGGGCCGGCAGCCTCGGGCCGTCCTCGAGCACTGTCTCAAGGGTTGAGGGAGCGGACCGTTCCGACGTCGTGATCGCTCCGGCTGACGCAGGGCATCGCCGCGCAGGTGTTCGACTACCGCGACGTCGGCGGCAGGGACGGGAGCCGGCGGTCGAGGAAGTCCAGGACGAGCGGGGCGATGTCGTCCAGGTGGCTCTCCAGGGCGAAGTGCCCGGCGTCCAGCAGGTGCACCTCGGCGTCGGGTAGGTCGCGGCTGAACGCGCGCGCGCCCTCCGCCAGGAAGATCTCGTCGTTGCCGCCCCAGACCGCCAGCAAGGGGATCCCGCTGGTGCGGAACCACTGCTGCAGTCGCGGGTACAAGGCGCGGTTGGTGACGTAGTCGCGGAACAGGCCGAGTTGGACCTGGTCGTTGCCCGGCCGGGAGACCAGTGCCAGGTCGTGAGTCCAGGTGTCCGGGCTGACGACGTCGGGCTCGGCGAGGCCGTGGGTGTACTGCCAGCGGATTGCGTCGTACCCGAGCGCCTCGCGCACCGGCGCCTCCGTGTCCGGCCCCGGCTGCGCGGCGTACGCCCACAGCGGGTCCCAGAATCCGGGCGCGAAGCCCTCCTCGTAGGCGTTGCCGTTCTGGGAGATGACGGCCGTAACCTCTAGGCCATATCGCAGGGCCAGGCGCCAGCCGACCGGGGCGCCGTAGTCCTGCACGAACACCGCAAAGCGCGTGACGCCCAGCCGCTGGAGCAGGTGTGCGGTGATCTCGGCAAGGGCGTCGAAGGTGTAGGCGAATTCCTCGACCGGCGGCGCGTCGGACAGGCCGAACCCGAGGTGGTCGGGCGCGAGGACGCGGTAGTGCCCGGCCAGCTCCGGGATAAGCCGGCGGTACATGAAAGAGCTGGTCGGGTAGCCGTGCAGGAGCACGAGCACCGGCGCGTCGGCCGGGCCGGCTTCGCGGTAGAAGACCTCGTGCCCGTCGACCTCGATGGTGTGGTGATGGACCTGGACCATGACTAACCCCTCCGATGGCTCAGTACGGTTGAGGGCTGAGTGCAGCAGCATCGTGGCTAACCTGTCAAATAAGTAGAGGGGGTTGTTGCCGCGTAGGCTCTGCCGCGTGACCGACGACGAGCTCCTGCTGCGCCTGCTCAACACCACCCCGGTCGTGGACGGCCGCGAACACGACGAGCTGTCCAAGGAGGCAGCCGGCCGCTCCCTGCTGGGCTCGTGGGGAGGCAAGGGCACGGGCGCCGAGCTGGCCGTGGTGCGACTCCTGCGGACTCGCCTGCAGGACGTGGTACGCGGAAGAGCGCCGATGAGCGACCTGGCCCGGGAGCTGGACGGCGTCGTGCAGGTGCCCGAGGTGGACGAGCACGGGTTGTCGTGGCGGCTGGACGTCGGCACCCGCCCGGAGCTGGCCGTGCGCGCAGCGCTGGCGATGACCGAGCTCGCTCGCACCGCGCCCGGCCGGTTGCGGCCGTGCGCCAACGAGGAGTGCCATCTGTTCCTGCTCGACCGCAGCCGGGCCGGCAGCGCTCGTTGGTGCTCGATGGCGACCTGCGGTAACCGACTGAAGGCTCGGCGCCATGCCGGCACCAAGCGCCGGACGGACAGGTCGTGATGGCGGCGCCATGATCGACTGGTGCGATGGCCCTTCCCGCGCCGCCGGAGCCACAGGTTGCGTTCGGCGGTCGCCGCGACCTTCACCAGGTGGGCCGGCACCGCGCCACTCGAGTACCCGATCGAGCGGCGGATGAGTCTCGCCCGGGGCGCCTGACACCGCGGCACCTGGCCGGCCTACGAGCTGGCCCTGCGACCGGATAGGAGTCGGAGAATGCGCTCAGCACCGCGTTCCAGCGCGTGGTCGGCCTTTTTCACAAGCACATCCGTGACACCGCCCACCGCACTGCACAATCGCCGGGCGCGCCGTCCCCCCGAGGATCGCGAGACCTCGGTTCGGAACGAGCCGCGCGGTACGTCGTGCGACGGACAGCCTTACCGGCGCGGGCCCTGGGCACTGTTGAGCCGCGTCGTGCTTGGCGCCGGGGCCAGCGTGAGGAGCTGCGCTGTGGTCACGACGGTCGCGAACTCCCCGTGCAGGTTGGTGGCGGTGACCCGGGCCAGCCCGTCGGCGGTGACCACGCTCCCGTCCGGTGCCCGCCGGTCGAAGGTGTGCGTGGCGTCGAGCACGAACAGCACCTGGTGGCCGAGGTTCCCGCCCATCCGTGCGGTCGTCTCACAGCGGTGGTTAGTGGTGATGCCACAGGACCAAGCCGTCGAGCTGGCGTTCCCGCAGCCACCTGTCGAGGTCAGGCTCTCCGTGGAAGCAGGAGTTCACCTGCTTGGTCACCAGCAGGTCCGACTCACCGGTGATGACCGGCTTGAAGTCGTTGCCTGGCTGCCCTGTCCGCAGCGGTGAGGCCGCGCCCGCCGAGTCGTGCCGCACGAACACCACCGGCCGGCCGCGTCCGCGCCACTCGGCCAGCAGGGCGGCGATGTTGTCCTCGCACTGCGGGTTGTTCCGCGGCCCCCAGTAGTGATCGTCATCGAAGCCGCGTTGGACGTCCACGACGAGCAGCGCGAGCCGGTCGAGGTCCGGGAGCGGTGCCGGGGGAATCTGCACGTCTTGATCCTTTGCTGGAGGAGATGGGTCTGGCCGGCCACGCCGGGCGCCCACGGGAAGCGTAGTGGTGGCGCACGCCGCTGACCGCGTCCTCAACCAACGGGCGGCCGAAACCTCGGCCGAATTCGTCAGGAGCAGACGGGTCCTCGACCGGGTCGGTGGCACCGTCAACTTAGTGCACAACTTCACGGTCAGGGTTTCCGCCTCAACACGCAACCACGCGACCCGCACCCATGCACTTGTGTCGGACGAGGCAGCCGTCCGCATTGACGTCCAGGTCGACTGGGGTGGACAACACGAAAAGCCGGTGAGCTGATCGCGGTGGCTACTCGTCACTGGGACGGGTCGGTGGTTGCTATAGACAAAAATGCAAGATCCGCTGCCCCAGTCGAAGATCTCTGCGCTGGGTCAGCTGTCCAAGGTGACGAGGTCGAAGCGGTGGGTCCAGACGACGGGTTGGACTTGTTCACGCAGGCCGAGCTCGGCCAGGATGCGGGAGACATACATCTTCATGGTCTCGGGGCTGATGACCAGATCGCTGGTGATCTCGGCGTTGGAAGTCTTTCGGCGATCAGCCAGAGCCCGGGACCGCTGCGGCCGCGGCGAGCCCCAGGGCCAGCGCGGTGTCGCGGGACGTGCTGGAGCGTCACCGCCCTTCGCGCAACAGTGTGCGTTCGGCCTACTACTGCTTCAGCAAGTGCAGATGGTGCGCAGCCGCCTACGCAGTGGAGTCCACCAAAATGGTGTGCGACCGGCTCGCAGGCGCAGTGCCCGCGCGCTGGGGTCACGCTTCAGGTCGGCCAGAGCCTGCCGATGAAGGACAGTGGGCACGGGAAGCGTGGAGGCGCTGCAGGCAGCCGAATCAGCGCTGAACGACGCGGCGACGGACGACGCGGCGACGGACGGCGACTGGCGCTCAGCGATCCGCACGGTGCTGGCCGATTCTTCCCAGCCGGAGCTGGTGTTCCAGCCGATCGTGGACCTGCATCGGGGTGTCATCGCCGGGTATGAGGCGTTGTCTCGCTTCCGCCGCCTCCCACGAGCCACCCCGGACGCGTGGTTCGCGGCCGCCGACCGCCTCGGTGTCGGCGCTGAACTCGAAGCCCGTGTCGTACGGGCCGCGCTGCAAGCTCGAGACAGTCTGCCTCCGGAGTGCTTCCTCACGGTCAACGTCAGCCCCCACCTGCTGTGCCAACCAGTGCTCTCCGACGTGCTGACCGGTGTAGCGGACCTCAGCCGCATCGTGCTCGAGCTGACGGAGCACGTGCAGGTGGAGGACTCCGACGCGCTGTCGGCACTGCTGGTCCGGCTGCGGGCCGCAGGAGCCACCGTGGCCCTGGACGACGCAGGCTCGGGGTACTCAGGGCTGCAGCAGATGGCCCTCATCCGGCCCGAGATCATCAAGATCGACCGGGCCCTGGTCGACCACGTCGACCGCGATGAAGTGAAGCTGGCACTCGCCGAGCTCCTGGGCCGCTACGCCGGCCGGCTGGATGCGGTGGTGCTCGCCGAAGGTGTGGAGCGCGATGAGGAGCTCGTGGCCATCGCCCGCATGGGCATCCCCCTGGCGCAGGGCTGGCTGTTTGGGCGAGAGAGCCCGCAGTGGTCCACCCTGTCGCCGGAGCTGGCCCAGCGCATCCGCGACACGGCGGTACGCAGTCACCGGCTGGATCACATGGGTGGGCTGATGCAGCGCGCCGCCGTCGTCTACGACGACCAGCTCACCACGGCCGCGCAGCACTTCAGCGACGACGCGGGTCTGGATCTGCTTGTCGTGCTCGACCAGCACGAGCGGGCGGTCTGCATGCTGCGCCGGCAGGTACGGGCGCAAGACTCCTCCCACGCCGTTCAGGTGCTGCCGATCAGCTTGCGCGCCCCAGCACAGGCGGACCTAGCGGAGGTGGCGACCAGGGCCATGACCCGCTCGCCCGAGCACCGCTTCGACCCGATCGTGTGCAATGACGCCTACGGCGCCTACCTCGGGATCGTGCGCCCCGAACACATGATGCTGCGCCTGGCCGAGCTGAAGAACGCGCCCCCACCTGCCGATGCTTAAAGCGTCGATGCACCGGCGGCCCCAAGCGCAACCAGCAACGGAGAAAGACCATGAAGGAGTACTCCTGCGGAGACGTCGTACCCGGATGCGGTGCGGAGTTCCGGGTAGGCAGCGAAGAAGAGATGCTCTTGCTGTGCACGGTGCACGCCCAGCACGACCACGCCCTGAGTGAGCCGCAGATGCCCGAAGACCTCATCGCGCGCATCCGCGCAGTGATCCGCACCACCGCCTGAAAGGTCGGACGCGACCCAGTCGCCCGGCGCGCCGCCCCGGCTCAAAGCGGGTCAGGTGCCGTCCTCGCCCCTGTACGTTCGAAGAGATGACGTGCACGGACCGCCTACGAGGACAGCGCGTGCCCTGACCTGCAGCGCGTGCCCTGACCTACAGCGCGTGCCCTGACCTGCAGCGCGTGCCCTGACCTGCAGCGCGTGCCCTGACCCCGAGAGGAGAGGTGAGTGGCCACCGACGACGCCACCTCGGCTGCGACGAGCCAGCCGCCGCGATGGCCCACCAGCCACTGCCACCCGGGATGGACGCCGGCCCAGACCGCCGCCTTAGAACTGAGCGCTCTCGTCGTGGGCGAATGGCCGCTAGGTGAGCTCCTCAGCCGCGTGGCCAAGCTCGCCAAGACGTGCGTCCCCGCAGCCGATGAAGTGTCAGTGCTTCTGCTCGACGAAGGAGGCGGAGGACACCGTGTCGCCTTCACCGGTCGCCTTGCTGCGAGCCTGGACGAGCGTCAGTACCCGGCAGGCTTCGGGCCAGGCATCCAGGCAGCCTCCGCAGGACACGTAGTGCGCATCCAGGACACCAGCAGCGACACCACCTACCCCACGTTCGCCGCCATCGCGGCCCGTCAGGGGGTGGCGAACACCGTGTCCCTCGGCCTGCGGCTTCCCAACGGCGTCAAAGCCGGCATCACCGTTTACCGCTTCGCTGCACCCGCACTGGACGAGCATGACGTCGAGATGCTGCAGGTCTTCGGCGTCCACGCCGGCGTCGTCATGCTCAACCACCTCCTCTTCACCGCCGCGACCACCCGCACCACAGAGATAGCGGGCGCGATGCAGTCACGAGCGGTCATCGAGCAGGCCAAAGGAGTGCTCCTGGCGCGGCTGCACTGCAATCCGGAAGAGGCCTTCCAGGACTTGGCCAAGCAGTCACAGCGCACCAACCGCAAGCTTCGCGACGTCGCCGCTGAGGTCGTCGAGGACGCGCAGCACTGAGGGTGGCGCGCTTTGCGTGGAAGAGGTCGCGGGCAGAAGGATCCGAATGCAGAGGAGTCCGCGTGTGAAAAGACCCAGGGTTGGTTGAGTACCGGTCCGGGATAAGGCAACCACCCGTGTCGCTCGCTGAGGAAGCCGCTGGCGTCCTAGCGAACCTTGCCGAGCACTTCCGTGCCGCCTGGATCTTCAAGGCTGGCTGACACGGCAGGGACCGGTGGCCCACCGCACTGGCTCGCGCCGCCGCCACCGTGCTGGCCGTTGATGCCGTCGGCATCAGCTTCATGGGCCATCAGCACCGTGTGCCATCGGCGGCATCGTGTGCCCATCGGCGCCAGCACCCCTGCGGCCGCCGCCGCCGAGCGGTGGCAGGTCGCCGTCGGCGACGGCCCCTGCTTCGCCGCCGACGAGCCCAACCGAGCCTGTGCTCGCCGACGAGCAGACGATGCACCGGCTCGTGAACGTAGAAGTCGTCGCGCTGACCCTGATGGTCGCGCTGACTCCTACGACCGTCGAACATCCTCGGCTGGCCAAAAAGTCTAGACCGCGCGGTTGGACCGCATGGCTAACCGAATGTTGTAGATGGCCGAATCAAGAGGCTAGGCGACGGTGAACTGGCGGGTCAGGGTAGTGAGCTGAACCGAGAGATCGGCCAGCTCTCGGGCGGCTTGTTGGGATTCGGTGACCGAGGTTGCGCTGGACTGGGTCAATGCGGCGACGGCGTCGATGTTGTCGGCGATCTGCGCCGCTCCGTCCGCGGCCGCGGAGACGTTGCGGTTGGTCTCGCCGGTGGTGGCGGTCTGCTCCTCCACCGCTGAGGCGATGGTGGTCTGGTAGTCGCTGATGCGGGCGATGACCTTGGCGACTTCGGTGATGGCGGCGATGGCGCTGTGGGTGTCGGTCTGGATGGTCTCCACGCGGGCGGCGATGTCTTGGGTGGCGCGGGCAGTCTCCTGCGCCAGTTCCTTGACCTCACCGGCCACCACGGCGAAGCCCTTACCGACGTCGCCGGCGCGGGCAGCTTCGATGGTCGCGTTCAAAGCCAGGAGGTTGGTCTGCTCGGCGATGGAGGTGATGACCTTCACGACGTCACCGATCTGGGCTGAGGACTGTCCCAGCTGGGTCACGGTGACGGTGGTGGCCTCAGCGGCCGCGACCGCGTGCGCGGCGACCTCGACGGCCTGCTGGGTGCTGGAGGCGATCTCGAGGATCGAGGCGCCCATCTCATCGCTGCTGGCGGCCACCGTCTGCACGCTGCGGGACACGTCACGGGCTGCCTGGGCCACGATGTCAGCTTGGGCTGAGGACTGGGCGGTGTCGGCGGCGATGCGTTCAGAAGCCGCGCCGATGCGGGCACTGGCCGTGGCCAAGCTGCTGGCGCTGGCGGTGACATCGGCCATGGCCTGCCCAACCCGGGCCAAAGCCCGGTTGGCGTGCTGACCCATCTCCCCCAGCCCGTCGGTGGAGGCGGTATCCAGACGGCGGCTGAGGTCACCATCAGCGACGGCAGCGAAAACGGCGACGGCCTCACTCATGGGGCGGCGGATGCTGAGCGCGATGCGCCAGGCCAGCAGCAGAGCCAGCACGGTGGCGAGCGCAACGAAGGCGAGCATGGTGGGCAGGAAAGCGTTACCGATGGCTCGCGCGTCCTTGGCCTGGGCTTCGTTCATCGCCGTTTCGCGGTCGATGAGGGCGTTGATGGAGGCCAGCCACTTCACGAACAGCGGCGCGGCCTGTCCCTTCAGCAACGACTCGGCGCCGGCCAGGTCACCGGACTGCTCGGCGTCGATCACGGACTGGATGAGGGGCAGGGTCTGCTGCTGGATGTCGGTGATGGTGGCGTAGTCGCCGCGTTCGGCGTCGTTGACCATGCTGGGGTCGGCGAAGATCTTGTCCTGGGCGGTGACGGCCGTGGCGTACGCCTGCGTCAGGGTGTTGATCTTGTCGATAGCGGTAGAGGCTTCAGTGGGAGTGTCGGCCAGGACCACGTCGCGCACGGCGATGGAGCGGTCGTGGACGCTGCCGCGGAAAGCGATCGCGTAGTGCTGCTTGAGGCTGTTGACGTCGTTGATGACGGTGAGGCGGTCGTTGATCTGCCCCACCCGGACTACCCCGAGTGCGGTGACCAGCACCATCCGGTGATGATGACGAGGAAGCCAGCGACCAAGCGCTGGGTGATGGACAGTCGCGATAACCGCACGAGAAGCCTTCCGGTACATGTGCCCCGGTCGAGGGACATCACCCGGCACGCTTCGACACCGCAGCACTCCCCCTTGAATTCGACTGGGACGAGAAGACCCGATGCTGGTGACCGCTTCTGTCCAGCCATGCCTTCCTCACCGTTCACCATGTCCGCAAGACGGCACCTCGCCTCGATGGAGCTGCCCGTCCCGGCGCTGCTCGGCGTCACGAACGTCGACGGCCGGGTCGCCCTCGTCCTCGAGGACGTCTCCGCGATGGGTTGTTGACCGCGAGAGCTACCGCCTGGAGGCTCTCCGATGCACGGATGCGGCGTCATTTCCGCTTCCACGGGGACCGCGCCCGTCGGTGTGCCCCGTGGAGGCGGCCGCGATACTGCCGCCACCGGATCGCATGGACGACGACGGCTTCGTCTTGCGCACCGAGGAGAAGAGCCAGTCTCGAGTGCAGACCGCGCAACACTCTGACCACTCATCGCGCACCACACCAACGGCCAGCTGGCCGAGCCTGTGACCGAGTCGGGGGTGAATGAGGTCTCAGTCGCCCAATCGGTTGGTCTCGCGCCCCGGTAGTACAGGTTGGACTCAGACAGTCGAAGAGCTGGCATGGCGATCGGCGATCCATCAGAGCGCAACCGTGAGCGAGCGCGCGTCCAGACCTCGCAAGACCGGGAGGTCGCACGCCTGATCGCCGCGCGAGCCGCGGTCCTGGCAGACCCCGTGGTCCGCGGCGCTGCTGCGCTCGGTCTCGTCTGGGTTCTGGCCTACGCGGCTGCGACTGGTCTGGTCGAAGATCACGCGGCGGCCCGGCAGGTGCTTGGCGACCTCGTCTATCTGGTTCCTGTGGCCGTCGCGACGGGGCTGGCTGCGGTCGCGGCGCGGCGGGCCTCGGGGCGGCGGCGCCGTCTGTGGCGGTTGCTGCTGGTGAGCAACGCGTTGTGGCTGCTCGGCGATCTGACGTGGGCGGCTTACCCCTACCTGCTGCACGCCGAAGCACCCTTCCCGTCGGTGGCTGACGGTCTCTACCTCGCCTCCTACGCTCTGGTGCCTGCTGCAGTGCTATTCGGCTTCGGTGCCGCCAGCCGACAGCGGCGGGCGCGTGGCCTGCTGGACGGCGCGGTCGTCGGGCTGGCCATCGGCGCGCTGGGATGGCACCTGCTCATCGCGCCGCAGCTGTCCTACGGCATGTCGTGGGCCACGGCGACCGGGATCGCCTACCCACTGTTCGGTGTCGTCATCCTCATCACGCTGATCTCGGCGGGCCTGGCTGGGCACCGCCAAGTCGCGCCGTCGGTGTGGCTGCTCGGCATCGCCTTCGCCGTGTCCGCAGCTACCGATGCCGGCTACACGTGGCTGTCGGTGCTGCACGAGTACGTGCCGGGCACATGGCTGAACGTCGGCTGGCAAGCCGAGGCCGTCGTGCTCTGCCTCGCCGCGCTGTGCGCTCTGCGGCACGAGGAGGGTGACGCTCAGGTCGTCCTGCTCTCGCGCGATCTCGCGCTGGCCCCGGCACTGATCGCGGTGCTGGTTGCCGTGAGTTTCGCCGGGGCGCAAGCACAGCAAGCCGGGGTCGCGGCGCTGACGCTGCTTGCCGCAGGTGTCGCGGTGCTGACCCTCGCGGCACGCTCGGTGCTGTCGGTGGCCGACAGTCGCGCGGTGGCGCTGCGCCTGGACGCCGCGTTGCGGGAGCAGGAGCGGTTGGCGGTCACTGACGGGTTGACGGGCCTGTACAACCGCCGCTTCTTCGAGGAGGTGCTGCGGCTGGAAGCCGATCGGGCGACCCGCGAGGGGGGACAGTTGGCGTTGCTGGTCGTCGACCTCGACCACTTCAAGCGCGTCAACGACGCACACGGACATCAAAGCGGCGACGACGTGCTCGCCGAAGCTGCCGCGCGACTTCAGCGCGGGCTGCGCGACTGTGACGTGCTGGCCCGCTACGGCGGGGAGGAGTTCGTCATCATCCTTCCCGGCGCGGACGCCGAGACCGCGCTGGAGGTCGCCGAGCGCTGCCGCCTGTCCCTTGGTGGCGCACCCGTGCGGGTGCACAGTGGCGCCCGGCTGCACCTCACCGGCTCCTTCGGCGCCGCCTGCCTGCCGGGTGACGCCCAGGACGTCGACACGCTCGTCCGGCTCGCTGACCGCGCCCTCTACGTGGCGAAGGAGCAAGGACGCGACCGCGTCGTCCTAGCCGACTCCACGGAGACGTACACGACGGACAAGACGGGGGCGACCCCCCTGGCTGGCTCAGCCGCGCTGGAGCGGCTGGCCGATATCGTCGATGCCCGGCTGGGAACGTCTGAGCACAGTGCTGCGATGACCCGATGGGTAGGAGTCCTCGCCGATGCTGCGGGCTGGAATGCCGACACCCGGCAGCGGGCGGTGACCGCCGCCCGCCTGCACGACATCGGGAAGATCACCCTTCCGGACGCCGTGCTCACCAAACCGGGACCACTGGACGAAGCTGAGTGGGCGCTCATGCGGTGTCACCCCGACGAGGGTGCCCGGCTGCTCGCAGCAACGCCTGGCTTTGAGCAGATCGCCGAGATCGTCCGTGGCCACCACGAGCGCTGGGACGGCACAGGCTACCCCCAGGGGATTCCGTCCAGTGAGCTCGCTGATGAGACGCGGTTGGTCAGCGTCTGCGACACCTGGGCAGCCATGCGCGCAGACCGGCCCTACGCCCCCGCGCGCACCGTCGCGGATGCCCGAGCCGAGCTGAACGCCGCCCGCGGCACCCAACTCGACCCTGTGCTCGTCGACCTGTTCCTCGACTTGCAAGAAGCCAACCTCGTTGGCCGGCTCGACCCAACGACACCCCAGCTGACCACGGTCATGAGTGCCGACCACTAACCAACTGCCCCTCCGCTTCAGTGAATCGACCACCGGCTCGTTCGACAGCGCTAGGTGGACGTGGGAGCTCGGACCTCATCCGCTGAACCGCTGTGTACCGTTCCGGCCAGGAGGCGCAATCACCCTTGATTCCTGGCCTCGCCTCCTCAAGGCATCTCGTCCGATGCCCACCGCTCCTGGCTAATGCGTCGCCAGCTTTCGGTCCTTGGCTGAGACGCGCCCGACTCTGCACTGTCGCGAGAGGCGACGACCCGCAAGTCTCGTGAAGGCTCAAGGTTGCTGCATCCGTGTCGATGATCCCGGTGTCGTAGCTCGCGTTCGTGCTCGTGATCTTGCCCGGTGATCGCTTCCGGGCATCCGGTGATGGCCGCCTCAGCATGTGATCAGCACCCGTACGTCGTTGACCACCACTGCCCCACCTGCCGGCTGGAGACCACCGTGACGAGAAACACCGCAGTGGCCCGCCCTGCCTGTCGCACCGGCTCGGGGTCGGGTCACACCGTTGGCCTGGCTCGCCGACCGGACGTTGCGGACGAAGTTCGCCTGCCTGGTCGCCATCGTGGTCCTCACCTTTGCAGGATCCATCTCCTCCACGCTGACCACGAGCGCTGCGGTGCGCGAGGCTCAGGCAGAGGTCGCCCGGCTCAACGAAGCCCGGGCGCTCGTCCTGCAGCTGGACACCCGGGCCAGCGAGCTGAAGGTCGACGTGTTCAAGACGCTCGTACGCACCGACCCGTCCGGCGAACGGACTGAACTCAGCGACGACATCGCCGCTCCGCAGGCTCTGCTGAACCAGCTCGAACGTCTTCGACTGGACGGGGCCAGCGTTCAGACGGTGCAGGCGCTGAAGGTCAGCTACGACAGCTACCTCGAAATGATCACCACACTCGACGACGCCGCGGTGAGCGACCAGGCCGCCGCACGCGCGCGGTGGGAGCAAGTGCAGACCACCAACGACATCATCGACGACTCGCTGACCGCGACCTTGGACGCCGTGACCGCCGCCGATGCTGGCGCGACCCAGCGGATGTCTGCGGCCACCGAGCGCGCTGACCGCATGGGCGTCGGCCTGGCCGTCGTGGGCATGCTGTTGCTGATCGCCGGGTGCGCAGTCATCCAGCGCTCCATCGCCGCGCCGTTGCGCGCTGTGCGGGGCTCGCTGCAGGCGTTGGCCTCGGGTGACCTCACCAGCGCCACCGGGGTCGACCAGCGCGACGAGGTAGGTCAGATGGCCGCGGCGCTGGACGCGGCGCAGTCCACCCTGAGGTCGGTGCTGGCCGAGGTGGGCGACTCGGCGAACGCGGTGGCGACCTCGGCTGCTGAGCTGAACGCGTCCACGGCCCACATCTCCGCCTCGGCGCAGGCGACATCGGCCCAGTCCGCGGTGGTGTCCTCGGCGGCCGAGGAGGTCTCAGGAAACGTGGCCTCGGTCTCCGCGGGCGCCCAGCAGATGGATGCCTCCATCCAGCAGATCTCCGACAGCGCCAACGAGGCCGCGTGGGTGGCGGCGGCAGCGGTCGATCAGGCCGCCATCACCACCACCACCGTGATCAGGCTCGGCGAGTCCTCCCGCGAGATCGGCGACGTGATCAAGGTGATCACCTCGATCGCGAAGCAGACGAACCTGTTGGCGTTGAACGCCACCATCGAAGCCGCCCGCGCCGGGCAGGCGGGCAAGGGGTTCGCGGTCGTGGCCGATGAGGTCAAGGAGCTCGCGCAGGAGACCGCACGCGCCACCGAGGACATCGCCCGCCGGGTCGAGGCGATCCGTGGCGACACCACCGACGCGGTGACCGCGATCGAGCAGATCAGCACGGTCATCGCCTCGATCAACGACTACCAGCTCAGCATCGCCAGCGCCGTCGAGGAGCAGACCGCGACCACCAACGAGATGTCCCGCTCGGTGGCCGAGGCCGCCGACGGCTCCACCAGGATCGCCACCACCATCGTCGGGGTCTCCACCGCCGCCAGCCCCACGACCCGATCCCTGACACAGACCTCCAGCGCCGTGACCGAGCTGTCGCGCATGGCAGCAGACCTGCGTACCACCGTCGAACGATTCACCTACAAGCAGTGACCCGACACCGCCGTCGTTGACGAAGTGTCAAGGTCGAACCTGCACCGGCCACTGACTCGGGGTGTCAGGGTCGGTGACCAGTGCCGGTAGCTCTTGGAGACATCACGCGGTCAAGTGCGATCAAAAGGTCGGTTGAAGGGATTCACCGGCGCTGGCAGCGTCGGTGATGAGGGCGGCGCTCGCTCCCCACGACCTGACCCCGCAGCTGCGTCGCGGACCTTGCGGTTCGTGTCTTGCGAGACGCGCCTGAGGGCGGCGAACGCGACGTCTTGGGTGCAGTGCCTCAGGAGCAAGATTCTACCGGAAGTGCTCGATGATTGGGCGGTTGTCCACGACATCGTCGCGAAACTCCTTTGGATGGGGCTTGGGCACGGTGAGCATCCTTCCAGCGGCGCCCCGAGCGCCACAGATGAGGTGTCACCTATCCGTGCAGCAGACCCGAGGTCGTTTACGTCGTGACTTCCGCCGACCACCGGACGGGGAGCCGCCGGCCGGGTGAGTCCAAGGGCCACTGGGGCATCGAGGAGCGCCTGCACTGGGTACGTGACGTGACCTTCGGCGAGGACCCCGCTCCCAGGTTCGCACCGGGGCTGCACCCCGCGTGAAAGCCACCCTGCGCGACACCGCCACCAGTCTCCTACGCCTGGCCGACTGGGGCAGCATCGCCGCCGCCCTGCGACATCACCCCCGCAGCCGCCACCAACCTGGTCTGACCTGCTGAAACGTGACTTTGCCGAGGCCCTGACCCCTCGGTCGACCAGCGTTCAGCCGATGGTCGCTTTCAGCCGCGGAGCGCACCGACTGAAGCGTCCCAATCCAGGTGGTGCTGGTGAATCCACCCAAGGCTGTCCTCCCCACCCCTGGTAGCCCGGCTCAAGCTCAGGTGCAGCACCTCATCGCGGACCCGGCGCGCGACCCGGCTGGTGGGGCTGGGGGCGCAGGTGCGGGCGGCGAGAGCGACTACGCGCTGCACCCGGCGCCGACGTAGGCGCTCGAAGCGGACCAACGCGGCGGGAACGGGAAGCTCGCGCAGGCATTGGGCGAGCACCACGGCGTCCTCCAGCGCCAACGATGCGCCTTGGCCGGCGCCGGGGGTACTGGCGTGCACGGCGTCTCCAATCAGCACGATGTGCTCGTCGTGCCAGGTGCGCACGCGGGGTAGATCCTCACTGGGCCAGGCCCGCAGTGGCTCCGTGGTGGCCTCAAGCAGGGCTAAGGCCGGGGAGCAGTCGGCGGCGTACAAGTCGCGCAAATGGGTTCGCCACCGCGCGTCTTCGGTGACCTGTGTGGCGGGACCTGCAGTGGCCCCCGCGGGGGCAACGGCGGTAGGCGCTTTCAGGAGGGAGCCATCGCGTAGCGGGGGGTTGGCGAACCACCACGTGCACCCGTCGGGGGCAAGGACGTAGCCGAACAGGGCGCGCGCGCCGAAGACCAGGTTGAGCTCACCTACCCGCGCACCCGGCGGGACGTAGTGACCACGAGCGCCGATGTTCAACACCCGGGCCGGGCGCAACGGGCTGACACCTGGGTTCAGCACGCGGCGTACCAGGGAGTGCACCCCGTCGGCGCCCACCAGTACCTGCGCCTGTTCGGTGCGCCCGCCGGTGAAGGTGGCCACCACACCCTCGGGGCTGCTGCGCACCCCGGTGAGGCGGGAGCTGAAGTGAATGGTGATGCCGCGGCGCATCGCCTCTTGACGCAGCGCTAGGTACAGGTCTGGACGCGACATGACCCAGCTGCCACCAGTAGCGGACCGGGCGGTGCGGATGGGCGATACACCCAGTACCGCGCCGCGTCCGCTGAGGAGGCGGACCGAGGAGTTGGTGAACCCGGAGGCAAGCACAGGAGCCTGCGCCTCGATCGCTTGCAGCGCGTCCAGACCGTTGGGGGCCAAAGCCAGCCACCCTCCCGCGCCGGCGATCGTATCCGTGGAGGCTTCGTGGACGGTGGCCTCGATACCGGCTCGTCGCAGAGCCATCGCCGCCGCCAGTCCGGCTACCCCCCCGCCGATGACCAAGGCCGTCAGCGCACCAGGTGCCGCAGGTGACTTCGACACCGTCGTCAACCCCTTCCTCCTGAGCTGTCGTGTTCCTTCCACAGATGTGCCTTCTGGAGGAGGACGCCCGGCGCGGCGGCGCTCTCGCCCTGTTGTGCGGCCTCGACCGGGCACCTCGGTGAGGCACCTCGGCCGGGCTGTGGGGTTAGTGCAGCGTGATGCAGGCCAGTCGGGCACCGGCCGTACCGGCTTGCCCGGGTCCGGTTTGCGTGGACATGGCGTGCAGCACCAGCGAGCGTGGTGGGGTCCGGTAGGTCCACGGATTCGTGGACGAGGACCAACCGGCTCCCTGCGCGTCGGTGTGTAGGTCCAGCCAGACCTCGTTTCCGGGGTCGGCGTAGTCAGGGTCGGTGGAGGGCTGCACCGGGTCCAGGACCTGCTGGTAGTGCCCTCCAGCGTCGGCGGGCAGGGCACCGCAGGGCTGGCTGTGCAGGTGCGCGCCGTAGGCACGGTCAGGCTGCAGACCGCTCAGAGCAAGGAACGTGCGCGTTCGGGTGGGACCGGAAACCGACAGCACACCCACACCCGCGCCGGCGGGAACAGCGGAGGTGTCGTAGGTGAAGGCACCACCAGCACCGTCGGATGTGAAGGCGCCCGCGGCATGCAGCACCTCAACCCGCCAGGGTTGAGCAGACGCGGACGTCGACACGGACATCGACGCAGACGGAGGCGGGGCCGTGGCCGTGGCCGTGGCCGTCGAAGCGGAAGCAGACGCAGGTGGCAGGACCAGCGCGGCCAGAGCTCCAACAGTTCCTGCCGCCAGTGCGGTGCGTACTCGGTCCATGACTCGGGCCATGATCGGACTCCTCCGTCGGTGTGTCCTCAGTCAGCGAACGGGTGGCTTCGCGACCGCGCGCCGCCAGGATGTACCCGGGTAGCGTCTCACGCCCGGCGGAGCTCATGAGGCTCCTCTGAGCCATGGATGAGCTCAGGTCGGCTGTCGCGACGCCTTCGAATAGCTGAGATACGGGGCGCACGCTGTGCTGATGGTTACGGTCTTGATCGTTGAGCTCATGATGTTGCCACGGAGAACGGCGTGCGCGGGAGCCGGGAAGGGGCTGAGCTGTGCGGTTGCCGCAGGCGGTCGTCGTGGCAGCCACGGCAGTAGGCGAAGCCCAGCGGCCACGCCGCACACCCTCACGCCGAGGATCCGCTGCTGGCAACCTCGCTGAGCGGTCTCCAGGGCAGGAGCCGGACGGAGCGCCTGCCCTACTGCCGGTCGCTCTTAGTCGGTCGCTGCTATCTGCAGCTGCTGCGGTGAACGTACTCAACCTCTGCAACTCGGCGAGCTCGTCGAAGTTGTTAGGGCGGCCGAGGCCGCTGGCACTTCAGCCGCCCCCTCGAACCGGTCGAAGGTCTGCGCCCAGTCGTCGATCCAGACGGTGCCCGCTCGCAGGGCGTTCGTCACCTGGGTCGACCGGCCGCTCGCGAGTTCACACCGACGCCGAACGGTCGTCCTGGTGGCGTTGGCGCGCTGGACTGTCTCCGCGAGCAGCGCGAACATCAAGCGCCAGCCCATGCGTGTGCCCTGCATCGGCAACCCCCTCAGCGGCTCCGACGGCGCCTGGACCAGCGTTGACCCCGACGTCGAGGTCGTCCTTGCCGACACCATTGTCGCGGCACTGGATCCCCGAAGAGGGCCCCGAGCTGGTCATCGACCAGATCCACGACATCAAACTGCACTGACCCCATTAGAAGAACCGCTGATGGGAAAACTCCTGGCGGCGGCACGACCGGCACCAGCTGACCCGCACGGTGATCACGAGCTCCACGGCCCCGCGGCACAGCAGTCCTGATCGCGCTGGATTTCGGTTCTGGCGGACTTCCGCTGTCGGCTCACCAGGCCGTAGTGTCTGGGTCGTGGTGGTTAAGGGTCACGCGGAAAAGACCAGCAGGGTTACGGGGCCCGCCGTGGGGGAGTCCTGGCGCTCACTGGGCGCCTTCGAGCAGGTGATGCACGGCTACATGCGGCGCAACCCGTTCCAGCACTCCCTGGTCGTCCACCTCGGTGGTGAGCTGGCGGTGGACCGTGCACGGCAGGCGTTCACTGATCTGCAGGTCGCGCACCCCTTGCTACGTGCCCGCATCGCCGCCTCCGCGTCACCGGGTGCGGCCCCTGCCTTCGTCCGTGACGACACGCCCATCTTGGTGACCACCGGCGCCGTCGGCACGCGCTGGCAGGACGTCGTGGGGACCGAACAGGCCAACCGCATCGACGACGGTCGCGGCCCTCTGGCACGAGCGGTCCTGGTCCCCGGTGAGGGCAGGACGTCGATCGTGCTGACCTTCGCCCACCAGGTCGTTGACGGCGTGGGTGTCGTGCACCTGCTCGACAACCTGACCACGCTGCTCGACGGTGGCACTGTGGTCGAGCAACCGCTCCCCCAGTCCCAAGAGGACGCACTAATGGCCGCGGCGCCGGCCGGTGCGCGTAGCGAGATTGCGGGTCCTCATGACCGGCCGAGCGATCCGCGGATGCAGGAGCTGCTCGCCGTCCGGCCGTTCGATGGAACCCCGCCGCACGTCAGCTCCTGCGTCCTGGACGCCGATCTGACCGCCGCCCTACTCAGCACCGGGCGGGCGCGCGGAGCAACGGTGCACGGGGCGCTGACGGCCGCTACGGCTCGCGTGCTCTTTGCTAGGGGCAGGAACTTCGTCCGGTTCGCGATGCCAATGGATCTGCGCCGCGCGCTTGGGCTGACCGATGTTGTCGCCAACCGCTTCCTGGGCACGTCGATCGGTCTCGCCGCGGACGCGGGTGATGACTTCTGGTCGATGGCCCGGGACACCACCGAGCACCTGCGGTCAGCCCGCGACCGGGGCTCCGTCCAGGCGGTCGCCACGGCGATGACGGGCGGGGTTCCCTACGCATCGCAGGTCGCGGAGGCGGCGCTGACGGCTGAGCTGAGCACCGACGTCGAGCTGAGCAACCTGGGGGTTGTCGACCTCCCTCGTGGAGGACCGACAGAGGTCGTGGCGGTTGACGGCCCGCTGCTGGCCACTCAGATCAGCGGCCAGCAGACCATCGGTGCCGTGACTTTTCGTGGGCAGTTGCGGATGACGAACCTCAGCTACACGCCCGTCCCGGGCCTGCTCGAGGACATCACTTCGATCATCCGCTCGGAGAGCACCGGCTGACAGGCCACCCGAACACCGCCTCAATGCTCTCCGGGAGTCAGAAGACGCATCAGTGGGCGATCTTTAGGGCGGAGGCAGGGACCCGGCCATGGGCAAGTCCAGCCGACCGCTCGTCAGGCGACGGACCCAGCCGAGCCGGTGGCCGCGCTCGTGCGGCGCTGGCCTGGTGGCGCAGCCCGGGGAGTCGGCGCCGGATGACCACCTGCTTGCTTAGGGAGAGGCCCGTCAGCGTGGCGGTCAGGACGACGAGCACCTGGAGAAGCAGCCCACGGGCCCGCTGCCCAGCTCGTGGTCTTTACTGCGGCGCAGTTAGGGGAAGGTCGACCTATCCCGTCCGTCAGCGCCCCTTGGTCGCGCCAGCCGTTCTGCGGCGAGGAGAGTGCCGGCCCAGACCCGCACGGCGCCCTCGTCGATTGACGACCCGGCTACCAGTAGCAAGACGGTGCACCCGGCGTCCTCGCTCGACGACACTACGAGCACGCACGCCTCCGCGCCGACCCTAATAAGGATGTGGCTTGATCAGCGGCACAACTCCTTATCGACCGCCGACTCCAGCGCGGTGACCTGTTCCTGGGTCGAGGGCAAACGGGTCGTGGCGATAGTGACAGCGCGGCCGTCATCGGTCGCGGCGTTGGTCGTCTGGTAGCCGGTGATGCTGCCGCCGTGGCCCCAGGAGAGTCCGCCACAGCTGAGGGGGTGGCTGATCAGGGCGAGCCCGTAACGGGCGCCCTTGCCGTAGCCAGGGGCGGGCACGGTGGTGCGCATCTGCTTCAACTGCTCGGGGGCGAGCAACTCGCCGTCGAGCAGGGCGGTGAAGAAGCGATTCAGCTCGCTCGGGGTCGAAACCATCTGCCCGGCGGCCCACCCGAACGAGGGGTCCTGCTCGGTGACGTCGGTGAGCGCCTGGGCCGGGTCGTCGGTGTGGTAGGCGAGCGGGTGGGCCCCGTGGATGCTCTGGTCGCCGACGTTGGGGAAGTAGGTGTGCTCGAGCCCGAGCGGCTTGATCACCCGCTCGGTGATCTCCTCGCGGATCGGGCGGTCGGTGACCGCCTCGACGATCAGCCCGGCCACCAGGTAGTTAGTGTTGCTGTACTCCCAGCTCGTGCCGGGCGCGAAGCTCGCCGGCTTCGCGAGAGCGAAGTCGAGCAGCGCGCGCGGCTGACGGTAAGTGTGTTGGAAGGGCAGCAGCCCATCTTTGAGAAAGTAGGTATAGTCCGGGAGCCCACTGGTGTGCTGAAGCACCTGGCGCACCGTGATGGCGCCCCCGTCGATACCCTCCCCATGCAGGAGCCCTGGCAGGTAGGTCTCGATCGGCTCGTCAAGGCCGATCTTGCCCTCCCCCACAAGCTGCAGAATGGTGACCGCGGTAAATGTCTTGGTGTTACTACCGATACGCACCTCACCGTCAAGGGGGACCGCGGCCGCGGTCCCCAGGTCGCCGAGGCCGGCGGTGAAATTCGAGGTGCGGCTCTCGGCGTCGCGTACCGAAGCCAGAGCGGCGGGGTAGTAGCCGTCGTCCGCGGCGACCAGCGCGTCGAGGCGCTGCTGCGTGAGCTCGTTTACGGCCCGGGCCGCACTGGTGCCCGCGGCCGAGGTCGCGGTCGCGGTCGCAACGGGCACCAGATGGGTGGCGCCGACGACCACGGCGGCCGCGACCGCAGCGCCCACAGCGACCCCCACACGGCGCGAGGGGCGGCGCGAGGAGCGGGTCGGGGCCTCAGGATGAGGCGTCATGTTGTCCATGGTGTCGACGTTAGGCACCGCGTGAGCCTGTGCCGAGGGTGTAGGCGCGTGGATGCGTGGGGGTGCTGGGTCCACCCGGACGGGCCAGCGGTGCACCTCACCGCGGGCGCCGCGGCACTACCGTCAGCTCCGACCCCGCAGGAAGAAGGTGCCCGTGCGACAGACCACGGTGCGCTGGCGCGACGACGTCCGGCACCTGCTCGTCAGCCTGGCGGTCGCGGTCGCCGGGTACACGCTGCTGGTGCTCATCGCTGTCGCGGTAGTCGCCAGCGCGCTGGGCGGGCTCGGCTTGCCCCTGCTGCGCTGGGCGCTCGGGCGGGTGCGGACACTCGCCGACCTGCAGCGGGCCCGCTCGGGCCTGACCCCTGGCGCCTTGGACCCGGTCTCGCTCACGACGCTGTCCGGCGTCCTCGCAGAGGTGGCCGCAGCCCTATCGCCGCCCAGGACTCGGCGCGAGCTGCTTTGGCTCGCCTCGCCGGTCCAAGCCTTCCTCGCTGCCCTGGAGGTCCAGCTGGGCATGACGGCAGCCGCCGGAGTGCTGATGCCCGTCATCTGGGTGGTAGCTCCAGGCGCGCTGCGGGACTATCTAGGGATCACTGTGGTGGACCTGTCGTCCTCATTCCTCGCCGTGCCGAACGGGCTGGTGTTCGCGGCGCTGACGGCCTGGGCGGCCGGGCCGCTGATCGGAATCGAATCGTGGCAAGCCCGCCGGCTGCTCGGCACCAGCGAGGTGGAGCGCCTCGCCGAGCGGGTGGACGACCTGGCCCGGAGCCGGTCCAGCGCCCTAGACGCCTCCGCGGTGGAGCTGCGGCGCATCGAGCGAGACCTTCACGACGGCACGCAGGCGCGGCTGGTCTCGCTGGCGATGAACCTGGGGATGGCGCAAGACCTGCTGGCCACCGACCCCGACCGGGCGGCGGCCCTGCTCACCGCAGCCCGCTCGCAGGCCAGCACCGCGACGACCGAGCTGCGGGCGCTGGTGTACGGCATCTACCCGCCTGTCCTAGCCGACCGCGGCCTCGACGGCGCGCTGCGGGCCCTCGCCCTTGACAGCCCTGTGCCCATCGAGCTTGACCTCCGCCTGGACCGCCGGCTCAGCCCGCCGGTGGAGTCTGCGGCGTACTTCGCGCTCGTCGAGGCCGTCTCGAACGCTGTGAAGCACAGCGGCGCTAGCTCGATCCGGTTGACCCTGGACGACCACGGAGACCGGGTGGTCCTGCGCGTCAAGGACGACGGGTGCGGCGGAGCAGACCGCACCCAGGGCACGGGGCTGCGCGGTATCGAGGGTCGAGTCGCCGTCTTCGACGGCTCCCTTGATGTCGACAGCCCAGCCGGTGGCCCCACGCTCGTACGGGTGGAGCTGCCGTGCGTGTCCTGATCGCCGAAGACCTCGCCCTGCTGCGCGAGGGGCTGTCACAGCTGCTGACGACCTACGGCTTTGAAGTGGTTGCGGCGCTCGGGGACGGCGCCGGGCTGGCCGAACGCCTAGTGGAGGAGCGGGCCGACGTTGCCGTCGTCGATGTCCGGCTCCCGCCCACCCACACCGACGAAGGGCTACGCGCCGCGATCGCCGCACGGCGCGAAGTGGTCGGCCTACCGGTGATGATCCTTTCGCAGTACGTGGAGCCGCTGTATGCCGCCGAGCTCCTCGGCGATGCCGCGGGCGGCGTGGGATACCTGCTCAAAGACCGGATCGGCGAGGTCGCGGAGTTCGTGGACGCGCTGCGGCGGGTCGCCGATGGCGCCACGGTGATGGACCCCGAAGTCGTCGCCCGGATGCTCGCGGGCAGCCGGCACCGCGACCGCCTCGCGGTGCTCACCCCCCGCGAGCGAGAAGTGCTCGCGGTAGTGGCCGAGGGACGGTCGAACAGCGCCGTCGCCGCCCACCTCATCGTCTCGGAGAAGGCGGTCGCTAAGCACATCGGCAGCATCCTCAACAAACTCAACCTTCCGCCGTCCGACGACGACCACCGCCGCGTGCTCGCCGTGCTCACCTACCTGAGCGACACCCACCGGCAAGACTGACCGCCGCTCGCCAGCGGCGGCAGTGCTTCGGGGCAGATCAGCCCGCGTCGTCCCCATCTCGCCGCAGGGTCAAAGCCCCGCGCCGGCCGGGTGTGACCGGCCGGTCTCGTAGCCCAAGACGACGACCGGCCTGGACGCGGTCGCGCGAGCCGAGCTTGCCGAAGACATAACTGACGTGCGTCCATGTGGTCTGCTCGGCGACGAAGCGCCAGCCGGCGATCTCGGCGTCAGACAGTCCCAAGACGATCAGGTGGAAAACTTCCGCTCCCGCGCGGTCAGCACGGCCAGCGAGGTGTACAACGCCACCGCAGCGCGCGGCTGGATCTCGACGAAGCGCTCGATCAAGCCGGCGAGTAACCCCGGGGTCCAGCAGCGACTCCTCGGCGTCGACGACGCAGACAAGGGAGAGCAGCTCGACAGGGCGCTGTCCTTAAGCAGGAACGCACCGACGTCCGCTTGCAGCGCGCCGGTCTCCGAATGCATCTTTCGTGGCGCTGCTAGCCTTCGTGGCGCTGTCGGGAAGGTCTCAAGGGGAGGACGGGCGCTCCCCCGCCCTCGATGGCCACGCGGCGCGCTCAGCACCGCATCGAGCCCGAAAGGCGCCACCACCCGTGGAGGAGAGAGACTGGGCCAGGTGTCCTATCTACCAAGTGGCAGCACGTCCAACCACCCGGAGCTGGCCGATGATGCGGTCGTGGCGCTACGCGAGGTCAGTCACAGCTTCTCCTCCGTTCCCGGCGAGGTACTCGCTGGGGTGTCGCTTCAGGTGGAGCGCGGATCCTTCACGAGCATCATCGGCCCCAGCGGGTGCGGCAAGTCGACGCTGCTGCGCCTGCTCGCCGGTATCGGGACACCGGACGCGGGGACTGTCACCCTTTTCGGGCGCACCCCGCTCGAGGCCGCTGCAGACAAGCGCATCGGGCTCGTGCCCCAGGCGCCCGCCCTGCTGCCGTGGCTGACCGTGCGGAAGAACGTGGAGCTGCCCGCCCGCGTAAACCGGGCCTCGGAGCGCCGGCGGCGCCGCGGCGCCGGCAAGGACGGCGGCACCGGTAGCGGAAACCGCCGCCGCGCCGCGGAGGCGCACCTGGACGCCGTGGGCCTGCTCGACGTCGCCGACCGGTACCCGACGCAGCTGTCGGGAGGCATGCAGCAGCGGGTCGCGATCGCCCGGGCCCTTGCGGTCGGCCCCGACGTGCTGCTGATGGACGAGCCGTTCTCCGCCGTCGACGAGCTGACGCGCGAGGCCCTGCGCGGTGAGCTCTTGGGGGTGTGGGAGCGTGCGCGCACCACGGTCGTCTTCGTGACCCACTCCGTCCGCGAGGCGGTGGTGCTTTCTGACAGGGTCGTGGTCATGAGCGGGCGCCCCGGCAGGATCCACGACGTTGTCGGAGTCGAGCTGCCCAGACCCCGCCCGGCCGCACCACCGCCAGGGCACGCGCTGCACGCCGTAGAGGCGCGCGTACACGAAAGCCTCACCGGCGCGTGGAGCTCCGCGTGAGCCTTGGCCGGGCGACGCCGCCCGGCCGAGTCGACGCCGCCCGGCTGTCAGACTCTCCACCGGGGGCGCGGTCGGGCGGGCGGGCCGCTCGTTCGACCGGGACGGCGTGGTGGCGACCGTCTTGGTGGCTACCCCTGGTGGTGGCCCTCGCGGCGGCCGCCGGAATGTGGAGCATGGTGGCGGCGAGCGACCCGTTCGTGCTGCCGCGGCTATCCGACGTCGCCGACGCCCTCATCGAATCGCCCACCACCTACCTGACCAATGCGGCGACGACCCTGCAAGTGGCCGCAACGGGCCTAGCTGCGGGCTTCGGCGCGGCGGTGGGGCTGGCACTACTGATGTCGGAGGTCACACCGGTGCGGCGGGCGGTCCTGCCGCTGGCGGTCGTGCTGAACGTCACCCCGGTAGTGGCGCTGGCGCCGGGCCTCGTCGTCGCCTTCGGCTTCGGCGCCACCCCGAAGGTCCTCCTGACCGCGATCATCATCTTCTTTCCCGTACTGGTGAACACCACGACCGGCCTGCGCTCGGTGCCGCCGGCCGTCCTGGAGGTCTTCACCAGCCTGCACGCCTCCCGGCTGGAGACCCTCCTGCTGCTGCGTGTGCCCACGAGCCTGCCCTACGTGCTCGCAGCGCTGCGGGTGGTGCTGCCCCTCTCGCTCGTGGGCGCGGTGGTGGCGGAGTTCGTCGCCGCCGGCTCCTCAGCAGGACTCGGTACGCTGATCAGGAACACCGCAGCGGCATCTCAGCTGCCAGCCATGTACGCCGCCGTCGCCTGCCTCGCGGTCATGGGGTTGTTGCTCCTGATAGTTGTCAGCGCGCTGGAACGCCGCTTCCTGCACTGGCATGACTCCCAAACACCGCGTCCGTGAAGCACCACCCAAGATCGGAGCCCGAAATGGCGCCACCGCGATCAACCACCCACCGACCAGGACCCGCTCGCCGCTCCACGCTCGGGGCCGCCCTCGCGGCGGTCCTCGCGCTCACCGCGTGCACCAGCGCGGAAAGCCCTGCAGGTCCGACGACCGACTCGTCGACAGCCGGTGACAGCGCGGCCCTCACGGCCGGGCGGTGCGCCGAGAACAAGGCCGCCGGCGCGATCACCTACGTCACCGGCTACCAGTGGCAATCGTCGGCGGGCATCCTCGAAGAGGTCGCCGCTGACGAGCTCGGCTACTACGCGGACCTCTGCCTCGATGTCACTATCCAGCCGGGCACGGGTGACACCGCCCAGAACGCCAGCCTCGTCGCCGCAGGCACCGCGCAAGTCACCACCGTCGGCAGCGAGGCCGAAATTCTCACTGCGCGGGCGGGAGGTAGCGACGTCACCGGCATCGCCACCCTCGGGCACGTGCCGATCGCCACCTTGATGACGATGCCTGACGTCACCGACCTCCAGCAGCTCGAGGGCACCACGCTCGGTCAGAAGGGAGGCCTGCCGCCGCCGCTCCGCGCGATGCTGGTCAACAAGGGTGTCGATGTCGAATCGATCAAGCAGGTCGTCGTGGGCTTCGACCCTTCCGTGCTGCCCCGCGGGCAGGTGCAGTCCCTGACGGGCTACAAGTCTAACGAACCCGCATTGCTCGCGGACGCCGGGGAGCAAATCACGCAGTGGGACCCCGAAGACGCCGGCGTTACCGGATCGTTCGCAGCGATGGCCGTCAACCCCGACTTCCTCAGCGAGCACCCCACGGCCGCGCAGGACTTCCTACGCGCCACCCTGCGTGCCTTCGCGTACTGCCAGGGCCGGGCACAGGAGTGCGTCAGCTTTGCGGCTGCGCGCGACCAGACCGGGGGGTACGACGTCGACCACAACCTCGACGTGTGGGAGACGGAGCAGCGCCTGGTGACCTCGGCGACACCGCCAGGCACCCCGCGCGGCTACCTCGACCCGGCCAAGACGCGGGCGGAGGCGGCGGACGTCGTGGCCAGCGGCCTTCTCGACCCCGACCCCGACGTCGAGGCGGCCTTCGATGACTCAGTCCTAGCCGAGGTCTACCACGGCGAAACCGTGGTTTGGCCGGTGCCGTGAGGCGGGAAGCGCCCCTGGAGAAGGCCGGCGGTGGTCCGAGCACCGAGTACGGGGTGTTTCTGCCGGTCGGCAACGGCGGCTGGATCGTCTCGAGCACTGCGCCACCCCTAGAGGCGTCCTACGCCGAAAACCGGCGGATCGCCGTGCTCGCTGATCAGCTCGGCCTCGACTTCATCATGTCGATGGGCAAGTGGCGCGGCTACGGCGGCAGCACCGACCACTGGGGCCGCACCCTGGAGTCGTTGACGCTGATGGCCGCACTTGCCGAGGCCACCACCCGGGTGCAGGTGTGGGCGACGGTTCACGCCAACATCCACAACCCTCTGGTCGCGGCCAAGATGGTCGCAACGCTGCAGGACGTCAGTGGCGGCCGCGCGGGGATGAACCTGGTCGCCGGTGCCTACGCCGACGAGTTCGCGCAGATGGGCCTGTGGGACCCGGACCTGGACCACGCGGCTCGCTACCGCTGGGCTGGCGAGTGGCTCACCGCCGTCGAGCGGCTGTGGACGGAGGACTCCGTCACCGTCGATGGCGAGTTCGTGCAACTGCACGACGGCCAGTGCCGTCCGCACCCGGCCGTCCGCCCAACGCTGATCAACGCCGGTAGGTCCGCCGAAGGTCTCGCTCTGGCCGCGGGCCACTGCGACGGCGCGTTCATCACCGCCGACGACCTCACGGGGCTGGCCCGGACCAGCACGGAGGTCAAGGCGCTGGCCGCAGCGCACGGCCGCACAATCAAGACGTATTCGATGCTCACCGTCGTGCTTGGCGACAACGACGCGCAGGCGAGTGCGCGCCGCGCCGCCTACGGCCAGGGCGCGGACGTCGCGGCACTGGCTGCGATGAAGGTCTCATGGGGGATCCCCGCCGAGCAGGCGCTGTCGATGACGACCGAGCACGCCGGTGACGCGGCGTACCAGACCGCTGTCGTCGACGGCAGCCCCGCCTCGGTGGAGCGGCAAATCACCGAGCTCGTCATCGGCAGCGGCATCGACGGGCTGATGCTGATCTTTCCCGACTACGTGCGCGATCTTCCGGTCTTCGGGCGTCATGTGCTCCCCGGCCTACGCGCGCGAGAGCGTGCAGCATGGGCCTGAAGCTCTCAGGGCGGTGCGGCTGCGCGTGCTTCCCAACAATCGGGTGGACCAGCAGCTTGTCAACCTTTAGGACGTCGCCGCGTTCCCTGCTGCGGGTCGGCAAGTAACCTTGGACCACCTCAACGTCCTCAGGCAGCCTGGGGGGCCGGCACCTCACAAAGTCCTGACGGACGAGGAAGATCGTGCGTGATCTCAGGCCGGCAGGTGCACCCCTGGACCCGCAAACGGGTGACTGCGCAAGGGGCCAACTCCGGCAAAGCGGCTACACCAAGCCCACCGGCGACGAACTTATCTCAGCGACAGCGTAGTCATCGGTGCTGTGCCGAATGTCGAGGGTCAAAGCGGCGACCTGCACGCACAGACCGGGTGCGAGCGGCACCGCAGGCATTCGGCCACCGACCGTTCACCGGCGGGATCGCTCAGTTCCACGTCCCCGGACGCCGGCAGGACGACCGTGATGGGATCACGCACCAGCGGCTGGGCACTCAGCTGTACAAGTAGGGGCACTCCCTGCGGGTAGTGGAAGACCAGGCCGAGGTCAGCCTCGCCGCGGTCGACCATGGCGAACGCCTCAGGAAGTCCCGCCTGGTCAGGCCGGCGACCGCGGCGGGCGTCAGGGTCGCACGCGGAGGGAAGGCACAACGTGCACGCGTCCGCCGCGCAGCTGCCCATGACGGGTAGCTCCTCACCGGCTGCGGCGAGGCGGGCGGCGATGACCTTGGCGTGGGTGAGCAGCAGGGCCCCGGCCTCGGCCAGTCCCACCCCGCGCCTGGCGCGCACCTCCAAGGTATTTTCGCGTCTTTTTTTGGCTGGCGGACGTGTTGGTGGACCGCCGGTTGGGTCGACCCCAGCACCCGGGCCGCGCCTGCCAGTGACCCAGCGTGCGCCACGGCCGGAAAGATCCTCAGTCGGCGGAGATCCATGACCAGAGCAAAGCTTGGCTTGGGGGTCCCTCATCGATGTCGGCCTTGTGTTGGCCCGAGCCAAGACTGACGATCAATCTTCAGCCAGTCGTCGGCTCTGCCCGTCGAAGGGCGACTGGCGGCACGAGAGGGGACGACGTGCAGACCATTGGCCTGCTCGGCGGGATGAGCTGGGAGTCGTCGGCGGAATATTACCGGATGGTCAACCAGGAGGTGGCTCGGCGGCTCGGCGGCTTCCACTCGGCGGCCCTGGTGATGGTTTCGGTGGACTTCGCCGAGATCGAGGCCTTGCAGGCCGCAGGGCAGTGGGCCGCGGCCGGGGACCTGCTGGCAGCCGCTGCCCGCCAGGCGCACGCCGGGGGCGCACAGGTCCTGGTGTTGTGCACCAACACCATGCACCGTCTCGCGAAGCAGGTGCAGGCGGCGGTGCCGATCCCGCTACTGCACATCGTCGACGCCACCGCCGCACGGTTGCGCGCCGCCGGGCGGCGGACCGTGGGGCTGCTGGGGACCCGGTACACCATGGAGCAGGACTTCTACCGCGGCCGCCTGCAGAACCACCACGACCTGGAGGTCTTGGTTCCCGACGCCGGGGACCGCGCGCGAGTTCACGAGGTGATCTACGGCGAGCTGGTCCACGGCATCATCTCGGCCGCGTCCAAGCAGGAGTACCTGCGCATCATCACCGCCCTGGCTGAGCGCGGAGCGGAGGCGGTGGTCCTCGGGTGCACGGAGATCACCCTTCTCGTCGGCCAGGACGACACATCCGTCCCGCTGTACGACACCACCCGGATCCACGCCGAGACCGCTGTCGAGCACGCCCTGGGCCCGGGCTCAGCATGACCACGGGGATCGAGACGGCCTAAGCGGTGACCTCGCGGATGTCTACCGCCATCACGACATAGGCGAGGACGCTGTCGTTGGCGCCGCCCTCGACCTCGTCGACTGAACGGCCCGCCCCTTCCCCTCGAGGCCCCCCAAGGAGGCTCATGCACTTGCACAAGCTCTGCCCCCATCCGTCACGCGACGGCCGTCGGCCAGTCCCCTGCGACCCGTACCCGGGCTGGTGCGCAAGACAAGCACGACAAACCCCCGATGAGGAGCGTTTTGAAGATCAACGGAACATCGTGCTTGGTCACCGGTGGACAGACTGGCCTTGGTGCTGCCCTGGTCACCGAGCTGCTCGAGCGGGGCGCCGCAAAGGTGTACGCCGCCTCTCGCCACCCCGCCCCCACTAACGACCCCCGAATCGTCGCGGTGCGTCTGGACGTCACCGATCCGACGCAGGTCACGGCCCTCGCCGAGCTAGTGAACGACGTGTCGATCGTGGTCAACAACGCCGGGTCCTACGCCGCGGCGGACCTGCTGACCGGGTCCGCCGCGAACCTGCGACTCGACTATGAGACCAACGCCCTGGGTCCGCTGTGGGTCGCGCGGGCCTTCGCACCGGTGCTGGCCGCCCACGGCGGTGGTGCACTGCTGAACGTGCACTCGGTGCTGTCCTGGATCAGCGGCCGCGACGGCTACAGCGCCAGCAAGGCCGCGGCGTGGTCGATCACCAACGGTCTGCGCGCTGCCCTCGCTCCCGCCGGCACACTCGTGGTCGGGTTGCACGTGGGGTACATGGACACGGCCCTGACCGCCCACGTGACGGACGTGGAGAAGATGGACCCCCGAGACGTCGCCCGCGCCGCCGCGCAAGGCCTGATCGACAACGCGTCCGAAGTGCTGGCCGACGAATTCTCCCGAGGCGTCAAAAGCACCTTGAGCGGCGATCCCCGCCACCTCGCCATCCCCGCCGGTAATGCATGAGCGGAGTGCCAGTGGCCTGCATCGGCCAGGGCGGTCTCCACCGGAACCGTGTGCATGATCGCCACGGACCGTAGCGTGCTTGATGTCTGCATCAACCGACCGACGAACTAAGGGTCCACCAATGATGCCGAGAACTGCTACCGCCCGTCGAGCTCCTTCAAGTAGCACCATAGGCCCGGGCCCAGAGGTGAACCCAGCGTGACTACACGGCAGCACAGCGACCAACGAGGAGAGGTTGACCTACGGTGGCTGTACATGGCCGTGCCCGCGTTCGTCACCGCCTTGCTCGTTGCCGGCCCATACGTCACTTTCTCGTTCACCAGGCTGCCCCTAGGCGACTCAGCGCTCCTCCACATCGTCTTCTTATCCCTGCACGGGGTCTCCTCCGGCACAGCACTGCTTCTCGGGCCCTTCCAGTTCGTCCGGCGAATACGCGTGCAGCACCCTCGCGTGCACCGGACCATGGGCACGGTCTACCTTCTCGCCGTCATGGTCGGCGCGGTGATGGCCCTCGCGTCAACGATCGTCAGCGAGTCGGGCTTCAGCGCACAAGTTGGTTTCCTGATCCTGGATACGTTTTGGATCTACACCGCCGTCCGGGCCCTGCAGGCCGTGCTGGCACGCGACTTCGCGTGGCACCGCATCTGGATGATCCGGAACTACTCCGCGACTTTCGCCGCGGTGCTCCTTCGGGTCATCCTCATCATCGAGATGACTGTCCTGCCGCGGCTCGGCATCGAGCCGAGCGCCACCTCGGCCTACGACGTTGCAGTGTGGGGATCGTTCACCCTCAGCATCTTCGTCGCGGAGCTCTTCATCGTGCAGCGCTTGATCCGCCCAATGCTCGCCACGGGGATGCTGCCCGCCCGGCGTGCGGCTTGAGCCCAGCGGGTGCAGCGACTGAGCCCCGCTGAGCCCCGACAGGCGGCCAGTCATCGACATGTACGTCGGGATCTGGGTCAAGAAGGCCCGCACCGAAGTCATGGTGCTCATCGACACCGTCCCGGACGGCGACTGGGGCATCCGCGGCGACGTCCTGACCCTGGCCATGCTGCAAGTCGACAGTTAAACAACGTAGTGCAAATCATGATATTGCGGTGGTGTCCACGACATTCAGGTGAGGTGGCGCGATCGAGATCAGCGGAACTTTTGAAGGATAGATCGATCTGTTGCGGTAGTTACTCATTTCCGGAGCTGTGCCCTTCCGCCGCCGATCGATGAGCAGCATCCCCCCGGGATCTCAGTGGTAGCAGCTTCCTGATCCCGTATGGTGACAACAGCCAGGTGGTACCGGTCAAGCGTGTTTTTCCTGTGGAGGGTGTTCCTGTGAGCAAAATTGTGGTGGTGGGTGCGGGCAGCGCGGGATCGACAGCCGCATGGCGACTCTCCGAGGACCCCGGCGCCGAGGTCATCTTGATCGAGGCCGGCGAGGATCCTGGAGCAGAAGTTCCTCAACCGCTCAGGAACGACCTGTTGCTTCCCGACGTGTACGACTGGGGATACCGGGACGCCGACACCGGTGAGCCTCTGCGGCGCGGCAAGGTGCTCGGAGGCTCCTCTGCCGCGAACTACCGGGGGGCGACCCGTGGGCAAGCTTTCGGGTACGACGATTGGGGTCTCGCGGACTGGACCTGGGAACGATGCCTTCCAGCTTTCCGAGCCATCGAGCACGACCGGGAGTTCGACGACCGCCCGTACCACGGCGACGCCGGACCGACACCGGTCGTACGGCGGCCGCTCGTAGGACCGGACCAGGCGCTGGCCGAGACCTACCGGCGGCACGGTTACGGGCCGGTGTCGGACCACAACGCCCCCGACGCGGTAGGATTCGGGGCTTTTCCCTCGAACCTGCTGGAGAATGGGGACAGGGCGAGCACGCTGCTTACCCTGGGACCAGTCCTACGGGACCGGGAGAACGTGACGATCATGTCCGCGGCTGAGGCGACTCGTGTGGTGGTCGAAGGCGGCAAGGCCACCGGGGTCGAGATCCGCACAGCCTCGGGGCCGCGGACCGTGGAGGGCGACCTCGTGATCCTCTCGGCCGGTGTCTACGGCACCCCGGAGCTGCTCGTGCGCTCCGGCATCGGCCCGGGAGCGACCCTGCGCGAGCTCAGCATTCCCGAGGTCCTCGTCCACGACGGCGTCGGGCAGGACCTGCGCGATCACCCGATGATCCTGATGAGCGTCGACTCCCCCTCGCTGCAGGTCGCCGGGTCGCCCTTGCTGCTCACCGTGCGGGACGGTACCGACTTCTTCCACGTGTTCCCATTCGCCGGGCTGGTGCCGGGTGCTCCTATCAGCACGCTCACGTTCGTCTGTGCCTTGATGAGCCCGGCGAGCCGGGGCAGCCTGGACTTCACGACGGGGCGCGCCAGGGTGCACCTGCGCCACCTTGACGACGAGCGTGACCGGCTGGCGGCGTCCGGTGGCGTCCGCCGGGTCGCGGAGCTGCTCGACGACCTCGCCGGGCAGGGCCACCTGACTATCCCCCCGGATGCGTGGTGGACGAACACCGACACCATCGAGCCAGGCGCCGCGGTCAGCTACCACCATGCGGCCGGCACGTGCCGGATGGGCGAGGACCCCGGTAGCGTTGTCGACCAGGGTCTGCGGCTGCGCGGCGTGGATAGCCTGATGATCGCTGACGCCTCCGTGCTGCCCGATATTCCGCGCTCCCAGACCAACCTGCCCACGATGATGATCGGCTACCGTGCCGCGTCGTTCGCCCTAGGGCGATGACCATCCACCCATGCTGAATCTGGCTGGGACGGGGTCGAGCAGCTGGAGACTCAGTTCGCCGCACGCACAGTCGCCACCTCGCTAATCGGCCTAAGCCGACCAGGCCGCCCACCAGCCCCTTGGCGACAACCACGGCGGCGGGGACTGGGCCGGTGAGGTCCGCGAGCACCCGACCAAGCTGCACGTCCACCTCTGCCTACCGGTTCGACTGTCCACTTGTTCAACGACGGTAACTCGTGCCCGGCGTGAGCCGGCTGAGAAGGCCCCCGGTCAGCGTTAACGGGGCTGCTTCAACGACCGGCACGACGAAGGGTTGCAAGCAACACAGGGCACCCAGCGCGAGCCCCGCCCCCGGCGCGTCACCCGCCCGATCGCGGGTCTGTTTCAGGGTGGGCTCGAGCGGGGCGCTGGAGCACGAGGCGCTCGAGTCACTGCTCGTCGTTCTGTTCGAACGGCTCGGTCGGGCTCGACTGGGGCGCTGCGTCACCCTGGGCCCATGGTCTCGCGGAGGCGGTCGACGGCCTGGGCGGGTGCCCGGCGCGTCACCCCACGAGCAGGGGCAGCGCGAGGTCTTCGAGCGGGACGCAGACGACCCTAGCCGGGTAGGGGGTGCTGAGCGGCATCACGGCCATGGCCTGCTTGCGGTCGACGTCGGCCAGCAATACCTCGTGACCCATCACCGCCGCCTCGACCACAGACACGGCCGCGCCGGCCGCAAAATGCCCGGGGATCAGCATCTCGACATACGGCGTGCCTCACGGGACCCGGGAGGAGGAGCCTCCCCCGTCGAGCCCGCAGACACCCACAGATTCCCGCCCGGCGAACGGGTGCCCGGCCGGCAAATAGACGACCGCCCGGCTGAGGCGCAGCGCGACCCACTCCAGACGGTCGGTGATCGTGCCGCGGTGCGGGTCGGTGCCAGGTCCGTCCAGTGCCGTGTCAGCGTGTCGGTCAGGTCCTCTGGCGCTAGGTGCTCGAAGGTCACGGTGACGCTTAGGCGGTCCTGACGCAGAGTACGGACGACATCGATGCGGTCACCCTGAAGCGGATTCGCCCCGCGCGGAGCGGGACGGCCAGACCCGTCCTGAACGGGGTGGCCTCGCGGTGCCGCACGGCGAGTACCGGCCACCGCTGTTGCATTGCGGTCTCGGTGACGGTGAGGAGACGTTCGTCGGCCAGGTGGGCATCGCCTGGTCGACCAGGTTGAGCGGGACCACGGCTTCCGACACCGGCAGTTCGACGTCGGGGGCGAGCACCTACCAAATCGAGCTCGTTCCCGCTAGGTCCTGCTTGGGGTGGGCATCGGGCTCATCGTCTCTGTGGGCGCCAGCCTTGCCACCGCCGGTGTCGCCGACGCCGATGCCAATGCTGCAGGCGCGATCGTCAACACCGCCCAGCAGGTCGGAGGGTCCTCGGCGTCGCTGTGCTGAGCACTGTGGCCGCCGCGAGCACTGCTTCCGCACTGAGTAACGGCAACTTTTTCGGTAGAACGGTGAACGCCGCGATCAGTGAATACTCGACTGCTTCAGCGTGAGCTGCGGCGCTGTTCCTCGTCGTCTCCGCCGTGACCTACCCGCTGATGCACCCGCCGGCACGGAGCATCCGGCCACGGTTCACCCGCCGCGCCCCTGGCCGACCTGCTGTCGATCACCGGGTCAGTGCACATCATCGTGGCTCACCGAGGCGTTCAGGCGCTGTGGCTGGTTTCCTACAGCTGCGTCCGCAACTACATCAGCGACCTCGGCGCGGTGACCTGTTCCACCGTCGCCGGTGAACCAGCCCGCTCCTCGGCGCGCGGGTGAACGAATACCGCCTTCGTCCCGCAAGGTGCGGTTTTCTTCGTGGGTGTGCTGTTATCTCGAGGGACCTGGAGCCCAACCGGCAAGGTCTGGCGGGTACAGCTGCTGCTCAGAGGGTTAAGGTTCGTGGTGATCGGCCTGCCCCCGGGGACATCGACCTTACTGCGTACTCGATCGGTGCCTACCTCATCTTCCTGTTCAGCGGCTTCGCTGTGCTGCTCGCGGCTCGACGCGCCACTGATCACCTCCCGGTGGGAATTCGCCGTGCTGCTGTCCTGGGGAGCGCGCTGATCCTCGTACTCGTCCCGCTGATGTTGTCCAAGCCAAGGCCCGACCTCGGTCTGGGCATCGGCGTGCCCGAACGACTGCCGTCTTTCCGGTCCAACTGTTCGCCGTGCTCTTCGGCGCCTACTGGTGACGGACGCAGAGAAGAAATGCCGCAGCCGTCTCGGGCTCGTTCGCGCCCAGCAGCCAGTGACAACCCCTGCCTCGATAGCCGTCGGCTCGCCCGCGCGGGCTGACGAGAATGGGCAGCCAACACGTCACGGCAGAAGACGGGGCCTGCGGAGCCTTCAGTTGGCCGAGCGCAGCTCTGACATGTCGATGAGGCGTCGTCCCAGCTCAGCCACCACTTGACGCAGGGCGTCCGGTGTCTCCACGACGAAGGGGCAGTCGAGCGCCGCGAGCCTGGCAGCGACCCACTCAAGACGCTCAGCGCTCACGAACACACGCAGCCAACCGGTGTCATCGGCGTGGTCAGGGAGGGGCTGGACCGAGACCAGGGTCTCGGGCATGAACTGCCGCACGTGGGGGACGGTGGCACGGATGCGGACGGACACCTCGTGCCGCAGAGGATCGGGGGCGAGGGGTCCCAGGACGGCGAGGACGGGATCGATGTCCGGCGGGGGCACGAAGGTGTCCTGGCGCATGTGCACGTCGGAGATCCGGTCGAGCCGGAAGGTCCTCACCGCGTCGTGGGCGACGTCGTGACCGCTGAGGTACATCGTCTCGTGGTGGGCTACGACGGCGTACGGCCGGACTTCTCTCGTCCGCGCTCGTCCGTGTCGGGGTGTGTACGTGAAGGTGACCACGCGCCGGTGCACGGCGCCGTGCGCCAGGTCCAGCAGCACGTCGGCGGAGAAGTGCGGGCGCCTGCCGGTGGCTGGAGGCGCGACGCCGTCCTCGCCGGCGCGGGCGGTGAACGTCACCGTCTGCACGACGGCGTCGATGCGCTGCGCCAACGCTGGCGGCAGGACGCGACACACCTTCGCCGTGGCGGTCTCGATGTCGAGCTGGCTCGCGGGGCCAGTGCTGGATCGAGCAGCGGACAGCAGTGCCCACACCACAGCGACTGCCTCGTCGTCGTTGAACATGAGCGGCGGGAGGCGGAAGGAGCGCGCCAGGCGGTAGCCGCCGTACCTGCCCCGGGTCGACTCCACCGGGACGTCGAGGTCAGCCAGGCGGTCCATGTAGCGGCGAACGGTGCGCGCATCGACGTCCAGGCGCCGCGCGAGCTCGGCGGCGGTGTGAGTCCGGCCGGACTGCAACAGCTCCAGCAACGCCAGCACGTTGGCCGTCGGTCGCACCATCCCGACAGTCTCTCCCGCTTGTGGACGTGTTCTGACCACAAAGCGGTCTAGCGTCGCCGCCATGTCCAATGCGAACACCGTCCAGCTGGCCTCCGTGCGCCTCATCACCGACGACCTGCCGCGCCTGGTCAGGTTCTACGAGGTCCTGACGGGCGCTACCGCGCAATACCTGACCGAAGACTTCGTCGAGCTGGTGACACCTTCAGCCACCTTCGCGCTCAGCTCGCCCGAGCGGGTCGCCTTCATCACCGACGACACACCGCGAGCGGGCGCCAACAGCAGCGCGATCATCGAGTTCCTGGTCACGGACGCCGCAGCACTGCTCAAGACGCTGCAAGCAGAGGTCGGCGGCCACTTCTCCGTCGTCCAAGCGCCCACGGTGATGCCCTGGGGGAACCTCTCCATCCTCATCCGCGACGCAGAAGGGACTCTGATCAACCTCTACACGCCGGTCACCGCCGGGGCACGAGACCTGCAGGCCAACCGAACGCCCAAGATGTCACCATCTGCTTGAGCCTTCCTCTACCGGCCACGCAGATTGTGACCGCGGAGGGGCGTCGTCACGCACAGTCCCGGCGTCCCGTCAGACCCCTCCGCGAGCTTGCCTGTAGGTAGGGCGTTGAGTAAGAGGGTTCCCGTTAGGTGAGTCACACCGTCATTGTAGGTGTCTCGTGGTTTGGTGCGGAAGTTCGTGACTGCCACCCGGTGCTGAGCGTGGTGTGGGGACGCGGCACCGTCGGTGTGCATGGGAATGCTTCTGCCGCCGGTGCCACGCATCGACGATGCTGCGCGGGCCGCTCTGAGGGTCCTCGCGACTCGGCCCAGTAGCCAGCAACGCCCGGCTAAAACCTAGCCAACGACCGGATCGACGAACGGAATCAACGTGCACCACCTCCGCCGGCCTCCTTCACTTACCGTCGGACAAGCTCCTGGGCTGAACGACTTGCACCTGGTCACTTGAAACCGCGTCGAGGCCAATGCGGGACACCCGCGCGGACTGCCGCGCATGACAGTAAGTTCCCCACATCCTCAGTGCGAGCCTATCGAGACTGCGAGGTCCTGGCCGCTGAGCACGGACGTTGTGAGGACCGCCTGGCCGGTGCACCTTACCTCGACACGTCTGTGCAGCTGGTCCGGCGCAAGCGGCGCCGGTGCTGCGTCAGCAACACTGTTCTACAGAGGTTTGGTCCAGGAGCACCCAACGCTGCCGGCACGGGCCAAGCTGACTACCCGGGCGGTGGAGTGGGCGATTAAGACTGTGCGCTGGGACGACTTCACCGTCTCCGCCCTCCCCCGCCAGCTTGGCGTGGACTGGCGCACTCTGATGGACGCGATCCGCGCCCGAGCCCATGAGCACCTCAAGGACGAACCCGTCCGCGCCGCCCGGTTGGCCGGAATCGACACCCTCGGCGTCGGCGAGCACATCTGGCGACCCTCAGCGCGTCACCGCGACCGAGCCGTCACTCCATCGCCGATCTCATCCGCAACGAATGCGGCCAGGTCCACGACCGCTTGTTCGACGTCACCCTCGGACGCTCTGGGCCGGTCTACGCGACCTGAATCCGTCAAGAGGCCCACGGATTCATCGGCGGCATCACCCACGCCGCGCTCGACCCCTTCCGCGCGGATACGCCAACGCCATCCGCGGCAAAATTGCGCGACGACACCGTCACCGTCCTGGACGCCTTCCGCGTCGTGGCGCTCGCCTCCCCCGCAATGGACGAGGTCCGCCGCCGCGTCCAGCAGGCCACCGTGGGCCGACGCAGGCACAAGAAGGACCCCGCTCTACCGAATCCGGCGACTGCTGACCACGGCGCGGGGGGGAACCCCACCAACCGCGGCCAGGGCCGCCTCGAGGCCGCATTGCCGGCCGGTGGCCCCGGCCTGGAAGTGACCGTGGTCTGGCATGCCAACCAGCAGCTGCGGTCGATGTTTCACACTTCGACCCCGTCCGCGGGCCGGGCCACGGCGGAGCGGGTGCTCGGCTCCTTCCGCCGCTGCCCGATCCCCGAAATCGCCCGCCTCGACGAACGCTGCGGTCGTGGCGGGCGGAGGTGCTCGCTTACACCGACACCAGCGGCATCAGCGACGGGGGAACGAAGCCATCAACCTCATCATCGATAAGACCGCCGCCTGGCCCACGGCTTCCGCGACTTCCGCGACTTCCGCGACTTCACCAATTATCGCATCCGTATCCTGCTCGCTGCCGATGGCACCCGGCCCTGGCGACGACGACGCGTGCACCGTTTGTCGCGGGCGACCCAAGGTACGGTGGGCTCGTGGTTTCTGACTAGCGTCTACGCCTCGGCTAAGCGCACGAGGGCTCTAGCGCCGCGGACTGCACGATGATATGGCTTGGCGTCGCCAGCCGCGCGGGCCAGAACGTAGCCGCCCTGCACCACCGCCATGACGGTGTCCGCCAGCTCGGCCGGATCGATATCGGGTCTCAGTTCTCGTCGCTGAACCCCGTCGGCGACTACCGCGACGAGAAGGTCACGCGTTTGCTGGAACGTTCGAGTGAGCACTTCAAACAGGACTGTCGACTCGAGAACGTCCGGCTCGCTGACCATTCGCCCCACCGGGCAACCACGCAGCACTTCCCTTTGCATTGACAGGAAGGCGTGAATGCGTCTGGCGGCACTGCCCCGCCCCCTTAACGCTGTTTCCACCCGAGCGGTCAGCGCGTCAGCATTCGCCGTCAGCGCCGTCAGGGCGAGCGTCTCTTTACCTGCAAAGTGGTAGTACATACTGCCCTGGCCGACCTCCGCACGGTCGAGGATTGCTCGCGGACTAGCAGCGGTGTAGCCCCGATCCCAGAGCAACTCTTGCGTAGCCTCAATAAGTCGATCTCGAGCATGCATGCAGACATACTGGTAGCTACAGAAGGGCTAGGCAAAAGCGAAGTCGCGCCGACGACGCCGCTGCAGCTCCTAGTGCACGCAGTCCCCTGGCCCGAGGTCACCACGGACGTCAGCAGGCGTCCCGGGAACCTTCAGTGCGACCTGCCCACTTTCTCGGTGAGCTCGTGCGACATAAGGACACCCCTCGTTTGGAACTGATTTTTCTCTTCAACCGATAGACGCAGGCACTGTGCAGTGGCGCGACGAGCATGAGAGGCACCAAAGGGGTGATCGTTGAAGACGACGTCGACCAGCTGTCGGACGTACTGCTCACCACTGTGTACAAAGGTTTCGCTCTCAAGGTCATCTTCGGGCGAATCGACCTTGTGCTCGCATCGCTCTCAGGAGCGCCCCGCAAAACGTGAACCGTTCACCACCACGGGCACCGATGCCCCGATGCCCCGATGCCCCGATGCCCCGATCCAAACTGGCTCGGGGGCAATAACCAGGTTTTCCGCCATCACCCGGGTGACGGCTGGCAGCGGTTGGTGGTCGGTCGGGGCTAGGGGTTGCGTGCAAGGGGCAGCGGCTGGGCTACGTCATTTGCGCTGCGAACGCCCCGATTCGCCTCGCACAAAAGCACCGCCCTCGAGTGTCATGACTACTGCTCCGAACACCGACTACGCTGAGCCGTTGAGCACCCTGGTGAACACAGTCGAGCAGGGAAACCCGGGTACGTTAAATGTAGCGTCACCGCCCATAGTAAACAATTGTCGAAGCCCAAACCTTCTCGGCGAACGAACTGAGCCGGCAACATACGGCGATTTCAGTCACCGCTGTCAGGGCACTTAACCCTTGACGGACCCCTCCGTCAGGCCACCGCGCCAGAAGCGCTGCAGGACGATCATGAGGATCGCGAGCGGGACGATCGAGACGAGCACACCCCCCGTGGTCAGCTCGTAGAACTCCGGCAGGCGGTCCACCTGTGCACGCCAGTTCACCAGCCCCAGGGTGATGGGGTAGAGGTTCTGGTCGGCCAGCATGATCAGCGGGAGGAAGTAGTTGTTCCAGATGCCGACGAACTGGAAGAGGAACACGGTCACCAGGGCGGGCGCCATCATCCGCAGCCCGAACGTGTGGAAGATCCGCAGCTCCCCCGCCCCGTCCAGGCGCGCCGACTCGACGAGGGAGGTCGGCACGACGGACCCCGCGTAGATGCGGCAGAGGAAGAAGCCGAACGGCGAGACGAACGAGGGCAGCAGCACGCTGAGGTAGGTGTCCGTCAGGCCGAGGCGGCTGAACATGAGGAACAGCGGCAGGGCCGTCGCCGTCCCGGGGACCAGGACACCACCCAGGACGAGCCCGAAGACGGTGTTCTTGCCCTTGAAGTCGTAGATCGCGAGGGCGTAGCCCCCCGCCGCGGCCAGGTAGGTCGCGACGAGGGCACCACCACCGGCGTAGAGGACGCTGTTGCCGAACCAGCGGACGAAGATGCCGCCGTCGTAGGCGAAGACCTCGTGGATGTTGTGGAACAGCTGGACGTGCGAGAACCAGAAGCCGTTCGTGGTGAACAGGTCGCCGGTCGACTTGGTGGCCGCCACGACGACCCAGTAGACGGGGACGAGGAAGTAGACGGCGGCGAGCAGCAGGATGGCCGTCACCAGGATGCGCGCCGCGCTGGGTGGGCGTGTCGCGCCGCGCTTGTCGGTGGATCCACGTCGGACGCCGGGTGCCGTCGACTCCGGTCGGTCGAGGTCGGAGGGTGCGGTGCTCACGAGTCCCTCCTCGAGACGAGGCGCAGGAAGATGAAAGACAGGACGAACGCGGCGACGGCGATCAGGACGGCCTGGGCCGCCGCGACGCCGAGGTCGTTGTAGGTGAAGGCACTCGTGAAGGCCGCGAAGTTGGGGGTGTAGTTCGCGTCGATGGCCGACGAGACCGACCGCAGCACCTGTGGTTCGGCGAAGAGCTGCAGGGTGCCGATGATCGAGAAGACGGCGGCCAGCACGAGCGCCGGCCGGATCAGCGGCAGCTGCACGGACCAGGCCAGCCGGAACGGGCCGGCGCCGTCCACCTTGGCCGCCTCGTAGACCTCACCCGGGATGGACTTCAGCTGGGCGATGACGATGAGCATGTTATACCCGGCGTAGGACCACGTGACGATGTTGGCGATCGACCAGAGGACCGTGCCCGCGCTCAGGAAGTCCACCGTGATCCCGAGCTTCCCGAGCCCCGCGACGATCGGGGAGAACCCGGGCAGGTACAGGAACGACCAGAGGATGCTGGCGATGACGCCGGGGATCCCGTAGGGCAGGAAGTACGCTGCCCGGAAAAAGCCGGGCCACCTCGCCGAGGCGGACTCCAGCAACAGCGCCAGGACCGTCACCAGCACGAGCATCACGGGGACCTGCACGACACCGAAGAGCAGCACCCGCCCGATCGAGGCCACGAAGGTCGGGTCCGCCAGCGCGCGGGCGTAGTTGTCGAAGCCCGCGAACGACGACGTGATGCCGTCCTCACCGAACAGACCTCGGCGGTCGACAGCCGTGAAGCTCTGCCCCACCGCGTAGACGACGGGCAGCAGGAAGGTGAGCACGAAGAGCAGGAGGAAGGGGCTGAGCAGGATCCACGGCGCCCGCCGCTGCGCGCCCTTCACGACGCGCTCCGCACGCGCAGGCCCTTGTGCCGCATGATGTCGAGCACCCGGTCCTGGACGCCCGGCAGGGCGTCCGCGAGAGACGTGCCGCCACTGGTCGCGGTGCGCACCGCGGTGGACAGCGCGTCGTTGAGCTCGAGGTAGATGGGCGACCAGATCCAGTCGGGGTTCTGCCCGTCGGCGGCTGGGACGAACACCTCCTCGTTGTAGTTCTGGCCGCTGAAGAACGCCACCGGTTGCTGGCGCACGGTCCCGATGAAGTCCGGCGAGGGCGACCAGCCGATGCCCGAGTTCTTGATCATGAGGTCGATGGCTTCCGGGGTCGTGCTCATCCAGAGGATGAACTCCAGCGCCTCGTGGGGGTGCTGCGACGTGGACATGACGGCTGCGGTGGACCCGCCGAGGGTCGCGGAGGCGAAACCCGTGTCGGGCCAGCGCGGCATGGGGGCCACGGCCCACTTCCCCTCGGTGCCGCCGACGCTCTCGACGAGGGCGTCACCCCAGGAGCCGGTGATGACCGACGAGATGCGCCCGTCGGCCGCGGCCGCGTACCAGCCGGGGGTGAAGGCGCCCAGGGACAGGTCGAACAGGTCCTCGCCGAACGCCTGGTCCAGGAACTGCGCGACCATGCGCGTGGGCTCGCCCGTCAGGTCGACCACCCACTCCTCGCCGTCGACCGTGAACCACTCGGCACCCGCCTGCATGCAGTAGGACGTGAAGTTGCCCGGGTCGTTGACGTTGAAGCCCTCGAGGTGGCGGGCCGGGTCCGACTGCCTGACCGCGCGGGCGACGTCCAGCCACTCCTGCCAGGTCGCCGGCGGCGTGACGCCGACCTCCTCGAAGACGTCGCGGCGGTAGAACAGGCCCATGGGGCCCGTATCCTGCGGGACACCGAAGACGCTGTCGCCGACGGAGACGCGGGAGATGTCCGCGGGGCGGAAGCTGTCCAGGTGGTCGCGGAACCCGTACCGGGACAGGTCGACGAGCCCGTTCTGCAGGAGGAAGCTGGGAAGCAGCTGGAACTCGACCTGGGCGATGTCACCGCCACCGCCCGCGGCGAGCGCGGAGTACATTTTGGAGTAACCGCCGCTGTTGCCGGCGCCGATCCAGACGGCCTCGACCTGGATGTCCGGGTGGTCGGCGTTCCAGACGTCGCACACAGACTGCAGGTCCTTCAACCACGTCCAGTAGGTGAGCTTCACCGGTCCAGTGGCCGCGGGGATCGTGGGCTGCGCGTTCACCGGCTGGGCGGCCGTTCCCGCTCCGCAGGCCGCCAGGGCTGCCCCTAGCCCGACTGTAGTAACCGCCTCTAGAACAGCTCGCCTCGATGTGACCGTCATGATTGCTCCCCATCAACAGTGAATGGTGGGCCCATCGTAGTCCTCTCTGACGCGCTGCCCGAAGACCCCCCGCTTCTAGGTACAACGATCGTCTCGTGCGCCGTCTTCAGTCCCCCGTCAGCAGCACAGCGTCACATGCATGTGCGTCAGGAGACCCCCCTAGCGCATATTGGATTGTGGTGTCGCCGCACCCGGTCAGCGCTCGGATGGCTCACGCCTGCAGCATCGCCTGCTGCGCGAAGGATCGCCTCACCATCTGAGGAGCCGGGGTGTCGTCCTATGCCCTGCCGTGGCTGCTGCTCGTCTTCGCCGCCGCCGCGGCCGCGATCTGAGTTACCGGGGTCGCCCTCGCGGACCAGCCGACGTCCTGGCCATCCGCCTGCACCTCGACGCCGCGCTCGGCGGGACCGTGCTGCTTGCGGTGGCCACCAACCTGCCCGAGATCGCCATCACCGTCAGTGCCGCCGCTGGCGGTGACGTCAGGGTCGCCACCGGCAACCTCCTCGGGGGAGATCGCCCTCCAGACCGTCGTCCTGGTCGTGCTGGACGCCGGCGGCACCCGCGGCGGGCGCCCGCTGAGGCACGGGCCGCGTCCCTGACGCCTGGTGCTCAAGGGAGCAGTCGTCGTCGCCTGGCCGTGGTCGCCGCCGCCAGCCAGCTGCCGGCCGACCTGATCGTCGCGCGGGGTGGCTTCCGGTGGCCTGCTCATCCTCGTCACTCAGGTGGCCGGGCTGCGGGTGGTGAACCGAAGCGGACCGGGTCTGCCCTGGCACGCGGACGGCGAGGCGCTGGCCAGCCAGCGACCGAGCAAGGGTTGCAGCCGCGCGACGAAGGGTTTGCTGCACGGTTGGGTGACGCCTAACCTGTGGCGCTGGTGGGCGCCACTGGAGAAATGCTCACCGTGCCCAAGCCCCACCCGAAAGAGTTCCGCGACGATGTCGTGGCCCCGCCCGCAAGGGCCAGACTCCGCTGACTCAGATTGCGAAAGACTTCGCCATCTCCAATTCTTACCTACGCAGCTCGCGACACACCGCCGATGTCGAGGACGGCAACCGACCCGGCGTGAGCGCCAACGAAGCGACGGAGTGGCGGGAACTACGCCGCCGCAACCGGCTGCTCGAGCAACGGCATGTCACCGCGACAGGGATCCTGTCGTCGGCGAGCTCTTTCACGAGCGGTGAGGGACACCTCCCGCTTGCGGGGGGAGAGCCTTCCCCGGTAGGTGCGCCTGGAGAGGTAGGCCGTCTCGCGGCGTAGGACCTCGACTTCTTCGCAAGACAGCCCTACTACCGCCGGGCTCGCCGCCCCCATCACCGACCGTGACCTGCAGCAGGCCCACCTGGGCGACGCCGTGGCCAACACCCACCGCGACGACCCTAAGTACGCCTACCGACCGCTGGGCGATCAAGCACACGAGGCCGGCCACGACGGCTGCGACCGCACCATGTGGCGGGTCTGCGCCGACAACGGCTGGTGGTCGATCTTCGCTAAGAAGCGCCAAGACGGCAAGAAGCCCAGCCCCGCCCGCCGACGACGACCTCGTCCGCCGCCACTTCACCGCAACCCAGGCTAACCAGCTCTGGCTGAGCGACATCACCGAGCATTCGACCAGCGAGGGCAAGGTCTACCCTGCGCCATCAAGGACGTCTACTCCGGGCGTACCGTGGGCTACTCCTCCAGCGACCGCACGAAGTCCTGCCTGGCCGTCGACGCCCTAAGGAGCGCTGTCGCCGCCGCGGCGGGCCCGCTGCCGTCGCCGGCTGCGTGGTCCACTCCGACCGGGGCTCTCAATTGCGGCTCACAAGGTTCCTGGTTTAGCTACGCCACGACCACCTCGTCGAGTCCATGGGCCAGGTCGCCGCTGCCGGCGACGACGCGGCCGTGGAGTCGTTCTTCTCGCTGCTGCAGAAGAACGTCCTCAACCGGCGCCGCTGGCAGACCCGCCAGTAGCTACGCCTTGCGATGATCACTTGGGTCGAGCGGACCTACCACCGACGTCACGCCAAGTCCGACTCGGCAGACTGACACCCATCGAGTCCGAGATCATGAATGTCCCTCAGGTCGCAATCACCGCCTGAGGCCCACTGCCACCTATTCGTGCAGCAGACCCAAGTACACTTTGTCGACCAAATGAGACATCTGCGATCAGGAGTCTGCAGGTCGCTGCTGCACCGTTTCTAGGATTGGAGTCCTCGGGTGTGTTCTGCGAGGTAGTCGGCGAAGCTGTGCGGTGGGCGCCCGATGACGTCGGCCACAGTGGACGTGATGAAGTTCTGCTCGCCTCGGGAGATGTCGTCATCGAGGGCAGCGAGCACGCCGGACCACTCCGGTGGGACCCCCAACGAGGTGAGGTATCGAATCAGCGCTACCGGGGTCACTGCCCGGTGGACGACGCGGTGGCCCTGGGCTCTGGTCAAGGTTTCAGCGATCTCGGCGTAGTCGAGGGCTTGCGGTCCGGTGAGCACGAGGTCGGTGTTGTGCGGGGTCTCCTCCAGCAAGGCGCGGACCGCGACGGCGGCGATGTCCGCGGCGTCGATGAGACCGACGCGCCCGGATCCGGTCGCGGACACCACCTCGCCCGCCGCCACCGACGCCGCGTGTTGTCCGGTGAAATTCTGCATGAACCAGGACGGGCGCAGTACGGCCCACTCCAGGCCGCTGGTGCGCACTCTGCGGTGTAAATCACCGAGGCCCGGCTGGTCGCTTTCCTGGACAGCAGAGGAGCTGAGGAGCACGAGCCTGCGCACCCCTGCTGCAGCTGCTGCCTCCAGGAAGGGCTGCACGAGCGGTGCCGGATCGGTGACGCCGACCGGAGCGACGAGGTAGGCCGCCTCAACACCGCGGAGCGCAGGTGCGTGTGTCGCGCGATCTACCCAGTCGAAGTGGACTTGCCCCGGTGCAGCAGCACGGCGGCTGGCGACACGGGCCTTGACCTGCGCTGCGGTGATGCCCCGCGCGACGCGACTGCCGGTGGTGCCCGTACCTCCGGTGACCAGGACGGTCCTCATCGCGTCACCCCCGGTGCGAAGGCGACCTGGGTGGTGTCCACGCCGGCGAGCACGTCCACTGCCGCCGCAGGGCTCCAGTAGTCGCGGTAGCTCTGGATGGCGCCCTCGCGGGTGCGGATGACCGCGATGTAGCTCATGCGGTACGGGCGTCGGGTCGCCACCACCACCCCGCTGGCCACGAACTCCACCACGACGCGATCACGGTCGCTGCCCTCGTGGAACACGACGTCAGAGATCTCATGAATGTCGAGCAGGTCGGTGTAGCCGGCCAGGTGGTCCTGTAGCGCAGCGCGCCCCAGGATGCGCGAGGGTTGATCGGGAGCCGCGAAGGGAAGCTCGAAGACTCCGTCTTCAGCCCAGAGGGCGGTGTAGCTCTCCATGTCTTTGGCCAGGAGCAGCCGCAAGGACTCCTGCGCCACGTCACGGGCGGATCGGGGGGTGATGGGCACGTCTCCTCCTACGGAACAGAACGGTATCGTTCCATCTACTGTAGACCTTGATCCGCGAGATCACCGACGAGAAGCAGAGGGGGCCATCCATGAGCGGCGAAGGTCGACGAGCGCCCACCGGGCACGCCACGTTGCAGTCGCGGGTCAGCGACGCCCTGGCTCGAGCGACGCTCGAAGAGCTCGCCGTCACCGGCTACGCCCGACTCACGGTTGAGGGCGTGGCCCGGCGTGCCGGCGTGGGAAAAGCCGCGGTATACCGCCGGTGGCCCTCCAAGCAGGAGATGGCGATGGCGGCGCTTTCCCAACTCGTCGTCCCCATCGCCGAGGTCCCCGACTCCGGCTCCCTGCGGGAGGAGTTGAGGGCCTCCTTGCGTGCGCTGCACGACTGGCTTGTCGATCCGGTCTACGGAGCCGTCGTCCCCGACCTGACCTCCGCGGCCGCGCACGACGCCGGGCTGACCGAGGCCTTGTGGCGCGAGGTAGGCCAGCCTCGCCGAGAGCTCGCCTCAGCAGTTTTGGCCCGGGGGGTAAAGCGAGGGGAACTTCCTGGTGATCTTGACGTCGAGATGGCGCTGGACGTCATTGCAGGCCCCTTGTACTGGCGCCTGTCCGTGCGCCGGGTTCCTGTCGATGAGGTGTACCTCGACAACCTGTGCGCGTGGCTCCTGCGAGCTCTTGGCGCGTCTGAGGTGTAGCGGTCCACCCCGAACTTCTCCTCAGCAAGGACGACCACCCAAGACGTAGACGACTGCTTCAGTGCAACCTCGTCAGTGATGGACCACGCCTACTGACATTGGGTCAGTGTCGTGTCGCCGGCGGTGCATTCTACTGGTTGTCAGGAGGGGGAAGGTGTCGCGGCTGAGGTGTCGCGTGAGCCAAGGGCCGCCTGCCTGACGTGCCTTTTGGGACAGCCAGCCCCGGTAGCTGGGCTCACGCTGTGATGAGACACCCGGCTTGCACACTTCGAGACGTCCCGCTGTGCAGCCCCGCTTTAGCACTTAAGTACCACCAAACAGTGGTGGTCAGCGCAAATCAACGGCCGTCATCCTCTAACGCGGCGGGGCAACAGGGCAGCCTGTCCGAGGTGGTGACCAGCGTCATCGCTGACATTCCACATCGTCACGTCCTCGATCAGAAAGGACCAACCACCTTTGTGTACACGTCGGCCGCGGTAACCAGTCGCGAACCCACGGGCGGCGACAGAGGAGAGTAGGGCGTCGCGATCATCTTGCTGCTCTTCGCCGGCGGAGAGGCGAGAATACATGCCAATCAACTCGGACCGGCTGTACCCGAACCACTGCCTCGCGGTTGCATTGGCGTAGGTGAATCGCGGGTCGACTGCACTGTCGTGAGCGAGCAACCCAAACGGCGCCGCCTCATCGAGCCAGCACAGCAGTTTTTCTGGGTGGCTAATTGTCGACGGTCCCCCGAGCGAAGACCCAGTAAGCCGCAGATGGCTCGTGACGATCGATCGTAAAAGAACGAAGTCTGTGCCGTCTGGCGCCGGGCTGGTCACCTGTCTAAGTCCATGCCGTAATCCTTTTTCTCTGCGAACAGACAACCCGCCGCGGCGGGAGGTAGGCGCGCCGCCGCTTCCCTGTGCATGTTGCAGCCGACATCGACCAGACCGCGGGTTCGCAGTCGGCTTGGTCCCAGCGCAAGAAATCTACCGCTTAATACGTTCATCAGCTGGCTCAGCACGCCGTCGGCGCCGGGGGCGTGATGCGGTCTAAAAATTGATGGGCCATGTGTCACTGCAAAAGTGGTGTCATGACCTAGTCATGATCGCCTCACCGCGGTTCTAGTCGACACTGTACTTATAGCATACACGGGGCCGCTCGACGACATGGCAAGGATAGACCGACTGCACGAACAGACGGTCGCCCACCGCGGCGGTGTGAGGGGTAATGGTTGCATAGGTGCAAACATATCGGAAAGACCCAGCCGCAGTCGGACTCGCAGGGGTACGGGCGGGCGTAGGCCACTTGGGGGCGACGGTGCAGTCGGAACATTCAACCTCGCCGTTGGTCTGCGGGCGATGAAGCCGGATCACTCGTGGACGGTGCCAGTCCGGTCAAAGCGGTGACGAAGTCGCGGACGCGGTAGTTGGCGCCGTCGTCGGACAGGCAACGGCACTGGTGACGCCACAACTGGCGAAACAGCCGTGAGTTCGGGCCGAGAACGCGGCGGTGGTCGCGCCCTTCTCATCGTGACGAGGTAGTGCTCGTGTGGGCGCCGCGATCTTGAGTGCGTCATCGTGCTCGGGAAAGGCGCGTTGGCCCGAGTGTTCGCGCATCTTAGCCCGCACGCGCGGTCGCCAGCGCCGTTCGTAGGTGTACCCCGACCCGTCATCCGTGCTTGTGCGATCCTGATCGAATCCGCGGCAACCAGCACTTCGCCGGACTAGCCTCGAAGAGGACACCAGAGTGCTCGCCCGGGACCCGAGCACGGCCCTCGGCCTCCCCCAGACGTCGACTTACGCTACGGCTCGATCACCGATCCCCTCCTGGACCTCGACCACCTGGTGGATGGGACACAGGCCATGGTCGCCACGCTCGGCGACGCCCGGACGCAGCGCACGAGCCGCGTTAACACCGCCTTCGTGCAGCGTCTCGTCTCCGCGATGCGCTGCAACGCCGTGTCGAGGTTCCTCTACCAAGCCGGCGGCCTGCGTGCACTGCTAAGTCGACACTCCAGGTGATCCGCAGCACCGTGGCCCACGGGTACGCCGCCGTCAGCACGAGGACAACGAGGCCGTGTGCGGTACCTGACCGACGAGGCAGTGTCTCGAGGGATCGTGCACCGACCCGACATCGGCTCGGCCGGCCCCTTTAGGGGACGCTCCACCGCTTCGATAGGACCGCGAGCATCGCCACTTTCGTCGACTGCACCTCCTACAGCCTCCGACTACTGCTGGGCGCCCCGACCGCCGTGCACACGTGCCATCTCCGCACCTACCGTTGAGACACCCGCCCGCGGCGTCTCGGCTGGCGCCAGCGGCAGGGCCGGTCCTGGACCGCAGCTCGGCGACCGCGACGACGGAACTTGTGCCGGATTCCCCGGAAAGGTCTGAACCGCATCCACGCGACCCGCAGGCTCAGGCACCCCGCCGCGAACGTGCTCTACGGGGCGAGCCGGGTGGTCACCGCCCGGAAGTACACCTGCACCCAGGCCCGCCACGGGGACCACCCCTGGGCGATCTGACTCAGCTCATCCGGGGTGGCGTCGTGTCCTAGGCGGTAAAGCCTGCCGACGTGCCGATTCAGCTCCGTGATGGTTCTGAAGAGGACGTCGGTGTGGCCGAGGCTGCGCCCGACGATGATGGCGGAGGAGAAGGGCCCGATCCCGGCTAGTTCCTGGACCCGGGTCCTGGCCTCTTCTGGATCCAGTGCTCGGAGGTGGAGGGTGTCCAGGCGCCCTTCCAGCGCCGCTTGGGCGACCCCGCGCAGCCGCTGGAAGCGGACCTCGTCCAGGCCCGCAACGGGTGAGGCCGACAGCAGGGCCTGCGGTGGTGGCAGGCACACCACCGGTTCTCCGGCGACGTCGAGGACGGTGCCGGCCTGTTCGGCCAGCTGCCGGCGCATGGTGCGGGCCTGGGCGGCGGTGCGCCGCGTGGCCAGGACGCACCAGGCTGCCGCTTCGTAGGCGGAGGGAAGAGCGGGTGGACGCATACCCGGCGCAGCCGCCTGCAGTGCTGCCACGACGCCGTCTCGCGCGCCAACCCGGGCGAAGTCGGTGGCGTCTACGTCCAACCCCAGGACCCTCTCCAACTGCCCTTTCGCCGTCGGGTCGCCGTTGACGGTGACGACTGCGCCCGGTGACGTCTGGGTCAGGTGCAGACCGGTGGGTTCGAAGGTGTCGTCGCGGCAGAAGGCGATGCGCAGCTCCGGTGCGCGTGGGCCGCCGTCACGGTCGATGAAGGTGAACCCGGCGGACTCGGCGAGGGCGAACGGTCCCCGGGGAACGATCCGGAAGCCGGTCACGCTCGAGACCGGGGGCGAACGCTCACGCGGCTGGCTCCTGGGGGAACGTGAGGTCGATGCCGTAGAAGTTCCGACCGACGTCCAGGCACGCCGAGATCTCGGTTCGGGTGCGTTCCTGCATGCCCCGTTCGAAGGCGACGACCGCCTCGGTCCGCGCCGCGTTCCCGGTCCGGTTCCCACCTGGCCCGGTGAGGGCGTCGGCGAGTTCGAGAGCGTCGAGCAGGGCCAGGTTGACGCCCTTGCCGGTGAAGGGGGGCATCACGTGGGCGGCGTCACCCAACATGGTCAGGCCGGGCCGGGAGTTCCAGCGGTGCTCCGGCGGCATCACCGACAGGGGCCAGAACTGCACCGTGTCGTCCTCGACGTCCAGGAGCATCGAAAGCAGCTCCGGCGACCAGTCCCGGTAGGCCTCTGCGACCGCGGCGAGGACAGCAGTCGTGTCACGTCCAGTCCGTCCATCAATGGTGGGCCAGCCCTGGGGAACCTGCATGGAGAAGTACAGGAAGATCAAGTCCCCGGCGCAACGCTGGGCGAAGACGGTTTTGTCCCCGCCGGCGAACATGACGGAGCCCTCCCCTACCACGTCGGAGATCTCTGACCCCCGCCAGGACGACTGCGGCACGGTCGCCGCGATCATCGTGTGCCCGGTGTAGACCGGGGTGACGTCGGTGAGGCGGCGTCGAACCCGCGAGCCGATCCCGTCGGCGCCGACGACGAGGTCGGCCACGACGGCGGCCTGCCCGGAGAACTCGACCCGCCAGCGTCCGTCCCCGGCGTCGACCACGTCCTGCACGGGGTGGTTCCACCGCACCACCTGCGGCTTTAGCGATTCCAGCAGCAACCGGCGCAGCTCACCGCGGTCGATCTCCGGGCCGGCGTCCTCGTGGGTCTCCTCACCGGCCCCCGGGATCTCCACGCCTTGCGAGCTCACCAACCGGAAGGCCTTCGCCTCCTCGCGGGAGGAGGCCGCGAAGACGTCCTCGAGACCGGCGGCCTGGACCGCTCGTTGCCCGGAGTCCGGGCGCAGGTCCAGGCTCCCTCCCTGCCGGCGAACGGCGGGGGAGGTGTCTCGTTCGTAGACCGTGACCGCGACACCGCGGACATGCAGCAACCGGGCCAGGGCCAGGCCGGCGGGACCGGCGCCGAGGATGGCCACCGTTCCCAGATCAGGAGCGGCCGAGAACTCCTGGCGCGTGGGGGCAGGGTGGAGGGGCGTGCTCATGAGAGCTCCTGAAGGTCAGAGGTCGCTTTGAGACCGCACACATTGGGCGCGGGTGAGCAGTCGTGGTCCTAACATCACGTTAACAGGGATGGGCTATCATGGCAACATGGATAGTGAATCAGGCGCCTCCCCGGCGCAGAACGTTCGTGACCGCATCCTGGTCGCGGCCCAACGACTGCTCGCCGAGGGTGGCCCTGAGGCCGTGGCCACCCGGACAGTCAGCGCTGCCGCCGGCGTGCAGGCCCCGGCGATCTACCGGATCTTCGGGGACAAGCAGGGGCTGCTGGACGCAGTGGCCAGGGCAGGGTTCGAGCGCTACCTCAACAGCGAGGAAACACCCGAACCAAATGCAGACCCCCTCGACGACCTGCGAGCGGGATGGGACCTGCACGTCGGTTTCGCCGTGGCCAACCCCTACCTCTACGCCCTCGTCTACGGCGATCCCGACCGCGTCAGGGACTCCCCCACCGCCGCGGCCGCCGAAGCGGTCGTCGCCGGCAAGGTGCACCGCCTCGCCGCGGAAGGCCTGCTGCGCGTCAGCGAAGAGCGAGCCACACAGATGCTGCTGGCCGCCGGGTGCGGGACCGCGCTAACCCTCATCGGGTCGCTACCCGAGAGCCGTGACCCGTCACTGTCCTCCTCCGTCCGCGACGCATGCATCACCGCGCTCACCACCCGCCCCCCCACCACCCCCGCGGCGACCACCGCACGGGTCGGCGCCGCCATCGCTCTGCGGGCTGACCTCGACGCCGCGCAGGAGTTCAGCCCCGGGGAGAAGGCGCTGCTCACCGAATGGCTGACCCGCATCATCGATGCGTCCGTAAGGGGCGACGCTCTGGCGAACTTGAGCTAATGGCACCCTGGCGAAGTTCCTCGATGATCACGTGGGGTAGGCCTGGTGGGCGATCTAGCTGTACTGAGCACGGACGTTGGTGACACGCCGAGACCTGCAGGGTCGTTGACGCAGGGAGGACCCCCGAGGGCAGTGTGGAGCTGCTGAAGGCGACCACACGCAAAGCCACTCGGAGGTCCTCATGTCCCACGCTAACGCCGCCCTGACCCCGATGGGCAGACTGAAGCTGGCCCGGCTTATCGTCGATGACCGCTGGCCCATCCGACGCGCCGCCGAACGCTTCCAAGTGTCCTGGCTCACCGCGGCCCGCTGGGCCGATCGGCTCCTCGAGCTCCGCGCAGCCGGCGGCCGCGAGGACGCCGGGCTGCTCGAGCGGTCCTCACGGCCTCACCACAGCCCCACCCGCACCCGGCGGGCGGTCGTTAAGAAGCTCGTGCACCTGCGCACCACCCGCGGCTGGGGACCAGCCCGCATCGGACCCAAGCTCGGCCTGCCCGTCTGCACCGCCGCAGCCGTGAACCGCCGCGAGGGTCTTCCACGGTTGTGCGACGTCGACCTCGCCGACCGCCAACGCATCCGCCGCGAGGTCCGCCGCTACGAGCACCCTGCCGCAGGCGACCTCGTGCACATCGACGTGAAGAAGCTGGGCGTCATCCCTGACGGTGGAGGGTGGCGGATCCACGGCCGCGGCAGCGACCAGGCCAAAGCCGCACGCCCGCGCAGCCTCGGTCACGGCTACCTGCACACCGTCCTGGACGACCACTCCCGCCTGGCCTACACCGAGATCCTCACCGACGAGAAGGGCACCACGACCGCCGCCTTCTGGGCCCGGGCGAACGCCTGGTTCGCCGGCTGCGGCGTCACCATCGCCCGCTGCCTGTCGGACAACGGGTCGAACTACTGCTCCCGCGACTTCGCTGCCGCGCTGGCTACGACCGGCACGGTCCACAAGCGGAGCCGGCCCTACCGCCCGCAGACCAACGGCAAGGTGCAGCGCATCCACCGCACCCTGGCCCTCGAGTGGGCCTACGCCCGCCCCTACGCCTCCGAGGACGCCCGCCGTCGGGCCTTGCCCAAGTTCCTGCACCTGTACAACCATCACCGCCACCACACCGCACTCGGCGCGCTACCGCCCGCCTCCCGCGTCACCAACCTCACTGGTCAGTACAACTAGAGAGCGTAGTTCCCGATCACGGTGAGCAGTCGAAGTCGTTCGGCGCTGGGTGTGCCGGGGGTGGCGGTGAGCACCAGCAGGGTCTGAACCCGGTCGGTGTCTTGGGCGGCCTGACAGAAAAGGTTTAGTTCGCCGACTTCGGGGTGGATGAAATGCTTTTCCTCCGAATGCCGGAAGCCGGTATGACCGGCGGCCCACAGGTCGCAGAACTCGTCGCTGCACCCGCGAAGGTCCCTGGCTAAAGATGCAGCCAGCGAACCCGGGCCCATCTGAGCTGCCACCGTACGCAGTTGGGACACCATCACCCGACTCTGGTGGACGTGATCCTGCGGCCGGTACAGACGGCGGGCGCTGGGGTCGGTGAACCAGCGGAACGGGGCACTGCGGACGGACCCCCGTAGGTGGGTCTCGTCCCCGAAGAGCGCGACCGCGGCCGGGTTCTGCGCGAGGGTGTCCCCGACGGGCCCCATGACCTGGGCGGGGGTCTCGGAAAGGCTGTCCAGGATGCGCAGCAGGCCGGGGCTGACGTGCTCGTCAGCGTCGAGACGGGTGGGGCGGGGGTAGCCGGCCAGAAGCATCAGGTGGTCGCGCTCGTCCAGGCTCAAGCGCAGGGCCCGGGCCAGGGCGGTGACGACCTGCTCAGAGGGCTGGGAGCCATTAGCGCGCTCAAGGCGGGCGAGGTAGTCCGCCGAGACGTCGGCCAGTGCGGCCACCTCTTCCCGACGTAGCCCGCTGGTGCGGCGCCGGGCGCCGCGGCGAAGTCCGACGTCCTCAGGTTGCACCACCTGGCGGCGGGTGCGGAGGAAGTCCCCCAGTTCGCTGGTGTCCACCGTGTTCTCCTTCGGGATCTTTCGTCGTGTACGAACCCCCATCCTCCTGGTCACTGAGGGGCCGTGCCACGACCTGGCAGTCAGTGGATGAGCTGGTCCTTCCTGCTTGGGCCGGATAACTGGTGCAGTGGTGTCCGGGCCCACCTTGGGCCTCATCACCAAAGGAGAACGAGATGGCGAAGTGGACAGCGGCGGACCTGCCGGCAATGACCGGCAGAACCGTGGTGGTGACCGGCGCGAGCAGTGGTCTAGGGCTCATCGCCGCCCGCGAGTTCGCCCGCGCCAGCGCCCGGGTGATACTGGCGGTGCGCGACGTGGACAAGGGCGCCGCGGTCGCCGGCGAGCTACCCGGTGAGGTGCAGGTGCGTCACCTGGACGTCGCCGACCTCGCCAGCGTCCGGGCGTTCGCCGAGGGCTGGTCGGGCCCGCTGGACGTGCTGGTCAACAACGCCGGGGTGATGGACATCCCGCTTTCGCGCACCAGCGATGGGCTGGACACCCAGACCGCGACCAACTCCTTCGGACCGTTCCTGCTGACCCGGCTGCTGCTGCCCTACATCACCGACCGGGTCGTGTGGGTGACCAGCCAGCTGCACCGGATGGGGCACCTGCACCTTGATGACCTGAACTGGGAGTCTCGGGACTACAAAGGCATGGACGCCTACAACGACTCCAAACTGCAGGTAACGCTGTACTCCCTGGAGCTGCAGCGACGCTTGAGCGCTGAGGGCTCGCCGGTGAAGTCGGTACTGGCCCACCCTGGCATCGCGACCACCACGCTGGCCGCGCACTCGGCCTCCAACGCCATCAACCGGTTCTCCTTCCTGCTCAACGACCCCGAGCGCGGTGCGTTGCCCACCCTCTTCGCCGCGACCCAGGACGTGGACGGCAACGCCTACATCGGGCCCGACGGGCCCGGCAGCGTCCGTGGACACCCCGCGGTCCGCAAGCCCAGCAAGGCTGGCCGCGATGCAGGCGCCGCCGCGGCGCTGTGGGCCGCAGCCAGCCGGCGGGTCGGGGTGGCCGCATGAGGCGCCGTCTGGAAAACGCCGATCATGCCGACCTGTTCGTCCCTCACACCTTCCCTGAGCACGAAGTCGACCTCGGGGAAGTCCGGATGAACTACGTGGTGGCCGGTGCGCCCAGCAACCCGGCGCTGCTGCTGATCCCGGCACAGACGGAGTCCTGGTGGGGTTACGAGGCCGCCATCGAAGCGCTGGCCGAGCGGTTCCAGGTGTTCGCCGTGGACCTGCGCGGCCAAGGCCGCTCCAGCTGGACCCCGGGCCGCTACACCCTGGACGTGTTCGGCAACGACCTGGTGCGCTTCCTCGACCGGGTCGTGGGCCAGCCCGCGGTGGTGGCTGGGCTGTCATCAGGGGGCACCATCTCGGCGTGGCTGTCGGCCTACGCCGCACCCGGCCAGGTCCTGGCCGCGGTCTACGAGGACGCACCACTGTTCGCCTCCGAGCTGCACCCGGCCACCGGGCAGTCCATCCGGCAGGGCGTCGGACCCATGTTCGCGCTGTGGCACAAGTGGCTGGGCCCGCAGTGGAGCATCGGGGACTGGGCCGGGATGCTGCAGGCGATACCGGTCGAGCTGCCCGGCCCACTGCTGGCCGGGCTGGCCGCCATGGCCCCAGCCAGCAGCCAGGGCCCTTCGAGCGACGCGCCGAGCGGCCCGCCGCAAAACCTGCGGGAGTACGACCCGGAGTGGGGTGCGGCGTTCGTCAGCGGCGCTGCGACCGCGGCCACCGACCACGAGACGATGCTGTCGCAGGTGAAGGTGCCGGTGCTGTTCACCCACCACTTCCACGCCGTCGATGAGGCGACCGGCACTCTGCTGGGTGCGATTTCCGACCAGCAGGTCGACCGGGTCCGCCAGTTGGTGACCGGGGCCGGTCAGCAGTTCACGTACCACTCGTTCCCGGACAGCCCGCACTCTCTGCACGGCGCCGCGCCCGAGTTATATACCCGCACCCTCATCGACTGGTGGAACCAGCTGGAGGACCACTACACCTCGACCGACCCGCAGCTGATTCCCTGCTGACGAACTCACACGCTCGATTCCATTAGCCGTATTAGGTGACATTCTTGAAGCCACCGACAGCACTGTGTTCATCGCAGACGGCAACTTCAGTGTTCGGCTGAGCTTAGCCCTCCGCCTGGAGGCCTACGGCCCGAGGCCCCGAGGCCCCGAGGCCCCGAGGCCCCGAGGCCCCGAGGTTCCAACGTCGTCGTCAGCGGCCGCCTTAGCGACACTTCCGAGGGTGAGCCGGGCGAAATACCCGGTCGCGCGGCTGCAGAGATCGCTCCCCGTCTCAGCTGTTTGGTATGGTTGCTCCGCTCGCGGAGCACTCGTTCGCTCGCGGCGGTCATCTTGGACAAGGAGCCGGACGACGTCGCAACTCCCACCCCGTTCTCGTGATCGGCAATAATCGACCGTTGTTTCGGGCACGGTTCGACGAGCGCGATGCTTCGGGTGCTCTGGGCGCTGGACTCGGCGTGCGTGCGACGAAGACACATCGCGGCGGAAACGGCTCTCGCTCGGTGGCCAGCCGAGCGCCGAGGACCATAATCGTCACCGGCCACGGGTCAAGATGAGCCGGAATAGAGCCTCTTGCGCTCGGTGGACCGGGTCCGCTTGGCCGTCCGCCACCGCCACCGTCTAACCTTGGCTTGCCCGGCAGATCCAGGTGACTGAAACCTAGGAGTCTTCATGAGCACGACCAACGCCAGCACAGTGAAGTCGGTTATCTCGGCCCTGCGTCACTCGGTCAGTTCAGAGAAAGTGGTCACAGAAGGCACGGACTACGACGCCGCCGTGACTTTGTGGAACGGCGCGCACGGGCACCGTCCAGCCGTGGTGGTGCGCTGCGAGCACTGGACAGACGCACAATCGGCGCTGCTGGCCGCGCGCGACGGCGGTCTGCCGCTCTCCGTGCGCGGGCGCGGATATGACTGGGCCGGTCGGTCATTGCGCGAAGGTGGCGTAGTGATCGACCTATCAGGCATGCGCCGGGTGACGGTCGACTCAGAAAGCAGCACCGCAACGGTTCATGGTGGTGCCTCCTTCGGCGACGTGGTCGCAGCCACCCAGCCCTACGGATTGGTCCCGGTCACGGGCATGGTAAGCAGCGTCGGCGCGGTCGCAACGACGCTGGGTGGCGGATACGGTCCCTTGAGCGGACGCTTCGGGTTGGCCTCGGACAACATCTTGGCCGCGGAGGTAATCCTTGCCGACGGTCGGCGCGTCACCGCCGACGCCGGGCACGAAGTCGATCTTTTCTGGGCACTGCACGGCGGTGGCGGGAACTTCGGCGTAGTGACTTCCTTGCGGATTCAGCTACACCCAGTGCCCAATGTCGTCAACGGCCTTGTGATGTACCCCTGGTCACAAGCCCACGGCGTATTGCAGCAACTCGGTCCTCTGCTGGACGAAGCCCCCGATGAGCTGGTGGTACAAATTGGCGTGCTATCGGGCGCCGATGGCGAGTCGGTGCTCACGGCGAACCCGATCTGGACCGGCGATCTCGATAGCGGACGAGCGCATGTGGAGCAGTTCACCCGACTCGGCACTCCGATCATGGCGCAGGTGGCCGCGATGAGCTACGAGCAGATGTTAGGACAATTCGACGGTCAGTTCCCCAACGGTCGCAACGTGGAGATGCGTGCACGGAACGTCCATTCACTCACCTCCTCAGCAATTGTGGCCGCTCTGGACCACGCTGGGGCGACCAAGACCTCGCCGCTTTCCAACATCTTCACGCACCACTTTCATGGGGCCGCCACCCGCATCCCACTTCAAAACACCGCGTTCGGCAGCCGAAGCCCCCATCAAGTGATCGAGGTAGTGGCTTCCTGGGAGCCAGACGACGAGGCAGGCGCCAAGCACACGGCATGGGCTGACGACGTTTCTGCAGCCTTAGCCCCGGAGTCAATGCCCGGCGGGTATGGCAACCTCCTCGGACCAGACGCCGCAGATCAGATCCCACATTTGTACGGCGCCAACACGGAGCGACTGCTCGCCATCAAGACCACCGTCGACCCCGACGGAGTTTTCGTCGCCACCCCACTCCCCTCTTGATGCGTGCGGGAAACCTCCCGATCCGCAGAATCAGTTTGATCAGAGTAGATGCTCAACTTTCGCGACCTGACACGCGAGGGATGAGAGGTTGTGAACGATTGACGAACGATCCGAGGCGTCGCGAGGACAGAGCATGAGCGGTCCGACGCGCAGGTCGCCTCGTGCGCCGTTACCGCAGAGGCGACCGGTATCCCGACGACGGGTCTACGCTCGGCGGTAGCGGCTCAGGAATCGAAAGGCGCAGTCAGGTACTGCTCAGCTGGCGGATATCACGCCGCGGCAGGGTAGTTCTGCCGGTCCTCGCCGCGGGCTTGCTGACCGCCCCTGCTCACTTAACGCCCTGCACTAACAGGGAGACGGCGGCGCAAACGAGGACCTAAACGCTCGGTACGGCGAGGCGGTGCCGACGCCGTCGTCGTCGTCGGCCGCCCCGCGCAGCGCCCGCACTGCAACACTGACGGGAAGGACGTGGGCTAGCCGCTCGAGCCAGCTGGACAGTAGCGGCACCGGCAGGCTGCTGGTGCTGATGGCGTTGCTCAGCGCCAGCAGCACGATGGAGGCGACGACGGTGCCGCTGGAGCCGAAGACCCGCAGTACGGTGGCGGTGGCGGCGGCGATCGCTAGACCGAGCACGGCGATCATCTCGGCGGTCAGCAGGTAGGGAGCGCGGGCCAACGGGATGAGCTGCGGATCTGCGGCAAGGGCGTCGAAGACAAGGTCGATCAGCCAGGCCGCGACCAGCCCGGCCAGCAGAAAGATGGCGACGGCACTGCCGGCCATCCACCGGTGCGGCAGCTGACGGCCGATCCCCATAGCTTGATGTTGGACAAGAGCGCGCCCAGAACGATGCCGAAGGCCGTGTAGCAGACCGACAGCCCGCGCAAGTCGCCCGCGGCCAGCGGGCGGATGTTGGTGACGATCAGCGCGCTACCGGCGGCGGAGGCCACCGGGGTAGAGGCGCCCTGTGGGGTCTGGGTGACCAAGGGCCCATTAGACGTGCTCTCCTTCGAGCCACCGTCGCACAGAGCGTGATCAGCGCACCACCTGAGATTGGCCGCCATCGATGACAAAGGTCGCACCGGTGATCCACGCCGCGCGATTGGAGGCGAGGAAGGCGACGAGCTCGGCAACTTGCCCAGCTCGTCCCGGGCCGCCCAGCGGCACGTCACCAACTACAGCCCGAAGGGCCTCTTCCTCGTCGACTTCCATCGCAGAGGCCATGTTGTGGATCATCTCCTTGATCGGGTCGGTGCCGATGGTGCCGGGGACGACACTGTTGACGCGTACCCCATCCGCCGCGATCGCACGCGAGAGCCCCTTCGCGTACGTGGTTAGGGCGGCCTTCGCTGCTGCGTAGTGCAGCGTTGCGCCCGCAGGGGTGGTGCTGGAGATGCTTGACATCTGCACGATGACACCCCGCGAGCGCATCAACTCGGGCAACATAGCGCGGTCCATCCGCACAGCGGACAGGTAGTTCAGGTCCAGGGCCGCTACCCATTCCTGGTCTGGGATGGACAGGGGTCCCTGCATGTGGAGGGTGAACGCCCCAGCGTTGTTGACCAGCACGTCCAAGCCGCCAAGCATCGACAGACAGCTTGCCGCAGCCGCATCCACTCCGTCCGCCGTACTGAGGTCACCGGTAACGACACGGACCCCCTGCGGCAAGCCAGCCGCGCCCCGCCGGGCCACCGCGACGACCACGGCGCCGGCATCGGCCAAACGCTCGACGACCGCAAGGCCAATGCCCCGCGTGCCCCCGGTCACCACCACCCGTTTGCCAGCGAAGTCGTCGGGGATGTGGGAGATAATAGGGTCTTCGGCCATGCCGCGAACCTAGCTGAACACGCGGGTTGGTGACACGCCGGGGGCCGTCAAGTCCGTGACGTGCGGAGATCTTCGAGTGAGGTGTGGGATTGTTTGACGGCCCACGCCGAGCACGCGGAGGCAGGTGCATTGACCGCTTCGACGCCGCGAAGTTGTTCAGGTCAAGCTAGGGCTCGGCGTCGTCAGGGATTACAGCTCAGCCCTTCACCGCGCCGCCGAGGCCCGCGCTGCGCAAGAACACGCGTTGGAAGGCCAGGAACAGCACGATCGGGAAGGCGGTGGAGATGAACAGAGCGGCGAGGAAGACGCCAAGCTCGGTGGAGGCCGCCAGCGTCGGCAGGCGCACCGACAAGGGCTGAAGCGCCGGATCGGTCAAGACCAGCAGCGGCCACAGGAAGTCCTTCCATGCCGCGATCACCGCGAACACGGACACCACACCGAGGATCGGTCGCGACAGAGGAAGCACGATGGACCAGAATAGGCGGAAGGGTCCCGCGCCGTCCATGCGCGCAGCCTCGAATATCTCTCGGGGCAAATTGTCGAAGAACCGTTTGACCAGCACGACGTTGAAGGCGTTCGCGCCGGCTGGCAGCCACACCGCCCAGTACGTGTTAATCAGGTTCCGGTGAATCAACGGTGTATCAAGAATGGTCAGGTAGAGTGGGACGAGAAGTACGACGGCAGGTACGAACAGCGTGGCGAGCACTAAAGCGTTTAACGCTGAGGCGTACCGAGGGCGGAGCACGGAAAGCACGTAGCCGCCGGTGGTGGCGACGATCATCTGCACCACCCATGATCCAGCCGCGATGACGACGGTGTTCCAGAAGTACAGACTCAGGTGAACATCGTTCCAGGCCGCGGAGAGGTTGCTGAACTTCACTCCGTGGGGCCACAGCGCTAGCGGTGAGCGGAGCGTGTCCACCGTCGGGGTGATCGCTGCTTTCGCCAGCCACAGCATGGGTCCCAACCCGACTACGACGAGCCCAACCAACAGGACCGCGTGAGCGGTGCTTAGACCCAGGCGCACCCGAGGAGACCGCCATTCAGCGGTCGAGACGATGCCACGGTCTGAGCCGTCGTAAGTACGCATGGAGCGCTTCCCGCGTCGTCGTTCCAAAGTCTTTATGGGTGGCAGATCGGGACGGGGATGGGACAGTGGCGGCGCCGTGAGCGGCGACGGACCTTCCGTGTGGCTCATGAGGTGCTCCAAGACCGGGTGAGGCGGAGATACAGGGCCGACAGCAACGCCAACGTGACGGCCAGCATCAGGCTCAGCGCCGTCGCGGCTCCGTAGTCACCGCCGGAGCTATTGGCGAAGGCGTAGTTGTAGATGAGCAGCAGTACGGTCAACGTGGAGTTCGCGGGCCCCCCACCAGTAAAGAGGTACGGTTCCAGAAATACCTGAGCAGTGCCGATTACCTGAAGGATCAGAGTAACCAGCATGATGCCGCGCAACTGGGGCAGGGCGACGTTCCAAACCTTACGCCACAGACCGGCACCATCGACTTCCGCTGCGTCGTAAAGCTCGGGGGAGACCCCCGTCAGCGCCGCCAGATAGATGATGACTGTTCCACCTGCGCCGGCCCACGTCGCTTCGAGGACCAGCGAGGGCATCGCGGTCGTCGCCGACTGCAACCATGGGAAGGGGCCGAGGCCCACGTGACCGAGGATGTCATTGAAGATTCCGGTCTCGCTAGCATCGTAGAAGAACTTCCACAGCAGGACAGCGACGACTGGTGGTACCACGACGGGTAGGTAGGCCAGTGCGCTGAAGAACCCTTTCAGGCGGCGTGCCTCGCTCATCAGCACCGCCAACGCCAACGGCAAGGGGTAGCCGATGACCAGGGCGAGGAGGGCGAACCAGGCGGTGTTGCGCACCGCGGTCCACAGAAGCGGATCGCTGAGGACGTCGCGGAAGTTGTCCAAGCCGACGAAGACCGGCGCCGTGACCAGGTTGGTCTGCTGGACGCTCATGACGACGGCGCGTCCGATCGGGTACCAGGAGAAGGTTCCGAAGGCCAGGAGCAGGGGCAGCAGGAAGACGAGAGTGCTGAGACCTCCACCCCGCACCCAGGTTACAGGGCTGCGGCGTCGCGGGCGGGGTGTGAGGGGCGGGGACGACGACTGTGACTGCGACTGCGACTGCGACTGAGGCTTTGACTGCGGGATGGTGCTCATCGATGGCTCACGGGGTGCGACTCCTCCAACGCGGTGAGGCCGGCGGGGTAGCGGATCCCCCGCCGGCCATACTGACCTCAGCTCTTGGCGCTCTTGTCGATGGCCTTCTGGACATCAGTGTTAGCCTGCGTCAGAAGGGCGTCGACATCTGCCCCTTGGTCGGTCATGACCGTCTGAACCACCGAATCCATTGCCCCGTAGACTTCCTGGGTGTTTACCGCCGGCTCCGGCGTGAGCTTCTGGTCGAACACACCACCGGTAAAGCCCTTCATCTGAGTCAGCGGAACATCGACGTAGTCGCTGATCCACGACTCGTAAGTGGTGAGAGTCTCTCGGTCGAGAATCGGCAGCTGAGGAACCCCGACGGGCTGCTTGTTGGCCGCCTGAGTCTGGGCGTCGTCCGTCGCTCGCTGCTGGTCGGTGTACTTGCTGAGGTAGTGGAAGTCGATCCACGCGACGGCGGCTTGCTTCTCTTTCGGCGTTGCTGTCGCCTTCACCGCGGCCAACGTTCCGCCACCGAGTAGCCCGGCGTCTGGAGAGTCACTCATCGGCAAGGTCGTCAAGCCGTACGTCTTGGGATCGATGTTATTGGTCTGCTTCAACGCGCTGTAGACGTCCGATCCGCTGATGTACATGCCGACCTTACCTGCGGCGAACGCCTGGTTCATGCCGCTCCAGTCGAGCAAGAAGTCACTGCCCATGGAGTTGTCGTCCCAGCGCATCGAGTGGAGCATCTGCAGCGCCTGCTTGGTGGCGGGATTGTTCACCGTCGCCGTGGTCGCACCGCTGGCGTCGGTGGACTCGATGCGACCGCCGAGCGCGTAGGTGAGCGTGGCCAGGTTCCAGCCACCGGTGTTGCTTTTGCCCATCATGGCGAAGCCTGCGGCTCCGGTCTTGTCCGCGATGGCCTTGGCGTCGGTGCGCACCTCCTGCCAGGTCGTCGGGGGCTTGTCGGGATCGAGGCCGGCCGCGGCGAACAGTTCGCGGTTGTACTGCAGACCCGAGCCGTAGGCCAAGTCGGGCAGTGCGTAGATGTTGCCTTGGGGATCCGTCATCTCCGCCAGGACGTCGGGGTTGAAGGAGCCCGCGTACGGCAGCTTCTTCGCTTCAGTGGTGATATCGGCGATCTGGCGGTTCTGGATGAGGGACTGCGCGTCAGTGAAGGGCACCTCGAAGACGGTGGGCAGTGTGCCGCCGGCGAGCTGGGCCGCGAACGTCGTCGCCTTCCACTCGTACTCCTGCGGTGTGACGTCGACGTCCGGGTGGGCCTTCTCGAACGCAGCCACCTGATCGTCGAAAGCCTTGAACGCGGCCTTCTCCGAGCCGGGGATCAGGGACACCACCGACAAGTGAACCTTGCCGTCGTCGCTGTCCTGAGCGTTCTCGCCGGCGGAGGTGCCGCACGCGGCTACCAGAGCGAGCGTCGCCGCCATGGTGGTGCTGAAACCGAGGATCTTACGGATGGACGTCATCGTCTCTCCTTCAGGAGTGGGAGGGGTGGGGCGATGCGGGCGACACACGCCCAGGGCGTGAAATCAAGTTAGGCGAAGCCACACGCACGCGTCGCGGGGCAGTAACCCGTCCTGGAGCGCATCGCTGAAGCAGAGCACCTCACCGGGCGGTAGCTGCCAGAGATCATCGGTGAAGTTGGTGAGGCAGGCAAAGGTGTCGCCGCGGGTGAAGGCGAGAATTCCGTCGGGCTGCTCGAGCCATGCAAAACGGCCGGCGCGCAGCTGCGGCAAGTGCCGACGCAGGTACAGTGCCTGCCGGTACAAGCTCAGCATCGAGGAGGGGTCCCCCTCCTGGGCCTCGACGCTGAGCCGCGCGAAGGCCAGCGGTTGCGGCAGCCACGGGGCCGCAGGCGCGTCGTTGGGGCTGAAACCCAGGCTGGTGCCTTCACGGGTCCACGGCAGGGGCACACGGCATCCGTCACGGCCAGGGTCGATTCCGCCGGAGCGGAAATGCATGGGATCCTGCAGGACGTGCCGGGGTAGGTCCTCCACCTCGGGCAGGCCCAGCTCGTCGCCTTGGTAAATGTACAGTGAGCCGGGCAGGGCCGCGGTCACCAGGGCGGCGGCGCGGGCGCGGCGAGTACCCAAAGTAAGGTTGCTGGGGGTGCCGAAGCGCTTGGCGGCGAAAGAGAAACTGCTGTCGTCACGGCCGTAGCGCGTGACGGGACGGGTAACGTCATGGTTAGACAGCACCCACGTGGCGGGTGCGCCAACTGGGGCGTGTGCCGCGAGTGTCGTGTCGATCGACTGCTGCATCTCTTTGGCGTTCCACGGACGTCCCATAAAGTCGAAGTTGAACGCGGTGTGCAGCTCATCGGGGCGCAGGTAGCGGGCGAAGCGGGCGGCATCTTCAAGCCACAGCTCGCCGACGAGCACTCGGTTGCCAGAGTAGGAGTCGGCCACCGTGCGCCAGCCGCGATACACCTCATGCAACTCGTCCCGATCCGTATGAGGGTGCTCCCCCGGCGCCACCGGTACCGGTAACTCCGGCAACGCAGGATCCTTGATGAGCAGGGCGGCAGAGTCGATGCGGATACCGGCCACTCCACGGTCAAACCAGAACCGCAGGACGTCTTCGTGCTCTGTGCGCACCTGCGGGGAGTTCCAGTTCAAGTCGGGCTGCTGGGGGGTGAACAGGTGCAGGTACCACTCCCCCGGCGTCCCGTCCTTGTTGGTGGTGCGGGTCCAAGCGTTCCCGGAGAAGTTGGAAACCCATGATGTGGGCATCTCGTCACCGCCAGGCCCGCGGCCGGGGGCGAACCAGAATCGAGACCGTTCATCGGATCCCGAAGCAGCGGCTAAGGCTTGCTGAAACCAGGGGTGCTGGTCCGACACATGGTTGGGCACCACGTCGATAATGGTGCGAATGCCCATCGCGAGCGCTTCGTTGATGAGCTGCTCGGCCTGCTCGAGAGTGCCGAAGGCAGGGTCGATGCTGCGGTAGTCGGCGACATCGTAGCCACCGTCGGCCAGTGGCGAGGGGTACCACGGGGTGAACCAGATAGCGTCAATTCCAAGGTCGCGCAGGTAACCAAGGCGACTGCGCACACCGATGAGGTCACCGGTGCCATCCCCACTAGCGTCGGCAAAGCTGCGGACGTACACCTGGTAGATGACCGCGCTGCGCCACCAGGCGGGGTTTTCGGTCGGCTGCTGCGGCTGGTGCACAGATGGCTCCTGCTTGTCGGCGCGGCGTTGCGCAATCGGTCCCCGAACTGGGTCGGTGAGAGTGACCCAGTCCCAGGAGACGGTGGCGGTAACGTAACAGACAGGCCTAGTTCACGCAACTTCACGACGGATGCGCTCAAGAAGTGAGCAGGCGCTCTTGCTCAGGCGCTCTCACACGCGCGCTCGGAGGCCACAGCACTGCCGGTCGTCCGCTGCGCAGTGAGCCTGGCAGTCCTTGTGCGTGATCCAATATGGGTCTTGCAGTGATCAGTGCTGATCTCTTGCGGTCTTGCTCAGGGCTTGCCATGGTGGGCGAGACGACTCGCCGGGTGATGCGAACGTGGCCGCCTGGCTGGACGGGACCACATCACACCCGCAGAAGCAGCAGCGTCCCAATGACGGGTCGCAGGAGGAGCGCACACATGAGAAACCGATTGGTCCAAACCGCCTTGACCGCTGGGGTGAGCGGTTGCCTAGCAATAGCCCTGGCGCAGCCAGCGTTCGCGCAGGCGCAGAACATGTCGGGATCTAGTCCTACTGCCCGAGCGCAAGCCTCGGGAGTCAGTGAGGGAACCGGCGCAGCAGTGCCGTTTACCGATTACCAGGCCGAAGAAGCTGTCACCAATGGCACCAAGATCGGGCCAGACTGGGCGTACGGGACGTTGGCCGCTGAGGCGGTCGGCCGCCGTGCAGTGCAGCTGAGCGGCCAGGGACAGTACATTGAGTTCACTCTGCGCAAGGCTGCCAACGCGGTCAACGTCCGCTACAGCATCCCGGACTCAGCCGACGGCAAGGGCCTAGACGCCACCTTGGGCGTGACCGTCGACGGCAAGGTGATGCGCTCCCTTCCGGTGACCTCACGATACTCGTGGTTCTACGGCGTGTACCCGTGGAGCAACGACTCTTCCGACGGCGGGCGACGCCACTTTTACGACGACGCGCGGGTAATGCTCGGCGAGACCCTGCCAGCCGGTACCAAAGTTCGGCTGCAGATCGGCCCTGGCGACACCGCGCCTGAGTATGTGATCGACGGTGCCGACTTCGAGCAGGTCGCCGCCCCGGCCCAGCAGCCGGCCGGGTCGGTGTCGGTCACCGACTACGGAGCTGACGCTACCGGGATGAGGGACTCCACCGCGGCGATCCAGCGTGCGATCGATGATGCCTCGGCACGAAACGTGACCCTGTGGATTCCGCCGGGCACCTTCACGGTCACCCAGCACCTGATCGTCAACCGCATCACCGTTCGAGGTGCCGGGCCGTGGTTCAGTGTCCTCCACGGTGCCGGAGTCGGCGTCTACGGCAAAGACGCCCCCACCCCAAGCGTTGACGTCCATCTGTCTGGCTTCGCCATCTTCGGCGAGGTCACCAGCCGAGATGATAGCGCGCAGGTCAACGGTATCGGCGGCGCGTTGGAACATTCCACTGTCGACGATGTCTGGATTCAGCACACCAAGGTCGGCGCCTGGCTCGACGGTCCCTTCGACGACCTGCAGATGTCCCGCCTGCGGATCCTCGACCAGACCGCCGACGGCGTAAACTTTCACAACGGCGTGACGAACTCGTCAGTTACAAACAGCTTCATCCGCGGCACCGGCGATGACGGCTTGGCCATGTGGTCGGATAAGAACGCCGATTCTGGCAACAGCTTCTCCCACAATACCGTTCAAGCGCCCACCCTCGCCAACACTATCGCCATCTACGGAGGCCACGACAACCAGGTCACCAAGAATTTGGTTACCGACACCCTCACTCAGGGGGCCGGGATCCAGGTGGCAAATCGATTTGGCTCCATCCCACTGTCCGGAACGACAACCGTCGAGCACAACACCCTTTTGAGGACAGGATCGCTGGACCTGTTCACGTACATCGGCAACGGTGCCCTTTGGTTCTGGGCCGGCGACGCGCCGATGACCGGAAATATCGAAGTCAACCATAATGCGATCCTAGACAGCGCTTACGAGGCGGTGCAGTTCTACGGAAAAGACATCACCAACGTCCACCTCGACCACAACCGCATCGACGGGACGGGGACCTTCGCGGTGCAAGTGAACACGAGCGGATCGGCCTCCTTTTCGCACACCTCGGCCACTCGCCTGGGGGCGCAGGGACGTTACGAGTGCAATTCTGGCTTCGCGATCGTTGACGCCGGGCACAATTCTGGTTGGTCGAGCAGTACATGCGGCTACCCGGCCCCTGGGCCTCTCAAACTCACCGCGACGAACCTGAAGTTTTCCGCCCTGGCCACCGGTAGCCGGAGCGAGCCCCAGACCGTCACTGTCACCAACCCCACCGCGGCGCCGGTGCGCATCGCGTCAGTGACCACTACGGGCTCCTACACCTTGGCCAGCACGTGCGGCGATGTCCTCGCCGCCGGTACCTCGTGCAATGTCACTCTGACTTTTGTTCCTACCGCGAACGGTGACCGCGGTGGAGCGCTGACTGTCTCTGACGGTACCTCAGCCGGCCGTTACCAGGTTTATCTCAAGGGCGTCGTCGGAGCCGCCGGCAACGTCGCTGCCGGCGCATCGGTGGTGACCACGAGTGAGCTCGGCGGCTACGCAGCTAGCGGCATCACCGACGGCAACGTCACCACGTACTGGGAGAGCAATAGCGGGGATGGGCTCCCGCAGAGCGCAACCGTCGATTTCGAGACAGCCACTAGCGTGTCGCGGGTGGTGCTGAAGACAAACCCTGCGTGGGGGGGACTGCGTACCGAGCGGTTCGAGATCCAAGGTAGCAGCGACGGCACAACCTACAATACTGTTGCCCCCGCCGCCGATTACATCTTCGACTCCACCACGGGAAACACTGTCACCATTCCGTTCACCGCAACTTTGGCGGATTCAATCGGTCGTCGCAACACCTCGAGTTGGAGGTGCATGATGGAGCCAGTGCAGCAGAGGGTGCAGGGCAAGGGGCGCGTCAAGGCGGTGGTGGTCCCGGCAGGTGCGCGATCGCAGTGGGCTGCTGACCGTGCCCTGCGCCCGGCGATGCGGTCTCCGGGTCGTCCCGAGCCGTCGCGGGCGGTCCAGCGAGCGTTCTGGCGGTTGATCGCGACGGGCCTCTCGACCGAGCACGCGTCGGCGGGTGTGGGTGTGTCGTGGCCGGTGGGGTCGCGGTGGTTCCGCCACGCTGGCGGGATGGCGCCGATCAGCCTGAACGAACCCAGCGGACGCTACTTGTCCTTCGCCGAACGCGAGGAGATCGCGCTGCTGACAGTGCAGGGCGAGGGTGTGCGAGCGATCGCCCGCCGGCTCGGCCGGAACGAGGGGACAATTTCGCGTGAGCTGCGCCGCAACGCTGCGACCCGGGGCGGGAAGCAGGTGTACCGGGCCGGGGTCGCGCAGTGGAAGGCGCAGGAGGCGGCCAAACGCCCCAAGCCCGCGAAACTGGTCGTCAACGAGCCTTTGCGCGAGTATGTGCAGGACCGGCTCGCGGGGAAGGTCCGCCGGCCGGACGGTTCGGTGGTGGCGGGGCCGAAGACGCCGGTGTGGAAGGGGTTGAACAAGCCGCACCGGGCGGATCGGCGGTGGGCGACGGCGTGGAGCCCAGAGCAGATCTCCCACCGGTTGCGGATCGACTTCCCGGAGGATGAGTCCATGCGCATCAGTTACGAGGCGATCTACCAGTCGCTGTTCATCCAGGGCCGTGGCGCGTTGAAGCGGGAGCTGGTGGCATGCCTGCGGACCGGGCGGTCGTTGCGGGAGCCGCGGGCTCGATCGCAGAACAAGCCGCAAGGTCACGTCAGCGCCGACGTGGTGCTGCGGGAGCGGCCGGCCGAAGCTGCTGACCGGGCGGTGCCAGGGCACTGGGAAGGCGATCTGATAATCGGGACAGGTCGTTCGGCGATTGGGACGGTCGTGGAACGCAGCAGTCGGTGCACGCTGCTGGTTCACCTTCCTCGGTTGGACGGGTGGGGTCAGAAGGACCCGTCGCAGCCGTCGGGCAAGCGTGGTCCGTCGTTGGGCGGGTACGGGGCGGAGGCGATGAACGCGGCGTTGACGGCGTCGATGACGACGCTGCCGCAGCAGCTGCGCAAGACCCTGACCTGGGACCGGGGTAAGGAGTTGTCCGCGCACGCGACGTTCGCACTGCACACCGGGACGAAGGTCTACTTCGCCGACCCGCACTCGCCGTGGCAGCGGCCGACGAACGAGAACACCAACGGCCTGCTGCGTCAGTACTTCCCGAAGGGCACGGACCTATCGCGGTGGTCTGCGGCGGACTTGGAGGCGGTCGCGTTGGCGGTGAACAACAGGCCCAGGAAGGTGCTGGGATGGAGAACTCCTGCGGAGGTGTTCCAGGAGCAGCTACAGTCTGTAAATCAGTCCGGTGTTGCATCGACCGGTTGAACTCGCCTTTGATGCGCTACCTCCGCGTCGTAGTTGCGGCGAACACGGGCGCTTCCGGTGCACAGATCGCGGAACTGGAGGCCTACGCCTCCTGAAACGGTTCCCCACCTTTCGGTGGCGCTTGTGTTGCGGCGGTCTCAAGAATTGAACTCGGGACCGCCGCAGCGCGATGCAATCAGGGCGTCGCGCATAACGGTTCAGCGTCGCGGCGCGGCCCCAGTGCTGGCGCGCACCACGAGCTCTGGTTCAAATAACAGTTCCTGAGCCGTCGCTCGCCCACCCTCGATCTGACTGGTCAGTAACGCCACAGCCGACCGTCCGAGAGCTTCGATAGGCTGGCGGACGGTGCTCAGCGGAGGATCGGTGCAGTTCATCAATGCGGAGTCGTCGAAGCCGACGATGGACACGTCGTTGGGTACTCGCAGACCGGCACGGCGTACAGCCTTAATCCCACCTAAGGCGAGCAGATCGCTGGCACAGACCAGAGCGGTCATCCCCCGGGTCAAAAGTTGTGACGCTGCTAGCTGTCCACACTCCAGAGTGAACATCGTGCGCTCCACCGCCTGGTCGAGGGTTATCCCCTCCCGCGCGGCCAGCCGACGAAAAGCCGCCTCCTTGCGTTGGGAAGGAATGTGGTCGGCTGGACCCAACACCAAGCCGATCCGCTCATGACCGAGCGAGCGCAGATGGGCGAACGCAAGCTCGACCGCTGCCTGGTCGTCGGTCGAGACTGTCGGAAAGCCCAGGTGTTCGACCGCCGCGTTGACCAGTACGACCGGCACTCCGCGCTCGTGCAGTACCGCGAAGTGGTCGTGCGGGGCGTCGGCCTCAGCCTGCGCGCCACCAAAAAAGAGCATTCCGGACACCTGCTGCTCCAGGAGCATCTGTACGTACGCCGGCTCGGACATGCCTCCAGCGGTGCACAGGCAGAGCACTGGAGTGAGACCGCGCTGCACAATGGCGCCCCCCACAACCTCAGCAAAGGCGGGAAAGATGGGATTCTGCAGCTCAGGCAGGACCAGGCCCACCAAGCGGGCACGGTTTCCGCGCAACTGGGTGGGCCGCTCGTAGCCGAGCACATCCAACGCGGTCAGCACCGAGGTACGCGTAGCGGCTGAGACACCAGGTTTGCCGTTGAGCACACGACTGACCGTGGCCTCACTCACCCCGACCTTGTTGGCAACCTCAGCAAGACGACGACTCATGCTGAACAACTTACCGCTAGACGCAAGAAGTCCCGCAACGACTTGCACAATCCGGTCTGGCTCGACTCTGGCTAGCTCCTCAACTTGCCCCTTGGTCGCCTGAGCTTTGCACGGATCAGCCTGCTCCTGAGGGCGAGCCGGCGCGGCGGGCCTCTGCGAAGACTTCACCAAGCGCGAACGCCGACAGCCCCCGCTCGCGTCGCGGTCCTTCTAGACGTAGAAGACGTGACCGTGTTCGGGCTCGTCGGCCTCGACGGCTGGTGACTTATCCTGCACTCGCGCCGGCAGTCGCTTCAGCTCGACGAGGCGGACTTCCACGCCGGGCGCGGCGGCGGACCGACGGTCCGCGGCGTGGGGAGATTGCGAAGCTGTCCGCCATGTCGATGGACTACTACGTGCGGCAGAATCGCGGCTCGAGTCTGTGGCCCTCGGGGCAGCTGTCTTCGCTCTCGCACGTGGCCTCGCCCTGGCCCTAGCCCTGGCCCTGGCCCGAAAAGCGGCACGGTGATCGGGGCCGACCAACGCCGGGCCGTCGCCGAACCGGCGATGACCCTCCTGCTCGACCCACTCAAAAGGTGGTCGGACGCCTATGACGTCGGACTTGGTCGACCCTGCCGCGGCCTGCGAGAGCGTCTGGGGCACACTTTCCGGGTGGCATCGCTCGTCTACCTGGGCCCGGTAGGGGAACGAGCGGGCGCAGCGCCTGGCCCAGCAGACACTCAGGGTTGTCCTGCGCGGCTGGCGCAGTGAGCGGACGAGCGACTGAAAATTCGGGCGCCTCACGGCCTCCCGTGTCACTTCGAGGTCGGCGGAAAGCGCGCTGGTCCCGACCTTGCCCAAGTGCCTGTTCCAATTTAGCCACGATCACCACCACACCGCCTCAGCAAACGGCCCCCCAACAGCCGCCTCACCAACCCTCGCGCGCGAAACAGCTAGCCGCGCTGTACTGAGCGTTACTAGTCAAATCCCGGTCCCGAAGGAACACGAACGGTCGCCAGCACGCAAGGGATCACCTGCCCGGGCCACGTCCCGCTCAGTGCGGGACCCGCCCCCGGTACGGTGGCGACGACGACCCGCGGTAAGACGAGCCGCACGCCGACATCAATATTTGTCGTCGTCTCATCGTGGCTAACCACTGGCGTCGTTAGAGCTAGGACGGCGGTCGAGGGGCCGCTACCGCAGACATGCGTAGTGCCCGGCTCCAGCACCAGTCCGTGATCGGTCGCGGCATAAAGGTCGGCTTCACGACCACCAGTGAGGATCACTGTGATCAAGGCGGTCAGGTAGACGGGGTCGTGGCAACCGTCGTAAACCCAGCGCTCGCCCAGCGTGCTATGTGTCATGGTAGTGATCAACGAAGCCTCAGCCCCTGTCACGGGTGCGCCCCGGTAGGTCAGCGGCACTTGCAAAACTTGGCCGTCGACGGTGCCCAGTAGGTGGGTCTCTATGCCGACCTCGCCATCGGGATCGTCAAAGCGATAGGACCCGAGCCTGGTCAAGGTGCTGACGTCGGCGCCGCCGAGCCACGGCTGGTGAGGTACCCATGTCTGAAGCAGCTCAAGCTTCGTGGGAACAAGGGTCGCTGGATGTTGGATGGCCACCGTAAAAGGTTAACAGTCCAAAGGTTCTGCCACTTGAGTGGGTGATACCTACACGACACGCGAGCCGAACCGGTGCGCCTCCTTATAAGGGCTGTGACCTTGAAAGGACGGTCGCTGCTGTCCCCTGTAGTGTCCTTGTTGCTTTCCGGCTGACACGGCAAGCGAGCATCCGCGGCCAACACTGGCGAACGGGTCCCGGCCCCTGAACGCAGCGAAAGGCGACCATCACTGACCGCATCCACCGCCTGGGTGTACTCATCGGCAGGCCGACAAACCTTTCCCGCTGTACCGCGCTCCCGCGGCTTTGCAGTCGACTAGATGGTGACCGCGAGCGGCTAGGTCAATCACTGGCGTCAGGGGTGACAAGTTTTCAGGGGTCGTCGGCCAGGGCAGCCTTCACGCGTCGGGGGCGTGATCAGCAAGCATTTTCTGGAGCACCGTTGACCAGTGCCTGCACGGCCGCACGGGCAACATCGCGAGGATTCATTTCTCCACGTCCGTCACACGAGCGGTAAGGGCTGCGCCCATGAAGCCCACATGTCGCCCAACCACGACGGGGCCAACGGAAGCCAGCGCAGCGGGTAGGCCGTTGGTGATCGACCACGCCGCGGCCTCGCTGGCGCCGTAGCCGTCGCGGCCGCTGATCTAGGACAGCAGCGAGTGCACGAGGATGTGCAGCAGACGGCACCGCTGCTTCTACCTGCTTTGCGAGACGATGCAACGTTTTTGTACACCAAACAAGTAGCTCCGCGTCCGCGGCATGGGCCCTGAAAGCCGCGACGGCCAGCAACGTTCCGACCGCGTGCCACTCTCCTGCTACTTACAGAGCCTCGACCGCAGCGAAGTCGACCAAGACCATCACCAAGACTACGGGGGTGGAAGCCGACGGGCCGCCGAACTACCTCCTCATTGATCATGCCGGTAGTAGTCCACTGATGACTCCCACTCACCCCGCCGAGCAGGCTAACGCTTTACACCTTGATATCCCATGTCGAGTCGTTGGCCATGATGCCCAAGGTCGGGGTCGTGCCGAGAACGGTGGCCTGCGTCCTACCCGGAGCCAGAACAGGCCCCGCACGCATCGGGCCCCCCAACCCGTGCTTTGATCTGATCGTGGACCCGCGCCGTCTGTTGATATTTCGGGCCGTCGCGCACGCCGGCTCGCTGGCCGGGGCGGCTCGTGCACTGGGGTGGTCCCAGCCGGCGGTCAGCCAGCACGTCCGCCGACTGGAGAAAGACCTCGGGGTGCCTTTGGTCGTCCGCGCCGGACGTGGGGTGCAGCTGACCGAGGCGGGGGTCCTGCTCCTCACTCACGTCGAAGTCATCGCCGCTCGCCTGGCCGCAGCCAGCGAGGACCTTGCCGCCATCGGCCAGCTGCGCGGCGGTCGCGTGCACGTCGTGGCCTTTCCCTCCGCGTGCGCGACCCTGGTGCCTGCCGCCTTCGCCCGCCTCACCCGCGAGCACCCACAGCTCGACCTACGCCTCACCGAGGCTGAACCACCTCAGGCGATCGCCATGGTCGACCGCGGCGAGGCCGACCTCGGGTTGATCTTTCACTACCCGGGTGAAGAGTCCCTGCCCGCAGAGCTGAGCGCCCAAACACTAGTCGGCGACCCCGTCTTCGTCATCATGGCGGCGGACCATCCTGCGGCCGGGAAGGGCGTGGAACTCGTCGACCTTTCCGGTGAGCGGTGGGTCGCCGGATGCCCACGATGCCGATCACACCTGGTGCATGCGTGCAGGGCCGCCGGCTTTGACCCAGACATCCGGCACAGTACCGATGACTATGTTGTCGTCCAAGAACTGGTCGCCGCTGGACTCGGTGTGGCCGCTCTCCCAGGGCTGGCGCTGCGCGCGGTCTCCCACCCCGGTGTCCGCGCTGCGCGCACTGCCGGCCTGAGGTCCCGCACCGTCGCCCTACTCGTCCGCCAGGACCTAGCGGAAGTTCCTGCAGTGAAGACCACCATGAGCGCTCTCAGTGACCTTACGTAGATATCCATGGCTATTCGAGATCCGTCGCGGCCCTGGCGTGCATGCGTCCCGGGCGGTTGAGGGCGGCGAGCAGGGCAAACCACGCCACGATAAGCAAGGAGGCGGGGTACAGCACGTACTCGGGAACGTTCGGGGCGATGAAAGAGTAGCTGCCGAGCCACAGCCCAGTGGCGATTCCAGTCACCTGTACGGCACGCTGTCGCGCGTAAAGCGCGGCCGTCACGAGCCAGACGCCGGCGAGGACGTGCCCACCGAGGCGCACGGGCCAGGTGATGTCGTAGTCGACACCATTGATCGACAAGATGCCCGTCAGGACATCGAGAATGATCCACCCATAGCCGGCGGCCTTTGCCCAGTCGGGAGCGTCGAGCCGGGCGATCAACAACAGGATCGCGAGGTGGAAGAACACCCCGGTGTATTCCGGCCACACGACGCCCGGCTCAGAGACCGCGAAGGACACGAGCGAGGGGACGAACAGGACGATCGGGGCGATCGCGAGTACCCAGGTTGGGATGCGGACGGTGCGGGGGTCAGCCATGGAACTACCTTTCAGGTGCGCCTACGTCGAGGCTCAGGGTCGTGACGACGGGATTGCGGTGACGGGACTGCGGTGACGGGACTGCGGTGACGCGACTGCGGCAGCTGCCTTTATCCGTTCGCAAAGTCGTGCCGGGGAACCTTGCGCAGCCGGAACCACCTCCGTACCAAGTTGCGGTTGCCAGCGGTGAGGACCGTGAACGGCACAGGGCTGCGGCCGGCGTCGCGGATGGCGAGCTCGAGGTAGTCGCGCAGCTGCCAGACGTCGACGGGGTCGGACGCCGTGGTTGCCTGCAGAGCCGCCACTAGTCGCTCAGGTGACCAGTCGAGGTCGGTCGCGACTTGGGCGTTGGTCAAGTCGGTGAGGATGAGATTGGCGCGCAGCTCGGAGCGGGTCCGGCCGAGCTCGTCAGTGCTCAGCGCCATGGTGTCCTGGGGTAGCCGAAGGGAGCCGTGAGGCAGTCGGGCGCGCGAACGGTGACTTTCATCTGATTGTCCCAGTGCGCGACGGGACGGCGTCAAGCGTGGCGAGGGTGGCGTCGTCGAGCACGACGTCTCCGACGGCGAGATTTTCCTCAAGGTGGGTGATGCTCGCGGTGCCGGGAATGAGTAGCACGTTCGGGGCGTGATGCAGCAGCCAAGCGAGGCCGACCTGCGCGGGAGTGGCACCGATAGATGTGGCTGCAGCCTGCACGGCGGCCTCGTCGGTGACCTTGGGCATGCCGGGGAAAGCGCCGCCAAGCGGGAAGAACGGGACCCAGGCGATGCCCTCGGCAACGCACAGCTCGAGCAGGTCTTCGTCGTCGCGGGCCAGCAGGTTGTAGTCGTTCTGCACGCACGCGATCCCGGCGGGCAGAGCGCGCTGGAGGACGTCGAGGGTGACGTTGCTGAGGCCGATCGCCCCGATGAGGCCCTCGTCGCGCATGCGGGTCATGACAGCGAGTTGGTCGTCGAGGTCGACCTGTTGCTCGGGAGTCACGGGAATGCGTACGTGGCCGTCCATACGGCGCAGGTTGACCACAGAGATTTGCTCAACACCCAAGGTGCGTAGGTTGTCCTGGACGCTGGCGCGCAGCTGCTCGGGGCGCTGAGCAACGCGCATCGGGAACGGGCCGCCCGGGTCCGGGTCCGCGCCGATCTTGCTCGCCACGACGACACTGTCCTCGGGGCGCAGTGCCTCGGCCAGCATGCCGTTGACGACTCCGTCACCGTAAAATTGAGCCGTGTCCACGTGGTCGACGCCGAGCTCCACCGCTCGCCTGATCACCGCGACAGCGGCGGCCCGATCACCCGCCAGGCGCTCGAGCTGCATCGCGCCGTAGCCGATGCGAGACAAGGTGTGCTCGCCGAGCTGGCCATCGCCGCCTGGGCGACGTGCTTCCGGAGCGGACGGGATGGGGAAGGACACTGTGAAGACCTCGATCCGTGTGAGACGCTAAGGAAGCGGAGGATGCTCCGATTCATCCAAGCTAGCACAACCGGAGGAACCTCCGCTATGGGTAGGTCCAACCCTTCCGCCGTCAACGCCGACAGCACGAACAAGCTCATGCGCGCCGATGCGCGCCGCAACCGCGATCAGCTCATCGCTGCAGCGCGAGCCGCCTTGGGCGCCCACGGCAGGACGGCCTCGCTCGACAGCATCGCCCGCGACGCCGGGGTGGGTATTGGTACGTTGTACCGTCATTTCCCCACCCGTGACGCCCTTGTCGAAGCGGTCTACGGCGCTGAGCTGGACTTCCTCGCCGCCAGCGCTTCTACGCTGCTGAAGCAGCTGCCGCCCGAGGCTGCCCTACGCGAATGGGTGGCGCGCTACGCACAGTTCACCGCGGCTAAGCGCGGAATGATGGACACCCTGCGCGCGGGCTTGGCCGAGGGCAGGATCCCTGCGTCCTCCACACGTGAGCGGATCACTTCTGCAATCGCGCCGATCCTCGCGGCCGGCGCAGAATCCGGAGCGCTGCGCTCCGACGTCGACCCGGACGACATCACCACACTTCTGCTTGGCACCTTCCTCGCCACCGCCGCGAGCAGCTCGACCGACACCTCGCGCCGGCTGCTCGACCTCATCGTGGACGCCTTGCGGTCACGCCCTTGATACACGTTCGTCTGTTGACGGGCCGGCGAGGACCGGAAGGTCGTCGAAATTGTGGAAACGGTCCGGAGGTCGAGTGATGATCTTGGTGACGGGCACGCGGAAAACGTGGGGCGGTGGGCGACGGCAGTGGCCGATCGTGCTCGCCGCGGCAGCGGTTGCCCGAACTGCGCCGGGCGCGCGGCGCCGCACGCGCTCGCGTCGTACCGGGTGGACGCTCGACAGCTCAGACGCATACGTACCTGGTGACCGAGTTCGATGCCAACGTGACCCGCCCCTGGGTGGGCCTGGACCGGCTGAGTCCGCCGCGCTTGTCCTACGTCAGTGCCAGCCTGCGGCGCATGCGCACGCTTTCCTCCCTTAGCGACGGCTCCGACGCCAGCCCTGATGGCTGGCTTTGGAGCGTGCTGCCTGAGGCTGAGAAGTCGCCACCACCGACGCCTACCCGACCCGTGCTGGACTGGAGCTGGTCACCGCTTCTCCGCAGGCGGCCCTGCTCGCCGGGGTCCGCGTTGGTGCCGTGCACCAATTTTCCTATCGCCGTTTTCGGCGTGGTCGGTGCTCTGCTCTACCTGGGCAAGCAGCCGCGATCCGCCGAGCGCCCGCACCTGGACATCCCGGGCACGCTCACGGTGACCGCCGGCTGGGTGGCGATCGTCTACGGCTTCTCCAACGCCGAGAGCAACAGCTGGGGCAGTGCCGTTACGATCTCCTGCCTCGTCGCGGGCGTCGTGCTGCTGGTGGCTTTCGTGCTCGTGCAGCAGCGCGTGGCGCACCCCCTGCTGCCGCTGCGCGTCCTCCTCGACCGCGACCGAGGCGGCTCGTTCCTGGCGATGGCACTGGTCGCGATCGCGATGTTCGGGGTGTTCCTCTTCCTGACGTACTACCTGCAGGTCACGCTGGGCTTCACGGCCCTGCGGACGGGTCTGGCGTTCCTGCCGATGAGCGCTTCGATCATGTTCAGCGCCACCGTGCTCGGTGCGCGCCTGCTGCCGCGGGTCGGTCCTAAGGCGATGATCACCGTTGGCGGTCTCGTCTCAGCGCTCGGCATGGTCCCGCTCACGCGCATCGGGCTGCACAGCGGCTACGTGAGTGTCGTGCTGCCCGGCCTCGTCGCGATGGGCCTGGGCCTCGGCCTGATCTTCTCCGCCGCCTTCTCGACCGCGACCCTCGGCGTGCAGCGCGGGGACGCCGGCGTCGCCTCGGCCGCGGTCAACACCATGCAGCAGGTCGGCGGTTCCATCGGGACCGCGCTGCTCAGCACCCTCAGCGCCAGTGCGATCACGTCCTACCTCACGGGCCGCATCCCCAGCGTGCAGGTCCGGGCGATGGCGAGCCTGCAGGGCTATCACGTCGCGTTCTGGTGCTCCGCGGGCGCCTTCGTCGCCGTCGCGCTCGTCGGAGCCACCGTGGTCCGCGGGCAGCGGGCGCGCACGTCGCTCACCGCGCAGGCGCCCACCGACGGTGATGCGCCCAGGGGACTGCACTAGCACTGACCGCCCGTTGGGGCGATCCCGGCGCTGTTCCGGCGTTCGCCCCTCGTCACAGTTCCGGCGTGCAAGGCTTGTCGGTGCGCGGGTCCCCTGGACCGAGGTCGAGGCCCTCGGTGGATGGCGGTCTCGCGCGCCGCCCAGCCAGCAGACCCCGACGCGCCTGACGCGGCCTCCGCATGCCCGCACCTGACGACGTCCTCCTACTTCGAAGATCGCGCCCGGCCCGTCACCGGGTCGCTAAGCACAGCTCTTCGGTGAGCATCGCGCAGCGGAACCAAACCTTCACACGGGGTGCCGGTTCCTCACCGCAGGAACGCTCGCGTCAGGTTCACACGCAACTCCGCTACTGCTGCAGACCCAAGTTGACCTTCGAGATCGCGCTCGAGGTCCCGAAGGACCTTCGCGGCCACGTCACGGCGCTGGCGACCCGCGGCGGTCAGTCCAATGAGGGTGCTGCGCGGGAACCCCGGCCCCGGCGTACTGGTCAGGAGGCCCTCCTCGAGGAGCTGGGACACGGCCCGGTGCATCGTTTGACGGGTGACGCCGCCGCGGCGAGCAAGTTCGGCGATGCTCAGCGATGCTTCGCGGCCCAAGTGCGCGAGCACCGCCGTGTGCGCCGGCGTGATGGGAGCCACCCCGGCGGCGTCCAGACGCTGCAGGAGCTCCTCGGAGAACCACCGGACACCACGTTGCAGGAGTGCGAGGAGTGGCAGGTCAGCACCTTCGTGCCCGTTAACGCTCATGGCTTACGTTCCTCTCTCCCTCGGGTGTACCCTCTAGTGTCAGCCTAGCTAACACTGACTGGAGCTATGGTGTCATGATCGACTATCAAGTTGACGTTCTCGTGGCCGGGGCCGGCCCGGTCGGCCTCATGGCGGCTTGGCAATTGGCCCGCTGGGGTGTTTCGGTACGCCTGGTGGATGCCGCGCCCGGGCCGGCCACGACAAGTCGCGCGCTGGCCACCCACGCCCGAAGCCTCGAGATCTACGACCAGCTCGGCATCCTCGGCGACATCGCTCCGCATGGAACGAGACTCAACGGGTTCATCCGCCATCAGGGCGGGCACGCGAACCGGGCCAACTACGACTTCGGCGACCTGGTGACCCGGTTCCCATACATGTTCAACATCGATCAAGTGATCACCGAGCGCGTGTTCCGCGGACATGCCGCAACGGCTGGGGTCGCAGTGGAATGGAACACGCGACTGGAGTCGTTCCAGCACGACACTGACGGCGTCACGGTCACGTTGGGCAGCGGTGCTGGCGACAGCGCGACACAGGAAATCGTGCGTGCCCGATACCTCTGGGGCTGCGACGGCGGGCACTCAACCGTTCGCAAAACCCTCCAGCTTCCCCTAGCAGGAGACGCCGCTCACACCTGGCTGATCGCCGACGCGATCGTGCACACCGACCTGGCGCGAGACGGCCTGCACTCCGTATCCTCGACCGGCGGCGCGCTCATGATGTTCCCGTTCCCGGACCCGGGAAAGTGGCGGCTCCTGGACACCAGCGGCGAAGGGCAGCCCGAGCATCCAGAGCAGATCGCTCGGCAGTTCAGCACTAAGCTGTCGCAATCTCTGGGACGCGACACCGTCGTGGACACCCCCGGCTGGTCGTCGAAGTTCACCATCCAGCAGCGCGCGGTCCCCGCCATGCACGTCGGGCGCTGCTTCGTCTCCGGTGATGCCGCTCATGTCCACTCACCAGCATCCGGACAGGGCCTCAACACCGGCATCCAGGACGCGTACAACCTAGCGTGGAAGCTGGCTATGGTCCTCCACGGCCACGCCAACACCGCGCTACTCGACACCTACGACGCCGAGCGCGTACCCATTGGTCAAGCCCTGCTCGCCTCCACCGGGGCGGTGACGAACTCGGCCATGGTCGGTACCCCTACTGAGCACACCCAAGACTCCGATCGTCGCTTTCTCCGCCAGCTCATCTGGAACGCTTCAGGACTAAGCATCGCCTACTCCGAAAGCCCACTCACGGTGCCCGACGAGGAGTCAGGTGCAGGCCCACGACCGGGCCAGCGACTCACCCAGATCTCCGCCGCTGACGCTCAATCACCCGGGTGGATGGTACTGCGCACGTTGCTCAGAACCGCAGCATGGCATCTGCTCGTATTCGCCGACAGTAAACAGTCCACCCGACCAGACCGGGTCAGCACGGACGCCACGTCACTACCGGCCTGGCTTGAGACGGCGATGATCAGCTCGCGTCGCCTCGATGAGGATGCCCGCGGGGTGTGGGATTCCGACGGTCGAGTCCGGGACACGCTGGCCGCGGTCGATGGGGACTGGATCCTTGTCCGTCCCGACGGATACCTCAGCGCCCGCGGCACCGGAGACACCAGCTTCCGCGACGCGCTGGACCGGTTGACCAGCCTGCGCACGTAAAAAGTCAGACCTACATACTGCAAGGCAGGGTCTCAAGCGATGGTAAAGCACCGGTCTTGAGTATCCTGTTGTCAGCCGTGACTGAGGCATCGAAGCGCTTAATCAGCGGCCTGCGGAGGTGTCGGTTAGGATCACCCACCTGCGCCACGTCGAGAACCAGCCACCTAGCGCTTGGGCAGAAGGCTAGCCGTCGCCGACCGGCCTCGCCGTTTAACTTCGTCATTCACCCGGCACAGCAGGCGTCCCGGCAGCGCTAGAACCTGCGGGAAACTGACGCTTAACGCCGTCACCGCACGGCCGCCGGCTTGTCGCTGCCACCGCTGGGGGACCTGGGCCCGGGACCGCCCCGCCCGGCCCGGCCAGAAAGACATGACGTTGGCCTCTCGAGCGCCCCACACACCACCTACCGGGACACCGCCCACGTCCCCTACGGCGCTGCCCCCGCTGTCCGAGGAGCACCGCGACCACGTCCGCCGCGAGGCCATCGCCGGCGCCTACCTCTACCTCGGCCTGCTCACCGACCAAGATCGACTGAACGGCCGTGACGGCACCGCGACGCTGGAAGCCCTCACCGGACCCTCACCTCGGCTCACCGTGCCACCGACGCTCCCCCAGCTTTGATCCAAGCCGCGTGCGTCGGCACCCTCGAGGAGCACGGCGAACGGGCCTGCTGCTAGGCGCTGAGGGCTGTCGCCGAAACGGAAACACACCAGGTAGCCCACTCCCCCGCCGGGGGTCGACTTCGCAGTCATGCCGATGTCCGGCCCATTCGCGGATCTTCGAGAGTCATGTGTGGCCGTTCTGGCCAGGTCATCCTGGCCGGGTGACCGATCGCCACCCCGACCTGGTCGACAACCCCGAACCGTCCGCGTCGTGGTGGCGGGTTGAGCACCACCGCACCGACCCCACCCGGGGGAGCATCTCGCGGTGGCGCGGGCGGCGCGGGTCCTTCCCGCAGCACCAAGCGGCCACGTCGACGAGCCCCCGGTTTCACCGCGTCGCGCGGGCTTGGGGACCTTGTGGGGCGCGGCTCAGGCCATCGCTGGCGCGCACCCCACGAGATCAGCCGGCGGCGGGGCTGGTCTGCACCCAAGTGTTCGTGCGCGCCTTGCGCTGACCCACCAGCACGAACACGGCGGAGGAGATGAAGACCCAGGCGGTCAGCACGGCGAAGGCGGTGCCGACACCGTCGTCGTCGAAGTACGCCGCCCCACGCAGCGCCTCGACCGCCACGCCGACGGGTAGGACGTGGGTCAGCGGCTCCAGCCAGCCGGGCAGGAACTGCGCCGGCAGGATGCCCGTGCTGGTGGCGTTGCCCAGCGTCAGCAGCACGATGGAGGCGACGAAGGTGCCAGCGGAGCCGAACGCCTGCAGCAGCGCGGCGGTGCCGGCGGCGATGGCCAGCCCGAGCATGGCGATGATGACGGTGGCCAGCAGGTAGGGAGCGGGCAGGGCGTCGAAGGCTGGGTCGACCAGCCAGGCCACCACCAGCCCGGCCAGCAGGGAGAAGGCGACGGCGCTGCCGGCCTGCCACCGGTACGGCAGTTGTCGCCCGACGCCCATGAGGGTCAGGCCGAAGAGGAACGCGCCCAGGACGATGCCGAAGGCGGCGTAGAAGACCGACAGCCCGCGCGAGTCTCCCGCGGCCAGCGGCTGGACGTCGGTGACGGTCAGTGCGGTACCGGCAGCGGCGGCCACCGGGGTGAAGGCGCCCTGCAGGGTCTGGGTGACCGAGGGTCCGTTGGCGCCGGCGACGATGAGTTCGACCCCGTCGGCGGCGACGACGAGGGCGCCGTAGACGTCGTGGTCGGCCACGGCCGTCTGCGCCTGCTCGCGGGTGTCGTAGGTGGTGATGTCGAACGCGTCGTCGTTGGCGGTGGAGGCCTGCTGCAACTGGCCGACGACCTGCGTGGGGGCGACGACGCCCACCGGCAACTCGTGCGGCTTGGGGTCGTGGAAGGCGGCCAGGTAGACGGCGGCGAAGATCGAGCCGATGAGCAAGCCGACCATCAACGGGATCAGGGCCGGGCGCAGGTACTGGCGCACTTGCGTTGACGGCTTGGTCGTGACGGCCGCGTGCTTGCCGTGGTGGTGATCGTGACCGGTGGGGTGCTCACCGGTGGGCCGAGGCTCCCCGGCGGGCTGAGGTACGGTGCTCACTTCATACTCCTCTGCGAACATGTCAGGCGTCTGATAACAATGTATCAGTTCAGCGACCCCACGGAGCGGACCGGTTACCTCCTGTGGCAGACCGCGCACCTCTTCACCCTGGAGATGACCCGGGCGCTGGAGCCCTTCGACCTGACGCCGGCGCAGTTCGGCGCCTTGACCCACATCGGCCGCGAGGCGGGCGTCTCGGCGGCGGAGCTGGCGCGCCGACTGCTGCTCACCCCGCAGTCGGTCCAGACCGCGCTGAAGCCGTTGCTGGAACGCGAGCTCACGGAGCGTCGCGCGCACCCGGTGCACGGGCGGGTGCTGGGCAACCACCTCACCGGCGCCGGCGCACGCCTGGCGGCGGAGGCCGGCGAGGTCGTCGCCGACGCCGACGAGCACCTGCTGAGCCGCTTCAGCGCCGAGGAGGCGGAAGCCTTGCGCGACCACCTCCGTCGAGCACTGCTCACGCTGAACCCCGTCGCACTGGACCGCAGCTCGATCCGCTCCTCCTGAGCGACCCGCATGCATCAGTCGTCGCCAGCTTCTCGACTCCGACCGCCGTGTGCGAGGTCGTGGAGTGTGCAGCCCCGGGGACCTGCTCAGCGTGGACCAGTAGAGGAGCCCTCACTCCCTCGGCGCACGCCGCATGACGTCGCGCACGCTGCGCGATGTCACGGTCATCTCGCGATCCGCGCGGTCGTGGACACCTTGCTCCACTCCGCCGGCAGGTTCTAGCGATCTTCGACTAGGACAAACTGGATGAGACACATAAGCCGCCGGCCGTCTCACACGACCTATCCCACCGCAGGTCACGGACGCGGGGCCGGGACAGATCAGGTGAGAACAGGCAGCTGAGCTGTCCGTTCTCACTCAGCCTGTCATTGTCTCAGTCAACTTGTTTGGCTCTCAGTCATCTTGTCAATCTGTCTCAATGACCTGTCCAGAACGCTCGGGTGGACCAGCGCATGGCGCATCACGACCGGTACTGAACGGCTTCGTCGCCGCGCCCAGCCCAGCCCAGCCCAGCCCAGCCGTCGTAAGCTTTGGCCGACAGCGACACCGGGCGATGTTGCCGACGTCGCCCAGCAGCCGCGTGGCCCCTGACGGGCAGATCCCGTTCAGCTCCAGCAGCCCGGAACCGGTCATCGTCGGGGCCGGCGGAGGTCCGGAGGGTCCCTGGACACCCCCATGCCGAGCATCACCAGCACGGTCACCGGGGGCAGCCACCACACCGGCCACCCCGCTGCGTGCTCGCCCAGGATGAGCAGCACCATGACGGCGACGCCGACGATCACGCGCCAGTCGTCGCCGACGAGGAGGTCCCGGACGACGTCCAGGACCACCCGGATCGCCCTCACGCTCCCCTCCCGGCGGGGGCCGCCACGCGCGGGCTGCGCGAGCGCAGCAGCAGGGTGCACGCGAGGGCGAGGAACGCCGTGAAGGCCACCAGCGCGAGGACAGCGCCGTCGGGCGCCGGGCCAGACCACCCCCGCGCCCTCCCCGCTCCAGAACATCCCGAAGGAGGTCAGCAGGACCGCGACGGGTCGTCACCTCGACCCGCGCGGCCCTCGCTCCCGCGCGTCGATGCGCACCCAGCGTCAGAGATGGGCTGCGGGCGTGGAGTCTTGTTGCCATCCGCGCAGAATGGCTTTGAGCGCCTCCGCGGCCAAGCGCTGAGCGCGAGCGTTACCGATGGTTTCGAGGCGACCAATCCAAGCCATCCCCGACAGCGTCCCCCAGAGGATCTCACACGCCTCAGTGTGATCACACACGTCGACACCGTGCGATCTCGACCACCTCACCAGCAAGGCGGAGAGGACGTCCAGAGCAGGCTGGATGACGTTGGGCCGTTGCTCTGGGTCGACCTCCGTGCCGTTCATCGCCTCGAACAGGTGCGGGTGTTCGCCCGCAAAGCCCACGTACGCTGAAGCCACCTGCAGCATGCGCCGGTCGATGTCTGGATCAGCCTCAACGGCGTCCAGGGCCGCCACCAGCCACCGGTAGCCGTGCGCGACCAGCTCCACCACAAGAGCGTCCTTGTTGGCGAAATGTTGGTAGACGACGGGTGCGGTGTACTCCACATCGCTGGCGACCCGGCGCATCGTCAAGGCCGCAGTCCCCTCCTCCTCCAGAACTCGAAGCGCCGCCGAGACGATCAGGTCACGGGTCGCGGCTCGTTCGCGGGCGCGTCGCTCGCTACTGGTCATGTCGTACTCACTCCTGCTCAACGGGTCACTCGGACACTAGCTCGTGATTGACAGGCCCGATCCACCGTGTCAGTCTAACGGCGTTAGTGTTGCTGCCGACGTTAATTGGAGTCATCGTGATCTACCACGTCAACCGCGCCTCGATGAAGATCACCGCCACCGTGGAGCAGGTGGAGGCCGCCCTGGAAAGCTGGCGCAACCAGGGACGTTCGATCCCGGCCGTGAAGTCCTTCATTGTCGGCCGCGACCTGGGAGGCGACTACCAGGTCAGCTCGATCTTCGCCGTGCAGGACCTCGAGGGCCTCTTCGAGTACCTGACGCACCCCACGACCCACGAGACGGACCACTTGGGATTGGACCTGGTCGAGCGCCTCGACATCTTCGACGTCAGCGACGACGACGACCCCGAGCTGAACGCGAAGATCCAAGAGCTGCACCGACGCCGCAACGCCCTCAACCCCGAGATCGCCGGGATGCTCGCCGACGTCCCCAACTACCGCGGCGCCGGCGTGGAGGACTGAGCATCACCGCTTGGGCCTCTAGCAACTCCGACGAGTAGCAAACCCGTCCACCGGCTCGAACTGAGCCGACGACGACGCGTGGCGGGCAGGGCACTGCCCTTACTCGGGCCGCGCGTCTGTCCGCTGCCAGCGCGATACACCACACCACTCATCACCACAGCGCACACCACAACCGCGCCCGCCACCACAGGAGAATCCAGCATGGCTGACCACGTCGTCCTCGGCGCCGGCTCCATTGGTACGAACATTGCCCACCTCCTCGCCGCCCGCGGTGAGAGCGTCCTGATGGTGACGCGCAGTGGCTCAGGACCCGATCACCCACTCATCCAGCGGGTAGCCGCCGACGCCACCGATATTCGACGCCTCACCGACCTCTCCCGCGGAGCGAAGGTGATCTACCACGCAGCGAACCCACCCTCATACACGATGTGGGAAAGCATGCTGCCGCCCCTGCAGGCGGCGGCCATCGCCGCCGCCGAGACCAACGACGCCGTCCTGGCTTTGACCGCCAGTCTGTACGCCTACGGCCGCCAGCCCGGCGGGCGCATGGACGAAACCTCCCCGATGAGCGCCACCGGACACAAGGGCCGCCTGCGCAAGAGAATGTGGGAGCAGGCCCGCAACAGCGGCATCCGAACCCTGGAAGTCCGCGGAGCGGACTACATCGGTCACAACGCCGTCGGCATCTACTCCATGGTCATCGGGCCGGCCTTGGAGCGGGGCCGCACCGTATGGATGCCTGGGCGCCTGGACATGCCCCATACGTTTACCTACAACCGCGACATGGCCACAGCCCTCGTTGCACTGGCCGCAGACGAACGCGCCTGGGGCCAGGCCTGGCACGTACCCTCACCTCCCGCCATCACAATGCGAGAGCTCACTAACCGTTTCGCCGACGCGGCCGGCAAGCCCCGGGTGAGGATGGTCGCGATGCCGCGCTTCGCCATGCACGCGGCGGGGGTCATCGTGCCGATCGCGAAGGAAATGGCCGAGATGGACTACCAGTGGTACGAGCCGTTCCACATGGACGCCACCCGGACCACCGACGTGTTCGGACTGACCGCCACCGACCTCGACACCGCCATCCGAGACCAGGTCGCTGTGGTCACGGTGTGAGACCTCGTACGCGTCTCAGCGCATGTCGACGTCCGCGTGCCAGGAGCCAGCAGGTCCTTCGGCTCGCCCGGCGAGGCCGCGGCCGACCGCGCGGTCACGGCACCGTTACCTTCTTCACATCCTCGACCTGAGGGCAAGAGCCGGTGGTCCTGGCACGACTTATGGCACCCGCAGTCACGATCAAAAGGGTCTGTCACCGGGATCGTTGGACGCTCGTGAGCGCTGATATAGACATGGCACCACCTCTGGTGAGGCCTCGGTAACGTGACTGCGGCGCGTCGTCCACGCCGGCTCACCGGTCGCGAAGCGGGAGGCCTTCCTGCCTGGGTGTGCTTGCCGGCTTCGACGCCGACCTGGCTCAGGAGGGCACCCGCCTGACCAACCGCCTGCACGACGCCCTGCTGCACACCCACCCCGCTCTGGAACAGTCGCTGGGCAGCTACTTGCACCGCCTCGGCGTGCTGGATCTACTCATCGCTATCAGCACCCCGGAGCAGCTGCGCGCCCGCGGCGAGGACGGACTGCAAGAGGGCACTGACGTCGAAGTTCCCCCGACTGGCGAAGACCCTTACCGCTCGAATCCTGGCCGCGCTGGAGGAGAGCGTCGTGGTCCCGGCGACCTCGCAGTACGGGCGCGCCATCAGCGGTGTCGCTGCCCAGCTGCTGGCCGTCTTGGACCAGCGCAAGCAGGTCCGCCAAGAACTGCAGGATCTACTCGGGGATCACCCACTGACCCCGGTCCTGATCTCGATGCCCGGTGTCGGACCCCGCACCGCTATTGCGTTGCTGCTCACCTTGGGCGATGGCAGCTCGTTCGCCACGGCTGGGCACATCGCCGCCTACGCCGATCTAGCGCCGGTCACCTGGGACCCCGCAGCAGCATCCGCGGCAAGTTTTAGCCCTTACAAGGCAACCGAGAGAGTTGAAGCATCTGCTCTACATTTTCTCCTTCGCCAGCCTCAGATACCCACCGAGCCCGGCCTTACGACCGCAAACGAGCCCAAGGTAGGAGTCACATCGCCGTGCTCATCCACCTGGCTCGCCGCCGCGCCGGCGTCTTGTTCGCCGAGGTCCGCGACCACCGCCCCCATAGACCCGGCGATCCGACCACCACGGCGGCCGAGCCTCAGAAAGCCGCCTCCAACGACCCGGCCAGGCAATCTGCGGCTTGACGCAACTGATAGAACACTTCTGTGCCAACCGCGCCGTCAAACAGGGATCTTGCGGCGCCGGCTGCGAGTAATGACGATGGGTGCGGCGGGTCCGGGAAGTGACTTCTCCGAAGAGCCGGCATCAGGGTCCGAGCCGGTCGCGCTAAGATCAGTAGTCGGCCCCGTTTGTCCTCCCGGGCCCGTCACCAACACCTGCTCTTGGATGCCTTCCTCGACCCCAACGGAGATCCCCGCGTCCGTCTCGACCAAACTCGTAGCGGTTGCGGCGTCGGCGACCATCTGGCGGTATATGACGTCGGACAGGCGCCGCTTCAAGCACCGGATCGCCTCCAACGGCTACTTCCCCGCCGCCAGCTTACGCCGGTAGTAGGCCCGACCTTCGGTGTCGTGACGGATCTGCACGATCGCGGCGACAGGCAGCACCCGGTTGGTCCGCCGGGTACCCAACCGCGACAGACACTGCCTACTGTTCTCAACACTGGAGGCATCGATCGGAGCGGTGCCGTTCCAGGACGCGAAGTGGGCCTTGGTCGGGAAACGGGCGACATCAGCGACGTCACCCAACAACCGCGCCACCCCCGAGGGACTAATGCCGTTGAGGTCGAGCAGCCCGGAACCGGTCGCGGCGATCAGCTCGGTCACCTGCTTCTTCGCCGTCTTGATCTTCGTGTCGATGACGGCCAGGTCGGCGATCTTCTCCGCCGCCAACGCCCGCCTGGTTCAGGCCACGACGTCACGCGGCCTCACTGCCGCCAGCGACGTCTCCGCCTGTGCTGCCATCAGAGACTTCGTCGCGCCCACAACATTCGACACACTAGTTGTCGCGCCGGAAGCCACCCATTCCCGCTCTGCCATCTTCAGCTCGCCGCTCCACACCGGGAGTGTTCGATCGGGTCATGGACAAGTGCTCGCTGCAGATCCGTGGGGAGGTGTGTGAGCGGTCCTCACGCTCTCCTGAGTTCGTCACGTCATTCCGGCGGTGATGGGAAGATCGTTGCCGACGACATTGCCTCGCCCGGAGATCAACGGATGGTCGAGCACTCGATCGCGAAGTCGCGGCCGGAAGGGGGCTGAGACCAACGGATCACAGCCTGCGACGACTCTGCGCGAGCCGATCGAGGCGTTGCTTCACCGAGAGGCGTCCGCCCACCTGCTACGAAGGCGGCGAGACCTCGTTTTCAGGAATGACTCGACCGACGGCGCCTGCTGCAGAAGTACGTCCTCAACCATCGCTGGTGATCTACCCGAGGTAGCTACGCTGAGCCATCGTGACCTATCGCCAACACTCCCCACCGCCACCAACGACAACCCACTCTTGGTCGCCTGAGCTCATCTGGTGCCAAACACTGCTCCGTGCCGCGCACACGGCCCTACTGCGTTTCGCGCCGGATGTCATCGAAGCGCAGGGCAAACCTCGCGTCCTCTGCGTCGCGGCCGGACGCCCTGTGGCCAGGGAGCCATCAGAGCTCGACGACTAGAGCGCGAGCACCTGCGACCTCGCCGGGGTAGCCGTAAAGGGCGGTGACGACGTGCTGCCCCGATGGCAGCGTTGGTGTCTCCATCGACACGGTGTCCCCTCCAGTTGGATCCTGTTCGACCTGAGGCTCGGCGTCGAGGTGCTTGCCGTCGACGATGAATCCGAAGGTGGTGGCTCCTGGTCCGAGGTGGACGGTGATGGGCGCGGAGGGGGCGTACTCGGCGATGCCCAAGCTCCCCGCCCCCTCCGACGTGGGGTTGAGCCACTTTAGCGAGGGCAGCACGTCCGGTGCCGACGCCAGGACACCGGCCCTCCCGGTCACCACCGTGTAAGCCGAAACCCACGGAGACCCGTCCGGGTCGACCGCCCCGGCGACGGTCGTGACGTACAGGTCGGCAACCTCGACCGTGGTGACGGCCGGGTCGCTGTCCAGCATGTTCGAGTAGTCCTGCGCCTGCTGAGCGACTTGCTCACCGAAGGCATCTCGGTCCGGCCAGGTCTGCTTCGCCGGGGCTCCCAGGTCGTCCCAGGCTGCGTCGGCGTCACCGGCCGCCAGCGCCCGGAGGTGGTCAAGAGCCACGGCCTCAGGTCCATCCGCGGAGGCCTGCTCCGGCGTCGAGTTGACGGGGGTCTCTGCGCCCGCATCCCCTGTGGGTGTCGTGGTCGACGCCGTGGTGCCCGACGACGCCGGAGTGGTCTCCGGCGAGGTGGAGGCCTCGGGTGAGGCGGGGGCGTCGACCGCGTCGGGTGCAGAGCACCCGACCAGGGGTAGGACCAACACGACGCCGGCCACCAGTGCCGTGGTGACGTGGCGAAGTCCGTGCTGCGGAGCGGGCGCGGAAGCTGCGTTCGTGGTCGTGCGGGTCATCGAGTCACCTTCTCCTCGGGTCCGGCGCGGCGCCGGCCTACCGTGTCGAGAACGCCTGGGAACGTCGCCGGACTCCACCCGGGCGTTTCACTTCATCGTGTTGACGAACTGCTTGCGTCGACCCTCCCTTCAGCCTCGGCCGGTGCCGACACGCGCAGGTGCTCGTGCACCGCTGTGTCCTCCACGGCGCAGCGGTCGCCCTGCGTCGCCCACGCGTGCCGCAAGATGGAGGCGACGTGGCGACGTGGCGACGTGGCGACGTGGCGGCGTACAAGACGTCGGACCGGTTATGCGCTCGGACCCGCGCAGGGAGGTGAACCACCGCGACCGCCACCATCAACTCCTTCTCACCCACCCGAGCAGTCGACGCATCGGTTGGCGCCTGCGCGAGGCCGGTGGCCGGCGGGCCCGGCTGTGCGGCACGCCCGGCGACTGGCCATCCGTCCCGGGCGGGCCAACCACTCAACCACGATGATCACGTCCGAGGACCAGGGACGCGAGCGCCGCGAGCACGCCAAGCGCAACACCGTTGCGGGTGTGCGGGCGATGAGCGCCTGCACGGGCTGCACGCTCGCCGATCCGGTAGACCGCCCGGTCAACCGCCACAGTCGTCCCCACCATCCCTAGGACCCCTCCCACGACAGCACCGACGAAGCCGACCACTCCGAGGACGCCGACGACGGTCACGTCCTCGTTCGAAGGCGAGCTCGCCGTCCGCGTCGAGGCCGCGCTCGTAGGCGCCGTCGGTTGGGGCTGAGCTCTCGGCAGCACCGCTCCTCTCGCGCTGGTGGGAGGTGCGAGAGCCGCGGTTGCGAGTATGACGCGGACGACCCGTCTCGTACGCCGGGACTGGACGTAGTCCGGAAGCGCGTACCAGCACGCCGTCGCCGCACCGGTGAGTATGGCCTGCACCAACGAGCCACTGCGCAACGTGTTGCCGTGCCTGCCCGCCCGATCGCTGCGCCGGGCGCTTGTCTCCTTGCCCATGGTGGAACACCTCACCTCTGGTCATCGCCAAGTCACTGTGACCTGTACTGGTCTCCTCGTTGCACGCGGTGGCGGTCATCCCCAAGCAGCGAGAAACCGTTGCCCCCCGGCCAGTAGGCCTTGGGTCGCTTGAGCTGGGGCAGGTGCGATGCGCCGGCGACCTTGAGGTACGTCGATGCCCGCACCTTGTCGGCCTGTTGTCGGACCGTCGCCGGCCGGGCTTCGTCGTGTTCTCCAGCGATGAACATGACGGGAGGGTGTAGTTCCCGCAGACGTGGGGTGACATCGGCCTCGCGCAGCGTCCCCGTAACGGTGAACTCCGACGCACCCCACATCGTGCTGTAGACCTGCTCATTGACGTCCGCGAACATCTGGTCCACCTCGCCGGGCCACGGGTCCAGGCGGCACACGTGCCGATGGTAGTACTCGTTCATGGCGGCCAAGCTCGATCCGGCTGTCGACCGGCTGGACGCCTTCTTCACGGCCCCATCCGGTAGGCGACCCGGCCCCCCGTGACGTTCAAGTCCGCGAAGCCCTCGAGCTGTCGGAGGTACACCCGCTGGCCCAATCCTGGGACCCTCGCCAGCGGGTGCTGGTGGGTGAGGAGAGACGCGTGCTGCGGTGTCGATCACGTACTGATCCTGCGACACGACGGTGGCGTGGCGGATCTGTCGTTCGGCTGCCCTTGTCTCGCCCCCTCGGCCGATCGGCCGATGACGCCGGACTGATATCGCTGCTCATCGGGCCGAGTCTCGACGCGTAGTGCAAGGTGTCCTCGTCGAAGTGGTAGGCGGTCACCACGGCCTCCCTCACCGAATCGGGCACGCCTGGTCCAGCGAGGAGCGAATGTCTTCGAGGCGGTCCAGGCGGGGCGGCGGGACCTTTACAGGGGCGACGTTAGGGCGGGGCTGACGTACGGCCTCAAGATGAACGCGCTATCGGCAGACGACGAGCCGAGGACACCGGACGACAACGGCGGCTTCGGGCCGGGTAGCTACTTTGCGCACGCCATAGCAAAGGACGACTGACTCCACTGAGCGCTGCCATGGGTGTCACGCCCAAGTGCAGAACTTTTCAAGTACCCCTAGCCCGCAGTGGCGCCGGGGAGCGCGGCGAGCGCCTCGCTGAGCCCCGGTTAGGTGGCGTCATCGGCCAGGATCGCTTCGAGGTCCTTGCGGGCGGCGGCCTTGCGGCCGCCGGTGAAGTTGATCTCGGCGCCCTCCAGCAGGGCGCGGTGGCGCACCGCCGGGGTGCGGGTGCGGGTGCGGCTCTTCATCGCCTCCTTCAGGCACTCCCGCGCGGCGTCGACGTGGTTGGTGCGCGCGAAGGCCCGGGCGCGGAAGATCAGCAGCAGGGCGGTCGCGTCATCGACGTTGGTCAGGTCACGGACCTCCTCGTAGCGCCCTGCGTCGCTGCAGAGCTCCGCGAGCGACAGCGCCGCGGGTGTCGCGGGGTGGGGTGCGTTCTCCACGCTCCACACGGCGGCCCCGAGGTCGCCGGCGGCCTGGTGCAGCTCCGCGACCGCCAGGTGCACCACGTCGTCGGCCAAGCCGAGGGTCGCGGTGATGCCGTGGGTGATCTCCACCCCCCACGCTTGGCCCTGCAGGTACTTCACCGCGTAGGAGTGCTCGTGCAGGTCTGGCGCCGCGCCGCGCCCGGGAGGACCGGCCGCGTCCGTCTGCTGGGACTGCTGGGCGACGACCCAGGCGAGCAGGTGCCGGGCGCGGGCCGCGTCGGGCGCGCTGGCCGGGCCGGTCGCCTCCGGTGTCGTGTCGGCGTACAGCTGCTGGACGGTCGTTGGGTCGTCGAGGTCGGTGTGGGTGAAGTGCCAGAGCCCTTCCAGGGCTGCGCACAGCAGGCGCAGCTGCGGATCGCCGTCGCCGTGGCGGGCGGCGACCTCGACCAGGGCGTGTGGTGGGCGCTCGCGGGTGGTCACCTCGACCAGCCCGGCGCTCGCGGGTGCGGTGATGGCCTTGAAGAAGTCCTTCTCCGCGGCCGGGGCCAGGAGGCCCGGCTTCGGCGGTGCGGGTGGGCGCGGTACCGGTGGCGGGGTGGGCCGGCGCGTGGAGCTGCCGGCCGAGCTGCGCGTGGACGCACTCGAGCGGGTGCCGAGCCGCTGCGGCGGCCGCCCGAGAGACTGCTGACGTGGGAAAGCCCTGTCCCCGGGACCGACAGGGTGCGGGTGACCCGCCCGCCCGGGCCGATGCCGATCCGTGCTCCGGGCAAGCCGGCGCTCACGCCCAGGCCGCGAGAGGAGACGTTCAACCGCCGGCGTCGCTGCGCACCCGCCGGCCGGTGCACAGCAGCCCGGACACGTCCGCGTCAGCTGTGGTCGTGTGCGCCCACGACAGCTCGATGCGCAGGGATGACGTCGGCAGGGCCGCATTCGCCCCGGGCTGCAGCTGCACGCTCACCCCGCCAGTGTCACCTCCCGCCCCGTGTCAGGCTCGCTAGGCGTCCGCGGACGAGGAAGACGCCCCGCCGCAACGGCCGGCTCGAGACTGCCGCTCTTGAGGCTGCCGCCGCCGGGTCGAATTAGAAGGAGCCTGGAATTATGCGGTCACCAGCGACTGTGACTGAGCAACCTCTCCGGCGGCTGTGCACGCGCTACCGGGAACGCCACCAGTGCAGTAGGTGCCACCACCAGGGCAGATGGCCCGGGCGCAGCGGCTCGCGTGGGGGGCTCGGCGTTGGACGGTGCAGCGCTACCCGTTCGAATCCGTTGGGCGTGACGCTGGAGGGCGGAGCAGGCACAGCCCAACCTGGCTCTGGCGTCTTCTCCTGTCCTTCTCCACCTGCAGGGCCGAGCTCGGGAGCGGATTTCGGCGCTAGGGCCGGCGGCGGCAGAAGCGAGGAAGGAGGCTGGAGCGGGCTCGTTGGTGGAGCTACTGGCTCCTGCTCGAGTGCGGGGGGTTCCGGTGTAGGGCTGGCGGCGGAGGTGGCCTGGAGCGTCGGGCGTGCACCGGGTCGTTGTCCGGCGTCGCTCGGCCTGGAGCTGGATGTGGTGGCTCGCGATGCGGGGCGGCTCCTGCCGTCGGTGGCTCCGGGCACGGAGACGTCGGCGGGAGTCGTCGGCGTGGACACCGCTGCGGGGACCGGCGGGATAGCCAGGTCAGCGATGTTGGTTCGGTGCACCCACCCGCCCGTCGGTGTTCCGTTCACGGCCCGAGGAAAACCGGGGGTGCCGGCCGAGCACCACACGATGGACCCGTTCAACAGGTCGTCCATGAACTGCCACCCCTGCAGCAGGAACGTGGCCCACCGCAGCGTCGGAGAAGCTGCCTCCTGCCTGCTTGCTTGTCCGGTCTTCGCCGGCGGGCGCTGACTCGCGGCGAAGCTCGGCACAGGTACGGCCATGCGAACCGTGAAGTACAGCCACACGGTCTTGTCCAAGGTGGCCAGCTCTTCGCGCTCCCTGACTGTTGGGACGCGGTCACCGACGCCGTCCCACGGCTTGGTCTTCAGGACGCTATTGCGGGCGGCCCTGGGTCTGACGACGTACTGCACGACTGGCTCCGTCGAGCTGAGCTCGCCCAGGCCCTCCAGCCCGCGTGTGGTGAGGTCTTCTGGGATGAACCACACAGTGGTGGGCACTCCGTGCCGGGCGCGGGCGGCGGCGCGAGCGGCGAAGTCGGTCGTCCAACGTTGCACTTCCAACGCGACACGGGCCCGAGGGGCGGCGCGGTCCGCCCCGGCCGCGGCGAGCTGGCCCCTGGGTGCGCCCTCGACGAGGACGTCGGCGTAGGTCGGGCGGTGCTCCAGGGTGGCGGTGAACGCCACGCCGGTGCAGGCCTCGGTCTGGTGGCGTGCCAGGTAGGCCAGGCGTTCCTGCACCCAACGGTGTTCGGGAGACATCACCCCGCCTCCGCCGCCACGCCATCCCTCGGGCAGGAACCCGACGGGGTGTGCTTCCTTGAAGACGTGGTCGCAGACGACCTCGTTCTGGCACCGCAGGAACCGGGTGCCCTTGGGGCTGAGAACGGCCGTCAGCTGCTGCGTGCAGCCGTCCTGGAAGCAGACCAGCTTGCGGCCGGTGCCGTGCATGAGCGACCAGTCGACCGCGTTCCACACGTTGAGCATCCTGGAAGGCTCACCGCGGCCGGGCACCAGGAATCTCGCGTACTGCTTGCGGCTGTCGTCACCGGGTTGCCGGGCAGGCTCATGCGACGAGGGGCCGGTCTGGTGCTCGCTCACGAGCGATACCCTCTCGCACGCCTGCGACAGGCCCGCACCGCCGCAGCAGCGACTGCACCCACACCACCTTGCGGCCACGCCCGACGGAACCACCCTTGACGACGCAGGGCCTCTCGCTCGTCGGGGATGGGAAACACCGGCCAGGTGCTGGCCTCGGGGTAGAGGCGACGCAAGTCTTTCAGCTCCTGCGGGCTGGGCTCGTGCGTCTCCCACCGGCTCACGAGCCCTCCCATCGCGCGACGGTGCGCATCCACTCCCCCGCCGCGAACGTCGAACGTGGTGAAGCCCTCCGCGGCGGCCCGGGCCTGGTTGCAGTACACCAACGGCCGGTCGAGGTTGTGCGCCACCGCCATCATCCGCGCGGTCAGGTCTTCGTACGGCGCCGCCACGACCGCAGCCTGCCACGGCCCGCGCACCGCCACCGCGCGAGTCCTGCTCGACCACAGAGGTCTCCGCAGCGACCACCGGGGCGATAAGCGCCCGTCGACACCGCCCCGCGTACCAGCGCGGCAGCGACTTGACGCTCGTGAGGCCCCACCTGTTGTCGTCGCGCTCGCGAGGGCTCTCAGCTGCCACGGACACCCGACCGACTCCACCCATAAGAGCCCTCCTGCCGGGCGGTGCGCCCCGGTGCGGCGCGGCGGTCGCGGAGTGCTGGACAGCCACCTCCTGGCCCGTCTGCCGCCTGGCGCGCTGGTCGTGACCACCGCCCGCGACGACAAGCTGCCGGCGAACTACAAAAAGCCCGGCTCCACCCGCGGGAACGAGAGAAGGGTGTGGCGGCGTTTGCCCTGATGCACAAGCCCGTCTTCCACTACCTTGCAACCAGCTCGTGCGTCACGACGTTGGCGCGCACCCTTTCACCATCTGCAGGAGATCACACCCATAGCCCAGCACAACCTCGCCCTGAAGGTCAGCACCGAACTGCCCGTGGGGTCGGTGGACCTCGAGCTTCCGGTGAAGCGCAACGGGCGCCGGATCGGCACGTTCACGGTGAACGCCAAGGGCGTTTCCTGGAACCCGGCCACCGCGAAGGCCGCGACCAGCGTGAGCTGGGATGACCTGCCCGCCACGCTCGCCGGCGCACCGGCCACCGCCGCCGCGGCGCCCGCCACACCGGCGAAGAAGGCCTCGACCGCCAAGGCCGCCCCCGCCAAGCGCGCGACGAGGAAGAGGTCCGCCAGCCGGGGGAACGCGCCCCAGCCGGCCGCTGAGCCCGCGCCCGTCGCGGAGGCCGCCCCTGCCGCAACGGCCGAGCCCGAGACTGCCGCGCCGGAGTCGGGGCCCGCGGCGACCGTTACCACTCCCGCTCCCGCTGCTGAGACGGTGACGAAGACGAAGACCGCCAAGAAGGCGGCTGCGAAGCCGGCTGCGGTGAACGCTCGTGCGGCGCGCGAGTGGGCGGCCGGCAACGGGATCACCATTGGGCCGCGTGGTCCCATCGCCGTGCACATCCTCGACCAGTACCGGGCCGCGACCGCCTGAGCTACCCAGGCACCGGCAGGAGAACGCGGGGGGGTGGGGTCTTCGGACCCCACCCCCGCGGTGCGTCGTCAGGTCACGCCAGTCGGCACAGGCTCGAACAGACGTTCGAGAGTCTGCTAGCGTCGCCACCGGGTGGGTCGGTGCGGGGAAGGCACCGACCCACCTTCCACTTTGCGCCGCCACAGCGAGGCCGGTCGGCGCTCCTGGGCCCTCAGGCGACCGGCGTGAGCAGCTCCGGGCGGTTGTTGTGCGGGGAGTTCACCGCCGTCGACACCTCGTGGTTGGCCAGCCGTGGTTCGGGGATGGCGTCGAGGACCTGGCGGACCAGGTCGAGGTCGGTCAGCTGTGGGTCCAGCCAGTCATCGCGCATGTCCGGCGGGACGATGACCGGGGTGCGGTCGTGGATGTGCCCGAGAGCGTCGGTGGCCTGAGTGGTGAGGATGGTGAACGTCCACAGCCACCGGTCGGGGTCGTCTTCGGCCTTGGCCGGGTCTGGCCACAACTCGTACAGGCCAACGAAGGCCAACACGCCATCATCGTTGTCGTGCAAGAAGTGCGGGACCTTCGAGCCGTGACGCTTCTCCCACTCGATGTAGCCGTCGGCGGGTCTATCTGGAGTCCCGGGCGCCGAAGACCTCGTGCTTTGACGCTAGCGCCTTAGTGCCATGTCACCGAGAGGTTCGACGAGGGCGGGTGTGGAGACACGATTGACCGGCGGACGACTTCACGGTCACGCCGAGAGGCAGATGGTGGATGGGAGCCGTCAAACCTTCATGACTCCGATCCAGGCGAAGCGTTGACCAAGGCGTGCAGGTGCATGTCGTGCCAGCCGTCGATGTGAAGGCCCCGCTGCACCGCGGTGCCTTCCGCCCGGTAGCCAGCCTTCATCGCCACCCGGCAGGACGCATCGTTGCCGCTGGAGTGGTTCAACTCGGCGCAGTGAACCCCCAGGCCGAAAGCCCACTGCGTCACCACCCCGACCGCCGACGTCGCCAGGCCCTTGCCACGCGCCCACGGCAGCACCCAGTAGGACACCTCGACACATGCTTCATGCAGGTCGATACTGCGCAAAGTCACCTGCCCGGCCACCTGCCCGTCGACCTCCACCACCCAACTGGCTCCAATCTCCTGCGCCCACCGGTCGGACCAGTGCGCGATCCACGCCGCGGCCTCGACCCGGCTCATCGTGCGGGCGTGCCACTGCTGGATGGCCGGGTCGTCGTAGGCCTCGACCACCGCAGCGACGTCGACGGACGCCCACGGGCGCAGCAACGCGGTGCCGGCATCAAGGACCGGTTGGCGCAGCCGGGCGAAGGTGCCTGCAGGTAGAGCGGGCGAGGTAGTGATCGGCATGGTGCTGATCCTGCCCACCCCCGCGAGAGCGAAGACGACCAGTCGTTCCGCGATCCACGACCGACCGTGGCCGCCGACGACGTCACGGACATGTCGATGTCCGCGGATGGTTGACGACAAAAAACCGTCGCCCTGGGTACAGGCAAGGTCCTAGCGTGGGCCGACATGACGATCTTCGGGCCCGCATGAAGGACTTCAACCCAGCCACCAGCTTCCTGGGCGACGTTGCTGTCCACAACGACGACAACCCTCGTGGCGATGAAGCCCTGACCCTCCAACTACTCATTGAGCTGGCTCACGGCCGCGCACTCGAGCTCGCCGTCGGCTCAGGGCGCATTGCGCTGCCCCTGGCAGCCGCCGGCGTCGAAGTCACCGGCATCGACCTGTCGCCGGACATGCTCGCAGTGATGCGCAACCGCCCCGGCGGAGACAGCGTGGTATCCCACCTCGGCGACATGACGACGACCAAGCTTGACCGTCGGTTTCCGCTCGTCTACCTCGTCTTCAACAGTATCTTCAACCTGCTCACCCAGGACGACCAGGTCCAGTGCTTTCAGAACGCGGCCGAGCACCTCGACGACGACGGCGTCTTCCTCATCGAAGCAGCAGTGCCCAGCGCCTGGCTCCGAGGCCGGGACTTCGTCGCCGTGGAGAAGTTGGAAGCCGGCAAGGTCATCCTCGACGTCAACCGCTACGACCCGATGACGCAGGTGCTCGACGAAAGCCACGTCACCTTCGAGGACGGCGGCGTCCGCCTCGTTCCCATCTCCTGCCGGTTGTCGTGGCCACCGGAGCTGGACCTCATGGCCCGTCTCGCCGGGCTACGTCTGGTGCAGCGATGGGGTGGCTGGGAGCGCGAGCCCTTCACCGCCGACAGCAAGCGACACGTCTCGCTGTACTCGCGGGTCACCCCGTAACGGAGCGGCTTGGCCCCCGCGTCACGATCACCGCTGCGCGCGACGTAGCGGTCATGGCGCGTTGTGCGCGGCCGCCTGGCGCCGGCGATGGCCTCTCGTGGCGAAAAACGTGCGACGGCGAGGGCCATCGCCGCCACCTTGTCGATCTTGCTGAGGTGAACCTCGGCCTGCTTGTCTACTGCACGAGGCGACGTGGCAGCGGAGGCGAAGGATGGCGATGACCGGGACGGGCCAACGAGCGCTGGCCTGGTGCGATGCATGGAACCGGCGGCATCCGTGGGACCACAACGCCCACCACCACGACTGGATCGAACGCCACCTTTCCGCACGCACCGGTGCCGCCCTGGACGTCGGCTGCGGCACCGGTGACCTGGCCCGCCGACTCTCCCCACGCACCGGCCAGGTCACCGGGATCGACACCGACCCCGCCGTCATCGACACCGCCCGGCGCCTGTCGACCCACGAGACCAACGTCGACTTCCGCTGCGAGGACCTGCTGAGCGCCGACCTGCCCGGTGGCTACGACGTCATCACCGCCCTGGCGGTGCTGCACCACGTCCCCTTCGAGCCAGCCCTGAGTCGACTGCGCGACCTGCTCGCCCCGGGAGGCACGCTGCTGGTTCTCGGTGTCTATCGCGAGGAGGTTCCCTCCGACCACCTGCTCAGCGCCGCAGCCGTCTCCGCCAACCTCATCGTGGGCACGGTGAAGGCCTTGCGGCGAGGATCCGCCCAGCGTCCCGTCGCGATGTCGGCACCGACCGCTCCCGCCACCATGACTTTGCGCGAGATCCGCGACGTCGCCCGACGGCGGGCTCCGGGTGCCGCCGTGCGGCGGCACCTGTTCTGGCGGTACTCGCTGCGCTACACCGCCCCCTGACGCGGTCCCGAGACCACCTCAGCATCGCGGGACTTCACGGTCATGCCGCGTTGTGTGCGGAGCGCACACAGTCATCCCGCTGGTCGCGCTCAGCGTCTGTCACGCTCGGCGGGTGCCCTTGCAGGTTGACCTCGTGCAGCCCGACGACGCCGCCGCCGGACAGCTGGTCCGCGCGCAGATGCGCGAGCTGATGGAGACCTGACATCACCGCGTGGTCAGCGAGGAAGAAGTCGATGCTGAACTCGGCCCCCAGCCGACAGCCGGGCTCACCCTGCTTGGTCTGGCTTGGCGCGACGGGGAAGCGGTGGGATGCGGCGGCCTGCGGGTCATCAACGACATCGGCGAGTTGACCAAGGTCTACGTCGTACCGGCGGCCCGTGGGACCGGGGTCGGGGAAGCGGTCGTCGGGGTCGTCGAGCAAGCCGCCCGTGATCGGGACCTGCGGCTAATGCGCCTCGACACCCGTGCCGACCTGCCCGCCCCTAGGCGGCTGTATCGGCGGCTCGGCTACCGAGAGGTCACGCCATGGCATGACGGCCCCTACGCCGATCACTTCTTCGTCAAAGACCTGTGACCCACCACCAGCCCTAGCGTGGTCCACGTGGACTTCACCGGCTCTCAGCTCCTCTCCTGGGCGTTGACCTCGGAGAGACTGCGCTTCGGTACCGCCCGGAGCCTGGACCCGGGTGAGGACACCGGGGGCGGCAAGGCACTGCTCGCCACGTCCTGCAGCGCTGAGCCCACACCGACGAGCGAGATGCAGCTACGGCTGGAGCCGATCGAGTCAGAAGGGCGGTGGCGGCTCTACGAGCAGCACCGCGTCGAGGTCGAGGAAGGCTTCGGGGTGGACGCGATGGGAGCGCGAGCCATGGTCACGGCGCTGCGTGGCGAAGCGTCGAGGCTGCGGATGGTCATGTTCTTCGTCACCGCTGCCGGCGGGCAGGTCGTCGGCGCGGTCGGCTACTTCCCTGTGCCGGGGACACCAGCAGCCCGGCTTCAAGAGGTGGACGTGTTCCCCGCGCACCGACGTCGCGGTCACGGCAACGGCCTGCTCAAGACGGTGCTGGAGCACCTCCGGAGGCAGGGCTACCGGGTCGCTGTCGTGGGCGCCGACGAAGACGACTGGCCCTTGCACTGGTATCGACGCCGCGCATTCGTCGACGTCGCTCGGGTGCCGCTGACCAGGTGACGAACGGCGTAGCAGCTCACCCCCTTTGTCTGACCCGACTTCACGGTCATGACGCGATCCGCGCGTCCTGGCCGGTCGACCATCTACCAGTACATGTTCCAGCGCGGATTGGCCCAGCAGCAGCTAGCGGCTACTGCCCATGTAGGCACCAACCTCCTCGACGATCCCGTACCGATCCCAGGCATCGCGTCGTTCCTCGCCGGTGAGCCACTGCACCTGGTAGTGCACGTCGCCATCAAGCCAGGCCCAGTTGATGCGGTCCTCCTGAAGCTCAGAGATGGAGGTCCAGGGTGCGTAGTCCTCCTGGATGGCGTCGCGGCCGCGGCTGCCGTCCAACCGTGTCAGGAGGAGCCAGGCCCTGTCCTGCCGCCGAAGCAGGAAGCCCCCGCGCATGCCCTCGACCTTTGTGGCGAGGTAGCCGACATGCGTGCCGTTCAGGTGCAGCGATGCAACGGCGTCGCGGTACTTCTCAAGGGCCGGGTCCGTTGGGGAATTGTCTCGCGTAGACCATCTTGGCATGTCCCGGAGGGTAGCGGCGGCACCGTCTGGCTACCGACGTTTAAGGCCAGCAGCAACCGGAGGTCATCAGCAGGCATCGTCAGGCAGTCTGGGCAGGGTGAGCCACAACCCTAAGACCGCCACCAAGGGCGTCGCCAAGCACGCCAGCGGTCCTCCACCGCGACGACGGACCGTGCTGCGCGTCGCCGCGGTCGCAGTGCTCCTGTCGCTCACCTCCTGCACCAGCAACGACGACGCCAGCCCCAGCGAGCCCAGCTCCGCGCCCGCCGTGCCCACCGACGCTGCCGAAGCGGGTCCGGTGACGGACTCCTGGCGCTGGTCGGCACTACCTGAACCGCCCTCGACCCCCCGCTGGCACGCGGTCACGGCCTGGACGGGCAGCGACGCCCTGTTCCTCGGCGGCTCCACCGAGCCGGTGTGCCCCTCGGACTCACGCAAGTACTGCTCTCGCCTCAGCGACCCTTCCGACGCTGAGCGCGGCGGCATGGCCTTCAACCCGAGCACCAACCGGTGGCGGCGTACCGCACCGGCCCCGCAGGGCCTCCAAGACAGCCCCCACGTGGTCATCGGGCAGAAGGTCTACGTCTTGGGCGAGGACGCACTCCTCGTCTACGACGCCGAAGGCGACGACTGGAGCGACCTGCCCCTGCCTCCCGGTCACCCGGCCAACTCCAGCCCGGGCTACTCCCTGGCCGCCTTCGACGAAAAGCTGCTGGCGCTGGCTCCCGGATACGCGACCGCCCCCGGAGAGACGCCGCCCCCAGAGCTTCCCGACTCCACCTACGACCTCACCCAAGGCGACGGCGGCGGCGGGCAGTGGCTCCCCCTGCCCGAGGACCCCCTGGACCCGATGGTCTTCCGCAACGCACTAGCCACCCCCCACGGCCTACTGCTGGTGGCCAGCGACGTCGCCCGCTCCGGGCCCACCGACCCCCCACCCCTGGTCCACGCGGCCCTGCTGGATGCGGCCTCCTCCACCTGGCGACGCCTCCCCGACAGCGACCAGCTCCTCGGCGGGCACTGGACGTGGACCGGTGAACGCGCCCTGGACGCCACCCCCGGCGGCGACGCGGGCAGCAACTCCTCCTACGGCCGGCTCGTTCCCTACAGCGGGGCGCTGACCCTACCCGCCGGCACCTGGACCTCCATCCCCCAACCCCCCAACCCCGGACCCAGCTCCCGGGGATGGCCAGTAGAGGCGACCGCTGGGGCGCGCGTGGCCACCAGCGGCTCCATGTACGACGACACCACCCAGACGTGGACGACCGTCCCGGCACCGGAGAAGGACCGCACCGCTGAGGAACCCGGCCCTGCGGTCTGGACCAGCCAAGGACTCCTCGTCCTGGGAAGTCGAGCCATCCCCACCACCGGCGAGGAACCCGTCACCCCCAGCCGAAGCGCCTGGGTCTACCACCCCGCACGTTGATGACGAGGGTCTGCTGCACACTCCGCAACGACCTACCGGTCATTCCGCGACTCGGACGGGACGCCGGGACCGGCGACGTCACGCTCTTGTCGATGAGCGAGCACACCGCCCATCAGGACCACCTTGGGCGTTGAGTCCCCGCCTGACCCCCGACCGACGTCCTAACGTGGCCACGTGGAGAACACGCATGACATCGCCTCAGCGCTACAGCGGCTCGATGCTGCACTCACCACCGGCGCACCCATCCTGAAGTCCACCCTGCGTCCCCCAGCCACTGAGCAGGACCTGCAGGCACTACGCGACGCCATCGCCCCCTGGCCGCTGCCCACCGACCTGCTCGCCTACCTGCGCTGGCACGACGGACAGTCAGATGCGTTCCCCATCGAGTGGTGGCCCACCCTCGACGCTGGCGTACTCACTCCTGTGCAGTACATGATCAAGAACTACGAGACGTTCTGCTCGAAAGGCTTCATGGGCCCATGGCCCCGGGGGTGGCTACCGCTGACGCAGGAGGGCTGGAACGCCACTGCCCTCGAGCTGGTGCCGGAACGACCAGCGGTGCTCATCAGCATCGGCGTCGACCACCGCCGGGTAATCGCCCCTTCGCTGGCCGCGATGTTTCACGTCACCGCCGACCTTGCTGAAAATCGGGCCCTCATCGCCATGTCTGAGAGTCGTGTGCTGACGGCTGAGGACCCCTGGCCAGGTGAAGCCTGGGAGGCCTCCTACGCGGCCATCCAACGCGCCACTTCCCTGCGCTACGCGGGGGCATGGCGACACTGGCGTGCTGTAAAGCACGAGCACGGCATAGACGAAGATCAGGGCGACCACCCGCTCTACTTGGAAAACCCGGTCTTCTACCGCAGCGTCGGCTGGTCTTGAATCCGCGACCCTCTCGGTGCCACTCGTTCAAAAGCTACGACCCAGCCAGACCCGCCCGCCTACACAGCAGTTTGGTGTCCTCGCGTTCATGCCGCTGGTCGCGCGCTCATGCCGCGGATGGTGCGCGGTCACGGGCGCCGGCGACGACCTCTCATGGCGAGATCCGGTCGGTCGTGGAGGTTCCGTAGCGCCTCCATCGGACGCCACGCCACGATCAGACCGCGCGGCCATCTCACCCCTGCGCAGTCGTTTGGGATCGGCAACGGGCTTTCGTGGCGATGAGCGAGCGGCAGTCACCAGGTGCTGAGGTCCGTGGTGATGTCCGTGGAGGCGGGGAACACCGTGATGCTGTCGCCCGCCAGGGGCGCCAGTTCCAAGTAGCTGAGTCGGTCCTCCTCGACGAAGAGCATCAGCACTGCCCCGGGAGCTTCGGCTTGCAGCACGACGCGACCGTCGGTGGTGGCCGGGGTGTGGCCCTCGGCGTCGGTGAGCTCGATCGAGGGGCAGATGCCGCACCCGCACAAGCGGCCGGCCAGGATGTGGGGCACCTGACTCAGCCACCGGGCGCGGTCGGCTGTGGTGATGGGGAGGTTCTTGATGGTGCTGGTGCCCCGTTCCAGCACGGCGATGATCGCCTCGCGCTCACGCGGGGTCAGTGCCCTGGTCTGGTCTACGGGAGAGGAAGCCGACACGGGTTCCATCTTCGCCCGGTAGGCGCTCGTGCAGCCACCACGAGGGTGCGGTCGCCACAGTGTTGAGCCGTCTGCCGCAGCAGTGCAGCTGGCCTCTGCCGGGTCAGCTGGTTCTGCTGAGCGTGCTCAGCTGGCCGCAGTCCTGCCGGGCCTGTCCTGGCCCGGCCTGGTCTGCAGGCCGGGTGGTCGCGTGCCAGAACATCCGGTCATCCCGCGGTGCGCGTGACGTCGCGGTTATGTCGCTTGTCGCGCGTCAGACCCCGCGCCAGCTAGCACGCGCCCTTGAGGTTGATCACCTCAGTGCGACAGGGTGCTGAGGTGCTCACCAGTGCCGATGACCTGCCCGACGTCCTGCCCCTGCACCCGCTCACCTCGCTGCCGGACCTGACCGTGCGCGTCCCAGGCTCCAAAAGCATCACCAACCGTGCCCTGCTGTGCGCGGCCCTGGCCGCCGGTCAGAGCCGACTTAGTGGGGTCCTCCTCGCCGACGACACCCGCGCGATGATCAACGCCGTCCGTGCCCTGGGCGCCGCCGTGGATCTCGATGAAGACACCGCCACCGCCGTGGTCACCGGTCTTGGCACCGCAGGAGCTGCCGGCTCTGGGCTCACCGTCCGCGGCGGCGTGCACATCGATGCCCGCCAGGCGGGGACCACCTCCCGCTTCATGCTGCCTGCGCTGGCGCTGCTGTCCGAACGCAGCGTTCTTGATGGCAGCGAGTAACTCCGGGCGCGCCCCTTCGGCCCGCTCACTGAAGGCCTTCGCCACCTCGGAGCGCACGTCGAGGAGCTCGCCGGCCCCGGCCGGCTACCGGTGGCGGTCACCGGACCCCTGACCGGCGGATTCGTGCCCCTGCCCGGGCACCTGTCCAGCCAGTTCCTCTCGGGCCTGCTGCTGGCCGGACCCCTCATGCGCGATGGTCTGCAGGCAGAGCTGACCAGCCCTTTGGTCTCAGTACCTTACCTGCGCATGACCGCTGCGGTCATGCGCTCCTTCGGCGCCCACATCGAGGGTCTGCACGTGCGGGCCGGTGGGTACGCAGGGACCGACTACGACATCGAGCCCGACGCCAGCGCCGCCTCCTACTTCCTGGGCGCAGCGGCCATCACCGGCGGACGCATCACCATCGAGGGCCTGGGCACCACCAGCCTGCAAGGCGACGTCGCTTTCGCCGACGTCCTGGAGCGCATGGGCGCCCGGGTAAGCGGACCGAGCGCTCGATCACCGTCACCGGTACCGGTCAGCTGCACGGTATCGATGTGGACATGGCTGACATCTCCGACACCGCGCAGACCCTGGCCGCAGTGGCCGTCCATGCCACCGGTCCCACCCGGGTGCGGGGCATCGGCTTCATCCGCGGCAAGGAGACCGACCGCATCGCGGCAGTGGTCAGCGAGCTGCGCCGGGCCGGGATCCAAGCCAGCGAGGACGCTGACGGGTTCACCGTGCACCCCAGCACTCCGGTACCGACCCGGTTCCTCACCTACGAAGACCACCGGATGGCGATGAGCCTGGCGTTGCTGGGACTGCGCAACCCCGGGATGGAGATCAGCGATCCGGCGTGCGTGGCCAAGACCTACCCCGGCTTCTTCACTGACCTGGCCGCATTGAACTGAACTGGACCGGAGCCCGGGTGGCTGGTCGGCACAGGGACGGCCAGCCGACCGACCTTCCGGTCATCCCGCGAGGTGAGCGCTTCCCAGCAGCCGATCCAGCGAGTCTGACCTCGTCCAGGACGCCTTAGCAGGAGACTGCCTCCATGCCGGTGAGCGTCCGACCCGCTTCCATTGCCGATGCCTCAGTCGTCGCCGCCCTGCTCGCCGAGATGGGCTATCCCACCACCGGGCCAGCCGCTGAGGCCCACGTCGACCGCTTCATCACCGACCCCGCCTCACGGTTGCAACTGGCCGAGCTGGACGGTGCTGTCGTAGGGCTGGTGGCTACCCACCTGGTACCGCGCATGGACGACGACGCCTTCACCTGTCGGGTGACAGACCTGGTGGTCTCGGTTCGCAGCCGCCGCGGCGGTGTCGGAACCGCCTTGCTGCGTGCCGCCGAAGACCACGCACGAACGGCCGGCGCACCGCGCCTTGACCTGTCCTCCGGTGACTGGCGCGAAGAAGCGCACGCCTTCTACCGCGCCGCCGGTTTTGAGCGACGCTCCAGCAGCTTCGTCAAGCGACTGACCACAACACCCGAGCCTCAGCCCACCTGACCGCAAGCCAGCAAGACCGCGTCGCGGCGACCAACGCACGGTCATCCCGCGTTGTGCGCGGTCCTTGGCGACCGGCCACTTCACGGACTTGCCGATGACCACGCGATCTCAGTCACGCGCACAGAGGGGTTGCCTGGTGCGGCAACGGGCGATCATGGTACCCCTGTGGAGACGACGTCGTTACCCGAACCTGACTGCTGGCTCAGCCCCCTGGCTCGAGTCGACCGATCACCCATCGAAGGCGAGGGCCTGCTCGCTGCCGACCCCATCACCTGCGGCACGGTGATCAGCCGCTTCGGAGGACAGCTCGTCCTCGACGACGAGCTGCGCCAGCTCTTCGCCGACGCGGCCGCCACAGGTACCTATGTCGACACGCTCTCAATCGGCCAAAACCTCAACCTGGTTCTGCCGCCGAACGTCCCCAACCACGCGGGCAACCACAGCTGCGACCCCAACACGTGGTGGGTCGACCCCTACACCGTCACCGCGCGGCGCGACATCAACAGCGGCGAGGAGCTGACTCTCGACTACGCGACGATCACTGACGACCCCAGCTTCGCGATGGCGTGCTCGTGCCGCTCAGCGATTTGCCGTGGGCAGGTCACCGGCCGGGACTGGCAGCTGCCCCAGCTGCAGGTGGCGTACGGGCTGCACTGGGTGCCAATCCTGCAAGAGCGCATCGCCGGCTCGTGACCCACCAGTCGCTTTGCCCAGCCCTGGGTGAACGGTAATGACACGGAGGCCGGAGGGCGACCTACCGGTCATCCCGCTGGTCGCGCGCAACGCGCGCTCATACCGCCTTGCGGGCGACGTCGCGGTCACGGCGCGTTGGGTCACCACGCGATGTCGATGTCTCGTCCTACCGTTGCGACCGGGCGACCCAGAGCGCCGAAAGCAGGAGTGATGAACACAGCCATCCGACCGGCTCTGAACGAGCCGAACGTCCTCCTCTACTGCTTCATCGCTGCGGTCGTCACCGCCGCTGTGTGCTTGCTGATCAAAGCTCTCCTGAAGCGTCGCCGCTAGTTCGATGGAGTCCCCGACCACCTCGCGCTGCGCGCGACGTCACGGTCATCCCGCTGGTCGCGCGGTCGGGACCCGGGTGCTGCATCACACTGATTCACATGTCCACGCCGCCTAGTCGCAACGAACCTCCATCCTGGCTTGCAGCTGCCGCGATCGTCCTCGGGTCGATTGCCATCGCGGCGGGGGTCCTGGCGGTCATCTTCTTCGGCGAGCCTGGGGGTAGAAGTGGCGGCGGACTCACGATGGTGATCGGTGGTGCCGCGCTTCTGGCCGGCCTATACAGACGATGGCGTGATCACCGGTAGCGGTCCCGGACGCCATCACTTATTGCATGGCCTGCGCGCGCTCACGCCGCTGGTCGCGCGCTCATGCCGCTGGTCAGGACGTCGCGGACGACCGGATCTGTCGATTTGCGGGCTCACTCCACCGTGGTGAGGGTTCCGTCCACATCAGCCCGGACGGTGGCTAGGTAGAGACCCTTCTGACAGACGTAGCCGCCGGGCTGATACTGACGTAGGTCAGCGGTGCCGGAGCCGTCAAACGTCGTAGCCCCGGTCGCGTCGGTGATGTGGGCGCTGACCGTGGCCGACTGCCCGACTTTCAAGCCGTTGATCGTGATGAAGGGGGTCCTCACGTCCTGCGTCGCGACGTCCCAGTCCTCGCACCGGTCGTGGGCGCAGATTCGGACCGTTCCACCTGCGGCCGGATCGACCACATCGGTGAGGTCGAAGGTCACCCCGGGTACCAGGGCCACCGCCTGACAGTTGTGCTCCTCGAAGATGGAGCAGCTAGCGAGCGTGCCCGCGAGCAGCAACGCCCCGGCAGCTCGGGTCCACATGTGCCGCCTTACCGGCGCATGGCGCATCTCGGCCCCCACCTCATCCGTCTTGGCGCGTCCTCGCGCCAGTTGTCGATCAGACGCCGCCGACGTGGGGTCGGTTCCCGTCACAAGACGGGCCCCCGGGTCCTGTTCGACTTACCGATCATGCCGCTGTCGTGGACGCCTACGACAGCGCAGTCTTACCCGAGCTGGGCGCATAACGGCCTCCGTCATGCTGCGGAGACGCGGTCTGCGTCAGCTCGAGGTACCGCACCGCCCACGGACGATGCGGGTGACGCCGCGGACGATCGGATCCGTGACCCAGCCCAGCACGACGAGCATCCCGCCGATGGCCAAAGAAGCGCGCACCACGTGACCCTGTCCTACTTGCCCCTGCGCCACGACCACCAGACCAAGGGCTACGACGACCGAGACCACACGCAGCAGCAGCCGTACTTCCCGCCGGTGGCGCCAGCCGGGAGGCCTTGTCGAGTCGGACACCTGACGAGCATCGCGTACCCGTCCCCCCCGCAGAGTAAACGTCGGCAACGATCACCTCCTTCGCCTACTCCGCGGACGGGCAGTCAGCCCCCAGCATGAGCCGACCTCCACATGTGACGTCACGGTCATGCCGATGACCACCCGCTGATCACTGATGAGCGATCGCTCGCACTCGGCGCCCGTCAGGTACCGGTAGAAAGCGTGCTTCGGCTGGTCGATGGCGACGCGAGGCCACCTTCGGCCAGGACGTCTTCGATGAACGCATCGAGAGTGGACGCATCCACCTCGCCAGCGGCACTGGCCGCCACGCCGCCTTGGGTGTCCAGTACCAGCGTGACCGGGGTGGCGTTGGGCACCACCCCACGCAGCGTCAGCATCACCTCGCCGTCGCTGTCGTCGAGGCTGGGGTAGCTGACGCCACGACTCCTCTGGAACGCCTGCACCTGCGATGGGGAGTCACCTCGGACGTTGATCCCCAAGAGGTGCACGCCGGAGGATGCGTAGCGGTCCGCGGCTGACTGCAGCACCGGCGCCTCTTCGCGGCACGGAGCGCAGTCGGCGTACCAGGTGTTCAGCACGACCACCGATCCGCGCCACTGCGCCACGCTGACCTCGGTGCCATCGAAGGTCCTCCCCGACACCGGCGGCAGCTCCTGGCGCTGCCCTGCCGCGAACTGCACCCAGCCTGCTCCTGCCGCCACCCCGTCTCCGGCGGGCGGTAGGTCGTCACCGCCTGCGCACCCGGCGAGGAGCATCAGCGCAGCCGCAGCCGCAGGACCTGCAGCGAGGCTGCACACCCGATGCCGTCCTGTCCGGTGGCCCTGTCGCTCTACCCCTGCATGCACTGGCCGAGTATCTCAAGGACTCATCGGAATCCCCGCTGACTCAGCCAGCGGTGCAGTACAGGCGACGGCGCAGGCAGGGTGACGGCACCGAAGGCGACTGCGCGGTCATGGTGCTGACCAGGACGTCGCGGACGTCCGCACATGCGAGCTGGGCCGTGGTTACCGCGCATGTGAGCGGCGGGGCGTCCTACGTGAATCGCGCCGTCCGTCGGCGTTGCAGCTTTGCGACGCCGACGGCAGCCAACATCGTCAGCCCGGCAAGAGCAGCCTGCACGACCGGTGCGAAGAGCAGACCGAGGACCGCGGTGGAGGAGTCAGAGGTCAAGACACTCCACAGTCCCCACACCGTGAAAGCCACCAGCAGCAGATCCCCGACGAGCGCCACAAGGCGGCCGGCGCGCCAGTGCCGGTGCACGGAGACACCCACGGCGGCCGCGGCAGCGAACGGCAACAGCGCCCACCCGGTGAACAAGACCGCGAACAACACCGCCCCGACGCTCTCGGTGGTGAGCTCCCAGCTCGTCAAGTGCGCTGTCACCACCAGCGTGATCACCGCTCCTACCGCGGGCACCCCTACGAGGGCCAGCAGGAAGGGGTCGCGACGCGATGCAGGACGGCGGGACGTGGTGACCACCCATTCACAGTGCCACCCGTATGGCATTCGCACAGCGGATCGGCTGACCTTCGACCACCTGGGCCGCTTTCACCACGTTGCCCGTGTCCTGCACGGCATGAACTGGGCGGTGTCGATCTACCGCTCACTGCGCAGACTCTTCCCGCCAGTGGGTCGCCTGCGGCACCGTGTCCGGTGCCAGCAACAAGAGCTGCTGGTGCACCTGGTCCCACCGGATCACCGCCCAACTTCCGCGCGACCTTCCAGGTCCAGCATGAGTACCGCGGGGTCCGGTGGTCCCAGGACGGGAGTGACTGGCGACAGGGCTACGCGCCATCGAGCGCCGATCAGTGAGCGACCGGCTTCCACGTCCTGAGACCACCAGATGCCCACCTGCTGCGCCAACAGCAAGGAGGACACCATGAGTGTCGAACAGATCAGCCGGTCCCGTACAGAGCTCAACGCACCCACAGCCGGTATCGACTGGGCCAGCGCTGACCACGCCGTCGCCGTCGTCGACGCCCACGGCACCCAGAGCGTCCGGGAGATGGTCGAGCACACCACCGCCGGTCTGCGCCGGATGACCCGGTTGCTGTCTCACGCCGGGGTTGATGAGGTCGCCATCGAGCGCGGCGACGGACCCGTCGTCGACGCGCTGCTCGAGGCCGGCTTCACCGTCTTCGTCATCGCCCCGGGCCAGGTGAAGAACCTGCGCCACCGCTACGGCGCGGCCGGCAACAAGGACGACCACTTCGACGCCTACGTCCTGGCCGACACCGTCCGCACCGACCGCCGCAGGCTGCACCCCCTGACCCCGGACTCACCCGCCACGGTCACGTTGCGGATGACCGTCCGAGCCCGCAAGGACCTCATCGCTGCACGGGTTGCGATGGCCAATCAGCTACGCGCACAGCTGGAACACGTCCTGCCCGGGGCGATCAAGCTGTTCCGCGACATCGACTCCGCGATCACCCTGGCCTTCCTGACCCGCTTCCCCACCCAGGCACGCGTCGACTGGCTCACCCAGAAGCGGCTGGAGAACTGGTTGCGGACCCAGCACTACCCCCACCCCGCCCGAGCCGAGCAGCTGCACGCTCACCTGGCTGCGGCGACCCGCGGAACGGTCGGGGACCAGGCTGAGACCCGCGCCCACGTCACCACTGCCCTGGTCGCTGGCTTACTCGCTCTGCGGGCGCAGATCAAAGCGCTGGGGAAGCAAATCGAGACCCAGCTGCTCGCCCACCCCGACGCGGTCGTGTTCACGTCCCTGCCCAAGGCGGGCGTCGTCCGTGCTGCCCGCCTGCTGGTCGAGATCGGCGACTGCCGCGGCCGCTACCCCACCCCGGAGTCGTTGACCAGCCTGGCCGGAGCCACACCCTCGACCCGGCAGTCGGGCAAGGTTCGCATCGTCAGCTTCCGCTGGGCCGTCGACAAAGAACTCAGAGGCGCGGTCACCGACTTCGCCGGCGACTCCCACCACGCCAACGCCTGGGCCGCGGACCTCTACCGCAAAGCCCGAGCCCGCGGCTGCGACCACCCCCACGCCACCCGCATCCTGGCGCGGGCTTGGCTCCACGTCATCTGGCGCTGCTGGCAAGACCGCCTCGCCTACGACCCAGCCCAGCACCGGGCCCTACAGACCGTTCTCGCGGCGGCTGCTTGACACAGGGCTACTCATGCCGCTGATCGCGCGGAAGGCGCGCTCATGCCGCTGCTCTAGAACAGAGCATCCTGACCGTGATCATTCGGGGCGACCGAGTCCATCGCTGCCATGTGGAGCACGTCTTGCCATCTAAGGTCGAAGGTCACTACCAAGTGCTGCATCAACATGGCGGCGGCCACAGCGTCGTAAGCGGCCCGATGCGCACGCCCCCACGCAGGAGGAACGGCGACCGCCGCGTGCAGCAGTAGATCTTGCAGCTGGTAGGAGGACAGGCCCGGCCATAGGGCCCGGGCCAGTTTCAACGAGTCCAGGTAGCCATGCGGACTCCACCGTGCCTGGGCCATGTCGGTGGATTGATCAGCTAGGTGACGTGTAAGCACACTCCGCTCGGTGGCGACATGGTGGCCACAGATCCAGGTCTTGGTCGTTCGCCGGACCACGTCGTCGGCTACGTCCTGCCAAGCGGGGCTGGCGGCTAAATCGTGGTCGGTAAGTCCATGGATGCGTGAGGCGAAGGTCGACACGCCCGTCCTGGGCCTCACGCACGTGACCCAGCAGTCCTCTAACCGCGGAGGCCATGGACGGAAGTCAACGATGGCGATCTCGACGATCTCAGGCACCCTCCCACCGTTCCCCTCAACGTCCACGACGCTTATCGGAGGCCACCCTTGAACCGCCTCTCGTAGACGTTGATCCACTACAGCCGCTACGTCAGCGTCCGTCACGTCAGCGGGGCAAGACCGGTTTGTAGGCATCTGTCAGTGCATACCGGTGATCGTTGGCCGCTTGCAAGAGCAAGACAGAACCTTCCGGTCATGCCGTTAGTCGCGCGCTAGCGAAGGGCGCGCGAGCTCGCGGTGATGCCGATGACGCTCGGTCGTACCGCTAAGACGACGACCCCGAAGGTGGTGTCACCATCCTCTGGTGGACATGCGCGAGGCCGCCCAGGCGTACTGCTTCCTCCTCGAGGACAGCGACGTCGGCGAGGATGCAGTGTTCGCGTCGCAGCTGTTGATCGCCCTCAGCGACGTCGCCGCCGCCGCGGTTCGCCTGCCTGAGACCGAGCCTAGCGACGCCGAGTCGCCTCGGAAGATTTCCCAGGACGAGTGGCAAGCCTGCTACCAACGCCTCGGACAGCTGGCCGGGCCCTGGTGGAGCTACTACTGGGAAGCGTTCTACCCTTTCGCCCTGGACCAGGCCGACGCGAGTGTTGGTCTGGGTGACCTCATCGACGACCTCGCAGACGTCTGGCGAGACCTCAAGAACGGCCTTTTGGCCCTCGACGCCGGCCTTGACCTCAGCGACGTCGAGTGGGGATGGCGTCACGGGTACTGGTCGCACTGGGGTCATCACGCTGCAGGCGCCATGCGGGCGCTCCTGTTACACCTCAGCGATCGGGGACAGCCACTACCTCGCGAGGTCTGAGCGCCAGCTCTGCTCACTCATGCCGCTGCGCGGAAGACGCTGACTGTTCCTCAGCGGGGCTGTCGGTACCGGCGCGTCGACGGAGGACTGCGGTTACGGTGCCCCGGTGCGGCTTCGGAGAGGCAATCCCCCCGCCACCCCACCGCGCCTTGAGCGCGCCGCCTCACCCGCTGCACCACCCGAGCCGCCCGGCCACGGACGGCGTGCCGGCGCGGCCCTGCTCGGCGCCGAACTGGACGTGGTGCCGGTGCGCTGGATGCTCCACGAACGCGCCTTGCGCGCCGCGGGCCTCCTGGATCCCGACACCACCTCCGAACGGCCCAGCCTCGGAAGCCCGGTCCCGGCACGGCTCGACGTCACGCGCCCTGCGGGTGGCCCGGGCCGGCACGTGCCCTCGTGGCCGGGCCCCTGGCACCTGGAGGTCCCGCTGCGCGTGCTGACCGCGGGCATGGACCGGGCGGCGCTGATCCACCTCATCGCCACCGCCCAGGCCGGCGAGCCGGTCAACGACCCCACGCTGCGCGCGTGGCTGCGCGCGCAGTGCCTGCCTCCAGCCTCTGCCGACCCCGCGCGCGCCTCGGCCGAGGAGGACACCCGCCGACGGGCCGGCGCCGTCGAGCAGGCGCTGACCATGTCCTCCAGCGCTTGGGGACGCGTCGTGGTCGACCCTGCAGCCCTGTGGCTGGCCGTGTGCCGACACCGCTACGGCCTCATGGTCGACGTCTTCACCGTGCGCTGGGACAGCACCCTGCTCACCTCGTGGCGCCACCCGATGACCGCGCTGGCCCGCGCCGGGTGGAGCGTCCGCCCCGGCACCGCCGCCGCCGTCGGCACCGCCAACCTGGCCGCCGGGTTGCAGGACCTGCCGAGCTCGGTCCAGGCGCACTGGTCCGGGCGCAGCCGCGACGGCGCCGTCTCACCGTGGCCCCCACCCCCGCAGCGGGCCGGCAGCAGCGCCCAGGCGGCACAACTGACCCCCCGCCAAGCCCGAGGCCAGGCTGCGGCGCTGCTGCACCAGGTGATCGCCGACGCCGCACTGCTGCGCCGTCAGGCGGCGGCGGTGTCGGCCGCCAGGTCAACCACCGCACCAGCTGTCTCACGACGCCACCCCACGAGCACGCACGGCGCGGACGTGGCGCCGCTCGTCGGGGAGTACGTCTTCCCCAGCGCTGCGCACCCGGCCCTCATGGACGTCACCCGAGCCGTGGCCTACCAGGACGCGGAAATCGCTGCGGCAGAGGCGTGGGAAGTGCACGGCGACCCGGCACGACGACCCAGCCTGCAGTCACTGCACCTGCTCGCCGCCCTGCAACACGAACCCAGCCACGACGAGCGCCAGCGGTAGGGATCGTGCGCAGCCGAGGTGGCCGGAGTTCCTCGTGCCCCGACAGGCGCGAGTCGACCGAAGGCGAGGTGGTTCTGCGTGAAGGCGGAGGTGCACCAGTTCCTCGGTGAGGGCGGCGGCAGCATCGCTGACATGACGTCCCCGGCGGGCCTGTACCGGCTTCACGCTCATCCCGCTTACTGCGCGGGTACTGCGCAGACTCGTGGTGCAGACATGGGGTCCTGATCAGTTCTGCGGAAGAGCCATGGTCGCCAGCTCCGGGTCGGTCGCCACCTTCCGCAGGGAGTCGACGGTGGCGGTGCTGTCGGTGGGGAACTCACTGCCCATCGCAAGGGGTTGCGTGCTGAGGGTCGTCACGCCGGCTGAGGCTTCGATCACCCGCCCGTCGGGCCTGGTCGCGGTGGCAAACGGCTGCACGGGAGTCGCCACCACGTCGACGTCGTCCGCCCCGACCGTGGTGCGGGCCGTTCCACTCACGACTCGGGTGCCGTCACTGAGCACCTCGACGGCGCAGGTGACCATCTGCTCCGCCTCGCACTCCGAGACCACCGGAACAGTCCGAACAGGCCGCTGGTCCACCGAGATCGTCAGCATCGTCGCCGGTGCGACCTCAGCGTGCACCGATGACCAGGACCAGCCCGTCGCCACGACCTCGCCACCGGTGCCGCTCCACGCGGACACACCCACAGTCCCGACCGGCCAACCGGGCACCGCTACGGCAACGACTCGTTGGAACACCTCATCGGCCGCACGCTGGGCTTCGGGGTCGACGAGGACGGGACCGTTCTGCAGTGGCAGAGGGCCCGCGTCCGGCACGGTACGGATGCTGCCGCCACCGGCCGCTGGCACCAGTGCGGTGCCGGAGGTGAACCATCCTGAGCCGGCCAGCACCGTGCCTGCTGTCGCTAGGACAGCGATACCACCGGCACCCCCCCACGCTCGCCGTCGACGCCGCAAGGTGCGGCGGCCTTGAGTTGTAGCCCGGGAGACGACCTGCGCCGCGGCGGAGGGGCTCGTGGGTGCGGCCAGCAGGTCCTCGCGCAGTGCACGCTCGACGTCGGTCAGGGGTTCGGATCTCATGACGGGTCAGACTCTCCACAGGTCGCGGTGCTGCGGCTGAAGGTGGTGGGCGCACTGCTCCTCGGGGCGGCGCTGAGATGAGCGGGTGAGAGGTCGTGCTGGCGGCGCAGCCGGGCCAAACCCCGGGAGGCCTGGCTCTTGACGGTGCCGACGCTGATGTCGAGCAGGTCCGCCACCTCCTCGTCGCTGCGGTCCTCGAGGTAGCGCAGCACGATGACCGTCCGCTGCCGCACGGGCAAGGACTGCAGGATCGCGAGGAGGTCTCGGCGTTGCTCCACTCGCAGCAGGGGCTGAGCGCCGTCGGGTCCGAGGTCAGCATCGTCGAGGTCACGGGTCACCTCGTGGCGGTGTTCACGACGTCGCCAGCGTGAGGTGGCGGCGTTGACCAGTGCACGACGGGCGTAGGAGCCTGGCTCATCGATGTTGGGCCACTTCACGTACATCCTGGCCAGGACGTCTTGCAGCAGGTCCTCGCCAGCGTGTGCGTCGCCGGTGAGGAGCTCGGCGATGCGCAGCAGCTGCGGAGACACCTGCAGCGCCCACGCACTGAAGTGCTCATCGCGGCTCATGTCCCTCACATCTCCAAGACGCAGCCCGACGGCTGTGAGGTTGCACGCGCCACAACAGGACATACTCCCCGCCCTAAGACCCTGGAGCCAGTCACTGCGTACGCGGTGATGCCGAAGTCGCGGACATCTGCGACCGCACTCGGCTGCTGACGAGCAGGTGGTCTGCACCAGGACAACCACTCACCGGTGTGGTCCCCTGCTCGCGTGACCAGTCCAGACGTGGTGCGCCGCTGGCGCCTGGCCGGCGAGCAGGGCGATGCCGAAGCGGCAGCAGCCTGCCTCAGCGAGGACGTCGTCCTCATCTCCCCGCTGACCGAGCAGTTCCGCTTCCACGGCCGAGACCAGGTGCGTGTCCTGCTCGAAGCCGCGTTCACCGCCATCACCGGCATCCACTTCCACACCGAAGTCAGCCAAGACCACACCACCGCGCTGTTCTACCGCGGTCGCATCGGCGACCAGGAGCTGGAAGAAGCCCAGCTGCTGCGCCTGGACGAGACCGGCCACGTCCAGGAGCTGACCCTCTTCATCCGCTCCCTGCCCGCGCTGACCGCGCTGATGTCGACGCTGGGCCCGGAGCTGGCCCGCAGGCGCGGCAACCGTCCCTTGGCCGCGCTGCTCACCGTCAGCACCACTCCGTTGCACGCCATGACCCGCCTCGGGGACCGCGGCATCGTTCCCTTGGCCGCGCCGAAGCGCTGACCCGGCCTCCACGACAAGCAGCGGCACCGCTCACTCGCGAGGCAGCCTGCGCGATCCCGCGCGATCGACGACCTCGCGGTCATGCCGCCGTCCGGTCGGTCTCGACCTCGCGGCCTCGTCGTCGAACGGGTAGCTGCTGACCACAACGATCACCTGCGCATCGTGACGTCGGTGCTGACGTCGAAGCCATGCCGCCGACAACGGGTCAGGGTATGTCTCGACTGGCCAGGACGACCTCGAGAGCCCTCACCGGCGCCATCGGCAGGTGCACCACGAGCTGCGGATTGCCGTGGTCCCCTGAGCGGGTCCACCCGATGCGGGTGACCTTCTCCTCCGAGCGTTGAACCCCCAGCACGCATCCGGCGACAGTCACGCTCGTGTAACCACCCGCCGACTCCCGCAGGTTGGTCGCCAGGGTCAGCGGCCTAGGCGTGGACAGCGTGCGGTCGTCCACGGCGATGCTCATCATCGCCACCCCCTGCTCGCTGGAACCGTGTAGGAGCACGTCCTCCAGATCCAGGGCGGGAGGCACCCAGGCGAGCACGACCGGACGCTGACGGTCGTGACCGACTGGGAGGCCCGCAGACCGGTCCGGCAGCACGCCCGGCTCAGCGCTGAAGCAGAAGCGCCGGTATCTCTGATCGGTCAACGGGCTCAGGTCGGGCAGGACGAAACCCAGCCAGTCCTGCACCTCCTCCTGCCCGCGAGAGTGCCACCGCCTCGTCAGGGTGTCGCCGTGGCGACGACGTGAGCGCGGCACGCTCGCGGCACGACCCCGCGCCGGCCACAGCCGTCCCAGCAGGTCGATGACCTCCGCCGGCAGCGGGAGGGAGACAGCAGGGGCGGGATGGGACTGAGCCCACGCCAAGACGGCTTCTTCCGCTAGTCGTTCGGGGAAGAGAGGCAGCTCCAGCACCCTCTCATCGACGGGCTCAGGCGGATCAGGCCAGGCGAACAGCGGCTCGACTTGCAGTGACGCTCCGGCACGACCGGCGTCGCGCCCGTCGGGGAGCCGCTCGCGCACCCGGACGACGTGGGACTGCGTGGAGGCGTTGACCGCGGCCAGCACGAACCGCGTCCGGTCCCGGTCGAGGTCGCGCAGGCACGCCTCCAGGTCCACCGGCACCGCACCGGCCAGACCTGCGGCCACCTGCAGCAGCCTCACGTCGCGACGGTCGTCGTGCTCTTCCTTGTGCAGGACCCCACCCCACTGCGTGGCCTCTAGAGCTTGCGCCCAGCGGATGACCGCGCGCGGACGCGCGTCCGGGTCCTCGGGGTGCGGGGCGCCGAGAGAGATGAAGCCAGCTGCATCCAGATCACCCAGCCAGTCCCCGGTGCGATGCAACAGCTCGATGGATGCCTGGCGCCCACCCCCCACCTCGGAGAAAGCCTCCACGAGGACACCGCCCAACCGCTCGGGTGCCAGACCGCTAGGGGTGGAGAAGTCGTCCTCATCGGCCCACATCACCCGATGCTCGCAGCCCTGTGCACGGCGACGACGAAGCGACCGCTCATGTCGCGGTGCGGCAGGTCCCGACTGGCCTGGCGATGTCACGCTCTTGCCGAGAAGCGGACGCGCCCCTTCCGGCCCGCTGACAAGATCCCTGCATGGACCAAGATCTCGCCGGCGCCAGCAACGCACCGCTGTGGCGCAACCGCGAGTTCGTGCTGCTGCAGTCCGGGCAGTTGCTTTCGACCTTCGGGTCGGGTCTGTCCGCGATTTCCTACCCACTCCTGACCTTGTTGATCACCGGGTCAGCCGCCAGGACCGGGATCGTAGGTGCCGTCGTCCTGGCGCCGATCCTGCTGCTCAGCTTCGCCGCAGGTGTAGCCGCTGACCGCTTCGACCGGCGCCGTCTGATGATCTTCTCTGACGTCCTCGGTGCCGCCGGGCTGAGCACCCTGGCTGTCGCCGTCCTGACCGGTCACGCGACGTTCTGGCTGGTGCTCATCGTTGCCTTCACCGACAGCACCGCCTCGGTGGTCTTCCGCGCGGGCAACAGCGGCGCCTTCAAGGCCGTCGTCCCCACCGCCCAGCTCGCCGACGCCTCCAGCGTGCTGGTGGCGCGGACCTCGACGGTGCGGCTCACCGCGCCGCCGGTCGGTGGGGCGCTCTTCGGCCTCGCGCACGGGGTGCCGTTCCTGGTCGATGCGCTGTCCTACGTCTTCTCCACCGGCGCGCTGCTGCTGATGCGCTCCCGCTTCCAGGAACAGCGCGAGCCCGGCGCCCGCGTCCACCTGCGTGAAGGGCTGGCTCACTTCTGGGGAATGCCGTTCCTGCGAGTGACCAGTGCCATGATCGCCGCCTCGAACATCGCCGCGGCGGGTGTGCCGGTGGCGCTGATCATCCTGGCGCACCGCCAGGCGCTGTCCGGGGTGGCCATCGGCGGCCTCCTCGCTGTGCAAGGCGTGGCACTCCTGGCCGGGTCGTTGCTGTCCCCGCTGCTACGGCGCGTGCTGCCGATGAGGTCGGTGCTGCTCTCGGAGTTCTGGTCAGCACTGGTCTACGCCGCCTTCCTCGTGCACCCAAGCGTGTACGTGCTCGCGGCTGCCCTGGCGGTGCACGCCTTCTGGTTCCCCAACACCGACTCCGCGATGAGCGCCTACTCCTACGCGCTCATCCCCGACCGCCTGCTTGGGCGAGTGATGGCGGCCTCGATCACGTTGCGCGCAGCCAGCGTTCCCCTCGGCCCGCTGGTTGCGGGGCTGCTGCTGACCCACACCTCGTCGCGGGTCACGATCGCCGTGCTCGCAGCACCCGTCGTCATCGCCGCTGTGCTCGGGACGGCAGGCTCGGCACTGCGGAACCTGCCGAGCCTCTCAGCGGCTTCGCCGACAGTCACGTGAGCCTCGCCCCGCCACGCCAGAGGTGCCTGACGATCGCTTGGTCATCCCGCCCTCCGGGCGCGGTCACGGGGAGCTGGCGACGTCAGGGCACTAGGACGAAAGCAGCCCAACGACCTGCTGCCAGCGGTCGATTTCCTGCGTGGCCAAGCCCGCGACCGCGCCTCGTGGAGGCCGCGAGTCGCCTCCCGCAGCTGCGCCGGGTTGACGTGGCCGCCGGCCAGACGGGTGCGGGCAAGCCCCACGAGCAGCGACTGGACCTCCACCATCACCGCCCACGCGTCCTGTTGCTCCTCAGACAGGTGCTTTGGCCAGCTGCCGACGGCAGAGCTCCCCGACTCAGCCGCCTCGAGGATCTCCGAGAGCTGTTGCGCGGATCCGGTCGGCATGAGCCAACCCTGCCATGGACACATCCGGTCAGGCCGCGGATGGTGCACGATCAAAGGCGCCAGCGTCGACGTCTCATGCCGATGAGCGGGACGCTCGGTCATGTCGAGGAGCGCTGGGTCGTTTAAACGCTCCAGCCGGCGAGACCCGTCACGCTGGGACACTCTCGTCATGGTCACCACCCGCTTGATCGACCCTCAGGACGCTGAGGTGTTGGCGTGCCTGCTCAGGGAGAACCGTGACTTCCTGGCGCCTTACGAACCGCTGCGCGAGGAGTCCTACTTCACCCTCGACGGCCAGCGAGCAGACCTCGACGCCGCCCTGAACGCCCACCAGCAGGGAGTCAACCTGCCGCACGTCATCCTCGATGAGTCCGGCGCGGTCATCGGCCGCGTCACTCTCAGTGGCATCGTGCGCGGAGCGCTGCAGTCCGGCAGCGTCGGCTACTGGGTCGCTCAGGCTGCCGGTGGGCGTGGCGCGGGCACCGCCGCGGTGACGCGGATGACCCAGCTGGCCTTCGAGGATCTGGCGCTGCACCGGGTGCAGGCCGAGACGCTGGTGGACAACGTCCGCTCCCAGCGAGTGCTGGAGAAGGTCGGCTTCACCCGCTACGGCCTGGCCCCGGAGTACCTGAGGATCGCCGGCAGGTGGCAGGACTTCGTGATGTACCAGCTGCTGAGCTGACCGCGCGGTCATCCCGCGTTGTACGCGGTCGCCCGGGGTCGGCGACGGCCTCTCGTGCCGATCTCTGAAGATCACGAGACGCCCCAGCCGCGCCTGATCGCCGGTAGCGTCCCCACGTGAGCGAGCTACGCCAACGCACCACCGCAGACGTGGACACCATCATCAGCTGGGTCCCAGATGCCGCCGCGCTGTACCGCTTCGCAGGGCCTCGGCTCACGTGGCCCCTCACTGCTCAGCAGATGCACGACTCAACGGCCGGCGAAGGAACTACCGCCTGGGTGATGGAAGTGGAGCAGCGCCTGGCCGGCCACGCGCAGCTCACGTGCTCCGGCAACGCCGTACGCCTGGGGCGCGTCCTCATCGACCCGCCCCAACGAGGCCAGGGGCTCGGACATCGCCTGGTCACCTCGGCGATCGAGCAAGCCCGTCAGCAAGGCGCTGTCCGCATCGACTTGAGCGTCCTGGCCGACAACCAGGCTGCACGCCGCCTCTACGCCACCTTGGGCTTCACGCCTGCCCCTGTGCAGGAAGTGTCCGACATGATCGCGATGGCGCGGGACCTCTGACTGACCTTGCGGTCATCCCGCTGTCGTGGACGTCGTCGATCGTCCGGATCCGTCGGTGGCCAGTGCACCTGCTCGAGCCGCGCGGTCGCAGCACCTGCACCACGTGCGCACTCCACCGATCATGACCGGGTGAGCATGAGCGTGTGCACCACGACCGCACCAGCAGCCTGGATCCGGAACGATCCCCAGCCGTGGAACCGGCTGGTCAGCCTGGGACCCGCTGGGTTCCCCGCGTACGCGCGGCTGCGGTTCCTGCCCGATCCCACCGGCCCCGGTCAGCGCGAGGGCGACGCCGGCGGCTCGCTCGTGGAGGCGTCGGAGACCGAGCAGTTGCGCCGCGCGGTCGACGTCCTGGCCGCGTTCACTACCACGCCGCGGGAGTGCTCCTTCCTGCTGTGGGACGGCTGGGGCTTGCACCCCGCCGGTCCCGGCAGCCGTGTGCGCGACGACCGGGGCACCTGGCCACGCCTGCCCGGCGGCCCGGACACCGACAGCGGCCGGCGCCGCCTCGACGACGGTTCTCCGCTGCTGGGGGAACCCCTTGCGGGGTTCGCGCCCGGACTGCAGCCGCGATCGGCGCATCTCGGGCCGCAGGAGGAGCACCCAGCGCTGGTGCGCCTACCGAACCGGGACTACTACCTCTTCGCCGGCGACATCAGCGACGTCGGCGACTGGGGTCCGGCGCTGTCGCTGGAGCCCCGCGGTCACGCCCCCGACCCGGCGTTCGTCTGGCCCGCCGACCACGCCTGGTGCCTCGTGCGCGACGTCGACCCGCACTACGCCGGTATCGGGGCCGTCCCGGCAGCCGTCGACGCGCTCATCCAGCACTCCGAGCTCGACGTCGTCACCGCTGACCCGAAGCAGGAGCAGCCCACTACTGGTGATCCGGACTCGCCGGCCCGCGCTCACACAGCCCGCGGATGGTGCACGCTCACGGGCGCCAGCGACGTTGCGGACATGTCGATGGCCGCAAGATCACTAAGCGGGTAGATCACCCGCATAACGCCGATGAGCGCGAGATGTCCACCTCACCGTGCCTGGGCACCGGCGATGCCATGCTCGACCGGTGACGGACCCCACCGAGGAACAGGTGCAACCACCCCTCAACCCGATGCCGGTCCGCTCGTTCATCCCCTTCGCCATCGGCGCCACCGCGGCCTTGGCCGTGTTGCTCACCGTCAGCGTCTTCTGCGTCATTGCCGGGGTGCGAGGTGACGGCTTCGGATGGGGACTGCTCGTGCTCTTCACCCCGTTCACGGGGTTCTTCGGCTACATCGTCTACCGCGTGCCGCGTCGCATCCGCGAGCTGCGACGGTGGGAACAATCGGGCATCGCGGCCGAGGCGGGAGCAGACGTTCCCCTGGCCTGGCTTTACCGTTGCGCCTGGCGATTTCGTTGGGTCTTCGTCGCACTGCTGGTCCTCGCCGCTGTAGATCTCGCGGTGCGGTGGGGTGGCACCGGCTGGCTGTGGAAGACGCTGACAGCGGCCTGCGGCCTGGTCTTCGTCGTGGCGCTCCTCCTCGGGCGACGGCAGGCCTTGCGCGACCGGACGACGCCGTCCGCGTAGGCCAGGAAGAGGGCGGGCTGCGGATCCACGATCTACCGGTCATGCCGCTGGCCGGGACGTCGCAGACGACCGGATCTGTCGAGAAGCGCGCACTCCCACGTCCCCGCCGCAGCGGCCCCACATCCTGCAGGGGTCCCGCACACTACCGTCGCTGCGTGCTCCATGCTGCGATCCCCAGCCCCACCCAAGCGGTCTGGCACCTAGGCCCGGTACCCGTGCGGGTCTACGCCCTCTGCATCGTGGCCGGCATCGTCGTCGGCGTCCTCATCGCCGAGCGACGCTGGCGGGCCAAGGGCGGCCGGAAGGACTTCATCTCTGACGTGGCCGTCTGGGCTGTCCCCACCGGCATCATCGGGGCGCGGATCTACCACGTCATCACCTCCCCGCAGGCCTACTTCGGCGCAGGTGGCGACCCCGTACGAGCGCTGTTCATCTGGGAAGGCGGCCTGGGCATCTGGGGCGCCATCGCCGGTGGGGCCCTGGGGGCGTGGATCGCGTGCCGCCGCGGGGGCTACCGCCTGCCGCCGCTGATCGACGCTGTGGCGCCGGGACTGCTGGTCGCCCAGGCGCTGGGCCGCTGGGGGAACTGGTTCAACAACGAGCTCTACGGCCGCGAGACCGACCTGCCCTGGGCCCTGACCATCCACAACGGGGTCGCCGAGACCGGGCGGGCTGTCACCGGGGCCGACGGCACCCCGCAGGTACTGGGCACCTTCCACCCCACGTTCCTGTACGAGTCGCTGTGGTGCCTGGCCGCGGCCGCGGTGATCGTCTGGGCCGACCGGCGCTGGGGCCTGCACCATGGGCAGTCCTTCCTGCTCTACGTGGTGCTCTACACCGCCGGCCGCTCCTGGTTCGAGGCCCTGCGCATCGACACCGCCAACACCATCGGCGACTTCCGGGTCAACCAGTGGGTCGCCGCCCTCGTCTTCCTGCTGGCTTTGCTCGCACTGGTGCACTCCCGCCGCCGTCACCGAGGCGGCCCAGAGGAAGTGCTCGAGCGATCCTCCGCGTTCACCCACTCGACCAGCGCCAGCTAGCGGCAGCAGCGCTGCAGCACAGACCTGACGACTTACCGGTCATGTCGCGCTCAGTGCGCGATCATGGTCGGCCGGCGACGCTCCGACATGTCGATCTGCGGATGACCGGAAGCGCTACGACGAGACGTCCACGGTCGCCAACACGCACGGGGTCTCCTGCCCAGGCCACGTGCCGCTCAGCGTCAAACCGGTTCCCGGCGCGACGGTGACGACGACCCGCGGCAAGACGATCTCGACGCCGGCGGTGATCGTCGTCGTGGTCCCGTCGTGGCTGACCGTCGGCGCTGTCGGCGGCGGGACTGTGGCTGATGAGCCGCTGCCGCGCACGTGCGTCGTGGCCGGCTCCAGCACCAGCCCCTGTTCGGTGGCGGCGTACAGGTCAGCTTCACGGCCTCCGGTCACGATCGTGGAGACCAGGGCGCTGATGTAAACGGGGTCGTGGCAGCCGTCATAGATCCAGCGGTCGCCGAGGGTGGTGTGCGTCATCGTGGTGATCAGTGAGTCTTCGGCTCCTGCACGGGGGGCGCTGCGGTAGGTCAGCGGGACCTGCAGCACGTGCCCGTCGGCGGTGGCCAGCAAGTGCGTCTCCATCCCCACCTCACCGTCGGGGTCGTCGAAGCGGTAGGAGCCGAGCTTGGTCAAGGCGGAGGTGTCTGCGTCTCCGGTCCACGACTGGTGCGGCACCCAAGCCTGCAGCAGCTCCAGCTTGGTCGGCACGATTATCGCCGGGTGATGGACAGCCATCGCGCGATCTTGGCAGACGGGCACTCATCCCCGCCCGGACATCGCGGCCATAGCGCGATCCGCGATCCGCGCCCCGTGGGTCATGGCGCCGGCCGGTGCTCGACAACCCAGCGGTCATGACGATGTCCGCGACGTGCACGAGAGTTCGGAGCGCTTCGGTGGTTGTTGTTCAGCCCTTGCCGTAGCCCTCGGCCAAGCGCCCGCCACCGCCCTGCAGCACGTCGTTCACCACCTTCGCCAGGGTCTGCACCTGCCCTGCGCAGAGGGCGTGCTGGTGCGCCTGGATCAGGCGCTCCGCCAGGTCGGGGGCGGTGGCGCGCAGGCGCCGCAGGAGCCACTTGCCTTGTCCGAGCCACTGGCGCTGGATGAGCAGGTGCAGCTGCGCCGCCTCCAGCAACACCTCGGCGGCGAGGACCTGCCGCTCACCGGCATCAGTGGCATCACACAGGTCGTCGACGGTCGCGGTGAGTCGGTACCGGCGCGCTGCCAGCTCATCGTCGTCAACGGCTGGTGGTCCGGCGGCCAGGAAGGCGCGGGCCTGCTGCTGCATGGCGGGCCCGCCATCCTGTTCCCCACGCAGCAACAGCCCGGAGGCACACATGTTGGCCAGGGTGCAGCGCCCGGTAGCGGCGTCCGCGTCCCACCACCGGCGCAGCTCATCGGGTGTGTAGGCGAAGACCTCTGCCAGCTGCCCCTCGTGCCGCGAGGTGCGACGGAAGGAGCGGGCTTCACCCGGCAGGACGAGCACGATATCCAGGTCGGAGGTGGGCGTGGCCTGCCCGCGGGCACTGCTGCCAGCCAGCACGGCCACTAATGCCTCGGGGTAGTGGTCATCGATCAGAGCGCGACCAGCGTGCAGCGGATCCATCTCGCCATCTTCTCCACCAGGGGGGACTTCTCGCCTCACCGTTTCGCCCGCGCCATCATGTTGCGGAGCGCGCAACACGCGGTCATGCCGCATTCCGCGCTGACAACGCCCGGATCAGCGATCACGCCGGGCTGCGATGTCCTAGCTTGATCGCATGTTCGGGATCAACACTGGCGAGGTCGTCGTCCTCCTGCTCATCGTCGTCGCCATCGTCCTGGGCATTGGTCTTCTGGCTCGACGACGCCGCTCGTAGCGCGCGGTCATGCCCCCGCATCCGCGTGACCAGGCACTGCTCCGGTGCCCGCAGTCCGCCCGACACCCGGACAGCACGGCCCCGGTCCTGCAGGGTCATCGTCATGAGCACTGAAGACGCCGCCGCTGCCAGGACCTACGCCGCGCAGGCCACCGCCGCCGCAGCGAAGCTGAAGCCCGGGACGTGGGACTCCGTCCAGGCCCTGGCTCTGACGTCGATCGCCCACAGCCTGGCCGCCCTGGCCGAGGCCAGGAACGGCTCATGACCTTCTACGACTCCTACCAGGAGTGGCCGCGCTCGACGCCAGGACGCGCGATGGCGGCTGGGCTGGGTGCTGGAGCTCTCGGTGGCGCCGTCGTGGGCTTCCTGTCCCTGCTCGGTGACGAGGGCTTCTACGTCGTGGGAGCTCTGCTCGTCGGGGTCCTGTTCGGCTGCCCCCTCGGCGCGATCGCCGGTGGCCTGACGGGAGTGCTGGCCGGCGGTGCGGCCGGTCTGCTGGTCCGGGCGGGACAGTTCCCGGCGCGCGTGGCGTTGGCGCTGATCAGCGGGGTGCTGATCGCCGTGACCGGGTGGTTCACCTGGGATCCCCAAGCGGGAGCGGGCCGGGTCGTGGCGAGCGTCGTCGCGGGTGCGGTCGCCGCCGGCATCGCGTGGGCCCTGGGCTCATGGTGTCTGGCGCCCACGTCGCAGATGCCCAGGTCGAAGGCCCGCTAACTGCGCCTCGAACGCACTCTCATCCCGCGTTGAGCGCGACGTCACGGCCGTCCCGCAGACATCGCGAGCTCAGACAGTTCGTGGTGTCAGGCGGGGCGGATCACGGCGCGAAGTGGCGCGGTCGGAGTCGGGCTCGGGGTGACCACGTTGTCCGGTGTCAACACGTCGCCGCTGTCGTCCCCGGGGCCCAGGACACCGGTCGGGGGCGCCTGTACGAACAGCGGGACGAGGAACTCAGCCGAAGGGCTGGCGGTCGCCTGAGCCACCGAGGGGATCGGCGCGGGCGCCGCGGTCGACCGCGGCGTTGAAGTTCCAGCGACCTGGCCGACGACGACGCAGGCCGACACCGCAAGGACGCCGGCCACGCCGATGACGGTGGTCGCTGTACGGCGGGGGTGCTTCACGCTGCTCTCCCTGCGCTGATCGGGTGGTGCCCTCATCGGCACGTACCCCCACCAGCTTGAGCTCCAAGTCGCGACCTATCCGCTCATCCCGCTGGCCAGGACGTCGTCGACCTCACGATCTTGTCGATGTCCGATACCAATCCACAGGCGCTCACCCGTGCCTCGTCACTACCGTCTACAGCGTGCACAGCCTCGACGACCCGCCCTCGACTGCTCCGCCAACCCACAGCGCCGTCATCGTGCCGGTACCCGCCGCCGAGCACGCCGTCGCTGCCCATCGCGCCCGCCTGGACCGCGCCGCCAGCTGGGGCGTACCCGCCCACCTGACCGTGCTCTACCCCTTCCTGCCCCCCTCGAAGCTGAACGAGGAGGTCCTGAGCGCCCTGGCCAGCGCGGTCGCCACCGTCGACAGCTTCGACGTGACCTTCACCGCGACCGAGTGGTTCGGCTCGGAGATGCTCTGGCTGGCGCCGACCCCCGAACAGCCTCTGCGGCAGCTGACCGCTGCCGTCTTCTTGGCCTTCCCCAACCACCCGCCCTACGGCGGCGCCCACGGCACGGACCCCGGCGATGTCCAGCCGCACCTGACTGTCGCCGACCGCAGCGTCGCCGGCCCCGAAGGTCTCGACGCCCTGAAGGCAGCCGAAGCGGACGTTCGGACCCAACTGCCGTTCACCCAGCGCTTGGACCACGCCCTACTGATCACCGGCTCCGGGCAGCCGCGCTCGTGGCGCACCCTGCGCCGCCTCGACCTTGGCGGCCAGTAGGACTCGCTGACGCACAACTTCACTGTCATCCCGCGCTCAGCGCACGATCACACCCAGCCAGCGACCCTGCGGACATGTCGATCTGCGAGCGGTCCGCGGAGGCTCTGGACAACGTCTGCACCTCCGCGCCGGTAGTGTCCGCAGGCTGTCCGACGATCCAAGGAGAGCCCCGTGACCGCGACACTGAGCACGTCACAAGAGCGCCGTCAGCGCCAAGACGAACTCCAAGGCGAAGCCGATCGCGTGGTCGATGAGCTCGGCTTGCCGGATCTGCTGACGGCGATCGGACACCCGCACCGCGTCGGCAGCTCCCGCCTGGGCTTGATGGTCGTGCGCGACATCGACCTCACCGTCGTCTGCGACGACTTGACCGAGTCAGTCGCCGCCGTCGTCGAGGTGGCAGCACGTCTAAGCACTCATCCGCACGTCCGGGAGGTGACCTTCCGCAAGGAGACCGGCCGCTTCAACCTCTACCCCGACCGCTACCCCGAGGGGCTTTACCTGCGCCTCAGCTACGCCTCGCCGCAGCGGCCGGCGTGGACGCTGGACCTCTGGTTCGTTGACGAGCCGGATCGACAACCCGATCTTGCGCACGTGCAATCCATGCCAGCCCGTCTGACTCCCGAGACGCGCGACGCCATCCTGCTCATCAAGCAGACCTGGGTCGAGCGTGGTGACTACGGCGCCAGGGTGACCAGCCACGACGTCTACACCGCCGTCCTCGACCACGGCGTCACCGGCCCCGACGACTTCGCGACCTGGGTCGACGCTCGATCAGCCTGATCGCCCGTCCGTTCCGCCGTCGTGGACGTCGTGGACCATCTGGATCTGTCGAAGTGCGGGTGGTCACGACCACGTGCAGAGACGCCGATCAGGGCTCAGAGCCAGCCGATAGCGTCAAGGCGCCGTCTACACACTGGAGTGATCATGAGCATGCCCGCTGACGGCCTCGCCGATGCTGCACCCGCCGACGCGAACGCGCAGTCCGCGGTGCACCTGCGCAGCGACATGGACGTCGATCTCATCCGCCACGCCGCGCGCGATGCCGACGTCGTCTTCGCCGCCCGCGTCTCCACCCAAGGCGAAGCCAGCCTGCAGACAGTCAAAGCCGACGCCAGTGCCTCCGCTGGGCTGATCGGCTACCTGATGCGTTCTCGCCACGGCACCCCGTTCGAGCACAACAGCATGACCTTCCACGTGCGGGCACCGCTGTTCGTCTTCCGCGAGTTCCAGCGCCACCGCATCGCCTCCTACAACGAGGAGTCCGGCCGCTACCGGGAGCTGGAGCCGGTCTTCTACACCCCCGCTGCCGACCGCAAGCTGGTGCAGGTCGGCAAAGCGGGGCACTACACCTTCATCGACGGCGACCCCACCCAGCAAGCACTGGTCACCGACCTGGTGCGCCAGCAGTCCATCAGCGCCTACGCCGCCTACCGGCAGATGCTGGACGCCGGGGTGGCCCGCGAGGTCGCCCGCATCGTGCTGCCACTGAACCTGTACTCCTCGATGTACGTCACCCTCAACGCACGCTCCTTGATGAACTTCCTGTCCCTGCGCACCACCGCGCCGGATTCGGCCTACCCCTCCTACCCCCAGCGGGAGATCGAGATGGTCGCTGAGGTCATGGAGCAGCAGTGGACTGAGCTCATGCCGCTGACCCACGCAGCCTTCGTCAAGCACGGACGAGTCGCCCCCTGACCAATCGACGACCTCGCGGTCATCCCGCGGTGCGTGCTCTTCCCACGCGCCAGAGGGCCTTGGCCGAGGCTCTTGGGTAGTCCTCGGGACGATGCGCAGGTACGGCTACGCGAGGGTGGGGCCGGCGGGTACCCAGTAGCGCAGCTTCGGTCCACGTTGATCCTGGAACAGGCCCCCGTTGGCCTCGATCGTCCTGCGCGAGGCGGTGTTGTCCACGTCGCAGGTCACCAACGCGCACTCGATGCCCAGCGCCGCCGCCACCGGCAGCGCAGCGGCCAGAATGGCGGTGGCATGCCCGCGCCGCCGCTCCCGCGGAACCACGTAGTAGCCAATGTGGCCGCCGAACTCGCGCAGGAACGGGGTCAGGCGGTGCCGGATCTGCACTCGCCCCAGGTACTGCTCGCCCTGCACCCACCAGAGGTTGGTCGAGGCGACGAAGCCGTCCGGGCGTGGTGAGCCGTCGCGGGCGTCGTCGATGAGCTCATCCACCCACGCGGCGAAGGCCGCGTCGTCGTGGTTGGCGGCGCCGGCGTAGACGGAGTGCTCGTCCCAGCCCGGCTCTGCGGCTGCTGCTCGCAGGGAGGCCGCGACACCGGCTCGGGGGTTGATCAGGTGCGCCACGCCACGACCCTACGGATCACTCCCGACGGTCGGTGGGGGCCCCGTGATGCTCACGGGGGGCGTCCGCAGCAAGCTGTCGACCTCACGGTCATCCCGCTGACCAGGACGTCGTCGACCGCCCGGACATGTCGATGACCACGCTGTCGCCCTCGTGTCGCAGAGGGCATGTGCTCGCCGATCCTCGAGCGGCCTGATCCCGGAGATCTGGTGACGCGACCGCTACTCACTCGGTAGCTTCTGCAGCGGTGGACGTCAGACGCAGCTGAGCCACCCGACGTGCAACGGCACCTCGGGCGCTTTGTCATGCCTCTGACACCTAC
>Ga0160427_10000033_pt1 | contig 146258 bp, 123 predicted proteins | sample SolpanmetagenomL_FD_108194 | JGI IMG/M metagenome (GOLD analysis project Ga0160427, IMG submission 108194) | Solar panel surface microbial communities from Lawrence Berkeley National Laboratory, California, USA - L | ecosystem: Engineered > Built environment > Solar panel > Unclassified ...
GCTAAAGGAGCACCGGCGCCTGGCTACGCGCTTTGAGAAACTGGCCGATGCGTACCTCGATATGGTGCGCCTAGCCTGCATCAAGCGCTTGCTCAAGCACTTATTCTCAGACACACCCTAGCAAAAGCCCCCTAGGGAACACTAATAGTGCGTTCCCTAGGGGGCTTCAATTGGTATCGGCTAGCAGGAATTAGGCGGCTACCGCTTTTTCCTGTTCCTGAGCTTGGTAGAAGAGCGTGCTGCAGTTTTCAGGGCGCAGCACCAGCTCGGCGGCGGCGCGCACGTCGGCGGGCGTCACGGCTTGCAGCAGGGCAGGCTCCTCGTTAACCAGGTTAGCATTGCCCAGCAGCTTGCCGATGGCTAGGGCCAGGGCGCGGTTTAGCAGTTCAATCTCGCCAAACACTAGGCCTACTTCGGCTTGGTTTTTCACCTTCTGCAGCTCTTCCTGGGGCACCTCGGCCTGCAGCATCTCAGCCACCACTTCCTCTACGGCACGGTTGGCTTCGTCGAGCGCCACACCGGTATTCAGCTTGCCGCTCACCACCAGCAGGCCGGGGTCAAGCGAGCCCGTGACGGAAGCCGAAATGTTGTTAAATAGCTGCAGCTCCTTCACTAAGCGCTGGTGCAGTCGCGAGCTTTTGCCGCGGCCTAGCACATCACTTAGCAAATCCACGGCGTGGTAGCGCGCATCGAGGCGGGCCGGCATATGGTAGGCTTTGTAGAGGGCCGAGAGGGGCACTGAGGCCGTCACGGTCGTTTCGCGGGGCTGGGTCTGGGCGGGCTCTTGGGGCAGCTGGCGGGGCTGGCGTTCACCGCCCGCGATGGGCTCAAACCACTTCTCGGCTAGGCGCTTCACTTCGGCCAGCGGCACGGCGCCGGCTACCACCAGCACGGCATTCTGGGGAGCATAGTGCTGGCGGAAGAAGGCGCGCACGTCGCTCATCTGGGCTTCTTCAATGTGGCTAATTTCCTTGCCGATAGTATTCCACTGGTAAGGGTGCGTGTTGTAAGCCAGGGGCTTGAGCTTCAGCCACACGTCGCCGTAGGGCTGGTTGAGGTAGCTCTGCTTGAACTCTTCCACCACTACTTTGCGCTGCACGTCGAGGCCGTTCTCCGAGAAGGCGAGGTCCAGCATCCGGTCGCTTTCCAGCCAGAAGCCGGTTTCGATGTTGGCGGCCGGCAGCGAGAGGTAGTAGTTCGTGATGTCGGAGCTGGTGAAGGCGTTATTCTCGCCCCCTACCTTTTGTAGCGGCTCGTCGTAGCTGGGCACGTTCACCGAGCCGCTAAACATCAAGTGCTCAAACAAGTGTGCGAAGCCCGTGCGGCTCGGGTCTTCATCGCGCGAGCCCACGTCGTAAAGCACATTTAGTACGGCCAACTGAGTGCTAAAATCCTCGTGCACAATGCAGCGCAGCCCGTTGGCCAGGGTAAACTCCTGAAAAGAAATCATGGGTTTGTCGTGTATAGTTTATGTTTTTGTCTATAACCAGGTCACTCACTACCTAGGAGGCCCTAGGGAGTAGCTCGCGGCCCGGCATAATGTGTTTGCAAACCTAACAGACTAGAGGCCGCCGTAGTTGCGCCTAGCCGGACCTAGAGCTGCGGTTGGGCTACCAAGTGGCTTGCACGCCCAGCTGCCACACCCGCGCCACCGGGTAGGTGCTGGCGTCGTAGCCAGCCAGTTGCCCTAGGCCCCCGGCGCTACTCACGTTGGGGTCGTAGCCGCGGTAGTAACTCAGCACCAGCAGGTTTTGGCCGCCCACCCACACGTGCACTTGGTGCGGCTCGGGCAGCGGCAAGCGGTAGCCCAGCGTGAGCTGACTTAAGCGCAGGTGGCTAGCCGACTCAGCCGATAGGTTATCATAGACATAAGGCTGGCTGTTGCGGCTGGCGCGGGGCACGTCGGTGCTAGTGCCGGGGCCAGTCCAGCGGCTTAGCACGCGGGTGCTGGCGTTAGTGGCAGCCGTGGGCTGGTCGAGGATGGTGAGCACCGGGCTTAGCAGCTGGTAGCCCAACAGCGCATCCCACTGCGTTTGCAGCGTGAAGCGCCCTAGGGTCAGCTCCTGGCTCAGATTGAGTAGCCAGCTGGGCAGGCCGCGCCCGAAGTAGCCGGCGTCGAGGGCGTCTACCTGGCCGTCGCCGTTTTGGTCGCGGTATTGCAGCTGGCCGCTACTGTCGAGGCCTGAGCGCTGGTAGCCGAAGTAGGGGTGCGCGGCCTCGCCTACCGTTAGGCCCGGCCCCGGCGTGCTACCCGCCACGCTTTGCACCGTTTGCTGGTTGTGGGCCGCACTGAAGCTGACGCTGAAATACCGCTTCTCCTGCCCATGCGTGTAGGTGATCGTCAGCTCGACCCCCTGATTGAGTAGGTCTACATCGCGGAGGTAGAAAATGGGGTTGTCGCCGGGTACCAGGTACTGCGCAAAGAGCTGCCCCACGCTGGCGTGCGCCGTGCGGTGGCGGTAGTAGGTGGGTTGTACCAAGAGGCCGTTGCCAAATAGCCCTACCTGCACGCTGGTATTGAGGGCCGTGGTGCGGGGCAGTGGCGCCGGGCCAGGATTGAGGGCAGGCGCCAAACTGACCGGCACCGGCCCGAACAGCCCGGTGAATAGCGAGGCATTGCTGCTTTGCCCTAGGGCCGCCTCTAGCTTCAAGCGCGACAAGGTGCGCCCATCGCCCGGCAGCTGGTTGCTATCGAGCGTCCACGCGGCTTCGGCGCCGGGGTAGAGCTGCAGCTTATCGCCTGAGTCTACCAGGTAGTCGCTGCCGCGGGCATACTCAGCGCGCAGCAGGCCGGTCAGGCTTAGCTGCTGGGCCAGCGTATAGCGCACCTCAGCCAGGGCGCTGGATAGCGCCAAGCCGCCCGACTGGCCGCCCCGCCTGTTAGTTTGGCCGGGGGCCGACTGCCCGTAGCTGACCTCACGGTTCAGGCGCTGGTAGAGCAGGCTGCCGGTTAGCTCCAGCTCGTGGCGCCCCCCTAGGGCAGGCTGGTAGCTGGTGCCGAGGCGGGCGTTGGTGGTAGTAACCTGCTGCGCTAGCCCTAGGGCTTCGTAGCCGCTGGGCGTGTAGGGCGCCTGCGTAGGCTGGGCTAGCTCGCGGCGCGTGGCATCGGTGTGCGCCTGCTCGCGGCTTAGGGCGGCCTCCAGGCGCCAGGTGGGGCGCAGTTGGTAGCGCAAGCTGGCTTGCACCAGCAGGCGGCGCGTGTTGTCGGTGCTGGCAGCGTCGCGGGCCAGCGTCAGGGGGTTGTAGAACGTGGAGGCGTAGCCGGGGGCCGTTACCAGCGGGCCGTTAGTGACGGTGGGGGCGCCGCCGGTAGTGGCCGGTACGGTGGGTGGGGCCAGCAGGGCCGCTGGCACCGTACGCTCGTTGGGCAGCGTGCGCGTCAGGGCCGCGCCACTCACGCTCAGTTGCGCGCTCAGCTTATCGCTGAAGCGGTGCTCGGCCAGCAGGCGCAGGCCGTAGCGACGCAGGGTGGAGTTCAGCACCACACCGTTCTGGCCCAGGTAGTTGGCACTGGCCAGGTAGCGGGTGCGGTCGGTGCTGCCATCGAGGCTTACGAAGTGGCTTTGCAGCAGCGCGGGTTGGAATACCTCGGCCTGCCAGTCGGTACCGGCCCCTAGGGCAGCGAGGGTAGCCGGCGCGAAGGGCGCAGAACCGCGGCTGCCATCGTTGCACCATACCTCGTTGGCCAGCTCGGCATACTGGCGGGCATCGAGCAGGGCCACTGGGCGGCGCACCTGCTGCACGGCGGCAGTGGCCTCGTAGCGCAGGCGCGGGGCTTGGCGCTCAGCAGCGCGGCCGCCCCGGCGGGTGTTTATGAGTATCACGCCATTAGCACCCTGGCTGCCGAAGCGAGTGGTGGCCGCCGCGCCCTTTAAGATTTCCACGCTAGCTACGTCGGCCGGGGCCACGAACAGCATGGGGTTGGGCATGGTGGCGCGAGCTTGAGGCCCGGTGCCCAGGTTGTACCCTAGGGCCGGCAGCTGGGTAGGCGCGTAGTCGGCATTGAGGGCCGGCAGCCCGTCGATGACGTACAGCGGCTGGTCGTTGCCACGCAGCCCGCTACCCCGCAGGCGCATCGTGGCCCAGTCGCCCGGTGCCCCCGAGTTGGGCGTGACCTGTACCCCCGCTGCTCTGCTTAACGCTGGCTGGATGGTGGTGAAAGGAGGAAATATGTTTTCCTCATGCACCGTGATTACTATACCGTCAGCCTTATCCACTATGAAATTGGAAGCCGGCTCTTTTGCTAATTGAGCCAGCGAATCGGGCAGCACAACTCGCAGTGGCACCGGGCGTGGGGGCAGTGGCTCGATGCGCTGGGCTGCGGCCGGGCGGGCTAGCGCAGCCAGGGTGCAGACGGCGGGCAGCAGGCGGCGCAGACGAAAAAATGAGTAGTAGCGGTTGGCCATAGGCGAAGGGCGTTGGAAGCAGGATGCCGCCGGCCGCGGTTTTGCCTACTTGCCACCAAAATAACGCGCCCGCCGCCTGGCCGCTACCTTTGCTTAGACTGCCACCCCGCCGGTATTTCCATGCAAACCCAAACTGCCTCCGTCCTCCAATTCGACCGCCGCGATTACGACAACGCGCTGCTGCTGCGTCTCTACCGCGAGCTGCTGCGCCCGCGCCTCATTGAGGAGAAGATGCTGATTCTGCTGCGCCAGGGCAAAGTCACGAAGTGGTTTTCGGGCATTGGGCAGGAGGCCGTGGCGGTGGGCAGCACCCTGGCCCTGCACGCCGACGAGTACATTTTGCCGCTGCACCGCAACCTGGGGGTGTTTACGGGGCGGCAAGTGCCCCTAGGGCGGCTGTTTGCGCAGTGGCAGGGCAAGGCCACGGGCTTCACGCAGGGGCGCGACCGCTCGTTTCACTTCGGCAGCCGCGAGCACCATATCGTGGGCATGATTTCGCACCTGGGGCCGCAGTTGGCCGTGGCCGACGGCATTGCCCTGGCCGACGTGCTCGACCAAACCCCTAGGGTTACGCTGGCCTACTCGGGCGACGGCGGAGCCAGCGAAGGCGACTTCCACGAGGCGCTGAACGTGGCGGCCGTGTGGCAGCTACCAGTCATTTTCCTGGTCGAAAACAATGGCTACGGCCTGAGCACGCCCAGCAGCGAACAGTTTCGCTGCCAGTCTTTTGTGGACAAGGGGCCGGCCTACGGCATGGAAGCCGTGCAAGTAGACGGTAACAACGTGCTGGCCGTGTACCACCTCATTGCCAGCCTGGCCGACGACCTGCGCCAGCGCCCCCGGCCGGTGCTGGTGGAGGCGCTCACTTTCCGGATGCGTGGCCACGAGGAAGCTAGCGGCACCAAGTACGTACCTGGCGAGCTACTGGAAGAATGGGGCCGCAAAGACCCGGTGGAGAATTACGAGAAGTGGCTGCTAGCCGAGGGCATCCTCAGCGAAACCGGCCGCGTGCAGGTGCGCGAAAGCATTAAGCAAGAGATAGAAAAAGCCTGGCAGGAAACCGAAGCCGCCCCCGCCCCCGTGGCCAACGCCAGCCGTGAGCTGGCCGAGATGTACGCGCCGGTGGGAGAACCCGGACCCGAGAGCCAAGAACCTGACACCAAGAGCTTGACGACTGACAGTTCGGCGACCGAACCAGAACAGAATCTAAGTTCTGAAAAGCGCTACGTCGATGCCATTCGGGAGGGGCTGTGGCAGGGCATGGAGCAGCACCCCAACCTGGTGCTGATGGGCCAGGACATTGCCGAATACGGCGGCGTGTTTAAGGTGACGGAGGGTTTCGTGGCCGAGTTCGGCAAGGGGCGGGTGCGCAACACACCTCTGTGCGAGTCGGCGGTGCTGGGCGCGGGCCTAGGGCTGGCCGTACGCGGCAAGAAAAGCATGGTCGAGATGCAGTTTGCCGACTTCGTGACTTGCGGCTTCAACCAGATAGTCAATAACTTGGCTAAGAGCTACTACCGCTGGGGCCAACCCGCCGACGTGGTAGTGCGCCTGCCCACCGGCGCGGGCACGGCCGCCGGCCCCTTCCACTCGCAAAGCACCGAGGCCTGGTTTACGCACGTGCCGGGCCTAAAAGTGGTGTACCCCAGCAACCCGCACGACGCCAAGGGCCTGCTGCTGGCCGCCCTGGCCGACCCCAACCCGGTGCTGTACTTCGAGCACAAGCTGCTGTACCGCTCGCTGAGCGGGCCGGTGCCCACTGCCCCTTACACCACGCCCATCGGGCAGGCCGCGCTGGCCCAGGAGGGCGATGAGCTGAGCATTGTAACCTACGGCCTAGGGGTGCACTGGGCGCTGGCAGCCTGCCAGGAGCTGGGCGCGCAGGCCGACATTCTGGATTTGCGCACGCTGCTGCCCTGGGACAGCGAAGCCGTAGCGCGCTCGGTGCGCAAAACCGGCCGCCTGCTGGTGCTGCACGAAGACACGCTGACTGGGGGCCTAGGGGGCGAAATCGCCGCCTGGGTAGCCGAGCACTGCTTCAGCCACCTCGATGCGCCCGTGCGCCGCGTGGGCGCCCTCGATACGGCCGTGCCTTTTGCGCCGCAGCTAGAGGCCGACTTCCTACCTACCCAACGCTTGCGTGAGGCTATCCAGGCGCTACGAGCCTACTAAAATTAGGTGCGGCGGCGCGCACCAAGCCAGTCGTTGCTTTGTATTTTTGCGATAGGCTATTCGCTATCTACAAGTATTACGACGGTGTTTTATCGCGTCATTATTGCATTATTACTATCAGCCGGCTTGCTCAGCAGCTGCTCGGTGTACGACGCCGTGTTTCATCCGCACCGGCTGGGCACGCCGCCCATGACGCAGGACGCCAAGGCCAAGGCCCGCGCCGCCGAAAAAGCGCGCCACAAGGGCATGAGCCTGCAGCCTACCGGCGCTGATGGCCAGGAGGAACTGGCCAATACGGGAGAGAGCGCACCCGCGGCGGGTAGCAAAGCCGCACCTAAAGCTGCCGATGATACTAAGTCGTACAAGGACTTGCCAGATAACATCCGCAACACCTACGACAAAAAGCTGCTGCTGCGCCGCAGCAAGCTGCAACGCCTGCAGTACAGCCGTCGCGCCCTGCACCACTACGACCTGAGTGCACCTAAGCATACCGACGCCACCCGCGACGCCCGCCGCCTGCGCAAGCACCCCAGGGGCTCGAAAAAAGGCGAGCCCAAGGAGGAAAAAGAGCCGCGCCAGTCCGCCGAGCCCACCCCGGCCCCCGACCCCACCCAGCCCGCCCCAGCTAAAAGCACTAAGCAGAAGCAGCCCAAGGCGCCCAAGCCCGACCCCACGCAGCCCGCCAACGGTAACTAGGTATTTTCGTTAGTAGTGTTTTTCACTCGTCCCTTTCGCCGTATTGCCATGGCTAAGCTCGTCTTTATCGCGCTAGTGGCCCTAGGGCTGGCTGGTCCGGCCGCGGCTCAGATTGCGCCCGTGAGCGAGGCGCAGCAGCGCGCCGCCAACCGCCAGGCCCTGCGCGACGCCCGCCGCACCGAGTCACCTTACAAAGACTCGCACCTGAACGTGACGGCCGAAAACCTCAAGCGCGGCAGCACCGAGGGGCCGCTCGGCGCCGGACAGCTCCCCGCTTCTACCAGCGGCCGCCCTAGCTCCAAGCGCCCGCTGTTTGGCCGGCGCCGCGCCGAATTGAAACCCAAGCCCTGAGTTACTGGTTAATACCGCTCTGACTAGCGCACCGCGCCTCCTCTCGCTTCGCATCTTTTTTACCCTATGGCTACTTCCTGGATTTCCCTAACCCAACCCGACCAGCTGCAAGACATTGTGCGTGAGTCGCACGAGCATCCAGTGCTCATCTTCAAGCACAGCACCACTTGCTCTATCAGCGCCGCTGCCAAGGCCAAGCTTGAGCGTCAGTGGGCCGACAGCCCGCTGCCCGCCGACACCCCGCTGTATTACCTCGATTTGCTGCGCTTCCGCCCCATCTCCAGCCAGATTGCTCAGGAATTTAACGTACAGCACGAGTCGCCGCAACTGCTGCTCATTCAGGATGGCACCTGCACCTACCACGCCTCGCATATGGGCATTCGCCTGGCCGATGCCGCCGAAGCCGTGAGCGGCTAGCAGCTGCTTAGTATGCTTTCCTAGGGCCGTCGCTAAGCAGCTACGCAGCTTGCCTCAACCTCACAAAAAACCCGCGCCAGCCAGGCTAGCGCGGGTTTTTTTTATGTTTAGACCCTAGGGCCTAGCCTATTTCATTTTATCAACCACCGGCTTGTCTTTCTGAATCATGGCCAGGTGCTCGCGCAGGGCAGGTAACGTTTTGGCCGCAAAGGCGCGCAACTCGGGCGAGGCGGCCTTGGTCGAGGCCTCCTCAAAGTCCTTGATGTCCTCTTTGTGGTCGCTCTCCATCTTGCTCAAGTACTCCTTGTCCATATCGAGGCCCTTCTTCTCAGTTACGTCGTCGTACACGCTTTGCGCGTCGGCGCCGAGGGTGGTAGGCAGCGTTACGTTCATATTGGCAGCCAGCGTCTTCAACTCGCCGTTGACCTTAGTGTGGTCGGCAATCATGTGGTTGGCAACCATCTTGGCCTGGGGCGTTGTAGCTGCTTTAGCTACGGCTTGGCCGAGTTGCACTTCCAGCATGCCGCCACTCGCGGCCTTGGTCATAAACTTCGTATCGAACTGACGGGCGTCTTTTAAGTCCGACCCGGCCGAGGTCGAATCGGGTGTACCCGCGTCGATTTTGCGCTCATTCGCGTTCTGAGCCTGGTCTACCGAGTCAGGCTTCGAATCGCAGGCCGCCGTGCTTACTAGCAGGGCAGCACATAAGCTGTGGAGGAGCAACGTTTTCATAAAAGGCAAGCGTAAGGGGAGGAAAGCAAACTAAATGGCCCGCATCCAGTGTAGATGCGGGCCATTTAGTCTTTTACATTTTCATGTTGCTGTCTTGCTTGGCCATCGAGAGGTGGCCTTCTACCACCGGCAGCGTGGTGGTAATCCACTTCTGCAGGTCGTTGTTCTTGGTCATCGTCTGGTGCGCCTTCAGTGTGTTCGCCGTTTTCTGGTGGTCGGTCACCATTTGCTGCACAAACTTTTCCTCGAAGGCTTTGCCGGTCAGCTTCTCCATCGTGGGGGCCATTGCCTTGTGCTCGGCGTCCATGTCGGTGGGCAAAGTCACGCCAGCTTTAGCAGCGATGGGCTTCAGGTTAGCCGTGCTCTTGTTGTGGTCGGTTATCATCTGGTTGGCGTAGGCCTTGATGGGAGCCGAAACGCCCTTGGCCAATGCCATTTTGCTCAGTTGAATCTCATTTTGGTCAGAGTGCGCGGCCGACTGCATGAACTCTGTATCGTTGGCGTGCTGAGCGGTAGGACCATTAGGGTCAGCCATTGCGCTACCGCCGGCCATGGCGCCGCCGTTCATTTTGCTTGAGTCGGACATCGCACTGCCACCCATAGCCCCCGACGAATCACTCTTGGAGGCGGTAGTAGCAGCATCGGTAGATGTGCTGGCAGTCGAAGATTCGGTGTTGTTGGCAGTGCCGCAAGAGGCCAGCAGCAGGCTAACTCCAACTAGCGGAAAGAAAAGGGTTTTCATGGGAAATGGAAAAGTTAGGCGAGTATTTACGTGCCTCAAGCAATATTGTTCCTTGACTATTAACCACTTATTCCATACTACCTAGCTATCAGCAAGCGTATTTTTTTACCGCGCTGCTTAAACCCTGGGCTACTGCCGCGTTCTTAGCAAGTATAAACCTCGACCATTTAGCGCTTAACCGCTTATGCCCACTTTCTTTATTTTACGCACCCTAGGCATTGCCGTTTTTGCCAGTGGCCTGCTAGGTTACCACTAGTTGCCGCAAAACTATTGAAACGCCTGCCGAAGACCTTACCACGGCCACCGACCGCAACGATGCCAACGTGGAAACGGCGCTGAGCACCGAGACGCTACGAGCCATTAGCCCGACTGCCGCGGCCAGCGCCAGCACCACGGCCCCCGAGCTAACTAACGCCGACTACCTTACGGCCGACGCTGACTTCCGGGCCCGCTTCGGCGCGTGCACCACGCGCACCTACGATGCGGCCACCCGCCTGCTCACCATCGATTTTGGCCCCACCAACTGCCGCTGCCCCGATGGCCGCTACCGCCGCGGCCAGATTCTGGTGCAGTTCACGACTGACGTTGCTACGCGCCGCGCCGGGGCAGTGGTCACGCGCCGCAATTACTTCGTCAACGACAACCAGCACACGGCTACCCGCCTCTTCACCGACCTGGGCAGCGGCTCGTTCAGCGTGTAGGTGCCTAGCGCCAGCCTCGTTTACGCGGCGGCCAACGGCGGGGGCACCCATTCCTGGACGGCCAGCTGGACGTTCACCCGCACGGCGGGCTACGGCACCGCTACCGTGCTCGACGACGCGTATAATGTAATTGGCCAGGTTGGGGGCACCAACCGCCGCGGCGTCAACTATACCACCGCCATCCAAACTCCGCTCATTGAGCGCAGCGACTGCTGAAGTATTTTGTGCACGGCAGGTTTAGTATCAGCAACGCCAACAGCCGCACCCTGCTGCTCGACTACGACCCCACCAACACCCAGGCCTGTGACAACACTGCCTCGGTAACGGTGAACGGCACCACCAAAACCATCACGCTCCGCTGACCGCAGATGTAACGGATTAAACGGATGGCGCCGCTACGCCCGCCTCGCCTGCGGCGGCGGGCTGACTACACGAGCGGAGGCTCGTAGAGGTGGGTTCTTAGAAACATTATGGAATGCAAAGCATAAAACAGCCCTAGCCTTCAATTGAGGGCTAGGGCTGTTTTTAGTACGTGCTTATCCTAGCGTATAACTTGTTAACCGCGTAGTCAGCCCGCCGCCGCAGGCCAGGCGGGCGTATCGGCGTCATCCGTTTAATCTGCGGTCCGGCTACATCTGCGGTCTAGTTTGCGGTCAGGGCTTCAGCTAACAGCAGGTCTTCGGGGGTGGTGATTTTGAGGTTGCGGTAGTCGCCTGCTACCAGCTGCACGGGGCAGAGGTCGTCCACCACGCTGGCGTCGTCGGTGAAGGTGGGCAGCTCGGGCAGGCGGTAGGCCTCGCGCAGCAGGTCGAGGTCGAAGGTCTGGGGTGTTTGCATGAGGCGCAAGCGGCGGCGGTCGAGGGGCGACGAGCCTGCGGCCGCCACCATGCGCACCGTGTCTTTGGGCGGCACGGCGGCGGCCACGGCGCGGTGCTGGGCTGCGCCTTGGTAAGTGGCCTCAATCACCCCTAGGGGCACCAGCGGGCGCACGCCGTCGTGCACGGCCACCAACGCCCCGGTGGGCGGCGCGGCGGGCAGCGCAGCCAGCCCGGCCTTCACCGAGGCCCAGCGGGTAGCGCCGCCCACTACTACGCGGTGGGCGGGCACCCCGGAGTACTGCGCGGCCAGCTCCTGCCAGTACTGCACCTGGTCGGCGGGCAGTACCAGCACCAGCTCGGCCACCCCTAGGGTGGGGTCGGCAAAGCGGCGCAGCGTATGCAGCAATACCGGCTCGCCGCGCAGCAGCAGAAACTGCTTGGGCCGGTCGGCGCCCATGCGCAGGCCGCTGCCGCCCGCCACCACCACGGCGTAGCGCGGGGCCCTGGGTGCATGGGCGGATGGGTGAATGAGCGAATTTGTAGGCGGCGGGAAGGTGGGCGGCATGGACGGATGGTGGGCTAGGAGGGGCCTAGGACCCGGCGGCGCAAGAAAGCGCCTAAACGCAAAAATGGCCCGGCCGCTCGAAAGCAGCCGGGCCATTCGCTCATTCAGGCATTCGCCCATGCACCCATTGCTACAGAATGAGCATGGCGTCGCCGAAGGCGAAAAAGCGGTATTTCTCTTTGATGGCTTCCTTGTAGGCCTTCATCAGCAGGTCGTAGCCCGCGAAAGCCGACGCCATCATCAGCAGCGTGCTTTCGGGCAAGTGGAAGTTGGTGAGCAGCGAGTTGGCAATCTTGAACTCGTAGGGCGGGTAGATAAACTTGTCGTTCCAGCCCTGCGTCACTTTAATGCGGCTGCTGGCCGACACCGAGGCGTCGAGTGCCCGCAGCGAGGTGGTGCCGATGGCGCACACCTGGTGCTTCGTGTCGATGGTTTTGTTTACCACCTTCACTGCCTCCGCGTCCACCAGGAACTGCTCCGAGTCCATGCGGTGCTTGGTGAGGTCTTCCACGTCCACGGTGCGGTAGGTGCCTAGGCCCACGTGCAGGGTCACAAAGGCTTTTTCGATGCCCTTGATTTCCATGCGCTTCATCACCTCGCGCGAGAAGTGCAGGCCGGCGCTGGGCGCGGCCACGGCGCCAATGTGCTCGGCAAAAATGGTTTGGTAACGCTCCTTGTCGGCCGGCTCGGTTTCGCGGCCCAGCACGTCTTTGGGCACCGGGGTTTCGCCTAGCTCATACAGCGCCTTGCGAAACTCCTCGTCGGTGCCGTCGAACAAGAACTTGATGGTACGGCCGCGCGACGTGGTGTTGTCAATCACCTCGGCTACGATATCCGACTCACCGAAGTACAGCTTGTTGCCTACCCGGATTTTGCGGGCTGGGTCCACGAGCACGTCCCACAGGCGGCCTTCCTTGTTCAGCTCGCGCAGCAGAAACACCTCGATATTGGCGCCAGTGCGCTCTTTTTGCCCGTACATGCGGGCCGGAAATACTTTGGTATCGTTGAATACGAAGACATCGCCCTCCACAAAGTAGTCGAGAATGTCTTTGAACATGCGGTTCTCAATCTGGCCAGTGGCGCGGTTCACCACCATCAGGCGCGACTCGTCGCGGTGGCGAGCCGGATGCGTGGCAATCAGCTCTTGGGGGAGTTCAAACTTGAACTCGTGCAGTTTCATCGCCATGAGGGGCAGTACTAGGGGGAAGTTACCGAAAATTCGGGGGGCAAAGGTACGGCTTTTCGGGTAGATTGTTGATGAATTGCTAGTTGCCTCTGTAATGCGCGGGAGCCCGCACGCGATTACTAGCGTTGTACAGGGCGGAAAGGTCTTGTCGGTGTGCGCATCAGCGCAGCAATCGCACCAGAACTTTACGCCCAACCGATTTCCGTGCTGGTGCGCTTGCCGTGCTAGCACAGGCACCGCCCGGCGTTCCCTACCCTGCTGCTATGCTCCTTACCCTGCGCCTCGTGCTCGAAAGCTTCGCCTTTGCCTGGCAGGCCCTGCGCACCAACCTGCTCCGCACCGTGCTGTCGCTGCTCGGCGTCACGGTTGGCATCTTCTCCATCATCGCCGTGTTTATGGTGGTCGATTCGCTGGAAGCCAACGTGCGCAGCAGCATGAACTTTCTGGGCGACAAGGTCATCTACGTTGGTAAGTGGCCCTGGACCTTCGAATCCAACAATCCGTGGTGGAAGTACTTCAACCGCCCGGTGCCCACGGCGCGCGAGTTCCGGCAGCTGCAGCGCATGCTGCCCGCCAGCTCACAAAAGGGCATTGCCATTTTCGTAACCAAGGGCGGCAATACCCTGCGGGCGGGCGCCAACTCGGTGAGCGACTGCGCGCTGCAGGGCGTCAGCTACGACTTCCGGATGGTGTCGAGCGTGCCCATCGAGCAGGGCCGCTACTTCACCCCGCAAGAGATAGAGGCGGGCCGGCCGGTAGCCATTGTGGGCGCCACCATTGCCAAAAACCTCTATCCGCAGGGCGAGCCGGTGGACCAGCAGTTCAAAACCCACGGGCGCTATTTCACCATTATCGGGGTGATGAAGGAAGAAGGCAAAAACCTGCTGGGCACCCCTAGCAACGACGCCAACTGCCTCATTCCCTACAACGCCTTTGCCACCATCTACGCCCTGAGCAGCACCGGCATGAGCGGCCCCTCGCCCCAGCTGGCCGTGAAAGGCCGCGACGACGACCCCGGCCTGCTGAACCTAGAGGCCGAGATGCAAGGCGACATGCGCATCATCCGCGGCCTTAAGCCCCGCGAAGAAGACAACTTCGCCCTCAACCGCCCCGAGATGGTGGCCAGCTTTATCAGCAAGCTGTTCAGCGTTATCGGTATTGCGGGGGCCATCATTGGCTCGTTTGCCATGCTGGTGGGCGGCTTCGGCATTGCCAATATCATGTTTGTGTCGGTGCGCGAGCGGACCAACGTTATCGGCATCCAGAAGTCCCTAGGGGCCAAAAACTACTTTATCCTGTTCCAGTTTCTGTTCGAGGCCATTTTCCTGTGCGTGCTGGGCGGGGCCTCGGGCATCTTCCTGGTGTGGCTGCTCACGTTCGTTTCCCTCGGCGACCTCACGCTGTTTCTGAGCGCGGGCAATATCTCGCTGGGTTTGCTGGTGTCGGTGCTCATTGGGGTGCTGGCGGGCATCATCCCCGCTGTGCTGGCCGCCAACCTCGACCCCGTTATTGCCATCCGGGCAAAGTAATCAGTAGCGTGGACTTTGTAGTCCGCGCACGAGCGCAGCGAGTACCGTACAATGCCTGTTACTCGCTACGCTCGTGCGCGGACTACAAAGTCCACGCTACTGTTCTATCTTCGCGCCCTTGCTTTTTTTGCCCCGCTTCCAGGAGCCGGGGCTTTTAGTTTTTCCCACCCTGGCAGTGTATGTCTAAACTCAAGAAAACCAGTAAAACCAAGCTTGCCGACGAAGCCCTGAATGGGGGCTCGGGCAAGACCATCGTTCAGCCCAACGTTAACGATAATAAACTGCGCAGCATCACCGACCTGCGCGACAAAACCGGCACCCAGCCCAAAGCCCAGCCTGACCCCGACGAGCAGCGCATTCGCCAAGCCTTCGTGGACAAGGACTGGAACGAGATAAAAATCGCCGACAGCTGGCAGATTTTTAAGGTAATGGCCGAGTTTGTAGAGGGCTTCGAGAAGATGTCCAAAATCGGTCCTTGCGTGAGCATCTTCGGCTCGGCCCGTACCAAGCCCGACAACCCCTACTACCAACTGGCCGAGGAAATTGCCTCTAAGCTGGTGCGCCACGGCTACGGCGTTATTACGGGCGGCGGCCCCGGCATCATGGAAGCCGGCAACAAGGGTGCCCGCGCCGAGGGCGGCAAGTCGGTAGGCCTCAACATCGAGCTGCCCTTCGAGCAAACCCACAACCCGTACATCGACTCGGACAAGTGCATCGACTTCGATTACTTCTTCGTGCGCAAGGTGATGTTTGTGAAGTACGCGCAGGCCTTTGTGGGCATGCCCGGCGGCTTCGGCACGCTCGACGAGCTATTTGAGGCCATGACCCTCATCCAAACCAAGAAAATTGGCCGCTTCCCCATCGTGCTGGTGGGCAGCGCCTACTGGGGCGGCCTCTTCGACTGGATTAAGAACACCATGCTCGGCGCCGAGCACAACATCTCGGCCGAGGACCTAGACCTCGTGCAGATTGTGGACGACGCCAGCGAGGCCGTGAAAATTATCGACGACTTCTACCACAAGTACTCGCTGTCGCCCAACTTCTAAGGGCGGCTAGCCACAAAAAAGCCGGGCCTTGCCGCCCGGCTTTTTTGTGGCCTTTTGGTACCTCCCTAATAGCCTTCAGCCTGGCCGTAGTTGGCTTGCTCTTCGGCGAGGTAGGCGGGCGCTTCGGGAGCGGGCTGCCCCAGCTGCTCGATTTGCTGCCGCACGGCAAGCTGTTCCTCAAAGCGCATGCAGCGCCCAATGACGTACCACGTAAGCACGCCTACGAGCAGGTGCGCCCCCGCCTCCAAGCTGGCCGATACGATGTCGCTGGACGAGAGCGTGCTCGTTTCGGGCCCGCCGCGTGATAGGGCCCAGGTGATGCGGCCAATGACGAGGCGCAGCACGCACGCCGCCCACCACCAGCCTAGTATGGTAGCGGGCTCTGCTACCCGCCCTAGGGCCGCGAGTTGGGTGTCTTGCCACACTTCGCGCATGATGGTGAAGGGCCGCACAAAGTTGATAAAGGGCACAAACCACGCCCCGGCGGCCCAGCCATCGCTGTACTCGGGGTTGATGCCCGGCAGCTGGTGCAGATTGTAGTAGGCGCGGCGCAGCCACATAATCAAGACAATGTAGCTGCCGATGAAGAGGGCGATTACTATAAAGCTCAGCAGGCTGAAGCTCGCGTAGAAGGCGACAGCCCTAGGCGGCATGTCGGCCGGGTCTGCAGAGATGGTGGGGGCGGCCAGGGCCACTAGCATCAGGGCGGCACTACTAGCCGCCAGTAGCATAAATACTAAGCGGGCCGCTCGGGCACGTTTGCTATTATCACGTAGCATAATCATACTATACTAATGTAAAGAAATATAAGCTCAACAAATATACTCGCCCCTGTCGCTCAGGTCAATGCACCAGCAATTAACCTGCGTTTCTTTTTACTTACTGCTCCCTATAAACTGCTTCTGGAAGAGCTGGCACTTTTTTCGTGCTTTCCGTACTTTGCCTTACCATGTCCGATACTCCTGCTGCCCCCGCCAAGAAGCTCTTTCTGCTCGACGCTTTTGCCCTGATTTACCGCTCGCACTTTGCCTTTGCCAAGAACCCTAGGGTCAACTCGAAAGGCATGAATACGGGGGCGGTGCTGGGATTCACCAACACGCTGGTGGAGGTGCTGCAAAAGGAGAAGCCCACTCACATCGGGGTGTGCTTCGATGCGGGCAAGACCTTCCGGCACGAGAAAGACGAGAACTACAAGGCCAACCGCCAGGCCATGCCCGAGGACATTGGCATTGCCATCCCCTACATCAAGCAGATTATTGAGGGCTTCCACATCCCGATTCTGCTGATGAAGGGCTACGAGGCCGATGACGTGATTGGCACGCTGGCGCAGCAAGCGGAGCGCGAAGGCTTTGAGGTGTTTATGATGACGCCCGACAAGGACTACTGCCAGCTGGTGACCGAACATATCAAGATTTACCGGCCCGCCTTTATGGGCAATGCGGCCGAAGTGCTCGATGTGCAGCACGTACTCGAGCGCTTCGAGATTGAGCGCACCGAGCAAGTCATTGATATTCTGGGCTTGCAAGGCGATGCGAGCGACAACATTCCGGGCATTCCGGGCATTGGCGAGAAAACGGCCAAGGCACTGATTAAGCAGTTTGGCTCGGTCGAGAACCTGATTGCCAACTCCGACCAGCTCAAGGGCAAGCAGCAGGAGAACGTGCGCAACTTCGCCGAGCAGGGGCTGCTGAGCAAAGAGCTGGCCACGATTCACGTGAACGTGCCCATTGAGTTTGAGCCCGACAAGCTGGTGATGGAAGCGCCCGACGCCAACCGGCTGCGGGCCCTGTTTGAGGAACTGGAGTTTCGGCAGCTGTCGGCGCGCATCCTAGGGGGTGAGGTGGCGGGCAGCCGCCCAGCGGCGCCGGCTGGGCCGGTAGGGCGCGGCGCGCGGCGGCCTAAAGTAGCAGCGCCGGCGGGCCAGGGCTCACTGTTTGGCGAAGGCAGCGAGGCGGTAATTAACGCGGCCGAGAACGGCGAGTTTCTGCCCGGTCAGGCGCACCAAGAGTACCACGGCAGCACCAAAACGCTGGCCGACGTGCCCCACAACTACCACCTAGTGGACACGCCCGCGCTGCGCAAGTCGCTCCTAGGGTTCCTGCTGCAGCAAAAGGAGGTCAGCTTCGATACCGAAACCACCGGGCTGAACACGATGACGGCGCGGCTGGTGGGCCTGAGCTTCTGCTGGCACGCGGGCGAGGCGTACTACGTGCCCGTGCCACCCACCGACGCCGAGGCGGCGCAGGCTATCGTGGACGAGTTCTGCCCGTTTTTTGAGAGTGGCATCGTAAAGATTGGGCAGAACATCAAGTACGACTTGCTGATACTGAAGAACTATAACGTGCGGGTGAATGGGCCGTTCTTCGACACGATGCTGGCGCATTACCTCATCGAGCCCGACATGCGCCACAACATGGACGTGCTGGCCGAAACCTACCTGCACTACACGCCGGTGCCCATTACCGACCTCATCGGGCTCAAGGGCAAGAACCAGAAAACCATGGCCGACTTGGAGCCGGCTCAGGTGAGCGACTACGCCTGCGAAGACGCTGACGTGACCCTGCAACTGCGCCACACCTTCGAGCCCATGCTGAAGAGCCTAGGGCTGCTGGAGCTGCTGAACGAAGTGGAAAACCCGCTGGTGCCGGTGCTGGCCGACGTGGAGCACGCTGGCGTACGCATCGACTCGGCCGCCATGGGCGAATACTCGGCCGAGCTGCAAGGCTACGTGCAGGAGCTGGAAACCCAGATTTACACTGAAGCCGGCGAGACGTTTAATATCGGCTCACCCAAGCAGCTCGGCGAGGTGCTGTTTGACAAGATGCAGGTGGGCAAGGGCACCATCAAGAAAACCAAAACCGGCCAGTACGCCACCGGCGAGGAAATCCTGAGCCAGCTGGCCGGCGACTACCCCATCGCGGGGCTGATTTTGGAGTACCGCCAGCTCACGAAGTTGAGAAGTACTTACGTGGAGGCCCTGCCGCAACTGGTGTGCACCGACGGACGCGTGCACACGAGCTTCAACCAAGCCGTGACGGCTACTGGGCGCCTGAGCAGCACCAACCCCATCCTGCAAAACATCCCCATTCGCACCGAGAAGGGCCGCGAAATTCGCAAGGCTTTCGTGCCGCGCGATGAGAATCACTTGCTGCTGGCGGCCGACTACTCGCAGGTAGAGCTGCGCATCATGGCTGACTTTTCGGGCGACAAAACCATGATTGAGGCCTTCCGCCTCGGGCAGGATGTGCACCGCAGCACCGCCAGCAAAGTGTTCCATGTGCCGCTGGAAGAGGTGGATTCGGAGATGCGCCGCAAGGCCAAGACCGTCAACTTCGGCATCATCTACGGCATCTCGGCGTTTGGCTTGGCCCAGCGCATCGGCATCAGCCGCAAGGAAGCCACGGACATTATCGAGACCTACTTCCAGGAGTTTCCGAGCGTGAAGCAGTTCATGGACGACAGCATCAACCGCGCCCGCGAGCTGGAATACGCCGAAACCCTGCTCAAGCGCCGCCGCTACCTGCGCGACATCAACTCGCGCAACGCCACGCTGCGCGGCTACACCGAGCGCAACGCCATCAACGCCCCCATCCAGGGCACGGCCGCTGACATCATCAAGAAGGCGATGATAAACATCCACGACTGGCTGAAAAAAGAGCGCCTAGGCACCAAAATGATACTGCAGGTGCACGACGAACTCGTGTTCGACGCCGTGAAGGAAGAGGTAGACTACGTGACGCCCAAAATCCGCGAGCTAATGACCCAGGCCCTGCTGCTGCCCCACGGCGTGCCGCTGGAAGTAGAAGTAGGCACCGGCGACAACTGGCTGAAGGCGCACTAGGGATTTATTTACTGTTTTAGTCCGACATTTGGGCCGCTCTCGATAAGCCGGGAGCGGCCCTTACTATGTTAATGGATTCGTTCGAAATAGAAAATTTTCGCAGTTTAAAGCATTTGAAGCTAGAGAAATTAGCTCGAGTTAATTTGTTATTAGGAAAGAATAATTCAGGCAAGACGAGCGTATTAGAAGGAATTTTCGCGCTTTCGAGCGCTGAAATGGCACACTGGGTAACGATAATTGATAGAAATATAGGGCTGGAAAAATCTGATATAAGATATCTATTCTACAATTTTAATGATGCAGTTAGAATAACATTGCTTGCAAAATATCGAGATGAAGAGGTTAAAGATAATAATCAAGAAGAAGCATTTATAAGGACAACCTTGCAAACTAGAGATTATATTTTACTAAATAATAGCGAGGTAACTGGCAGAGAAAGACGACCCACTAAACGATTACCTGCAACAGCAATTGTAGTAAATTTATATAATTCAAATATTCCACATGGAGTCGCATTCGAATTAGAAGTTAATACTAAGAGTGCATCCGAAGATGACGAACTATTTATAACTGCATTATCAGAGGAAGCCGAATCAGTCTTAAATGAAGGCATGGATTTCATTGCATATAGTAGAACAATAGTCAGCTTTATTGATACTAAGTCAAGACTATATGGATTAAGCCAGAGATTGGAGGAAATGAAAATCCGAAAAGAGTCTGATTATATGGTTAATGTATTAAAAAACATAGATTCGCGAATCACATCTGTTGATGTTGTTGGAGCAGATATTTATTTGGATTTAGGTCAAGATTTTCGAATGTTGATGCCTCTGAAGTTAATGGGCGATGGTATTCAACGTCTCCTATTAGTCGTAGCTTTTCTTTCTGAAAGGCAAGGAGGTATGGTCTTGATTGATGAGATAGACAATGGATTACACTATTCAGCACTTAGAATACTTTGGAAAGGAATTTTGCAAGCAGCTCAATTATATGACGTGCAAGTATTTATTACTACGCACAGCGCCGAAGCATTACGCCACTTGACATGGGTACTAGATGAGGAAGAGAATGCACAATACCGTAATGAAGTAGCAGCTTACACGCTCATACGAGCAAAAGATGATGAGGTGAAAAGCTACCGCTACAACTACGGACAATTAGAGTTTGCTTTAGAACGAGGTATTGAAGTGCGTAATTAGCCAAGCCAACGATGATATTCAATATTTTTGTAGAAGGCGAGGACGACCAAGAATTGATAACGGTACTGCTGACTCGCATGGGTAAAACTAGTAGTTGGCGCACTACCAACAACTTCGTGCGACAAGCGGACGCTGTAGCTGGTCCCGTGACCGTGTATCAGACACGCGGTTGGACGAAACTAAACTCCGAAGAATTTCAGCCGCTGCTTCAACAAGGGCGCGACGTAGGTATCGTTAACCTGATTGTATTTGACGCCGATAGCGCAGACAATCCGTTAAGCGGCTTTGCAGAACGGCGTGCCGAATTAGCGCGGCAGGCTTCTGCAAACCGGCTCGATTTTGAAGTATTTCTGTTACCTACCAATAGCGTTGATGGTAACCTGGAAGACCTACTTGCTTATTTAGTGCAGCCGGCTCATCGGCAGGTACTGGATTGCTTTTCCAACTATGAAACCTGTATGCGCGGGTGTGTAGCGCCCAATGGCCAGTCGTACCGGCTACCAGCCGAGAAGTCACGCTTTTTTGCTTATGTGGAAGCCATGCAGCTAACTGGTGCTGAAAAAAAGGCTCAGAAAAGCCGAGCAGGTAATAAGTTTTTTGCTAATGAAGCTTATTGGAACCTTGATGCAGCCGAGATTCGACCACTACAGGCATTCTTAGACCAGTATATAGCAGACCTATAACGAATGCAGCTACCGTTGCCTCACGGCGTGCCGCTGGAAGTAGAAGTAGGCGTAGGCAGCAACTAGCTGAAGGCACACTAGTAATACTTCCCATTTCAGCGCCACCTTTGAGTTGCTTCCTATTCAACGGAAGCGGCTTTTTGCTGATGCGCTACTTACTGGCCCTAGGGCTTCTGCTGCTACTCAAGCCCGCTTATGCCCAGCAGGCCCAACTGGAGGCGCTGCTGCGGCGCTACCACGTGCCGGGCATGCAACTGGTATATACCAAGGGCAAGGCCGTGCGCACTTACCACGTAGGCGTGCGCGAAGCCGGTACCAGCCAGCCCGTAACCGATGCTACCATATTTGAGGCGTGCTCGCTGGGCAAGGAAGTGCTGGCCTATGTGGCCCTGCGCTACTACGACCGGGGCGTATTCGACCTGAATAAGCCGCTGCTGAGCTACTACAACGAGCCCCGGCTGCAAGGGCAACCTCGCGCCGCTCGCATCACGGCGCGCATGGCGCTGGCGCATAGGGCCGGGCTGCCCAACTGGTCTGAGAACCCTACCGCGCCCAGCTGGAAAACCTCGCCCCTTGCCTTAAAGTACGCGCCCGATAGCTGCTGGAATTACTCGGCTGAGGGCTACGTGCTCGTGCAGCGGGCGCTGGAGCACCTTACCAATAAGCCCTTCGAGCAGTTGGCGCAGGAGGAAGTTTTCGGGCCCCTTGGCATGAAGCACAGCAGCTTTCAGTGGCAGGCGCGGTTTGCCGCCACGGCCAGCGCCGGGCACGACGCTGCGAGCAAGCCGTTACCTATCGACCACTTTGCCGACCCCAACGCGGGTTTTACGTTGTACGCCACGGCTGCCGACTACAACCGCTTTTTGCAGGCGCTGCGTACCGGCCAGGGCTTGCGTCCCGCTACCGCCCAGCTGCTCCTTACGCCCGCCACGACCGCCGACCGTTGCGGTCGGCCCGCTAGTGCCGCCGACCCGCACATTGCTTGGGCCTGCGGGGTGGGGCTGGCTACCACCAGCCAGGGCCTAGGGCAGTGGCAATGGGGCGACAACGACAACTTCAAAGGCTACTTCCTGACCCTACCCGGCCGCCAGGAGAGCCTATTGTTTTTCACGAACAGCGCCAACGGTGATAAGCTGACCGACGAGCTATTGCATCTATTTCTGGGGCCCGGCAACTACTGGACTACGCAGTGGCTGGCAGTACCGTAGCTGGACTAGATGCGGTTTTTATGTAGAACTTACCCTAGGGTCATGTTAGGCAAGCGAGCGGGCAGCAACTCTGTGCTTTGCTGGGCGACATGCGCAACTGGGTGTGCCACCTAGCTTTGCCCTCTATGACCCTGCCCCCCAAATCTGCGCTGCACGCCGCCTGCCTAGCTTCCTTGCACGAGCGCTTGGCGCTGGCCCAGGCCGGCGTGCAGGCCGCCCAAGAATCGGCCAACTCGGAAACCAAAAGCAGCGCCGGCGACAAGTACGAAACCGGCCGCGAGATGGCCAGCCAGGAGCGCGAGCGCCAAGCCGCCCAGTTGCACGAAGCCCAGCAGCTCCTAGGGGCGCTGCAGAAACTCAGCCCTGAGCTGCCAACCGATACCGTGCGCCTGGGTGCAGCCGTAGCCACTAGCCTAGGGCTGTTTTACGTGAGCGTGGCCGCAGGCCGCTTGCGCACTGCCGAGGGCGTCGAGTTTGTGGCCGTGTCGGCCACGGCGCCGCTGGTGCAGGCGCTGGCCGGGCGGCGGGCCGGCGAGTACACCAGCTTTAACAACAAGCAGATACACATCGAGCAGATAGCCTGAGCCCAGCCGGCGGCATCGGTAAGTACTTGATGGCCGTATGGATAGCCGGCGGCATTTCCACCCGCCGCAACCGTTATGTTAGAAGGTAACACCACCGTGGCGCAAGATGCAGTTCGCTGTCTATTAGGTGCCAATATGATTGGGGCGGGCATCGGCCACCTCACGTTTGCGCGCAAGCCTTTTCAGGCGCAGGTGCCCAGCTGGGTACCGCTCGATAAAGACTCGACCGTGCTGGCCTCGGGCGTGGTCGAAATCGGCCTCGGCCTGAGCATGCTATTGCTGAAGGACGAAAACCGGGTGCGCCTGGGCTTTGGATTGGCTACGTTTTTCGTGGCCATTTTCCCCGGCAACTGGGCCCAGTATAAGCACCACCGCAGCGAGCTAGGCCTCGATACCGACCGCAAGCGCTTCGTGCGTCTCTTCTTTCAGCCCGTGCTCATTGGCGCCGCCCTTTGGAGCACCGGCGCCTGGAAAGTGCTGCGTAAGAACCCCTAGGATAATTATTGACTACTGCTAATTAAAAAGGCGGCCCTGCTCAGATTAGTGGAGCAGGGCCGCCTTTTTAATTCGAAAAACAACCAGCAACTATCCCGCTTTTTCGTTCTTGGCCACCACAAACATGCGGTCGCCGAAGCGGCCGGTAAGCTTGTTGAGCCAGTAGGTAGGGTACTGGGTGCCGAGCTTGGCGGCCTGCTCCAGCGGGTTACCCCCTAGGCGAATGTGCTGGGGCGGCTTCACCGGGTTTTGCAGGTCTACCACCGAGAACCCGTTCTTCTTCAGCATCTTGTCGATGGTGGTGGGCGTAAACTCGTAGAGGTGGTAGGGCGGAATGTCCATGCGGCGCTGGCGGCCTAGGGCCTTGTAGGCCGCAAAGCCCAGGCGCATGCTCGGCAGGTTGGTGACGCTGGGCAGCGCCAGCACCAGCAGCCCGCCGGGACTCAGGATATGGCCAAACTTGCGGATGGTGGCCGCCGGCGACAGCAAATGCTCCAGCACGTCGCCCAGGTAGGCCAGGTCAAACTGGTTTTCGTGAAAGTCCTCGGTGGTTTCGATGTTGCCCGTCACCACCGGCAGGTGCAGCTCGCGGCGGGCGTAGTCGGCGGCGTGCTCGCTTATTTCGAGGCCGTGGGTTTCCCAGCCTAGGGCCTGTAGGCTCTTGAGGGTGTAGCCGGGGCCGCAGCCCACTTCCAGGTACCGGAACCGGCGGCCGGGGTAGTGCCGCTGCATGTAAGTGGTAAACTTGTCCTCCTTCACCTGGCTCAAATCCAAGGCTTTGCCTTCCTCAATAAAGGTCTTGTCCTTCTCGGTGCGGTCGTAGTTAGGGCGCTCCGTGAAGTACTCCTTGCCGTAAAGCTTTTCGAGCTGCGCGGGCGTGGGCTGCGGGTCCAGGAAGGCCAGGCCGCAGTTGTTGCACTGGGTACCTTGCAGGCGCTGCCCATCAAAGAGGTAGTAAAAGGGCAGGGGCTCGAAGCGAGTGGCTCCGCACAGGTCGCAGTGGCGCTGGCTGGTCATTTAGCAGTTAGCATTTAATAGTTAATAATTGCCCGGTAACTACCTAGCCTTCTGCAAAGGTCTGCAAAAGAACCCAACCCCTGGGGACTTCGTTGGTTGACTAGCGGCGGCAGGCTCTCCTTGAGCGATTATTAATTGTTAAATGTTAAATGATACTTGTTAAATGATACTAGATGCTGTTGTGATTGGGGCCGGCCCGGTAGGTCTGGCGTGCGCCCTCGAAATTCAGCGCCGGGGCTTGTCGGTGGCCGTGGTCGAGAAGGGCGCGCTGGTGAACTCGCTGGTGGGCTACCCCACTCAGATGGAGTTTTTCTCGACGCCCGAGCTGCTCGAAATCGGTGGCCACCCCTTCCCGATGGCCCGCTACAAGCCCCACCGCGAAGACGCCCTCGACTACTACCAGCGCGTGGCCGCCACCGAAAAGCTCGACCTGCGCCTCTACGAGCGCGTGACCGGCCTGCGCGGCCAAGCGGGCGAATTTGTGGTCGAAACCAGCAAGGGCGAAATCGCTACGCGCACCGTGGTGGTGGCCACCGGTTTCTTCGACATACCCAACCCCCTAGGGGTGCCCGGCGAGGAATTACCCCACGTGAACCACTACTACAAGGAGCCCTACGCCCATGCCGACCGCGACGTGGTGGTGCTAGGCGCCAAAAACTCATCGGCCAAGGCAGCCCTGGCGCTGGCCCGCGCTGGCGCCCGCGTCACGCTGGTAGTGCGCGGCGCCGAGGTGTCGGAAAGCGTGAAATACTGGATTCGCCCCGACCTGCTCAACCGCATTAAGGAGGGCCGCATCAAGGCGTACTTCAATACCACCGTTACGGCCATTACGCTCCACACGGTGGAAGTGCGCACGCCCGAGGGGCCGCGCAGCATCCCGGCCGACTACGTGTACGCCCTCACCGGCTACCGGCCCGACTACTCGCTGCTGACGAAGGCCCTAAACCTGCCGCTCGACGAGAACGACGACGCCCGCCCCATCCTCTTCAACCCCGAAACTCACGAAACAGCCCGGCCCGGCGTGTACGCCGCCGGCACCGTGTGCGGCGGCCTAGCCACCAGCCGCTGGTTTATCGAAAATGGCCGCCACCACGCTCAACTCATTGCTGGCGCGCTGGCTGGCGCTATGGTCCGGGCCTAGCGTATAAAAACCCTAGGGCATAGCACACGAAAAAGCCGACTGTGGTAAGCAGTCGGCTTTTTCGTGTGCTATGCCCTAGGCAATAGTTGATTAAAACGAGGTAAACGTGATGTCGTTAACGCTGGTAGCAGCAGTCGCGCCCGTACCCGTTACGATGGTATAGCGCAGGTGCATGGTAGTAGCCGTAAGCTCTACTACATCAAACGGAATAGCTACGCTGCCTTGGGAAGGGTCCATTAGGGTCAGCTTAGAATAGTCGCTATTGAAATCCCAGCTCCCGTTCTGCGTTTGCGGGTCCGATTGGTCGCACTTAGTGGCTCCCTCATCAACAAGCAACGTCTTATTGGCGTTGAATTTCAAGAAATTGTCACGCTCGCAGCTGCTGTAGGTAGCATACTCGTCCTGGCTAACAGAAGGAGTATTAGCAATTGAGTAAGTGGTGGTCTGAGCCGATAAGCGCCAGTTTTTGGCAACCAGCACGTCTGCTTTAGTAGCAGCAGTGGGAGTAGGCGCGGGCTCGCTGTCTTTTTTGCATGCGCCAAGCACAGTAGCAGCCGCAAACACGAGTAATAACTTCTTCATACAAGAATTAGAAAATGAGGATATAAGCGTCCACAAAAATACGCTTACAGCTGAGCTAATTCTTGCACCTACCTCAAACTTTTACTACCCGTTTTTGTGCGCCAGCTCACCCACGCTTGCCGGGGCGTGCGCATGGCGGGTGGCTTAGGCAGGTACAGCGAGGATAACTTGGCTTTCTGCCGCTCGGCAGCACGCTGGCAGGCCGCGGCGGCTTCCTGAGCGTAGGGATAGCCCGCCTCGGCACCGCGCTCGAAGTAGGCGCAGGCCCCTACCGAGTCGGCGCTTTGCTGCGCCAGGCGGCCCAGCAGGAACAAGGTGCGCCCATCGGTTGGGTTGCGGTTTAGCGCCAACTCGTACACCGTGCGGGCCTCGGGGTAGCGGCGCAGGCGCGTAAGGGCGGCGCCTTCGGCCTGCAGATAAGACAGCGGCACTTGGCGACCCAACTCCTGGTACTGGCGGCGGCCGGCGTGCAGGTCGGCGGCGGCGGGCACGGGCCGGGCTAGCTCTAGCAGGCGCAGCTCGCCACGGGCCAGGTAGGCATCAGCTAGGGCAGTATCGAGGGCCAGGGCCCGGTTGAAGCTGCGCTCGGCAGCCTGCGGCTGGCGCAAGCCTACCTGGCACTGGCCCAGGCGCAGCAGGGCTTGCGCGGCTTCGGGGGGGGCTAGGGGGTCCACGTCGGCCAGCAAGGCAGCTTCGTAGTCGGCGCGGGCGGCGGGCAGGTTGTGTCTTACTTCCTGGGCCAGCTGACCACGTAGCAATAGGGCCGGCGCCTGGTCGTCGCGAAACCCTAGGGACTGGTCGAGGTAGCGCTGGGCGTTTTCCCACTGGCCGCGGTTGTAGGCTTTGCGCGCATCCTCGTAGTTGGAGCCGGCGGCCACGCGGTCGAGCACAATCTTGGCCGAGAGGCCAAACAGAAATAGCAGCGCCACAATACCCGTCATCAGCCACAGGTCTTGACGGTTGAACTGCGCTTGCTCGCGGGTCGCGCGCGGCTGGTAGTGGCGCTCGCGGGCTCCGGCGGGGCGGCGCGTGCGCAGCGGCGGGGTGGCGGCGGTGGGCGTGGGGGCGCTGTAGGCCGAAGGGCCAGCTGTGCCGGCGGCAGTGGTAGCGTAAGTAGCAGCTTGGCGGCGGGCCTCAGCCAGCAAGGTGGCTTGGCGTAGTTTATAATCGTACTGGGCGCGGCTGCCGGGGTCAGACAGCACGCCGTAGGCCACGGCAACGGCTTTAAACCGTTCCTCGTAGGCCGGGTCGCCCTGGTGCTTGTCAGGGTGCAGCTGGGTAGCCAGGCGCCGATACGCCCGCTTGATGTCAGCCGCTGGGGCCGACACCGCTACCCCTAGTACTTGGTAATAATTCTCAGTCACACCCTAGCAATTTGACTTCCGGCCGGCTGAAAGTCAGCCCTGGCCCGGACTTTTTCGTAAAGAACGGCCTGGCGCAACATCAGTTCCCTACTGTTGTGCTTTTCTTGTTCGAATTTACTTGCAAAACATTTTCGCTCGTATGGCTTCCTCTACTGACGACAAAAACCCGCGTCCCGAAGGCATCATCAGCCATCTCACTGGTTACCTCGACACCCGTATTGACCTGGTGCGCCTCGAAGCGCAAGAGAAGGCAAAGGGTATCTTTGTGAACGCCGTGCACGGCATTGCCCTGGGGGTACTTGGCTTCCTGTTTGTCATTTTCGGCTCTATCTACCTAGGTTTTGCGCTCAACCAAGTGCTCGACAGCCCCTCGGCGGGCTTCGGCTTGGTAGCGGCGCTTTACCTGGTGTTAGCGGTGCTATTTGCAGTAGGAGTTGATAAGAAAATCTTCCAGGGTGTAGCCGACAAGCTGCTCAACAACACCATTTACAAATCGGACAAGCGCAACAGCCAGCGCTAGCCCGGTGTTCTTTCACTCACCGTCCTTCTCAAGGCCCCTTGCATCATGAGCGAGCCCACGAACCCCTTATTTGAGGAAGAAAAAGCATTTCTGGAGCGCAAAAAGCTAGAGTACGAGCGTGCGCTGCGCGGCGATGTTGCCCACCTGAAAGAACAAACCGCTAACGTAGGCCGCTACGCCTTGGTAGGTGGTGGCTTAGCTGGTAGCCTCTGGCTCATTACGAAGGTCCTAGGGGGTCGCAAACGCAACAAGCACCGCGAACAGTATGCCGACTACGACCACGATAGCGATGACCAGGACGACAATTACGCTTACTCGACGCAGTACTTCGGCGATGGCGACTTTGCCGACGATGATAATGGCCATACGGGCTATAGCAGCGGCCGCGCCGACTATGACTACGATAACAACGGCTACGCTGCCGACCGCTGGCAGGACGACGCCCCCGACTACTTTGTCGACGAGGACGACCAGCTGCCTAGCGGCCAAGGCACGGTGTATCACTCCGACAGCGACACCTACGACGACCATAGGGGCGCAGTAAACTCGGACACCGAGGACGACCTCGACGATAATGGCTTGCACGATTACTCGGATTTCCCGGCGCATTCAAGCCAGCAGCACGGCACGCAAGCTCCTGACGAGGCAGCCGAGCGTTTCGAATCAGAAGCCTACGGTCACCCTGATTCTACGCTGCCATTCGACGATAGTCGCCGCCTACCCGATTCTAAAGAATTTGCGGACTCGGCAGAAACCACCGGCGACCACAAGAGGGAGGCCAAACAGGCGGCCGCACCGTCTCGCAACCTGGGGTCGATGCTGGTGAGCTTTGCCACGAGTGGGCTGGGCAAGATGGTGCTGGGCCAGGCAGCTAGCATTGGCATGGCGCTGGCCACCAAGGTCATAAAGAGTAAGCTCGCGGGTAGCGATTCGGAAACGACAAAAACTTCCGACCTTGCAGCCGAAACGGACACTACCGATGGCTATAGCCACGGCCGCCCCGCCACGCCGCAACCGGATGCTACCACCGCTCCCGCCGACTCCGACTTCGACGCCACTTCCCGCTTCCAAGACCCTGCTTGAGTCGCTGGCTGTGCTGCGCCAGCAAGGCCGTAAGGCGCTGGCCGTGCTGCTCGACCCCGATGACTTTGCGCCGGCTCGCACCCGCGAGCTGTTAGCACTAGCGAAACAACATCCCGTCGATTACTTTTTTGTAGGGGGCAGCCTGGTGCTTACGGAGCACCAGGCTGCCCTTATTGCATTGCTTAAGCACGAAGCGCCCCATATACCGGTGCTGCTCTTCCCCAGCCATGCACTGCACGTTGACGCCGCGGCCGATGGCATTCTGCTGCTCTCACTCATTTCGGGCCGCAACCCCGATTTCCTAATTGGCCAGCACGTAGTGGCAGCTCCGCGGCTGCGGCAAAGCGGCTTGCAGGTGCTACCCACCGGCTACATGCTGGTCGATAGCGGCCGACCTACTACAGCTTCCTACATCAGCGGCACCGCTCCCCTTCCCTACGACAAGCCCAGCATTGCGGCAGCAACGGCTATGGCCGGCGAGCAGCTAGGGTTGCGCCTCATGTACCTCGACGGCGGCAGCGGTGCCCAGCATCCCGTAGCGCCCACCATGATTCAGGCTGTGCGCCAGGCCGTAGATGTGCCCCTTATCGTGGGCGGCGGCCTCAATACCGGCGAAAAGGTCTACGCTGCCCTTGCTGCCGGCGCCGACCTAGTAGTGGTAGGCAACCACCTAGAGCGCAACCCCGACTTCCTGGCCGATGCCGTAGCAGCCGTGCGGCAAGCGGCCGTGCAGCCAGCCTAGGGGAGTTAACTGAAGTAAGCTGTAACGAATTGCCGAGCTGACCGGTAGCCTAGGGCATTTCACGTTTGTCTAGTAGCCCCAGTAATGTTCATGCGCGCTTTCGTGGTGGTTAGCCTTGCGGCTGGTTTATTCTGGTCGCCTAGGGTAGCGGCACAAAGCGCGGCCCAGCAAGCCCTCGATAGCCTACGCGCCAAGTATCATTTGCCAGCCATGTTTGCCGCGGTTATTGAGCCGAGGCACATTCGCTACGTGCTGGGTGGGGTGCGGCGTAGCGACCAGCCAACACCTATCACCCTGGCCGATTACTTCCACCTCGGCTCCAATACCAAGGGCATTACGAGCCTGCTAGCGGGCAAGCTAGTGGAGCAAGGCAAGCTTCGCTGGGACAGCAAGCTGCTCGATATAGTGCCCGAGTTGCGGACAAAAGCGCTGCCGGCCTACGCCGACGTGACGCTCGATGCGCTGCTTGCCCATCGCGCCGGCGTCCCGCCCTACGATTCTGGAGCTGCCATTGCGCAGTTACCAGCTTTCCAAGGCACAGCGGCGGAAAAGCGGCGGCAATTCGCGGCATTTGTGCTGCAGCAGGCCCCGGTGCAACCCCGCAAGGGCGAAGCGTATGCCTATTCTAATGCCGGCTATGCCCTGGCGGCGCTGATGCTGGAGCAAGCCAGCGGCCAGTCGTGGGAAGAGTTGGTGGCCGCGACGTTTCGGAAGCTAAAGCTGCATTACCTGCTCGGCTTCCCCAGCCGTAGCGATGCGCAGCAGCCGTGGGGCCACTGGCTCCAGACGGATACCGACATGGTACTTACCCCTCTAGGGCCAACGCATGGCTACAAGCTGCAAGACTTCCTGGCGCCCGCCGGGGATATTGCTATGCCCTTGCCCGACTTTGCGCGCCTAGTGCAGCTGCACTTGCGGGGCCTACTTGGCCACAGCAACTATTTATCTGCTAGCACCTACCAACTGCTACACTTCGGCAAGCCCGACTACGCCTATGGTTGGGGAGCGTTCAAGCTGGCCGCCACGGGCGAGCCCGTCAGTTACCACAATGGTACGGGGGGCACATTCTATTGCCACACGATACTGTACCCCAGCCAGCGCGTAGCTATAGTAGTACTAACCAATGCGGGCGGGGACAAGGCCGAAACTGCCTGCTACGCGCTTCGTCGCCGCCTCAAGAGCCTTTACCTGCGAGGCCAGTTATAAGAAGCTCGTCCGCTAAGTGCAACACACAACCTAACCCTAGGGCACAGAAAGGGCCACCCGTTGGGATGGCCTTTCTCTTACCACTCGCCGCAGCGAAATCCGTTTAATCCGTTAAATCTGCGATTAAATGTTCATGGCCGACTCGCGGCGGCGCATCTTGCCGGCCGGGATGCCGAACATCATCTTGAAGCGGCGGCAGAAGTACGCGGTGTCCTTGTAGCCTACTTCCTTGCCGATGTCGCGGATGCTCTTCTTGGTAGTGCGCAGCAGCGATACCGCGCGCTCCATGCGCTGGTATTCGATGTAGTCCTGCGGGTTGATGTTGGTCAGCATCTTGAAGTACTGGCCTACGTAGTCTTCGCTCACGTTAGCCACGCCAGCCAATACTTTGTTCGACAGGTCGCCGCTCAGGTTCTCCTTAATGAAGTTGAACAGGTCGATGAGGCGTGGGTCTTTGAAGTAGGTGCTGTTGGTAGCCAGCTGCTCCACAAACATGTTATTGCGCAGGATGTAGCGCACCACCTCTACCACCAGGTTCTCGGTGTAGATGGTGATGAGGCGCTCGCGGCCCGGCAGGTTTTGCATCGACTCCTCGATGATTTTAATCACGAGGTTGGCCAGCTTCGTGTTGCTCTTAATGACGAAGGCCGGCACGTCGAGCGAGGCAAAGAAGTTTACCGAGTCGAATACCTTGGCTTCGAAAGCCACGAAGCTGTGGCTCTCTTCCGCGTCGCCGATGTAGTCGAGCTTATCGTTGGAGGTGAAGAAGCGGTCCTTATTAGTGATATAATCGTCGTTAGAGATAACGCGGCTAGCGGCGTTCTGGCCGTAGCCCACGCGCGTGGCGCGGCCACCGGGCAAGAACAACAGTTCGCCCTCTTCTACTACCTGGTCTTCGTCGCCGAAAGTGATTTTGCCCTGGTGCAGCAACACAAGATTGTTGCCCACATCATAGGCGTTGCGCACCGTGACGGATTGGCGTAGTACCAGGTTCTTGGCTTTAATATAGCGAACCCCTAATGACTCAATGACCTTATTGTAATCTTCCATAACGTAATTGTAGAATTTTTAACTTATTAAAAGTGGGAAGTCTTATCAGGGGTTAAAGTTACTAAAAACGGTTGCAATATCGCATAAAAAAATTAATGTAAAAAGAAAACCCAGGCTGAATCGGCCTGGGTTTTGTGCAAAATGTCGATTTCTCGGCATTTTAGAAATGTCCTACTTAAGGATGTCGCGCGAAATCACGATTTTTTGGATTTCGGAGGTACCCTCGTAAATCTGGGTAATCTTGGCATCGCGCATAAAGCGCTCTACATGGTACTCTTTTACGAAGCCGTAACCCCCGTGAATCTGCACTGCTTCGGTGGCAGCATCCATCGCCGTTTTGGAGGCAAACAGCTTGGCCATGGCGCCGCTCTTGCCGTAGTCCTCGCCGTTGTCTTTGTCGGCGGCAGCTTGCAGGCATAGCAGGCGGGCGGCCTCTACGTTGGTAGCCATGTCGGCCAGCTTAAACTGGATAGCTTGGTGCTGCGAGATGGCCACCCCGAAAGCCTTGCGCTCTTTGGCATACTTGAGGCTGAGGTCGAGCGAACCGCTGGCAATGCCTAGGGCCTGCGCCGCGATGCCGATGCGCCCACCGGCCAGCACCTGCATGGCAAACTTGAAGCCGAAGCCATCGTCGCCGATGCGGTTCTCCTTAGGCACTTTCACGTCGGTGAAGAGCAGCGAGCAAGTGTCGGAGCCGCGGATACCGAGCTTGTTCTCTTTAGGGCCCGTTTGGAAGCCTTCCATGCCCTTCTCCACGATGAGCACGTTGATGCCACGTGACTTCAGTTCGGGGTGGGTTTGGGCGATAACCAGGTACACCGAGGCAGTAGTGCCGTTGGTAATCCAGTTCTTGGTGCCGTTCAGCAGGTAGTAGTCGCCCATGTCCTCGGCGGTGGTGCGCTGGCTGGTGGCGTCCGAACCGGCTTCGGGCTCGCTCAGGGCGAAGGCGCCGATGATTTCGCCGCTGGTGAGGCGCGGCAGGTACTTGCGCTTTTGCTCTTCGTTGCCGTACTTCTCCAGGCCCCAGCACACCAGCGAGTTATTCACGCTCATGATAACCGAGCACGACGCATCGACCTTGGAAATTTCCTCCATGGCCAGCACGTAGCTAATGGTATCGAGGCCCGAGCCGCCGTATTCGGGGCTCACCATCATGCCCATAAAGCCTAGCTCGCCCATGCGCTTTACTTGCTCGGCGGGAAACTTCTGGTGCTCGTCGCGCTCAATTACGCCGGCCCACAGCTCCTGGGCAAATTCGCGGGCGGCGGCCTGCACGGCTAGCTGCTCCTCAGTGAGCTGAAAAGGAGAAGCGGTGGATACTTCGGGAGTCATGGGGGGAGAGGGGATGGGAAGAGAAGAAATATAACACAAAATTACGCGGCCTAACGGGCAAAGTGCGCAGCGGTTGCCACGCTCCAGCTGGCCCTAGGGTGCCACCGACGGCGCAAGGGTGCTAAAAAATAACGCCGACGAAAGCCGGCGTTATGTAGTCATACAAGTAGGAAGGCCGCTTAGTTGCGGCGGTTGCCACCGAAGAGCAGCATACCGTAGTAGAGTAGCGTAGCCAGCGAGCTGACGGCCGCTACTACGTAGGTCATGGCGGCCCACCAGAGGGCGTCTTTGGCTACGGCGTGCTCCTGGGTGGTAACCACGCCGCTGCGGTCCATCCAAGCCAGGGCGCGGCGCGAGGCGTCGAACTCAACGGGCAAGGTCACGAACGAGAACAGGGTGGTGAGGGCGAACAGCGCTACTCCCAGCCCCAGGGGAATGGGCGTGGTGCGCAGTAGAAACACGCCGCCCAGCAGCAGAAACGGCATAAACCGCGACACGGCCGAAAGGGCAGGTACCATGGCCGAGCGGAAGCGCAGGAAGCTGTAGGCCTGGGCGTGCTGCACGGCGTGGCCGCACTCGTGGGCGGCTACTGCCGCCGCCGTGGCCGAGCGGCCCGCGTACACGTCGGCGCTCAGGTTTACGGTTTTGTTGGTGGGGTCGTAGTGGTCGGAGAGCTGGCCGTCGGTGCTGATAATCTGCACGTCGCGGATACCGTGGTCGGCCAGCATCCGGGCCGCCACCTCACGCCCGCTCAAGTTGTTGAGCAGGTGCACTTCGGCGTACTGTTTGAACTTACTGCGCAGGCGCCACTGGATGCCGTAGCTAACCACTGCGAGCAAAATAAGGAGAAGGTACATGGCTGAAGAAAAATGAATTTTTCGTGAACTCAGGTGCAAATACCGCGCCTAACCGCCCGCCAGCCCTAGGCCTGCCAAGCTGACTGCAGCCTACGGAAGCTGCCGCGCTTTGGCCACCAGGGCCGAAGTGCTGTAGCCCTGCACCAGCGGCACGGTGAGCACCTGCCCACCCTTACTTGACACCACTTCGTGGCCCACAATTCCGTCCACCGTATAGTCGTCGCCCTTCACCAATACATCGGGCTGCACGGCCTCGATAAGGCGCAGCGGGGTGGCATCGCCAAAGAGCGCCACGGCATCCACGAAGGCCAGGGCGGCCAGGATGCGCGCGCGCGAGGTTTCGTCTTGCAAGGGCCGGCCGGGCTTAAGGGTGCTTACCGAAGCGTCGGTATTGAGGCCTACCACCAGGCGGTCGCCTAGGGCGCGGGCTTTCTCCAGGTAGTCAACGTGCCCGAGGTGCAGCAAATCGAAGCAGCCGTTGGTGAAGACGACTTTCTCGTCGGCGGCGCGCCAGGCCGCCAGGGTAGCCGGTAGCTGCCTAGGGGTAAGGATTTTATCGGAGGTCATGGGTGTAGTGGATAAGGGGGCAGTAAAATAGTAGGGTGCTAGGTAGTAAAGTACTCGCCATATCGGCCAATTACTTTACTACCCAGCACCCCAGTACTTGATTACTCACTCGTCAGTGGCTCGTCGGCCAGGGCTTCGGCTTCTTGTACTAGGCTGCGGCGGTCGTGCGCCGCTACCAGCACGAAGCTGATGCCGCCCATGAGCACCACCAACAGGGTTTGGGCGCCGTGCACCACCAGGGCGTAGGCAATACCGGCTTCCTTGCTAATGCCGTACACCAGCAGCACGCTCTGCACCAGCACGTGAAACGGCCCGATGCCGCCCGCCACCGGCGCCGCCATGCCAAAGGCCCCGAAGGTGAGCACCGCTAAGCCCGCCCGCGCCCCTAGGCCGTAGGTTTCGGGGAAGCAGAAGAACGCCAGGTAGTCGAGGATGTAATAGACACCCCAGGTAAAGAGGGTGTGGAACAGGAATAGACCTTTGTTCTCGAGCTTCAGCACGCTGAGCAGGCCCGTGAGCAAGCCTTTGATAAACACCAACACCTTGCCGAATAGCGCGTGCTGGCGCAGGCGCTCCAAGTTGCGGTAGAGGGTGTAGCTGGCGGCAGCTAGCAGCACCAGCGCCCCCAGCCCAGCCAGCACCAACGGCAACGGATTGCGGGCCAGCGTATCGGCCCGGCCGCCCAGCAGCTGCTCGTTGAAGAACCCCCAGAACGTTTTGAAATCGAGCAGCAGCGTGGCGCTCAGCAGCGCCAGCAGCACAAATACGTCGATGACGCGCTCGGTCACGACCGTGCCTAGGGCCACTTGCACGGGTACGCCGCTAGTGCGGCGCAGCACCGAGCAGCGAATGACTTCGCCCGCGCGGGGCAGCACGAGGTTGGCCAGGTAGCCCACCATCATGGCGTGGTAGGTGGGCCAATAGCCGGCCGGCGTGCGCGAAGCGTTCAGCTGCATCTGCCAGCGGTAGGCGCGGCTGAAGTAGCCCAGCATCGAGATAACCAGGCTCAGGGCCAGCCAGAAGTAATTGGCGGTGCGAATGCTTTGGCCAATCCGGCTCAGGTCCTGGCCCCGCACCGCGTACCACATGAGCGCGCCCGAGATGCCCAGCAGCAGCGCGTACTTAAGAATGGTTAAAAGCGTCTTCATGAGGTAGCAGCGGGAACCTTGCGGCGCGGCGCTGGCCTAGGTGGCTGGGGCGCGGCCCAGCCAGCTGCCCCAGTCCGCCCAGCCGGCGGCGCACGCAGCAAAACTAGGGCAACCGGTTTTCGGCGGTGGGGAAGATGACCGTGGGACGATGCGCGCGTGCTTCGCTGAAGTCAATCAGGCAGTAGGAGAACACAATCACGATGTCGCCCACGGCCACGCGCCGGGCGGCCGGGCCATTGAGGCAGATGGTGCCCGTGCCGCGCTCGCCCCGAATAGTATAGGTTTCGAAGCGCTCGCCGTTGTTTACGTTCACGACGGTCACTTTTTCGTGCTCCACCATATTGGCCGCGTCGAGCAGGTCTTCGTCGATGGTAATGCTGCCGATGTAGTTTAGCTCGGCCTGCGTTACGGTAACGCGGTGAATCTTGGACTTAAGAATTTCGATTTGCATGGGTAATAGCCCTCATTTAGCTTACAAAGATACTCGGGCGACCAGGCCCGGCGGGGTAGCCCGCCGCCGGGTCGTACTTTCCGGTCGCCATTGGCTTTTTTCCGCATTGGTATGCTAAATCGTATTTTCTGCTCAAACGTCCTGCCCCGGTGGTGGGGGCTAGGCCTGCTACTGGGCTTGGCTACTGGGCCAGTTGCCCGCGCCCAAACGCCCCTAGGGCAGCCCTCGCTCGACGAAGCCAAGGTGCAGGTGTGGTGCGCCACCGCCCGCTACGTGTACACCGACCTGGGCCACCCGCGCCTGCTGGCCACCCTGCGCTGCGACCAAGGCAGCCTGCCCGTCCTAGCCACCAGCCTGCGCCCCGATAGCTGCCGCATCTACTCGTTGCTGTACCAGCCCATTGAGGAGCGCGGCCGCATCTATAAAGGCCTGAAGGACAACCATGCCCGCCTGGCGGCGCTGGTGCGCGCCATTGTGGGCAAGCTGCGCAGCTCGCCCGCCCGCCAGCGCGACCCGGCCCGCCTGGCCGGCCTGCAAGAGCTGGAAAAGAAGCTGACCGACTACGTCGAAACCGGCCTGCCGCCCGCCACCGTGGCCGCCGCCCCCCAGGCCGAAGCCGAAACCCCTCTCAGCGGCCCGGCCGAGGCCGCCGAAGCCTCGGCCGCCTCGGTCGCTACCAGCACTCCTAGGGCCACTGCCGCCCCGGCAGCCGGTAGCGAGTCCCTGCTCAACCGGTTTCTGGCGCCGCTGGCGCTCACGTTCAGCTTGCTTAGCCTCGTGCTGTACGTGCTGCTGCGCCTGAGCCTGGGCCGCACGCTGCGCCAGCTGCGCCGCGCCGCTACCCAGGTGGGCGAAAACTCGACCGAGCTGACCTTGGCCCAGCGCCAGCAAGTGGAGGAGCTAGTGAAGCAGCGCCTGGCCGAGGCGCTAGGCAAGCCCCGGTAAGCCAGACCTAGGGACAATATGAACTAGTCAATAGCAAAAAAAGAATGTCATGCTGAGCTCCGCGAAGCATCTCTACCGAACAATGACGCGCGGTAGAGATGCTTCGCGGAGCTCAGCATGACGTTCTTTGGTCACGCCACTCTCCTTCTCTCGCTATGAAACCACTTGCCACCCTAGGGCTGCTGTTGCTGGCCGGCGCCGGCTGCCGCAGCAGCGGCAACATGCCCCGCAGCACGCGCCTAAACCCCGCCGACCGCGCGGGCGTAGCCAACCGCCACACCATTACCGAATCGCCCACCATCGAGCGCGCCGAAAGCGACGTGCGTCCCCAGTTTTTCTCCGCCTTGACTTACCCCACCACCCGCCGCGACTTGCAGCCCGACACCTACTTTGGCACCCAGGTGCCCGACCCCTACCGCTGGCTCGAAGACCCCGACGCACCCGAAACCCAGGCTTGGGTGAAAGCCGAAAACGAGGTAACTTTCGGCTACCTGGCCCAGATTCCGTTCCGCGACAAGCTGCGCGAGCGCCTGACCAAGCTTTGGAACTACGAGCGCTACGGCGTGCCCGAGCAGGAAGGCAACTTACTGGTATTTAGCAAGAACGACGGGCTGCAAAATCAGGCTGTGGTGTACACGGTGCCCCTAGAGCAGCCCGTGGAGCAAGCCCAGGTGCTGCTCGACCCTAATAAGCTTTCGGAAGATGGCACCACGGCGCTAGCGGGCCTGCACTTCAGCCCCGACCACCACTACCTGGCCTACGCCACCAGCGGCGGCGGCTCGGACTGGCAGCAGGTGCACCTGCTGGACATGCAGACGCGCCAGCCCCTACCCGACAAGCTCGACTGGGTGAAGGTATCGGGCGTGGCCTGGGCCGGCCGCGGCTTCTACTACAGCCGCTACGACGCGCCCACTGGCGGCGAAAGCGCGCTGGCCGGTAAAAACGAGTTTCATAAGGTATACTACCACGCCCTGGGCACCGCGCAGGCCCAGGACCGGCTAGTGTACGAGAACCGCGAGCGGGCCCTAGGCTTCCGCATCGCGGGTACTACCGAGGACGAGCGCTTTCTGTTTCTGGTCCTCACCGATGGCCAGAGCGACGGCAACCAACTGCTGGTGCGCGACCTGCACGATACCAAGCATGCCCACGCCTGGACCACGGTGCAGCCTAGCTACCAGTACGATACCAACGTGATTGGCAACGTGGGCGGCGAGCTGCTGGTGTACACCAACGACCACGCGCCCAACTTCCGGGTAGTAGCTATCGACCCACACCGGCCCGAACCTGCGCACTGGCGCACCATCATCCCCGAGGCCAAGGAGAAGCTCGAAAGCATTAGCCAGGCCGGTGGCTACCTGCTGGCCACCTACCTGCACGATGCCAGCTCGCAGGTGAAGGTGTACACCGAAACGGGTGAATACCGCCACGACGTGGCCCTACCGGCCCTGGGCACGGCAGCCGGCTTCGGCGGGCGGCGCACCAACAAGGTGCTGTACTACGCTTTCACGTCGTTCACCTACCCCACCACCATCTACCGCTACGACCCGGCCGCCAACCAAAGCACCGTGTGGCGCGCCCCTAAGGTAGATGTACGGCCCGAAGACTACGAAACTACCCAGGTGTTTTACGCCAGCAAGGACGGCACGCGCATCCCTATGTTCATCACCCACAAGAAAGGGCTGGACACTAAGGGCGGCCAGCTGCCCACCTACCTCTACGCTTACGGCGGCTTCAACGTGAGCTTGACGCCGGGCTTCTCGGTGGCGCGCATGCTATGGCTCGAAAACGGCGGCGTGCTGGCCGTGCCCAACCTGCGCGGCGGCGGCGAGTACGGTGAAACCTGGCACCAAGCCGGCATGACGCCCCATAAGCAAAACGTATTCGACGACTTCATTGCCGCCGCCGAGTACCTGACGGCCAACGGCTACACCAACCCCAGCCGCCTAGCCATTGCGGGTGGCTCGAACGGCGGCGTGCTGGTGGGCGCCGTTATGACCCAGCGGCCCGACCTGTGCCGGGTGGCGCTGCCGGCCGTGGGCGTGATGGACATGCTCAAGTACCAGAAGTTCACCATCGGCTGGAACTGGGCCCCCGAGTACGGCACCTCCGACGACGAGGCGCAGTTTCGCAACCTGCTGGCTTACTCGCCCTTGCACAACCTGAAGCCCGGTACCGCCTACCCCGCCACGCTCATCACCACCGCCGACCACGACGACCGCGTGGTGCCGGCGCACTCGTTCAAGTTCGCCGCCCAGCTCCAGGCCGACCAGGCTGGTCCCAACCCTACGCTCATCCGCATCGACGTGAACGCCGGCCACGGCGCCGGCAAAAGCACCCAGCTGCAAATAGCCGAGTGGGCCGACGTCTGGAGCTTCACCTTCTACAACATGGGCGTGAAAATCACTGATTAAATCGCAGATTAAGCGGATTTAACGGATTGCGCCGATACGCCCGTCGTTGTAGGCGGGCGGGCGTATCCGCGTCATCCGTTAAATCTGCGATTTTATTCCACTACTTCCAGCACGGTGCGGAAAGAGTGGTACTTACCGGCAAACTTCCGGTCCATTTCGGCGCGTAGCTCGGGAGCGAAGTGCTGCTGGTAGGCCTCCAGCTGTTCGAGGCTGATGGCATAGTATTGCGCGGCGTAGGTTACGCCGTCGTCTTCTTCATTGAGCAGGCGCAGCAGCTGGCTGCGCACGAAGCAGCCGGTGCCCACCACGTCGGCCATGTGGTGGTCGCGCATGTAGTTCACCCACTCGTCGGCAATGGCGGGGTCGAGGCTGGAAGTCACGTTGTACAGAATCATAATCGGTAAGCGAAGCGGGTAATCGCGGCCTAAAATAGCGTGGGCCTGCTTCTACTACGGATTAGCGAGCGAATGTGGGCATGGCAGCTTGCAATTCGGCGGCCAGCACTTGCACCAGTTCGGCGGCTGGCAGGGCGCGGGCCCGGCCTACGCCCGTGCCGGCCCACTGCACGGCAAAGCCCGGCTCACCAGCTTGCTGCGCGGCGGCTACTAGTGCCTTGCCGGCCACGTAGGCCCGCGAATAAGCCGCCACTGCGGGTCGGCCGGGCTGGTCTATTTCCAGCATAAAGCGGTTGACCAAGCCACGCGCTAAGCGGCCCGAAATCACATCGGTGAGCTGCGTGGGCAGAGGGGGTTGGTGCAGCAAGGCCGCCCGGTAGGCAGCGCTAGCCCCCGACTCGGGGCAGGCAACGAAGGCAGTGCCGAGCTGGGCAGCCGCCGCGCCCGCTTGCAGCGCCGCGGCTACGTCGGCGCCGGTCATCAGGCCGCCCGCCGCTACCACGGGCAGCGAAAATGCCTGCACCAGCTGTCGCGTCAGGGGTATGGCCGGCTCTTGCGTATCCACCGCCCCGTCGAACACGCCCCGGTGGCCGCCCGCTTCCACGCCCTGGGCCACTAGCGCATCAACCCCTAGGGCTACTGCCAGTTGGCCCTCGGCCACAGAGGTGACGCAGGCCAGTAGCAAGCAGCCCGCTTGGCGCAGCGCAGCCGCCTGGCTGGCCGTGGGCAAGCCAAAATGGAAGCTTACCACCCGCGCACGGGCCGCTACGAGCACACGCAGCAGCTCGTCATTGACCAGAAAGCTGGGGTACACCTCCGAAAGGCTAGCGGGAGGCTCGCTGCCTAACTCCTCGAAAAATGGCCGTAAGTAGGCCAGCCATTGAGCATCATGGGCCGCGTTGGATGCTGCCGGCTGATGGCAAAAAACGTTGACATTAAAAGGCTTGTCAGTAGCGGCCTGCAGCTCGGCTAGCTGCTTGGCTACCGTAGCGGCCGCCGGTGTAGCGCCGGTAGCCAACGAGCCTAGGGCCCCGGCGCGCGACACAGCTAGCGCCAGGGCCAGCGTCGAAACGCCCGCCATTGGGGCCTGAATAATAGGGTGTGCCAGGCCTAGGCCCTCACAAAATGGATGCATAGCGCAGAAGCAATTGGGCACGGCTGCCTACAGGTGGGCGCCAGGCTTAGTGAGCATACCTCACACCCGCATGGTGTCGAACTGGAAGTCGCTGATGCGGGCCAAGATATCCTTCGGGGCGAGCTTTTCGCTGGCGGCGGCCTGAGCCAAGGCGGGTAGCTCCTGGTCGCCGGCCAGGCGCAGAGTTAGAATCTGCTTGAGCGTCAGGCTTTTTTCGATTGGAGCGAAGCGCTGGCCGCTTACCTCGAAGTAGCGCTGGCGCACTTCGAGCCGGGCCACGCGGTCTTGCAGGATTAGGGCGTAGTGCTGGCGTAGCATCACCAAGGCTACGAAGAAGAACAGAGTGAGCGCTGCCAGCGAAAACCAGAGCCGCGAGATTTCGGAGTCGTCGCCAGCCACGCCCACGTAGCGCCGGATGGTATAGATGACGAGTACCAGCGTGAGCGGCAGCAACACGAAATGATGCAGCGGGTAATACTGGGTAGGGTTTTTGGCAGCCATGGGGGCTAGGGAAAGGCGGGGGTGAACACTCGGATACGACAGCCACAAAAAAAACTCCGGCTTGCACCGGAGTTTTCGTGGCAGAGGCTAGCAAGCCTACATGCTGCCAGCTTTGCGGGATGCTTTTTCAGCTTCCTTTTGAGCTTTCATGGCTTTTTTGGTGGCACGCTCCTGTTCGCGGGCGGCATCAGCTTGCTGACGAGCCATTTTCAGCTGCTCTTTCTGCTGCTTGGCTTCTTGCTTTTGCGAGCGCATTTGGGCGCGCATCTCGCGGGTTTGGCTTTGCTGGGCCTTCAGGGCGCGGCGCTGCTCTTTTACAGTTTGGTCGGCCGTTTTGGCTTGGTCAAGCTGCTGCTGGCGCGTCTGCTGCAGGTCTTGGCTGGTGGGGGTAGGAGTAGTCTGGTCAGGAGTAGTCGTGGTTTGGGCGTGGGCCGAGGTGGCAGCCAGGCTGGCTACGGCAAAGGCCGCCAGCAACATTACTTTTTTCATAAAAGGAATAAGGCAGCCAGTTACTTAGCTGCGTACTCCTTAAACGTGCAAGCAGTGTGCCACTGTTGCAGTTTTAGTTACTTTTTAACTTAGAATTATACACTACTCAGCCAGTTTATCGGTTCTTTCACAATTTGCTTCCGCTGAACCCTAGGGCCTTGCCGGCGCCGCAGGCCTAGGTAGGTTCGCTGTAGTCCAAGTCCTTACCAAAGCTTTCGGGCAGCGTGCGCACGGCCCAAATGGCTACCAAGATGGTAAGTCCCCCTAAGTAAGCGGCGCCCGGAATGCGCCCGAAGTGCGCTTCTGCCCAGCGGAAGGCAGGTACTAACCCCACTACCGCGCCGCGGGCAAAATTGGGGGCCGTAGTGGCCACCGTAGCGCGCAAGTTGGTGCCGAACTGCTCGGCTGCCACCGTTACAAATAGCGCCCAGAAGCCCACCGAAATGCCCATTACGAAGCACATGGCGTAAAATGCCGTGTCGGTGGCCCCGCGCATCCCGAATAAGTAAACCCACACCATAATGGCATTGAATGCCAAAAAGATAAGCAGCGCCCGATTGCGGCTCCTGAGCACCTGCGAGAGCCCGCCGCTCAGAAAATCGCCGAACACCAGCCCGAAGTAGCACCAGAACACGGCCAGCCCCGCCGACACCGCCGGCTGCCCTGCCACCGCTGGCCGCACCCCTAGGGCATCGGCAAACTCGGGCGAGAAGGTGATGAGGATGCCCACCGCGAACCACAGCGGCACCCCGATGAGCAAGCAGCGCAGGTAGCGCCCCAGTAGCGCCCCGTTGGTGAATAGCGCCAGGAAGTTGCCGCGCGAGGTACCGCTTTCTTTGGTTTTCTGGAACATGCCAGACTCGAAGACGCTCACGCGCAGCGCCAGCAGGGCCAGCCCTAGGCCGCCGCCTACCAGGTAAGCATTGCGCCAGCCCAGGCGCTGGCCCACCCAGTAGCCCAGCATGGCCCCACTTACGCCCACGGTGGCCACTATCATGGTGCCCAGGCCGCGGCGCTCCTTGGGCAGGCTTTCGCTCACCAGCGTGATGCCCGCGCCCAGCTCGCCTGCCAGCCCGATGCCCGCGATGAGGCGTAGCCAAGCGTACTGCTCGAGGGTGTGCACGTAGGCATTGGCCAGGTTGGCCAGCGAATACATCAGAATGGAGCCGAACAGCACCGAGAGGCGCCCTTTCTTGTCGCCCAGCACACCCCACAAAATGCCGCCAAGCAGCATACCGCCCATTTGCATGCTTAGCAGGTACTCGCCCTGGGTTTTCACGGCCACCTTGTCCACGATGCCCAAATCGGCCAGGCTTTTCACCCGCACGATGCTGAAAAGAATGAGGTCGTAGATATCGACGAAGTAGCCCAGGGAGGCGACAACGACGACGGCCGAAAGCAGCTTCGTCTGAGCCGCAGATTCATCGGATTTAGTGGATTGCTCGGATTTTGAGGCCGATTCGCGAGAGAAACGGGTGGGAGTTTGCATGGCGAAAAGTAGCGCCAAGCGTGCACAAAATACCTGCTGCCTACTTCACTCAGTATCCTTACTTATCGCGCCGCTCGCGAATCGGCCTCAAAATCCGTGCAATCCACTAAATCCGACGAATCCGCGGTTCAGACAGCCAGGGCCGGCGCGGGCACCTTGCAGCCGCTTTGGCAGCCGTGCGCCAGTTCCGAATCCTCGACTTGCACGGTGCTGTGGTGGATGTGAAACTCCTGGAGCAAGCCCGCCGAGAGGTTGGCCAGCCACGTGGCGTCGGCGCCGCCGGGGCGCACTAAGTGGGCCATTAGGGCGGTGTCGTGGCCGTCGCTGCTCAGGCTCCAGATGTGCAGGTCGTGCAGGCTTTGCACGCCGGGCTGGCGCAGCAAAAAGGCGTGCACTTTCTCAAAATCGATGCTATCGGGCACGGCTTGCAGGCCCAGGCGCACGGTGTCGCGCAGCAGCCCCCACGAACCCACGGCAATCACGGCCAGCAGCCCCAGGCTGATGATAGGGTCGAGCCAGGTCCAGTGCGTGTAGTAAGTAATGGCGCCGCCTATCACCACGCCTAGGCTCACCACCGCATCAGTGAGCATGTGCAAGTAGGCGCCGCGCACGTTCACGTCGTCCTTCTGCCCGGCGCGGAACAGCCAGGCCGTGAAGCCGTTGACCAGAATGCCCGCGCCGGCAATACCCATTACGGCCAGGCCTTTCACCGGCTCGGGGTGGCGCAGGTGCTCCACGGTTTCCCACAAAATGAACCCTAGGGCCCCGTAGAGCAATGCCGCATTCAGCAGGGCCGCCTGAATGGTAGCGCCCCGGTAGCCAAAGGTGTAGCGCGCCGTGGCCGGCCGGCCCGCCAGCCAGGCCGCACCCCAAGCCAGCGCCAAACTCAGCACGTCGCTCAGGTTGTGGCCAGCATCGGAGAGCAGCGCCGCCGAATTGGCCCACAGCCCGCCAATGACTTCGGCCACCACAAACGCTAAGTTCAGCCCAATGCCCAGGGCAAAGGCCACGCTGAACTTGCCGCCCGCCGGCGGGGCCGCGTGCACGTGGCCGGCATGGCCGTGGTCGTCGTGAGAATGGGAGTGTGCCATGGCTGCAAAGTAGTCGGTTGCCACCTAAACGCAGGCCGGGCCCTAGGGATTCAGTGGCGCCGGGCCCTAGGGATAAGCTGGCGCAAAAAAGCACGTCGTGCTGAGCCTGCCGAAGCATCTCTACCGCGTAGCTAACCTCAAACGTTGAGTTTACTCACACGGTAGAGATGCTTCGGCAGGCTCAGCACGACGTGCCTTTTTATGCCAAACTACCCCAGGCTACTTCAGCGTCAGCGGCACTACTAGCTTGATACTAAGCGTGCGGCCGATGTTATAGATGCCGCGGCGACCGATAGCGTAGTTGTAATCGGCGTACTTGAGGCGGCTCAGGTGGCTCTGGTAAGCTACGTCGAACAGGTTGTTGCAGGTCAGGTACAGGCTGAATAGCGTGTGGCCCTTGGCATCGGCCACGTCGGTGCCCGCGCCAGCATTAAACAAGGTGTAAGCGGGCGTGGCCGTCTCGGTGTCGAAGGCGCCGAAGAAACGATTTTGGGCGAAGTTCTGCTCCAGCTGCATCCGTACGTACACATTGGTAAGACGCTGGCCCTGGCGGCGGAAGTTGCCGCGCAGCTCGCTCTGGAAGCGGTCCGGCGGGATGAAGGGCAGGTACTGTTGGTCGGCGGGCACGTCGAGCTGGCGGGCGCGTACCATCGAAAATGAGTTCTCGAAGTGCAGCCAGTCGAGCGGGTGCGGATGGAAGTCGAGGGTGGCCTCGCCGCCTAGCAGCCGGGCCCGGCCCTGCACGTACTCAAACAGCCCAATGTTGGGCCCGGTGCTCACCAGCGAGTCGGTACCGGCCGCGTTCAGCACCCGGCGCGAGAAAATGTACCCGTCGATGCTATTCTCAAACGCATCCACCGAAAAGCGCACGTGCTCGCTGGCGTAGCTCACGCCCGCATCCAGCTGCAGGCTGGTTTCGGCCTTGAGGTTGGGGTTGCCCACCTCGTAGCGGATGGTGCCCTCGTGCACCCCGTTCGAGCCCAGCTCGGCAATGTTGGGCGCCCGGAAGCCGCGCGCGATGTCAGCCTTAAAGGTCAGCCGCTCGTTCACGTTATAGGCAGCTCCTAGGCTGCCGCTGTAGTTGTTAAACGTGCTGCGGAAGCCCCCGAACTTGGTTTCGGCGCCCGGCGTGCCCTGGGCCACCGGCTGCTCGTTTGCCCCTAAGTACAGACTTTGGGCGTCGATGCGGCGCACGTCGTAGCGCAGGCCGCCGCTCAAATCCACCGGCCCTAGGGTCTTTTTCACCACCCCAAACACGCCGCCTTCGCTCAGGTTGTAAGCCGGAATCAGGAACTCCAGGCCCAGGTTGCGGTTTTGCTGGCGCATGCCGCTGGCCCCCACCACCAGGTTCCAGCCGGCCATTTCGGGCAGGTAGTAGCGCAGGGCTGCGTCGGCCGTGCGCAGTTGGAAGTAGAGGTTGGGCGTGTCGGGCGCCAGCGCGTCGCCAAATTCGCGGCGCAGGTTCTGCTGGTAGTTGGCCTGCACCGCCAGCCGCCCGCCCTGGTCACCAATAATCAAGTTGTTGTCGATGCCGAAGCGCGTATGGTTGATGCGCTGGCGCGGCACAAACAGGGTGTAGCCGCGTAGCTCGTCGTCGCTGACGATGCGCGAGTCTACCGCACCCCCTAGGGCCACGTCGCGTACAAAGCGCCCGCTCAAGCTGTCGCGAGTGCCCTCGCTAAGACCCAGGTTTTGGTTGAAGGTGCTGAACGTCAGGTGCGAATAGCCCCAGCTCTTGTTTACGCCCGCGTAGCCACTGGCGTCCCACTCATTGAAGCCCGAGTTGAAAACGCGGCCGTCGTAGCGGTTTTGGTAGGCAGCAGCCACCTTGCGCGTGCCGCGCACCCGCCAGTTTAGGCCGTTGATGTTCCCCGCATTTTCCAGCGAGTAGCCCTGCAAGTTGTTGTTGGTTTGGTAGTTGGCTACCGCCTGCGCCGTAATGCGACCCTCGGGCAGCGGGTCGGGCGCCAGGAAGTTGATAACGCCGGCCATGGCATCGGAGCCGTAAAGCAGCGAGCCGGGGCCTTTGATAATCTCCACGTGGTCCACACCATACTGGTCGAGCTCGATACCATGCTCGTCGCCCCACTGCTGGCCTTCCTGGCGCGCGCCGTTGTTCAAGGTCACCACCCGGTTGTAGCTCAGCCCGCGCACTACCGGCTTACTGATGGCCGCCCCAGTCGTAATCTGGCTGATACCGGGCGTATGGGCAATGGCGTCCACGGCGTTGGTGGCCGAGGTTTGGTTGAGGCGCGTGCGGTCCACGATGGTGGTGGGCACGGGCGAGCGGCGCACGGCCGTGGCCTGGCTCACGCCCGTCACCACTACCTGCCCGATTTCGGTGGCGGCCGGCGTTAGGGTCAGGTTTAGGGGCTGGCCGTTGCCGGTGTCCACGGTTTGGGTCACGGTGTTGTAGCCCAGCGAGGTTATCTGCACCGTAAAGCGACCCCTAGGGAGGCTGTTGAACGTGAAGTTGCCGCTGGCATCGGTGGCCGTGCCTTGCTTGAGGTCCGGAAAAATGACGTTGGCGCCGGGCAGCCCCTCGCCGGTTTTGGCATCGGTGAGGCGACCCGTAAAAGGGGGCGCGGCGGCCCGCGTGCGCGGGGCAACCGCGGGCGTGGGCTGCGCCTGCCCCGGCAAAGCCAGTGCGCTCAGCAGCAGCCCCGTAGAATAAATAATACGCATACTAGCGAACGGAGAATGTCGTGATAGGAAATGCAGCCCCTAGGTTCGCATCGTAGACGCTGCCTTCCTAGAAAACCGAAAAAATCAGCCAAGAAATTAGGGGCCTGCTAGCTAGCGCAAATTGGCTTATGCTAGTTAAAGCAGTATTGACCAGACCGTTAACTCTGGCGCAGACTAGCTCGCGCCAACTATGGCGCGGGCACGCACCAGCCTCAGGGACCGCAGTAGTCAACAGAGGGCCTAGGGCCCGGCGGGCCGTTTAACCGATGGCGGGCGGGCCGCGCAGCTGGGCGCGCAGGGCCGCTAGCTGGGGGCAGCCTAGCCAGCGGGCCACCCGCCAGGCCGAGTATAGCTGACGCACGCGCGGCTGCGGCAGCACCACTATACTACCCAGGGCAAACGGCACGTTATAGAACTGCTCGGCGTGGCAGTGCTGGTGCGGAGCAGTAAAAAGCAGCTTACCGGCTTCGCGGGGCTTGGCCGCAAAGGCCGGCTCGTAGGTGGTATGCTGGTGGTGGTGCCAGGTCAGCAGCCAGTTCTCGGGCAGCAGCGTCCGCAGCAGGCACAGCAGCAGTAGCCAAGCCAGCGCAGGACGAAGGGCAGCACGAGAGACTTTGGCAGCCAGCATATGCATTACTGCCAGGAGCGGCATCAGTGCAAAGGTATTGGCTGCCGTAGCAACGAACCGGTAATCACTCCGCGCGCCTTCTGGGTCATTCCCATATAGAAGGGCCGTAACCAGATAACAAAACCGAAACTGATGAGCTTTTTATTCTGCTGAGCGCCGACTATTTTGGCGAATTTACCGTAGGTGGGGCACCTTTGTGGGGCAAGCTCTACCTACCGAACAAAACAAACGAAATAGTGCAACAGCACATACTCTAAATGATTTCCAACCAGATACCGGCACTAATTCTGCAAGAAGACGCCGCGTTACGGTTACTACGGGTTCGCTGGAATGGCGGCCGTAATGCTCAGTTATTCCGGCAGGCGGCCAACCAACTGGTCGAGCACGCGCAGCAGCGCGGCACCCTGCGCATGCTGCTCGAGCTAGACGACCAACCCGATGTGCCGGTATTCGACCAGCTGTGGCTAAGCACGACCCTGCTGCCGCGCGCGCTCCGGCTGCCGGTTCGGCAGTTGGTGGTTATTCTGTCGGGCCAGCGCATCTACAATCGCCACGTGCTCGAGTCGCTGCTAAACCAGTTTCAAACGCAAATTCGCGCTGACATTCAGTTCTTTACTCAGGCCGACCCGGCCCTCGACTGGCTTACGGGTAGCCCGGCTGCCGTGGCCGAGCTACAGGCCGAGTGGGCCCAGCACAGCAGCCACGGCACTGGGGGCGTGAGCGAGATTGCCATGCGCTACCACCTGCCCTAGGTTTCTTTGCTGCCAGGTTGGCAGTTTCACCCGGCTTGGAATAGCCTTTGAGTGACGAGGTTGAGCAGTGGCCCTAGGCTTGCTCAACTTTTTTTGTTTTATAGCGAATAGCTAACGGCCGTTGCGGCCTTGGCTGGCCCGCTACTACCACTTGTCACTCCCATTACTACCAATTAGTTATGACCGAAACCGGCTCCATTTCCATCCATACCGAGAACATCTTCCCCATTATCAAGAAGTTCTTGTACTCGGACCACGAGATTTTTCTGCGCGAGCTGGTCAGCAACGCCGTCGACGCCACCCAGAAGCTGCAGAGCCTAGCCCGCCAGGGCGAGTTTCAGGGTGAGCTGGGCGAGCTGAAAGTGCGCGTGACCGTGGACAAGGACGCGCGCAAAGTGACCGTATCGGACCGCGGCCTGGGCATGACGGCCGACGAGATTAAGAAGTACATCAACCAAATTGCCTTCTCGGGTGCCACCGAGTTTGTGGAGAAGTACAAGGAGAAAGACCAGCAGGCGAAAGACCAGATAATCGGTCAGTTTGGCCTAGGGTTCTATTCGGCCTTCATGGTGGCTAAGGAAGTAGAAATCTGGTCGAAGAGCTACCAGGAAGACACCTTGACCGCGCACTGGACCTGCGACGGCAGCACCCAGTTTACGCTAGACGAGCCCACCGGCGAGCACGCCAAGGCTGAGCGCGGCACCGACGTGGTGCTGCACATCGCCGACGACTCGGATGAGTTTTTGGAGGAAGGCCGCCTGAAGGGCATTCTGGAGAAGTACTGCAAGTTCTTGCCAGTGCCGATTGAGTTTGAGGGCCAGTTCATCAACGATACCACGCCCATCTGGACCAAGCAGCCGGCCGACCTGACCGACGAGGACTACAAAAAGTTCTACCACGAGCTGTACCACATGACGATGGAGGAGCCGCTGTTCTGGATTCACCTGAACGTGGACTACCCCTTCAACCTGACCGGCATCTTGTACTTCCCCAAAGTGAAGGACGAACTGCAATTCCAGCGCAACAAGATTCAGCTTTACTCGCGCCAGGTGTTTATCACCGACGAGGTAAAGGACGTGGTGCCCGAGTTCTTGATGCTGCTGCAAGGCGTCATTGACTCGCCTGATATTCCGCTCAACGTGTCGCGCAGCTTCCTGCAAGCCGACGCCAACGTGCGGAAAATCAACACCTACATCACCCGCAAGGTGGCCGACAAGCTGGCCGAGCTGTTCCGCAAGGACCGCGCTGGCTACGAGGAAAAGTGGAATGACATCGGCCTGTTTGTGAAGTACGGCATGCTCTCGGACGACAAGTTCTACGAGCGCGCCAAGGACTTCGTGCTGCTGAAGAGCGTAGACGGCAAGCTCTACACGCCCACCGAGTACACTGAGCACGTGCAAGCCAACCAGAAAGACAAGAGCGATAACACGGTGCTGCTGTACACCACCGACCCCGAGGCCCAGCACAGCTTCGTGGCAGCGGCCCAGCAGCGTGGCTACGACGTGCTAGTGTTCGACCAGGTGCTCGACCCGCACTTCATCGGCCTACTCGAGCAGAAGCTGGAGAAAACCACCTTCAAGCGCGTAGACTCAGCCACCGTAGGCCAGCTCATCGAGAAGGAGGAAACCACTGAGAGCGTGCTGAGCGAGGACGACCAGAAGAAGCTGGAAGAGGTAGCCAAAGCGGCCATCAACGACCCGGCCATGCACGTGAAGGTGGCGGCCCTCTCGCCCCAGGATGCGCCGGTGGTTATCACCCGCAACGAGTTTATGCGCCGCATGAAGGACATGCAGCGCACTGGTGGCGGGGGCGGCATGCAGATGTTTGGCTCGATGCCCGACAGCTACGACGTGACCGTGAACGCCAATAGCCCGCTGGCCGCTAAGATGCTGGCCGACAACGGCGAAACCATCGCCAAGCAAGCCTTCGACCTGGCCCTGCTAGCCCAAGGCCTGCTGAAAGGCGAGGCCCTCACGGCTTTCGTGAAGCGCAGCACCGAGCTGCTGTAGCTTTCAGTTGTTAGTTTTTAGCCGCTGGCTATTAGGTCTTTGACTAAATGCCCCGCTGCCGGAAGGTGGTGGGGCGTTTTTGCGTGGGGCGCCCGGTAGCGACGCTAAGTAGCTACCTTGCCGTTATGAAAGCTCCTCTCCTTCTCCCCACCCTGCTGCTAGCCACTACCGCGCTGGCCCAAGACCTGGCCCACGGCCGCGCCCGCGTGGCTGGCGGTGTGCTGCAAGGCGCACTTAATACTTCCGACGTTCATATTTTTAAGGGAATACCCTACGCCGCCCCGCCGGTGGGCGAGCGGCGCTGGCGCGAGCCCCAGCCGGCGCCAGCCTGGAAAAACGTGCGCCCCGCCACACAGTTCGGCCCTAGGGCCATGCAGCTGCCGCTGTTCGGCGACACGAACTTCCGCTCGAACGGCGTGAGCGAGGACTGCCTGTACTTGAACGTATGGACGGGTGCTAACAGCCCCCGAGAGAAGCGGCCGGTGCTGGTGTACTTCTACGGCGGTGGCTTCGTGGCCGGCGACGGCTCGGAGCCGCGCTATGACGGTGCTGCTTTAGCTGCGCGCGGCATTGTGGCCGTGACCGTGAACTACCGCCTCGGGGTGTTCGGCTTCATGGCCCACCCCGAGCTGACTAAGGAATCGCCCCACCACGCCTCGGGCAACTACGGCCTGCTCGACCAGCAAGCGGCCGTGCAGTGGGTGCGCAAAAACATCGCGGCCTTCGGCGGCGACCCGCAGCACATCACCATCGCGGGCGAGTCGGCCGGTTCGTGGTCGGTGAGCGCCCAACTGGCCGCGCCAGCTACTAAAGACCTGCTAGTGGGCGCCATTGCCGAAAGTGGCTCGCTGCTGGGCTTGCAGCCGCTACCTACCCTGGCGCAGGGCGAGCAGGCGGGCGTGGCCTTCGGCACGGCCCTAGGGGCTGGTAGCCTGGCCGCACTGCGGGCGCTGCCCGCCCAGCAGGTGCTCGATGCCACCGGCAAGCAGGGCACGCCGCGCTTCTCGCCACTAGTCGATGGCTACTTCCTGCCCAAACAGCCTACCGAGATTTTTGCCGCCGGCCAGCAGGCCCACGTGACGCTGCTGGTGGGCTGGAACTCGCAGGAGTCGGGCTACCAGGGGATACTGGGTTCGAACGCGCCCACGGTGGCCAACTACACCGCAGCCTTGCAGAAGCTCTACGGCGACCAGACCGCTGATATTCAGCGCCTCTATCCGGCAGCCACCGACGCCGATGTGGAGCAGGCCGCTACTGACCTAGCCGGCGACCGCTTCATCGCCTACAGCACCTGGAAGCTGGCCGACGCCCAAATCCAGAACGGCGGCAAGCCCGTGTACCGCTACCTCTACGCGCGCCCTAGGCCCGCCATGACGCCCGAAATGGGCAATGCCACTGCCAACCTGGCCGGCGGCGTAACCCGCAACGCCGGCCCTGCCAAGACTGCCCCGCCCGCCAAGGGCGCCGTGCACTCGGCCGAAATCGAGTATGCGCTGGGCAACCTAGGCACCAATAAGGTATTCTCCTGGACGCAGGATGACTACAAGCTGTCGCAGGAAATGCAGGGCTACTTCGCCAATTTCATCAAAACCGGCAACCCCAACGGCCCTGGCCTGCCCCAGTGGCCCGCCGCCAGCCAGCAAAACGGCCAGTACCTCCGCCTCGACGTAACCACAAAGGCCGAGCCCGACCAGACCCGCGCCCGCTATCAGTTCCTGGAGCAGCACGCCAGCAAGTAGCCCTAGGGCTGACCGCGGTAAAAACCGCCTGTCATTGCGAGCCCGCGAAGCAATCGCAACCCGGACGACTTGTTCTGGTGCGATTGCTTCGCATGCTCGCAATGACAGGCGGTTTTTTACATCTATATAGTCATCAAGGCAGAAAAAAGCGCGACTAAGAAGCACTTGGCCTCATTTTCGCGTTTAATACTCTATTGGCCGCGCGGACGGGCTCCGGCCACCTACTTAATTTACTTTGACTGATGCGTAAAATTCTGCTTGGTTTTCTGGCGTTTGTGGTGCTGCTGCTGGTAGCGCTGGCCGCCGCGCCGTTCCTCTTCAAAGACAAATTGCGGGCCTTGGCCGACAAGCAGATTGCCCAGCGCGTGCGGGCCAAGGTGGAGTATAACCCCAGCGACATCGACGTAACGCTGCTGAGCACCTTCCCCGATTTGGGCCTGGATATCAAGAACCTGCGCGTGATTGGCGTTGATTCGTTCAGCCGCGACACCCTAGCCTACCTGCCCGACTTGAAGGTGGGCCTAGACCTGATGAGCGTAATTCGGGGCTCGCAGATTGACGTGAAGAGCGTGACGCTGGAGCAGCCTAGCATCTCGGCCCGCATCTTGAAAAGCGGCAAGGCCAACTGGGACATTATGGTGTCGGACTCGGCTGCCGCGGCCAAGGGCCAAGACACCAGCTCGGTGAACCTGGCTATTCAGGGCTGGAAAATGAACGACGGCCGCATCCGCTACCAGGACCTAACCATCCCATTCAGCTTCGACGCGCGCGGCGTGAACCACACCGGCAAGGGCGACTTCGCCAAGAACGTGTTTGACCTGACCTCGAACACGACCATAGCCAAGCTGACGGCCACTTATAACGGCGTAGACTACCTGACCGACAAGCAGGTGAACGCCGACGTGGCCCTGGCCATGGACCTGAACAAGAACCTCTATACTTTCAAGGACAACAAGGTCACGCTCAATGATTTTCCGTTCAGCTTCGCGGGCGCCATTGGGCTGCCTAACGCTGAGGATATCACCTACGACCTAACCTTTAAGGCGCTGCAAACGGACTTTAAGAACATCCTGAGCTTGGTGCCGGGTGTGTTCGACAAGCAGTTTAAGGACGTGCAAGCCAGCGGGCAGGTGGCGTTTGATGGCTACGTGAAGGGCGTGCAGAACAAGCTGCACCTACCCGGCTACGGCGTGAACCTGGCCGTGACCAACGGTCGCTTCAAGTACCCACAACTGCCGCAGGAGGCCAAGAACATCAACCTGAAGATGCAGGTGGATAACCCGTCGGGCTTCACCAACAACGTAAAAGTCAACATCCCGCAGTTTCACCTCGACCTGGGCACCAACCCCGTGGACGGCAACGTGGCCATCGACGGCCTAGACCCTATGAAGGTGGACGGCCGCGTGAAAGCCAATGTGAACCTAGCCGAGGCGCTGAAGGTGTACCCGGTGGCCGGCATCACGGCCCGCGGCCAGCTCTTCGTGGATGCCACCGGCAAGGGCACTTACTCGAAAACCCAGATGCCGGTGGTGAACGCGGCCATCAAATTCACCAACGGCTACGTCAAGTCAAACAAGTTTCCGGCGCCGGTGGAGGACATTAACCTGAGCGGCACGGTGGTAAACTCGACCGGCCAGGTGAACGATACCTACGTGAACTTGCCGCAGTTCCACATGGTGCTGGAGGGCGAGCCGCTCGACGGCCGCCTGACGGCTCACAACATCAACTCGCCCATCTTCGATGCCAACGTGCGCGGCACGGTAGACCTGACCAAGATGACCAAGATTTTCCCCTTGGAAGGCATGACCGTGACCGGGCGCGTGAGCGGCAACATCGCGGCGGCCGGCAACATGGCCGACGTGAACGCCGGGCGCTACCAGAACGTGAAGGCCAGTGGCACGGTGCAAGCCAAGAACCTGACCTACAAGAGCAAGGACTTACCGCAGGGCGTGAACATCAGCTCAGCGGCTGGCACGTTCAATAACAACCAGATTGTGATTCAGAGCCTGAACGGCACGGCGGGCACCTCCGACTTCGCGGCCAACGGCACCATCAGCAACTACCTAGGGTACCTCTTCACGCCTGGCCAGCCGCTGCGCGGCACCATGAACGTGACCTCGCGCAACTTCAACGTGAACGAGTTTATGGTAGACCCCGTGAGCGAGAAGCCCACCGCCGGCGCCGTGCAAAAAGCGCCCGCCAAGGCCGACGGCGTGGTGCCCATCCCGAAGTACTTCGACCTGGTGCTGAACAGCAAGGTAGATAACGTGACCTACGACAATCTGAAACTGCAAAACGCCACCGGCACCGTGACGGTGAAGAACGAAATAGCTACCCTCAAAGACCTAACGTTTAATACCCTAGGGGCCACCTTCGGCACTAGTGGCAGCTACAACACCCAGAGCCTGGCGCACCCCAAGTTCGACTTCGGGCTGAACATCAAGAACCTGGATTTCCAGAAGGCCTTTGCTTCCTTTAATACCGTGAAGGCGCTGGTGCCGCTAGCGCAGGCGGTGCAGGGCGTGTTCAACACCAACTTTAAGGTGAGCGGCGAAATGGGCCAGGACATGCTGCCCAAGCTGGCCTCGCTGAGCGGCCAGGGCTTGTTCGACATCGTGAAAGCCAGCGTGCTGCAGTCGCCGGTGCTTAACCAGATTGCCAACCTCACCACCCTGCCCGACCTCAAGAACCTGCAGGTACTGAATAAGATAGTGAACGCCCAAATTGTGGACGGCAACCTGGTGGTGAAGCCGTTTGACATCACGGTCGGCGACATCAAGATGACCCTAGGGGGCACCAACAGCCTGGCCGGCGCCTTGCAGTATGTGACGGCCATCAACACGCCCACCGGCAAGCTGGGCAACGCACTCAATAGCAAGCTCACGCAGCTCACCGGCGTGCAAAACATCCAGGGCACCGACCGCGTGACCCTGGGGCTCAACATTGGCGGCACCATCACGCAGCCCCAGGTGAAGCTGACCAGCGGCAGCCTCAAGGACCAGGGCAAGGCCATCGTGACTAACGTGGTGAAAACTAAGCTCACCGACGCGCTCCTGGGGCTGGCCAACAAGAATAAGGCGAAGAATGACAGCACCCAGAAAGCCACCCAGATAACCCAGCAAAACTCCCAGGAGCAGTTGAACCTGGAGATTCAAAAGAAGAAGCTCGAAGCGGAAGCTAAAGCCCGCCAGGCCATCGGCAAAGGCTTGAACAGCCTGTTTGGTGGCGGACGCAAGGCCAGCACGCCAGCGCCCGCTGCGCCGGCCGACACAACCAAAAAGTAGGGTTAGTAAAAGCAGTAAAAAGGCCGTTATGCTCAGCATAGCGGCCTTTTTTAGTTTAGGTTGATTACTAAAATTTACGCGTGCATAAGCCCAACAGTAAATGGCAGTATTTTTGCCCTAGGCGGCTTGGCTACCGGTAGGCAAGCCGGGCCGTTTTATTACTGTTCCACCCACATTACCCATTACTTATGCGTTCTTATCGACTCCTTACCCTGGCCAGCGCGGCACTACTGGCACTGGCCGGCTGCAGCAAAGAGACCGACAATTCCTCTGCCGCCAAGCTGGAAGTGCGCCTCACCGATGCGCCCGGCAACTTCAACGCCGTTGTGCTCGATGTGCAGCAGTTGGAGGTGCACCTCAAAGATGAAAGCGACCCCCAAGGTTGGCAAACGCTGGCTTTCACACCCCAGACGGTCAATATCCTAGACTACGTGAATGGCAAGTCGGCACTGCTGGTGAGCACTGATTTTGCGCCCGGCGACATTAAAGAGGTGCGCCTCATCCTGGGCCCGGACAGCTACGTGGTGGGCACCGACAACCAGCAGTATGCCCTGAAAACGCCCAGCGGCCAAACCTCGGGGGTGAAGCTGAAGCTTGACAACGTGACGCTAGCCGCCGGTAGCACCTACCAGCTGCTGCTCGATTTCGACGTGGCCAAGTCCATCGTAGAGCGCGGCAACTGGAAGAACGGCAACGACAAGAAGGAGCGCTACCTGCTCAAGCCCGTTATCCGGCTGGTGGCCCAAAGCCTACGCGGTGGCCTGCGCGGCACCGTGAACCCGGCCGCCGCTCGGCCGCAGGTGCTGGCCATCCGCTCGTCCGTAACGGGCCCCGACACGGTGAGCACTTTCGCCGATGCCTCGGGCGCTTTCCAGCTCTCGGGCCTGCCGGCTGGCACCTACCAGGTGCAGTTCTTCCCCACTACCAGCGCACCCACCGGCCAGGCCGCTTACAAAAACGTGACGCGTCCAGGCATCACCGTTACTAATGACCAGGTTACGAACTTGGACGTCACGGCCCTGCAGTAGCCCTAGGGCCTAGCTGCGCGGCCAAGCCCCCTGAGTGGCAGCCTGCGCGAGTTCATTTTTACGGCTGAGCGACTAGCTGCTTGCGCTGAGAGCATCCGTTTCTGTAAGACTGTCATTCCGACACTAAGCTCAGCCTTATCTCGGCAGCATACCTCGGAAACCTAAGTTGTAACTCCTTCAGACAGAGAATACCAGTTTTGGCAGATTGCTACCTACAGCACCCTGCCAAAACTGGTATTTTGCGTTAACCTGGGCTAAGGGGCCCGCGTTTTTGGGAAGTAGTGGCAGTTGGCGCGAACTTTGTTGCCAACTTCATCCATTATTCATCTTTGAGCACGCTGGTAGCAGCCGCTGCTATTGCCAGCTGCCGATACGTCACTCTCCTTTCTTTACCTGATGGCATCACATGCTACCGTCGGCCTACCGCCGCCTACGCCTTGGCAGCGCCTCACGCGCATGCTAGACACTGAGCGCGAGACGATTCGCTACATCATTTTCTACGCTATCCTCACGGGCATCATCAGCCTGAGTTTGCCCCTAGGCACCCAGGCGGTGTTTAACCTGGTTTCGACGGGCGCCGTGTTCAGCCAAACGTACATTCTAGTGGCCGTGGTCGTGGGCGGGGTATTGCTCGGCGGCATCCTGCTAGTGGGCCAGATAACGCTGGTCGAGGCCATTGAGCAACGCATCTACGCCAAGGCGGCCATTGAGTACGCCTACCGCCTGCCGCGCATCAAGGCCGCGGCGCTGGAGGGGCATAACCCGCAGGAACTGGTGAACCGTTTTTTTGACGTACTCACCATCCAAAAGGGTCTCATGAAGCTGCTGGTAGACATCATGTTTGCCGGCTTGCAAATTCTGATGGGCGTGTTGGTACTGGCCTTTTACCACCCCATTTTCATTGCGTTCGGGCTGTTTACCATCCTGGCGCTGGCGCTACTCTACGTCCTCAACTACCGCCGGGCCCTGCGCACGAGCATCGAGGAGTCGGCCTATAAGTATGAGCTGGTGGACTGGCTGGAGCAAGTAGCCGGCCGGCTCGATGAAGTGCGCCACGACGATACGGCCAAAAATCAGGCCCTAGGCCGCGCCGACGAGCTGGTATCGGAATATCTGCACGCCCGCAACCAGCACTTCCGGGTCCTGAAATCCTACTACGCTTATGGGGTAGCTTTGCGCACTGCCCTCACGGCCGCACTGCTCATTGCGGGCACCTTGTTCGTGGTATCGCGCCAAATGACCCTAGGGCAGTTTGTAGCTGCTGAAGTCATTATCGTACTCATTAGCAACGCTATCGAGAAGCTAATGACTGGCCTTAACACCATTTTCGACGTACTGACGGCCGTGGAGAAAGTAGCCGCCGTGACCGACCTGCCCCTCGACGCCCCCCAAAACGCCCTCACCCATGCTTAATATCTCGAACCAGAACGTGGCCGAGGAAGTGTGGGAGCACACCTCGCGGCAGTCGCGCCCCGAGTTGCTGCGCACCTACGCCAGCCGCCGGCTGGGCCGCATTCTGCTCGTCCTGGCCCTCGTTTTTCTAGTCGTCCTGTTTCTGCCCTGGCGCCAGACCATTTACGGTACCGGCAGCCTCACGCCCCTCACGCCCGAAGACCGGCCCCAAACCGTGCAAAACCAGATTGCCGGCCGCATCGAGCACTGGAACGTGCGCGAAGGCCAGCTGGTGCGCCGCGGCGATACTTTGCTGACCATCAGCGAGATTAAGGACGAATACTTTGACCCCAACCTGCCCGAGCGCCTGAGCGAGCAGCTATCGGCCAAGCGCAGCAACGTGAATGCCTACGCCGCCAAGATTACGGCGACCGACCAGCAGCTCGTGGCCCTCAAGACCACCCTCCAGGTGCAGTTGGAGTCGGCCGCTAACAAGGTGGAGCAGGCCCAAAACTACCTGAACAGTGACCGCGCCGACCTGGTAGCCGCCACCAACTTTTACGAGACGGCTAAGTCCCGCTTGGCGCGCTACGAAGAGGGCTACAAAAACGGCCTCTTCTCGCTCACCGACATCGAAACGCGGCGCCTGAAGCTACAAGAAGACCTGGCCAAGGTAACGGCCCAGCGCAATAAGGTGAGCAGCAGCATTCAGGCCCTGGCCAATGCCCGCATCGAGCTGAGCAACCTGCGCGCCAAGTACGGCCAGGACCTGGCCAAAACCATGTCGGACCGCAGCTCGGCCGTGTCGAGCCGGGTGAGCGCAGAGGGCGAGGTGGCCTCGCTGCGCAACAAAATCAGCAATGTGAGTGTGCGCCGCAGCCTTTACGTGGTGCGCGCCCCGCAAACCGGTTACATCGTGCGGGCCCTGAAATCGGGCATCGGCGAAACCATTAAGGAAGGCGAATCGGTGGCGACCCTGCAGCCTGAGGCCCCGTTGCTGGCGGCCGAAGTGTACGTGCGGGCCATGGATGTGCCACTGATTCAGCGCGGACGCCACGTGCGCCTGCAGTTCGACGGCTGGCCGGCCATTCAGTTTTCGGGTTGGCCCTCGGTGGCCGTGGGCACCTTTGGCGGCACCGTATCGGTGATTGACGTGGTGAGCAGCACCAGCGGCAAATACCGCCTGCTAGTGCGCCCCGACAGCATCCGCGGCACCCCCGAAGACCGGGCTTGGCCCCGGCAGCTGCGCCTAGGGTCGGGCGTGCAAGGCTGGGTTATTCTGGACTCGGTGCCAGTGTGGTATGAAATCTGGCGCCAGCTCAACGGCTTCCCGCCCGCCCTGAAAGAGGAGCCGGATGGAGACGGCACGCCAGTGAAAGCAGATAAGGAGAAAGCGAAATGAGTATGAGAGAATTGCTTTTTCTATGGTTGAATAATGTGTGGCGTGGCGCGGGCTACAAAGGCCGCGCTGCGCAGGCAGCCGCATTCCTGTTGCTCGCCTTGCCGGCCCTAGGGCAAGGCTCCAGGCTGCCGGCTCGGAAGTCGGGGCTAGAGCGGGCACCCCTGCAAACCACGCAGCTGGCCGAAGTTCGCCCGGCTGACACGGCGAAGGTGTTTTCGCTGCGCGACCTGGCCGACTTGGTGTTTAGCAATCACCCTATTGTGAAGCAAGCCGCGCTGCTAAGCGACGAGGCGCGCAGCCAAGTGCTGCAAGCCCGTGGCGGCTTCGACCCCAAAATCACGTCCGACTTCCACCGCAAGGAATTTGGCGGCACCGAGTATTACCACAACTGGGGCAACGAGCTCAAGGTACCCCTCTGGCCCGGCGGCATCGACCTGAAAGCCGTTTACGACCGCAACGTAGGGCGCTACGTGAACCCTGAAAACTACACGCCCCTCAACGGGCTGGCCGGGGTAGGTTTGTCCATCCCCATCGGCCAGGGTCTGCTCATTGACGCGCGCCGCAGCACCCTGCGCCAGGCCCAGGCCATGCAGGCCGCTGCCGAGGCCGACCGCGTGAAGCAAATCAACGAGGTGTGGCTGCAAGCCGTGAAGGACTACTGGAACTGGTACTACAGCTTCCAGCAGAATGCGCTTATCCGCGAGGGTGTGGCCCTGGCCGACCGCCGTTTCCAAGCCACGGCCCGCCGCGCCCAGATTGGCGACCAAGCCCCCGTGGATTCGGTGGAGGCCCAGATAACGGTGCAGGACCGGCAGGTGCAGGCCACCCAGCTGCAAGTGGAGCTGGGTAACGCCCGCCTGCTGCTCTCAAATCACCTGTGGAACAAAGACGGCCAGCCGGTGGAGCTGCCCCTCTACGCCGCTCCTCAAATACCCGCTGCCGACACCGTGAGCCGCCAGGAGTACCAGCGCCTAGCCGCGTTAGCCGCCAGCCAGCACCCCACCCTGCTTAAGCTCGGGGCTAAGGCCAGCCAGCTCGGCATCGAGGAACGCTACCGGCGCGAAATGCTCAAGCCTAAGCTCAGCCTGAGTGGCACGCTCATCACTCAGGGCAACTTCTACAACGGTGAAGTGCCTAGCTACTATAACTTTGGCTGGAACAATTACAAGGTGGGCGCCGACTTTTCGTTTCCCTTGTTTCTGCGCGCCGAGCGGGGCAAGCTGCAGTACGCCCGCATTCAGATTCAGGAAAACAACCTGGAGCGCCAGCAGAGCCAGCGCACTATCGTTACGCAGGTAAACAACGTGTACAACGTGCTGAAGGCCTACGAGCAGCAGCTACTTATCCAAGCCCAGACCATCAAGAACCAGCGTATTCTGCTGGCGGCCGAGCTGCAGAAGTTCGAGCTGGGCGAGAGTACCATCTTCCTCATCAACGCCCGCGAAACCAAGCTCATCGACTTGCGCATCAAGCAGGAAAGCCTACGCGCCAGCTACGAAAAGTCCCGCGCCGAGCTGTACTACTACGCCGGTACCAGGTCGGTTAGCCCGCCCGGCGAGTAAGCATCCTAGCAGACTACCTATGCCGGAGCCGCTCGGCTAACCGCCCCTAGGGCGCCGGCAGGACAGCAGGCCACTACTTACTGCCCTAGGGCCCAGACCCGGTGACGAGGCCCCGCGCTGGCCCTGGGGCACTACAGCTGGGGGCGGCGGAAGCTAACGCAGTAGGGGCCTACTACCTAGCGCGCCTGGCCCGGCCCCTGCCGTCCGAGGCGTGGTGAATAGCGGGGAGTAAACGGCTGAGTTTATGCGTGCGCAATCCTTTTATAAGGGATAAGTGACGTATAAATCGTCCTATATTTACTCACTGCCTACCGCTTCGGTGCCAGGGCTATGCGCCAGCGGGTTCAGTAGGTTCCTGCTTATGCATCCTTTCTCCGCTGCGCACCTGCTGCCTAACCTGCCTGCCCAGCGCCGCGCGCTAGCCGCCATGGCCCGGCCACTGGGCCGCTGGCGCGCCGCCCTACAGGCGAGCCAGCAGCTGCCAGCCCAGGCCGGGCGCCGGGCCCTAGGGCTGGCGTGGCTGCTTCTGCTACTAGGGCTGGGGGCCTGCCGCGAGCCCACCGCCCGCCCGCCCGCGGCAGCGCAGCAGCTAGCCTATGCGCCGCTGCCTCCGGCTCTGCACCAGCTGCTATACCCGCTACCCACCAACGCGCAAGCCGACGCCCGGCGCCTAACGGCGGCGCTGTCCCACTGGGCCGGCGACTCGCTGGCCCAATTGCTGCTGCACAGCCGGCTAGGCAGTGACTACGAACAGCTGCAACAGCCCGATTCGGCCCTGCGGCACCTGCGGCTGGCCTGGCGCCTAGCCAGCCCGGCCCTACGCCGCCGGCAGCCAGCCGAGGTAATCATGCTGGCCAACGACCTCGGCGACCTATTTGCAGAACGCGCCCTGGCCGACAGCGTTCTATACTACAATCAGCAGTTTATTAGCACTTTCCGGGCGGCCCGGCTCGACAGCACGCGTAACTTACGCGCCCGCCCGGTGCAGCTGCCCACCAACCACCACTGGCTGGGCGGGCTGGAGCTGGCCAGCACCTTGGCCAATACCGGCCTACTCCTGCGCCACGCCGGCCACCTGCCCACTGCCTTCCGCTACTACGAGCAGGCAGCCGCGCTCTACCAGCAACTGCAAGACCCTAGGGGCCAGCTATGGGCCCAGTGCCTGCTAGGCGAAGCCTACGCCGAACAAGGCGACGAGCCCCGAGCCAGCGCCACCTACGAGCAGGCCCTACGCACGGCCCGCGCGCTCAGGCAGCAAGGCCCCGACCCCCCCGACCTGGCTGGGGTGCTACTGGACTGGTACTGGCCCCTGCTACTGCGCCAGCCCCAGCACGCCGCCGAAGCCCGGCAGCTCGCCGAAGAGGTTGCGCAAAATATTCGGCGGGTGCTGCCCCCCGCCCAGCTGGCAGCCAGCCTGCACTACACCGTGGTAATGGCCCGGCTGGAGCTACTCAAGGCCGAGCTGTCGCTGCGCGCGGGCCAGTCGGCGGCGGCCGAGCTAGCGCGGGCCAAGCAGTGGCTGGAGCAGCCCATAGTCAGAAAGCAACGCACTCACCAGCATTCTATTTCGGTCTACGACAGCCCGGCCGCCGCAGAAAGCCAGCTGCTGGGTTTACAAGCCTGGCAGCAGCGGGCCACCAACCCCGCCGCCAGCCGCCAGCTGCTGGCCCGCGCTGCCGCGCTGCTACCCGCGCCCAGCACCGGCTACGTGTGGGGCGGCCGCTACCAGGTGCTGGCAGGCTACTCGCTGGCAATGGGCGAGCCCGCCGTGGCAGTCCGGCTGCTGCGCCCCCTCACCACGCTCTACCAGCAGCAAGGCAATGCGTTCGCCCTGAGCCAAGTAGATGAGCTGCTCACCCAGGCCTACGCCGCCACCGGCCGCTACGACAGCGCCTACTTCTACACGCGGCGCGCCCAGGCCCTGGCCGACACGCTGCGCAGCGCTCGGCAGTTTACGGCGCTGGCAGCTACCGAGGCCCGCTACCACACCCGCGAGCAAGTAAGCCAGATTCAGCTGCTTACCGAGCGGAGCCGGCGGGCGGCGCTGCGGATGTGGTTTGCGGCGGCGGGCGCGGCGCTGCTGGCCCTGGCCCTGCTGGCCGTGGCCCTGAGCTGGCGCGCCACCCGCCGCCTCAACCAGCAGCTGGCCGCTCAGGGCGCGCTGCTGCAAGCCCAGGCCGACCGCCTAGGGGAGCTGGACCGGGCTAAAAACCAGTTTTTTGCCAACGTGAGCCACGAGCTGCGCACCCCCCTGACGCTGGTGCTGGGCCCCCTGAGCCAGGCGCTGGCCCTGGCCAAAGCCCCAGACCTGCGCGAGTTGCTGGCTACGAGCGCCCGCCACGGCCAGCGCCTGCGCGCCCTCATCGACCGCATTCTGGATTTGACCAAGCTCGAAGCGGGCAAGCTCGAAGCCCAGCCCGGGCCCACCCGGCTAGGCCCGCTGCTGTGGGAGCTGCTGGCGGGGTTTGAGCCCCTGGCAGCGGCGGGCGGGGTACAGCTGCTGGGCCCAGTTGGCTTGCCCGAGGCGCTTACCGTCAGCCTCGATGCCGACAAGCTGAGCCAAATACTAACCAACTTGCTGGCCAACGCGTTGCAGCACACGCCAGCCGGGGGCCAGGTAAGCCTGACGGTAACCCAGCCCGGCCCCGACCAGTACGCCCTCACCGTGCGCGACACCGGCCCCGGTATTGCGCCGGCCGAGCAGGCGCACTTGTTCGAGCGCTTTTACCAGAGCCCGCAGCGGCAGGCGCGGGGCGGCACGGGCCTAGGGCTAGCCTTGAGCCGCGAGCTGGCCACCCTACTGGGCGGTAGCCTGACGGTAGCTAGCGTGCCCGGCCAGGGCGCCGCCTTTACGCTCGCGCTGCCCGCTCCCCGCCTGCCCGACGCGCCGCCCGCCCCAGCTATCATTGCTAACGAGTTGGTTAGCTCTGGCTTAGCCGCGCGCCAAGCACCGGCCTATCCGCCGCTCGCCGCCCGCCCCCGCATTCTGCTGGTAGAAGACCAGGCGGACTTGCGGGCCTTCGTGCGCGGCTTGCTGGCCCCGGCCTACGAGGTGCTCGAAGCAGTTGATGGCCAGCAGGCGCTAGAGGTGCTAGCCCGCGAGCCCGTTGACCTGGTAGCCTCCGACGCCATGATGCCCCGGCTCAGCGGCCTCGAGCTACTGCAACAGCTCAAAGCCAGTTCGACTCACCAGGGCCTGCCTTTCCTGATGATAACGGCCCGGGCCGACGAGGCCCACCGCCTCACGGCACTGGCTACGGGAGTTGATGACTACCTGCTGAAGCCCTTTGAGGCGCCCGAGCTGCTGGCGCGGGTGGGGGCGCTACTAGCCAGCCGGGCCGTGCGCCAGCACTACGCCGCCCAGCTCCCCGGCGAGGCCGCCACACCTGCCACCCCCACCCCAGCGCCGGCCGCTACCTCGGCACCAGCCGCCCCGCCCCCTAAAGCGGCGTTGCAGCTAACCCAGTGGCAAGCGCTGGTAGCGTCGCGGCTGCCCGACGAGCACTTTGGCCCCGTCGAGCTGGCGGCGTTGCTGTGTTTAAGTGAGCGCACTCTGTACCGGCGCCTGGGCGAGCTGGCGGGCCTCACGCCGGCGGCCTGGCTGCGCGAGCTGCGCCTGGCCCACGCCCGCCGCCTGCTCGAAGCGGGCGAGTTTGCCTCGGTAGCCGACGTGGCCAGCGCGGCCGGCTTCGGCACCGCCAAGTATTTCAGCGTGTGCTACGCCGAGCGCTTCGGCCGGCGGCCTAGCGACTACTTCCGGGTGAGCCTGTAGCCCAACTCGGCTGAAATCTGTTTTATCCGTTAAATCTGCGGTCCGGGTTACTCTGCAACCCAGCCGCCCCCTAGGGCCTGGTAGAGCAAGATGCCCTGCAGCAGCTGGTCGCGGCGGGCGTTGGCCAGGCTTAGCTCGGCTTCGAGCGAGCTGCGCTGGGCGGTAACCACCTCTAGGTAAGACGCATAGCCAGCCAGGTACAGCTCATTAGATGTTTCGATGGCGCTGCGAAGCTGGGCAGCCTCGCGGGCGCGCAGGTCCACGATGGCACGGTAGTTTTCGAGGCCGCGCAGGCCGATTACCACGTCGCGGTAGCCGGTTTGCAGGGCTTGCTGGTAGCGGTAGTAGGTCTCGTTGCGGCCCGCGGCGGCGCGGCGCAGGTCGGCCCGGAAGGCGGCCCGGTTGAGGATGGGCCCCGCGAGCCCCCCTACGACGCCAAACACCACCGAGCTGGGATTGAACAGCAAGTCGGCCCGGAAGGCATTGAGGCCCAAGTAGGGCGTGAGGGTGAGCGAGGGCAGGAAGGCGGCCTGAGCAGCGGCGATGTCGGCCTGGCCAGCGGCTAGCTCGGCCTCGGCCTGGCGCACGTCGGGCCGGTGGCGCAGGGCCGCGGCCGGAATGCCCACGCCCAGCTTATCGACCAGCCCGGCCTCGGGCAGGGTGGTGCCACGCCGGATGGGAGCCGGAAAGCGACCCAGCAGCTGGTTGAGGCGGGTTTCGGTTTCGGTGATGCTTTGGCGGGCCTGGTAGGCCAGGCTTTCGGGGCGCAAGGTTTGAGCGGCAAACTGTTGCACGGCCAGCTCGGTGGCGCGGCCGGCCTGCTTCTGAATGCGCATCAGGCGTAGCGCGTTCTGCTGCAGGCGGGCGTTGCGCTCCACTACGGCCAGCTGGTTGTCGAGGGTCAGCAGCTCGTAGTAGTTGCGGGCGATTTCGGCCACCAGGTTGGTTTGCACCAGGCGGCGCCCTTCTTCCGAGGCCAGCACGCGCAGGTAGGCCGCGCGGCGCCGGCTACGCAGCTTGCCCCAGATGTCGATTTCCCAGGAGCTGCGCAGCCCACCGAAAAAGTCGGGCGTGAGGCTGGTAGGTACCCGCTGGTCGGAGTTGATGTTTTGCGAGAGGTTGGTGTCGTAGTTGCCTACCCCACTGAGGGTATAGCGCCCATAGTGGTCGAGGCCGGCCGTACCCCCTAGGGATACGCTGGGGAATAAAGCCCCGCGCCGCTCGATATAGTCGGCCCGCGCCAGCTCGACGCGCTGCACAGCCACGCGCAAGTCGAGGTTGTTGCGCAAGGCTGTGTCGATGAGTGCCGTCAGGGCCGAGTCTTGGTAGAACGTGTGCCAAGGCTGGCCGCCCGCCCCCAGCGAATCTGCCGAGCCATGCGTGGTGGGGAAAGCCGCCGGTAGCCGGGCGCCCGCGCTGGGCGCCTCGGGAGCAGCCACGCGGCAGCCGGCGGTGAAAAGCAGGAAAGCGGAAAGAAGAAAAAGTGGTAAGCGCATGGTTGTTAACCGCCGAGCGGGGAGCCTCTGGCCCCGGCCCCGCGCCGCGGGGGCGAGGGGTGCCACGGCGGCGCGGCCGGGCTTACGTCAAAAAATCGTTGGGCTTAGCTTCTCCTATTGGAGAGGGGGCGAGGGGTGAGGCTCCCCGCCTGGCCCTAGGCCCCTTAGGCTGGCTCCAGCTCCTTTTCAGTTACCGGTGCGGGCTGGGTTGCCGGCTTTTCCTTTTTGCCGCGCATCACCAGCAGGTAGAGGCCGGGGATGAGCAGCAGGCCGAAGAACGTGCCCACGAACATGCCGCCCGCCGCCGCCGTGCCGATGCTGCGGTTGCCCAGGGCCCCCGCGCCGTCGGCAAACACCAGTGGCATGAGGCCCGCTAGGAAGGCGAAGCTCGTCATCAGGATGGGGCGCAGGCGGGCGCCCGCGCCTTCCACTACCGCGTCGAGCGGCGAAGCGCCTTCGCGGCGGCGCTGCTCAGCAAACTCGATGATGAGAATGGCGTTTTTACCGAGCAAGCCTACCAGCATTACCAGGGCTACCTGGCCGTAAATGTTGTTTTCGAGGCCGGCTAGCTTCAGGGCCAGGAAGGCGCCGAAGATACCCGTGGGCAAGCCCAGCAGCACTGGCAGCGGCAGCACCAGGCTTTCGTACTGGGCCGCCAGCAGCAGGTACACGAATATCAGCACCACGCCAAACACGTAGATGGCTTGGTTGCCGCTCAGCACTTGCTCGCGGGTCATGCCGCTCCACTCGTAGTCGAAGCCCTTGGGCAACACCTGCTTAGCGGCTTTCTCGATGGCCGTGAGCGCCTCGCCCGAGCTGTGGCCGGGGGCGGCGTCACCGTTCACCATGGCGGCGGTGTACATGTTGTAGCGCGTCAGCTGGTCGGGGCCGTACACGCGTTCGAGGCGCACGAAAGTCGAGAAGGGCACCATCTCGCCGCGGCTGTTTTTCACGTGCAGGGCCAGCAGGTCGTCGGGGCGGCGGCGGTACTCAGGATTGGCTTGCACCATCACCTTGTACATCTGCCCGAAGCGGATGAAGTTGCTGGCGTAGTAGCTGCCCATCAGCGTTTGCAGGGTGCTCATGGCCCGCTCCACGGTCACGCCGTTCTTGGCAGCCATGTCCTGGTCGATGTGAATGAGGTACTGCGGGTAGTTGGGGTCGAAGCTGGTGAAGGCCTCGCCCACGGCCGGGTCGCGGCGCAGCACCGTCAACAAGTCTTTGGTTACGGCCGCTGTCTTGGCCAGGTCGCCCTGCCCGCTCTTGTCCAGCACCCGCAGCTCGAAGCCGCTGGCATTGCCGAAGCCGGGCACCGTGGGCGGCGGCAGAAACTGGATGCTGGCGTCGCTAATACCGCGGGTTTTCTCTTCCAGCTCTTGTATCAGCTCGGGCACCGACTGCTTGCGCTCTTCCCAGGGCTTGAGGTTAATCATGGCCATGCCGTAGCTGGCACCGGCCACGTCGCTCGTCAGGCTGTAGCCGGCCAGCGTCGATACCGACTCCACCGACTCCAGCTTGCGCACGATGCGCTCGACTTGCTCCAGTACTTTCTCGTTGCGCTCGACGGTGGCGCCGGCGGGCGTCGTCACGTTCACGTAAATCATGCCCTGGTCCTCGGTCGGGATGAAGCCCGTGGGCAGGATGCGGCTGACGCCCCAGGTGCCGGCCACGAACAGCGCCAGCAGCCCTAGGGTGAGGGCGCGGCGCGGAGCCAGCTTCACCAATAGCCCTTGGTAGCGCTTGGTGAGGGCCTCGAAGCGGCGGTTGAAGGCGGCGAAGGCGCGGCCCAGCAGGCCCGGGCGTTGGGGGGTGTGGCCAGCGGGCGCGGTAGTGTCGGCATGGGCATCGGCTTCGTCGTGGGCGTGGTGCTCAGCGCCCTCGGCGTGGGCGGGTGCTTTCAGCAGCAGGGCGCATAAGGCGGGCGTCAGGGTCAGCGCGTTCACGCCCGAGATGACGATGGCGATGGCCAGCGTGAGCGAGAACTGGCGGTAGAACACGCCTACCGGACCGTCCATGAACGACACCGGCACGAATACCGCCGCCATTACCAGCGTGATGGCTACCAGCGAGCCGCCAATCTCGTGCATGGCCTGCGAGGTGGCGGCCCTAGGGTCGCCGGGGTTGGCGTGCAGCTTGGCGTGCACGGCCTCTACCACCACAATGGCGTCATCGACCACAATACCGATGGCCAGCACCAACGCGAAGAGCGTGAGCAGGTTGATGCTAAACCCAAAGAGCTGCATGAACAGCAGCGCGCCGATGAGCGCCACCGGCACGGCCAGCGCCGGAATGAGCGTGGAGCGGAAATCCTGCAGAAACACGAACACCACCACGAACACCAGCGCGAAGGCTTCGAGCAGCGTGCGCAGCACCTCGTGGATGCTGGCGTCGAGGAAGCGCGACACGTCGTAGGCGAAGCTGTACTTCATGCCGGCCGGGAAGCTGGTTTTCTGCAGCTCGGCCATGCGCGCTTTCACCGCCGCAATCACGTCGCGGGCGTTGGAGCCAGGGCGCTGCTTGAGCATGATGGACGCCGAGGGCCGCCCATTTTCCTTCGACGACATGCCGTAAGTGAGCGAGCCAAACTCGATGTCGGCCACGTCTTTGAGGCGCAGCTGCGAGCCGTCGGCGTTGGAGCGTAGCACGAGATTGCGGTACTGCTCAGGCTCGTAGAGTTTGCCCGAGTAGCGCAGCACGTACTGCAGGGGCTGCACGGCGGCTTCGCGGCCCGAGCTTTCGCCAGTTTTACCGGGGGCAGCTTCCACGTTCTGGGCCCGGATGGCGTCAATCACCTCGTCGGTACCCATGTCGTAGGCCGTCAGGCGGTCGGGCTTCAGCCACACGCGCATCGAGTATTCGCGCTGGCCCATAATCTCGGCAAAGCCCACCCCATTGATGCGCTTCAGCTCTTGCAATACGTTGATATCGGCGAAGTTGTAAATAAACTTCTCCCCTACCGTTTTATCGTCGCTGGTCAGGTTTAGGTACAGCAGCATGGAGTTTACCTCCTTCTCCGTCGTCACCCCCGACTTAATCACTTCCTCCGGCAATTCGTCCAAGATGGTCGTTACGCGGTTCTGCACGGCCACCGATGCCAGGTCGGGGTCGGTGCCCACCTCGAAGAAGATGGTGATGAGCGTCAGGCCGTTGTTGCTGCTCACCGACTGCATGTAGGTCATGCCCGGCACGCCGTTGATGGCGCGCTCCAGGGGCAGGGCTACGGCCTTGGCGCACACTTCAGCGTTGGCGCCGGTGTACTTGGCCGTTACCGTCACCGAAGGCGGCACGATATCAGGGAATTGCGTGATAGGTAACCGCGTAAGGGCCAGCCCCCCTAGGAGCACTAGGAAGGCAGAAATCACCATCGAGAGGATGGGCCGGCGAATAAATAAGTCGAGCATCAGCTACTATGTAAAGGCACCCTCCGCTTCAGCTGGCGTTTGCTTGCCGAAGCTTCTCTGCGGTGCCGTTTGCTAGGTATTCAATGAATTGCGGTAGTGCTGCTTCGCAGAACTTAGCATGACACCCTACCGCAGAGCATTAAGCCGTAGTACCCCCTAGGGCCTATTGCTCGGCCGCCAGCAACGAGTCGATTTTCACCGACTTAGGGCGCACTTTCTCGCCGTCGCGTAGCTCTTGGGTGCCTTCATACACCACGCGCTCGCCGGGCTTCAGCCCTTCCTTCACCACGTAAAACGGGCCAGTGCGGGTCTGGGGCTTGAAGGAGCGGGTGCGCACTGTGTCGCCGGGCCCAAGCACGTACACGTAGGTGCGGTCTTGCAGTTCGAAGGCGGCGCGCTGAGGCACCAGCAGCGCCTTTGGCAGCGTGGTGGTGAGGCGCACCTTGCCAGTGCTACCGTGCTTGAGCAGGTGGTCGGGGTTGGCGAAGCGGGCGCGGATGGCCAGCGAACCAGTGCTGGGGTCAATCTCGCTTTCGCTGGTTTCGATGCGGCCGGCGATGGGGTAGCGCGAGCCATCGGCCAGCGTTAGGTCTACCGAGTCGGGGTGCAGCTCGGGGTGCAGCTCGCGGGCGCGGCGCAGGGCTAGGTAGTCGGCCTCGCCAATGTCGAAGTAGGCGTACACCTCGTGCAGGTCCGACACAGTCGTTAGCAATGTGCCCTTGTCCACCACGCTGCCCATTTTGAGCGGAATGCGGTCGGTAATGCCATCGAACGGGGCCCGTATCAGCGTGTAGCTCAGCTGGGTATTGGCGTCGGCGATGCTGGCGCGGGCGTTGGCTACCTGCGCATCGGCGTCGCGCACCCGGCTGTCGGACAGGGCGAGCTCGCTTTTGGCAATCACATTCTTGCTTACCAGCAGCAGCACACGGCTGCGCTCTACGCGGGCTTCGGCAGCTTTGGCTTCGGCGCTGGCCACGGCTGCCTGGGCCTGCAGCAAGTCGTGCCGATATAAATCGGTATTGAGCTGAAATAGCGGTTGGCCTTTCTTCACGGGCCGGCCTTCGTCCACAAATATCTTCTCGATGAAGCCCGGTATCTGGGCCCGCACTTCCACGTTGCGGATGGCCTGCACGTCGGCCACATAGTCGTGAAACAGCTCCTGCTCGGAGGTTTTGAGCGTGAGCACGGGCACTGTGGGCGGCGCATCCTCCTTCTTGCCCTCGTCGGCTTTGGCCGAGCAGCCAGCCAGCCCAAGGGCCAGCATGCCTGCCGCTAACGGACTGAGAAAGAAACTAAAAGCAAAACGCGAGCGAGCCATGCCGGTAGTACGGCGAAGGCTCATCCCGCGTTCATCAATAGCTTTTTGTTTCGTAACTGCTTGGGGAGAAATACGACTGGAATGGTGCAAGGAGGTAGGCGCTAGTGGAACATCAGCGGGCCGCTTAGCAGCCAGGGGAAAGTCAAGCAACCACAGGTAAGCGTTGCTTAGTTCATCAAAAATACAACATGAGTTTTTGATGAACTAAATGTCGAGCTAAAAATATCCTCTTTATTCTACCTCTTTACCCGAGGTTTGCAACTGGCTATTTCGGCTTTAACGGGCAGAGTCTGGCTCGGCCAGCGGGCCGCTTCCTAGGGCCGCGCTGGCGGCCAGGCGCTGGGCATTGCGGCGGCGCAAATACCAGCTGAGGCCCAGCAGCAGCACGCCCCCGATGAGGAAGAACAGCGACTTATCGAGGAAGGCCCAAGTGAGCTTGAAATACGCCACCATGGTAGCCACCACGAATAGCACTGTGCCCAGCGTCAGCTGCTCGGCGTCGGAGGTGCGGTGGGCGCGGGCCAGCACCGAGCCGGCGTGGGCGTACAGCACCACCAGCGTAGCCACAGCCAGCAGCAAGCCTCCCGGCAAGTAGAAGCCCGGCAGCAACAGTAACCAGTCAGGCAGGGAAGCCAGCCGGCCGCGTGCGCGCTTGCCCGCTACCGACAGCGCTACCACCGCCCCTAGGGCCCCCAGGTATGCCAAAATGGGCGGGCGCAGCAGGCCAGCGTATTGGTCGGTTTCGCCAAACAGCGCTAGCCCGAGGGCAAACAGGTAGGCAGCTACCAGCGGCGGCCCCTGCAAGGCGCGGCCAGCTTTGGGCTGCCGGTGCCAGTCGCCGGCGGCGTACACCAGCATGGTGGGCACAAAGAACCAGGTGATTTTGCTATGGCTAACCAGCACCCACAGGCCCGCCTGCCACAGTAGCCCCATGGCCAAGATGGTGGCTACCAGCGTATCGGGCCGGCGCCACCAGCGGTAGCCGCACCCTAGGGCCACCAGCCCCGCCGTAGCATAGCTGTAGCTGCCCAGCGCCTGGGTGCAATACGTTTGCACGGCCGCGCCAATGACCACCGGCAGCAGCGCCAGCGCCGAGCTGCTGTAGAGGTAGCTGAGCAACACGGCCGCCACCACCCAGGCCAGCAGCCCGCTCACGTCGTAGCCCACCAGCTGGTAAAGCTGGCTGGTAAGAATAATGCCCGCCCCGAAAGCGACCAGCCCCAGCCCCAACAGGCCGTGGCCCACGCTGCGGTTGCCGCGCTGCACGAAGTACTCGCCCCCGGCGTAGGCGCCGAGCACGCTGCCCAGCAGCAGCCCTAGGCGCAGGGCGGCGGGTAGGTTTTGCCAATTGGCGGCTACCACGCTCAGGGCGCTCAGGCCCACCAAGATGCTGCCCAGCAGCGGCAGTAGCCCTACGGCTTGCACCGCCTCGGACGGGTAGCGGGCCAGCAGGCGCTCGCGCTGGGCCTCGGTGATGAGGCCATCGGCCACCCAGCCGGGCGTTTCGGTTTCGAGGAACTTACGGCTCATTTGCCACGCAACTTACGGCGCGTTGCCCAAGGGAACGGGCTAGTTCCGCGTGGTACCCGAGCCCTAGGGGCGCCCAAGCTCGGCACTGCCGACTAGCCCTAGGCGGGCGCGGTGGCGTACTCTGTTTCCTCCATTAGCTCAACCACCAGCTCGTCGAGGCCGTGGTACCAATCGACGTGCGGCGACACGGCACCGCAGCCGCCCGGAATGGTGGGGCATTGCGAGATGGGCCAGCGGTACTTGCATTTCGGGCACACGGCACCGGTTTCAAAGCTGTTCCAGACGTAGCCGCAGGTGCACTGCCAGTGAGCGCCGCCGTCTGGTTCCCAGCGGCAGCAGGGGCAATAAATTTCAACGTCGGCTGAAGTGCACATAGAACGGCTGAAGCTAGGTGAGAGGTGGCTGCCGGCACCGCGCCGCAAGCCCAGAAGTATAAACGTAACCCAGGCTTCAAGGTACGAACTGTCGGGCTAAAAAATGGCAGTTTGCGAAGCTTTTTTTTCAGTAACGCAAGACCACCTAGCCGGACCTAGGGCTGCGTGGCCGGCACGCCCGTTTCGGCCAGTAGGGTATCTACAAGGCCGTGAGTGTCGTGGTACCAGTCGAGGTGAGGCGACCAGCCAGCGCAGCTCAGGCACTGGGTATCATGCCACTGCTTCTGGCAGCGAGGGCAGCGGCCACCCGTATCAAACGTGTTCCAGGAGTGGCCGCAGGCGCAGCCCCATCGCGAGGTGGGGGCCGGCTCCCAGGCACAGCGCGGGCAGTAAATTTCTAGTTCCATCAAGTAGTAGGGGCTAGGGGCAGGGTGAAAAGGCGCGCTTAGCTACTCACGCCTCTCACCGGGCAGTCAAAGGTTACGTTTATTCAGTAGGCTTGCGGGCACGGGTCATCTCGCGCTTGCCGGGGGGGCCGGGCAGCTTCTCGGTGAGCCACCCAGCGGCCCGCAGGTTGCGCCGAAACTGCCCTTGGGCGCAGTAGCTCACTAGCACCGCGCCGGGCGCGGCGGCCGCGTAGAGCTTGGCAAACACGTCTTCCGTCCACAGTTCAGGCTGCTTTTCGGGAGCGAAGGCGTCGAAGTAAATCAGGCCGTAGTAGCCAGCGGGCAGGTCGGCGATCTGGATGGGTTGGCGCACTTTGCGCAGCAAGAACTCCTTGGCTAGCACCAGCGCCCGGCCCCAGGGCTCCTGGTGCAGCTGCGCAAACGTCCGGCTGAGCGTCCGGTCGTAGGCCCACTGCGGCGCTAGGGCTGCCACAGCTTCGGCGGGCAGCGGCTGGGTTTCGTAGCCGTCGTAGGCCACCGCGGCACCTTCTACTGTTTTAGTTGCTTCCAGCGTGAGCAGGGCGTTGAGGCCAGTGCCTAGGCCCACTTCCAGCACTTTGAGTGGCTCGCCCTGCCCTAGGCCCGCCGCCAGCAGCGGCCGCAGCCCCGCCCCGATAAATACGTGCTGCGACTCCTGGCGGGCGCCGTGGGTGCTGTGGTAGTGCTCGTTCAGGGCGGGCACGTAGAGGGTAGGCGAACCATCGGCGGTGGTGCGCACTTCTATTTTTGGCTCCTCGTTGCTCATTGTTTCTTGCTTGCTTATGGCCCGCGTAAAGGTCGCTCTGCCCGCTTCATTCCTGCTCACGGCCACGCTGCCGGTGCGCATCACCGACCTTAACTACGGTGCCCACCTCGGCAACGATGCCCTGCTGGGCTTGCTGCACGAGGCGCGGGTGCAGCTGCTCGCCCACCTGGGCCTGGCCGAGTTCGACCCCGCCACCCGCCTGGGGTTCATCATGGCCGACGTGGCTATCGAGTACAAGGCTGAAGCTTTTCACGGCGACGTGCTTAGCATTGCCATGGGCCTGGCCGACCCCAACAAGTACGGCTTCGACCTGGTGTACCAGGTGCAGAACCAGCACGGCAAAGAGCTAGCCCGCGCCAAAACCGGCATGCTGGCCTTCGACTACAACACGCGCAAACTGCGGGCTTTACCGGCCGAGCTAGCCGCGCACCTGCTCGCCTAGGCCCATGTTTCGCCTCGTGCTGCTCACCGCCCCCGCCGCCGTGCCCGATGAGCTTCGCCTACTCACCGAGCTACTAGCGCTGCCCAGCCCCCCGCACCGCCTGCACCTGCGCAAGCCCGATTGGTCCGCAGCCCAGGTCGAGGCGCTTATCCAAGCCCTACCGGCCCAGCACCGGCACCGGCTGGTGCTGCACGGCCATCCCGAACTGGTACGCCGCTACGCCCTGGGAGGACTGCACCTAACGGCGCGGGCGCGGGCCACCTGGCACCAGCCGCTGCTGCCAGCACCATCGCTGTCCACGTCCTTCCACTCGCTGGCCGAAGTAACGCAGCACCGCCGCCACTACGACTACGTGTTTCTGAGCCCGATTTTCGACAGCATCAGCAAAGCAGGCTACGCCAGCAGCTTCGACCTAGAAGCCGTGCAGGGGTCGTTGCAAAAGCTGACTGCCCGCCCCGGCTACCAGCCCCAGGTACTGGCCCTAGGGGGTATCACGGCCGCAAACCTACCCCTGGTCCGGCAGGCGGGCTTTGCCGGCGCGGCCGTGCTCGGAGCCGTGTGGGGCAGCGCCGACCCGGTAGCAGCTTGGGTGGCAATAGCCCGTGAGCAGTGAGCGCTCTTACCTGTTCCTTAGACGCTACGCCAGCGCCGCATCCCAGTCCTTCCACACCGGCTCGTAGCCTTGGCGGCGCAGCATGGCGGCGATTTCCTGGGGGCTGCGCTCGTCGCTGATTTCGAACTGCTCCAGCGACTCGGGCGCCACGGCATAGCCGCCGGGGTTGGTCTTGGAGCCGGCGCTGATGCTGGTGATGCCCAGCCGGATAACCTGGTCGCGGAAGGCGGGCTCCTCGCGGGTTGAGAGCGACAACTCCACCTCTTCATTCAGCAGGCGGTAGGCGCAGATGAGCTGCACCAGTTCGCGATTGCTCATCTCTACCTTGGGCTGCAGCAGGCCCTCGGCCGGGCGCAGGCGCGGAAATGACAAACTGTACTTGGTTTGCCAGTAGGTGCGCTCCAGGTAGTCGAGGTGCAAGGCGGTGTAGAAGCAGTCGGTGCGCCAGTCCTCCAGCCCGATGAGCACCCCTAGGCCCATTTTGTGGATGCCAGCCCGGCCCAGGCGGTCGGGCGTGTCGAGGCGATACCAGAAATTCGACTTCTTGCCCTTGGGGTGGTGCTTTTTGTAGTCGGCCTGGTGGTAGGTTTCCTGGTACACCAGCACCGTGTTCAGCCCCTCCGGAATCAGGCGGCGGTAGTCGTCCTCGTCGAGTGGCTGCACCTCCATCGAAAGATGGGCGAAGTGCGGCCGCAGCGTGCGCAGGGCCTTTTCCAGGTAGTCCACGCCCACAGTCTGGTTGGCCTCGCCGGTCACCAGCAGCACGTGGTCGTAGCCCCACTGCTTGAGCACGGCCGCCTCCTGCAGTATCTCTACGCTGCTGAGGGTACGGCGCCGCAGTTTGTTGTCGAGGCTGAAGCCACAGTAGGTGCAGATATTCTGGCACTCATTGCTCAGGTACAGCGGCACGTACAGCTGCATGGTGTTGCCAAAACGCTTGCGCGTGAGGCGGTGGCTGAGCTGCGCCATTTGCTCCAGGTAGGGCGCGGCGGCCGGCGACACCAGCGCCTTGAAGTCTTCCAGCGTGCGGCGCGGTGCGGCCAGGGCGCGCTCCACATCTGCCGCTGTTTTGGCGTAGATGCTGGCCCGCACCTCGTCCCACGGCTGGGCTTCAAAAACAGGGCGAAAGCTCATAATTCAATGAGTAATGATTAGCGACTAGTGAGCAGCTTTTCGTCTGTCATTTTTTCGTCTGTCATTGCGAGCGCAGCGCGGCAATCGCACCAGAACGACACGCCGGGGTTAATGTTCTGGTGCGATTGCCGCGCTGCGCTCGCAATGACAGACGTGGGGAAGTCAATCCAAAAAGGCCGTGAGTGGCGAGCTGGCCATAGCCTCGGCGTGCGCGGTGGGCGCGGCCAAGCGCGCCTCGTAAGCCAGGCGGCCAGCCTCTACTGCCATCTTGAATGCCTGCGCCATGGCGACGGGCTGCCCGGCTACCGCGATAGCCGTGTTTACCAGCACGGCGTCGGCGCCCAGCTCCATGGCAGCGGCGGCATGTGAGGGCGCACCGATGCCAGCATCTACCACCACCGGCACCCGACTCTGGCCGATGATAATTTCCAGGAACTCCTTGGTCAGCAAGCCTTTGTTAGAGCCGATGGGAGACCCTAGGGGCATCACGGCGGCCACCCCCACTTCTTCGAGGCGCTTGCACAGCACCGGGTCGGCGTGGATGTAGGGCAGCACCACGAAGCCCAGCTTTACCAGCTCCTCGGCCGCGCGGAGCGTCTCGATGGGGTCGGGCAGCAGGTACTTAGGGTCGGGGTGAATCTCCAGCTTCAGCCAGTTGGTTTCCAGCGCCTCGCGAGCTAGCTGCGCGGCAAACACGGCCTCCTTAGCCGTGCGCACACCGGAGGTATTGGGCAGCAGGCTGAACTGCGGATGGCTGAGGTGGCGCAGGATGTCGTCGTCGGCATCCGTCACGTTCACGCGCTTGAGCGCAACCGTCACCAGCTCCGAGCCGGAAGCCAGCAGGGCGTCTTCCATCAGGGCCGCCGAGCTGAACTTGCCCGTGCCCGTAAACAGCCGTGAGCTAAACGTGCGGCCGGCAATTACCAGGGGTTGCGTTTGCATAATCAAGTAGTTACTAGTGCCTTCGTGGCTTCTACAAATTGCGCCGCTACGGCCCTAGGGTCACCAGCTTGGCTGATGGCGCCCGACACGGCCACGCCGTGCAGGCCCGTGGCCAGCAGCGGCCCCACGTCGGCTAGCCCAATGCCCCCAATGCCAATTATCGGCACCGTGAAGCCCGCCGCCCGGCACTGCGCCAGCAGCGCCTCATAGCCGGCCAGCCCCAGAATCGGACTCAGGTTTTCCTTGGTCGTCGTGAAGCGAAACGGCCCTAGGCCCATGTAGTCTACGCCCGCCGATACGTGTTGCTCGATGTCGGTCAAGGTGTTGGCCGTGCCGCCGATAATGACCTCGGGCCCGAGCAGCGCCCGTGCCTCGGCAGTTGGCATGTCTTGCAGCCCTAGGTGCACGCCGTCGGTTCCCACTTCCAGCGCCAGCTGTGGGTTGTCGTTGAGTATCAGCGTGGCGCCGTGGTGGCGGCACACCGCCTGCGTGTCGAGGGCCAGTTGCTTCCAGGCGGCGTAGGGCGTATTTTTCACCCGCAGCTGCACCCAGCGTACGCCGCCCCGGCAAGCCAGCTCGGCGTCCTTGGGGTTGGTGGTGATATAATGGAGAGGGCTGATAGTCATGTTTTTTTAGTGCTAGTGCTGACCCCACCCCCGGCCCCTCCCCTTTGGGAGAGGGGAGGGGCCGGGGGTGGGGTCCACCTTACAAATAAATCTCGCTGCCCTTTTGCACGAACTCCCGCGCCTTTTCGGCCAGGCCGTGGGTGAGCGCGTCGTCGGGCTGCACGGCTTGGGTGGCAGCGAAGTCGCGCACTTCTTGGGTGATTTTCATCGAGCAGAAGTGCGGGCCGCACATCGAGCAGAAGTGCGCCACCTTGGCCCCCTCGGCGGGCAGGGTTTCGTCGTGGTATTCGCGGGCGGTGTCGGGGTCGAGGCTCAGGTTGAATTGGTCGTCCCAGCGGAACTCGAACCGGGCCTTGCTCAGGGCGTTGTCGCGGTACTGCGCCCCCGGGTGGCCTTTGGCGAGGTCGGCGGCGTGGGCGGCGATTTTGTAAGTAATGACGCCATCCTTCACGTCCTGCTTGTTGGGCAGGCCTAGGTGCTCTTTTGGCGTCACGTAGCAGAGCATGGCCGTGCCAAACCAGCCAATCATGGCCGCCCCGATGGCCGAGGTAATGTGGTCATAGCCAGGGGCAATGTCGGTGGTTAGTGGCCCTAGGGTATAGAACGGCGCCTCGTGGCATTCCTTCAGCTGCTTGTCCATGTTCTCCTTAATGAGGTGCATGGGCACGTGGCCGGGGCCTTCTATCATCACCTGCACGTCGTGCGCCCAGGCAATTTTGGTTAGCTCGCCTAGGGTCTCTAGCTCAGCAAACTGCGCCTCGTCGTTGGCATCGGCGATGGAGCCAGGGCGCAGGCCGTCGCCGAGCGAGAAGCACACGTCGTAGGCCTTCATGATTTGGCAAATCTCCTCGAAGTGCGTGTAGAGGAAGTTCTCCTGATGGTGCGCCAGGCACCATTTGGCCATGATGGAGCCCCCGCGCGACACGATGCCCGTCACGCGCTTGGCCGTCATGGGGACGTAGCGCAACCGCACGCCGGCGTGGATGGTGAAGTAATCCACGCCCTGCTCGGCCTGCTCGATGAGCGTGTCGCGGAACAGCTCCCAGGTTAGGTCCTCGGCCTTGCCGTTTACTTTCTCCAGGGCCTGGTAGATGGGCACCGTGCCCACCGGCACCGGGCAGTTGCGGATAATCCACTCGCGGGTTTCGTGGATGTTCTTGCCCGTGCTCAGGTCCATGAGCGTATCGCCGCCCCACCGGCAGCTCCACACTGCCTTATCTACCTCTTCCTCAATGCTCGACGTCACCACCGAATTACCGATGTTGGTGTTGATTTTCACCAAGAAGTTGCGCCCGATAATCATCGGTTCGCTCTCGGGGTGATTGATGTTGCTCGGGATAACGGCCCGCCCGGCGGCTACCTCCTGGCGCACAAACTCGGGTGTGATAAACCCCTCCGGCGTGCGTGCCCCGAAGCTGTGGCCGCGGTGCTGCACCCGCAGCGGGTCGGTGGCGGGCAGCTGGTCGAAGCGCTGGTTTTCGCGGATGGCGATGTACTCCATCTCGGGCGTGATGAGACCCTGCTTGGCGTAGTGCAGCTGGCTCACGTTGGCACCCGACTTGGCGCGCAGCGGCGGCCGAATATGCTCGAAGCGTAGGTGGTCGAGGCTAGTATCGGCGGCGCGCTGCTGCCCGTACTCCGACGATATGCTCGGCAGCTGCTCCACATCGCCGCGCTCTAGTATCCAGCTTTCGCGCAAGCGGGGCAAGCCCTTCTTGAGGTCGATTTCCACCCTAGGGTCGGTGTAGGCGCCGCTGGTGTCGTACACCGTCACGGGCGGGTTCTCCTCGGGTGGTGCCCCAAAATCGAACTTGCGCTCGGTCGGGGCCAGCCCGATTTCGCGCATGGCCACCCGCATCCCGGGGTGCAGCTTGCCCGGCACGTAAATCTTGCGCGAGCCGGTCAGGGGCTGGCGCTCCACCAGCGTCTGCTGGGGGGCGTGGTCTTTTTTCTTCATTGGTGTGGTAGTTACCAAAATGAGATACCCAGAATGTCAGTTGGTTATTTCAGCCGAGCCCTATCCAGCGTTGCTTGGCAATGGACGCCTAGCCCCCCTGCGTGGCGCGGATGAGCAGGATGCGGTCGTGCGGCTGCACGGTGTGCGTGGCCCATTCGGTGCGGGGCACCACGGCATCGTTCACGGCTACGGCGAGGCCGCGGGTGTGCGTCTGGCCCAGGCTCGCGAGCAAGTCGGCGAGCAGCTGGCTTTCAGTGGCTTCGTGGGGGGTATTGTTTACGTAGCAGACCATGCAACTAGGATGTAGTTGGGACAAGGAAAGGCCATAAACAATAGGCGGTGCCAGCCACGGCCCACCCCTAGGGGCAGCCGCCAGGCAGAACCAGTACTTTTCCCTTCGCCAGCATTACCTGGTTCAGGTTCGGAGGGTATCGTCTCAGCCTTGCTTGCGCAAAGCACCCCTAAAGTTTACGTGGCGAATGTAGCGGCCGAAACCTGAGCGGCGGCTGAAGCTGGCGAATTTGCCACAATTTTATTGGTGGCGGCGCGAGGCAGCGATTTCACCAACGCGTTTCTCTAAACGTACTTTCGAGCTTTCTTTTCAGCAGTTACTTAACGTATGCAAAAATTATTTACTCGATTTACTACTTACTGGAGCGTACTAGCTGCACTAATGTGCTGGAGCATTGCCGCACAAGCACAAGAAGCCACAGACCCTAACTCGGCACTACCATTTAAGCTGCCCCAGATGCTTGAAGGTGGGGGTGAAGCCGCTATTGTACGGGCTATTCAGCTACGGGTAGTGTACCCAAAACAGGCGCTGCGTGACGGAGCCCAAGGCCAGTGCATGGTTACGTTCGCTGTGTCCCCTAGCGGGCAGGTGTGCTTAATATCTATGAAATACGGCCTTCGGCCTGACCTTGATACGGCTGTGGTACAAGCCGTGCGCAAGATGCCGCAACTACAGCCCGCAGTACAACACAACCGACCCGTCGCTTGTCTACTGAGTGCCCCTGTCACATTCGCTATCGACAACCCACAGCGTCTACCTAAGCGTCCCCTTCCGGCTATTGATTCTACGCAGGTGTATACCGCTGTCACCCGTATGCCTATTTACAGAGGTATCACTGGATTTAAGCAGTTATCTGCCGATTTAACGGCCGAGTACCTGCGCCTCGGCCAAGCTACCTCTTGCCGCGTTCCGCGCCTAGGCGCACAGGTAGTGGCAACCCTAGGGCCGAGCGGTACTCTGTACGATGTGCAACTAGCTAAATCGGATAGGCAATTAGCTGCACAGCTAGAAGCGCAGTTTGGTGATGAAATCGCTAAAAAAGATACCGAAGACGATGAAGATGAGCTTTCTGAAGCATGTGTGGCCCAAATAGCTGAAGCAGCCCGGCACCTACCTCGGCTCACGCCCGCCTACGTCGACGGCCGGCCAGTGGCCATGCGCATACTGCTGTCGCTCTCTAAACCCAAGCTTTAATAAGTCGCTCAAGCTGCTCACATTCTAATTCCGCAGCATTGATACTCACCGCGGCGTGTGCAAAATTTTACCCTTAAGCATCTGACAAGAACACTTATCTCGTGTTCTTATGAAAGCTCTTGCACATTGGGTCTTATCACTCGCAAGCTTGCCGTTTGCAAACAGCTCAGCGCAAGCCCAATCGGCTATTCGCCCCCCGCATAAGGCCCAGGTGGCCGATTCCAGCAAGGTGTACACCTATGTGGCGAAAATGCCGGTATACCCGGGTGGCATAGCTGCTCTTTCTACCGATTTGCGGCGGGAATTTCAGGTTGCCAGTGCGGCAGCTGGCTGCCCTACACCAGCCTTCAAAGTGTTTGTGCGGCTGTTAGTTGGACCCAGCGGCTACGTGTATGCAGCCCGTAGCCTCAATGCTAAAGCTGCGGACAAGCAATTCGTGCCAACTACCGCAACTGTTAACCTGCCGCCTCTGCCACCTGCCTGCGAAGCAGCTATTGACGCGGCCGCCCACCGGCTGCTTCGCTTGCAGCCGGGCCGCCAGAACGGACGGGCCGTAGCAGTAGAGTTGATGGTAAAGCTGCTGGATGGCGGCAATTAGTGTTCCCATCTCCGACCCGGAACCTAACCGCCTGGCCGGTTGTATTTTTGTACTATGCTGCTCGAATTACCCCTAGCCCCCGCGCCGGCTGCCAAGCGCGACATCCGCAAAGTCTCGCTTGATGACCTGAAGGCCTTCATGGTTGAGCACGGTGAAAAGCCTTTCCGCGCCAAGCAAATCCAGGAGTGGCTGTGGAAGAACACGGCTGGTACCTTCGAGCAGATGAATAACATCTCGCTGCCTACGCGCGAGCTGCTGGCTAAGCACTTCGTTATCAACGGGGTGCAGGTACACAGCTCGCAGCTCAGCAACGATGGCACCATCAAGTCGGCCTTCCGGCTGCACGATGGCAACCTGGTAGAGGGCGTGCTCATTCCGCACGAAACGCGCATGACGGCCTGCATCAGCAGCCAGGTGGGGTGCTCGCTCACGTGCAAGTTTTGCGCTACCGGCTACATGGACCGCAAGCGCAACCTCGACGCGGCCGAGATTTACGACCAGGTAGTGCGCATCCGGGAGCAGGCCGAGGCCCAGTACGGCACGCCGCTCACCAACATCGTGTACATGGGCATGGGCGAGCCGCTGCTCAACTACGCCAACGTGGTAGAAAGCGTGCGCCGCATTACCGCGCCCGACGGCCTCAACATGGCCCCTAGGCGCATCACTATCAGCACGGCCGGCATTGCCAAGATGATTAAAAAGCTGGCTGACGATGAGGTGAAGGCCAACCTGGCCCTGAGCCTGCACGCGCCCAATGACACCAAGCGCAACGAGATTATGCCCATCAACGAGGCTAATTCGCTGGCGGCGCTCAAGGATGCTCTGCAGTACTACCACCAGAAAACGGGCCGCAAAGTCACCTACGAGTACATCGTTTTCAACGACTTCAACGACACTTTGCAGGATGCGGCCGAACTGCACGCCATCAGCAAGTGGCTGCCTTGCAAGGTGAACCTCATCGAGTACAACCCCATCGAAAACGCTGACTACCGCAACGCGGCCGACGACAAGATTGTGGCCTTCCACAAGTACTTGGCTGACCGCGGCGTGCAAACCAACATCCGTCGCAGCCGGGGTAAGGACATTGACGCCGCCTGCGGCCAGCTCGCCAACAAGGAGAAGGCCGAGGCCGCCTAGGGCTTGCGCCTCGGGGCCGGCCGGTCGGTCCCGATAAGCACTAGGTACTCGGTGCACAGCCCCCGGCTTGCCATCAGGCGAGCTACCCGGCCATCAAATTCGCCACTTCGGAGCAAGGCATCCAGCTTGGCGGGGCCATAAAAACGGTTGAGAGCGGCTGTTTGCGGCCTGAAGGATTTCTGCACGGCTTCCATATATACTCGCTGGCGTTCGGCAGGCGTGAGCTTGCCGAATGGTGCCCGGGCGTTGCGGGCTTGTAGCTCGTGGCAGAGGGCTGAAGCCACTGGCAGCAAGGCTTGCTCTTCGGCTGGGGGCAGCGGTGGCTGCCGGACAGCGAGGGCCTGCCGCACCGGTTCGGCCTGTACTAGGCGCGCCGCCAAGGTCTTAGCGGCCGGGCAGGTAGTGGCGGCGGCCAGCAGCGCGTCGCGTCCTAGTAGCCGGGCCACATCGGTGGGCGATTGGCCTTGCGGGGCGGCGTGCTTCATCATGGCGTGCAACTGCACGCTGTCGCGCCGCAGGGCGTTGGCAAATAATTTCTGCGCATACTGCAGGGCAGCGGGCGGCGATAATTGGTCCAGGTCAGGCGCCTGGGGGCTGCTTAGCTCGGCGCAGAGCGTGGCACTGATTGTGCGAACCAACCGAGCGTGGCCAGGCAGCGTATCAGCGGGCAGGGGCGCACTAGCTTGGGCAATACCACAGGCGCTCAGCACTAGTATTGCAAGCAATAGCAGCGAGTGTTTCATGCACCCAAAGGTACTAGCATGGTGCAGCTACGTCGGGCGCAGTAGCCTAAGGGCGAGGCACCGCTGGCTGGAAAGGCTTACCGAAACGGAACGACAAATCGAGGTACACCGGGTACACGTAGCCGAAGGCAAAAAAGCTGTCATCGGATGAGTAGTAGCCGTTGTTGTGGTTGCTGTTGTCGATGTAGCCCGCATAGCCCGAGGCGATGCCCAGGCTCAGACGCGGCCAGTTGAGCTTGATGCCGTAAAGGCCGAAAAACACCGGGTTTTCAGCGGCGATAACGTAGTTTTCAGTCATCAGCGACACGCGGCGCGAGACGCGCGTTTGGCCGGCCAGGTAAAGGGCCGGCGTGCTGCCGATGCCACCCCCTGCAAAGCCGTAGCCCACACCTAGGGAAAAGTTATTATCGGCCGAGCCCCGCGTGGCTACTCCGTACACCAACCCAGCTCCGTAGCCCGTGTCGCCATCCGGAATGCGTAGCAGCAGCGCGCCCGCCCCCACGTGCCAGTTGTGGCCCACCTCAAACCCTATCTTGGGCGTGAGCATCACAAACTGATTTTGCAGTCCTACGCCCGGCACCAGCGACAAGTATGCACCCACCGAAAAGTTATTGGTAATGCCGTAGTTGACGCCCGCCAGAAATATCCAGATGTCTTGCACCACGCCCTCGCCCTGGCGCAGGTTGCGCGCCGAAGGCCCAAACAGGTAGCGGCTGCCGCTGCCAATGTCGTAGTAACCAGCCCGTAGCCCCACCCGGGCGCCGGGTACTGGCGCATCCAGGTCTTGCAGCTGCGCGAGGTTGGCAGCCGCCACCCGCAGCGTGCCCAGGCCCTGCGCCTCAAATACCAGTTCGCCATTGGGCGTCACTTCTTTTAGTACCCCCGTGAACCCCACTCCGCTGCGCAGCTTCACCTCGTAGCGGTGGCCGGGCTGCGGGCCTTCGGCAGCAAGTGCCGCTGGGGCAGCGTTGGCGGGGAGGGGGCTAGGCGCGGGAGCCGTAGGAGCGGCCGGCAGCGCAATAGGTTCTTGAGCCAGAGCAGGCCTAGCTAGCCCCCCTACCAAACAAAGTGAAAGTAGCCAATGACGCATAAAGTGGGGGCAGCGAGAAAGGGGGCTCGCCGTTTCCACAAAGATGAAGCATTGGTGATGGGTAGTTGCAAACTTACTTAAGTACTCGCCTGACTTTGCGGAGCTACTTCAGGCTGTCACCACCCCAGCTTTAGGTACTGATAAACAGCCAATAAGGCAACTCATATTCTGACTTTAGGCTCTAATTATCTATCACTTTTTAGTAGACCGGCGTGGCGACGCCGAGTGGCGCGGAGTTGGTTTGCGCGCCGCGGGGCTGGCCGGGTGTGAGGCAGCTTCTTGCCGGGCGGCATCCAAGCCCATCAGGATGAGGTAGCTGGGGCACTGCTCGACTACCACTAGCCCGATTTTCGTGCCGATTTCCCGCATCTGCGCTTCATCGCTCAGCGCATCTTCGCCATAGTAGTCCGTCAGTTCTTGTGAGTTAGCCGTTATCACGGTCTCCATTATTTGCTCCATGGTTTGCGAGCGGGCACTGGGCGCACGCTTATCGAAGGGCTGCTTGGCGTTTTCCTCGTCGAGGCGCTTGCAAATGCGTTGGGCCACTGGCGTTAGCACCGGGCGCTCGGCCGGGGTGATGTTTGCCTGCTGCTTGCTGGCGTTGAAGCCCAGTTGCGCAACGAATGACCGGGCTACCGGGCAGTTTTCTACCAGCTTAAACACCGCCTGCTGGCCTATCTGACCGGCCTGTTCTTCTTGCTTAGCGTCCGGCACCTGCTTCAGCAGGGTTTTGAAGGCCGCCATGTTATCCGACATGGCCCCGACTATGGCTTGGTTGAACAATGCCTGGGCATCGGCCTCCGGCAGCTTACCCAGCTCGCTTTTCTGGTTTTCGGCCGCAAGGCGCTCGCAGAGCGACGCGCTAAGCTGCCGCACCAGCTGGGCCTGGCCTTGGAGGGTATCGGCGGGTAGGGCACGGGCAGCTGGGGCGAGGGCTAGCGCGCACAGGAGCGTAAGTAACAGGTGCTTCATGGGCCTAAAATACTGCGGAGGTTGCGCACCGCCAGCCCAGCTAGCCAATAGGCCCTAGGCCTCCCAGCGGCCTTCCGAGCGGGGCCGGCCGGTAGCCTTCTCTTGGTCGGACTGGCCGGCGGGCACCTCAATCGTTTTGATGCGCACGGCATAGCTCTTAGGCTGCACCTTTTGGCCGTAGGCATCAGCAAACTCCTGGGTGAACTCGGCGCCAAAAAACAGGATAAGCGACGAGTAGTAAATCCAAACCAGCAGCACGATGGCCGAGCCGGCGGCCCCGAAAGCCGAGCCGGGCTCCGACTTAGCTATGTAAAACGAAATCAGGTACTTGCCAATCAAAAATAGCAGCGCCGTAATGAATGCCCCGATGCCGACGTCGCGCCAGCGAATAATGGCATCGGGCAGGAAGCGGTAGACCATCCCAAACAGGAGCGTGGTGACGATTAGCGACAGGCTGACATCAACTAGGCGAATAGCTACGAGGCCTACTCCGGGTAGGTGCCGCTCTAGGTAGCCCGTAAAGATGCTTAGCAATGCACTGATAACGAAGGAGGTAAGCAGCAGCAGGGCCACGCTCAGGATAAGTCCAAAGGAAAGCAGCCGCTGCTTGAGATACTGCCCGATGCCGATACCCTTGGTTTCGACCCGCAGGTTCCAGATGTCGTTGAGGCTGTCTTGGAGGGTGGCGAAGAAGGTGGTAGCGGCAAAAATGAGCGTGCCTATGCCTACTACCGTCGCCAAAGGCCCCTGGTCTTTGCGGGTGAAGCTGGCGATGCTATTCTGCAAAAACTCCGCCGCATCGGAGCCCACCAGGCCCTTTATCTGCCCGTATATCTGCCCAGTTAGGGCCTCGCCACCGTAGATGCCGCTGGCTACCGTGATGACAATAAGCAGCAGCGGCGGCAGCGAGAAAATGGTGTAGTACGACAGCGCCGCTGCGTGGCGCAGGGCGTTGTTGCTTATAAACTCGGTGGCCGTAGACGAAACCAGACCTACTATATCGGAAAGCTTATAGCGCATAGCAAAGGGCCGCCGGACGAACCCAACGACTTGGTTTTGGTAAGTGCATACGTGCTACGTAGGATTTTTGCCGGATAAGGCCGGGTCATTCCCTGCAGGATAACACGTAATACTCACACCTTATTTCTCAATTAGTCAGCATCTTATATAGCGTCATAAATTTTACCTGCCATCCCCTAGCCTAGGCTGCTACCAGGCACTGCAGGAGAGCCCACCCCACGGATAGGCGAGGTAGGCGGGTCCGCAGCCAAGCACCAGTAAGAGCTCTAGGGCCCTTGCGCACGCTAAAAGCCACGCTGGCCACTAGTGCCTCACTGGGGCAAACCCGGAACCTGCGGGCGCGTTGGTCAGCGCTGGCTACTGCGAGGGAGCGACGTGAGGGAACGCTGGCGGGAGCGCAAGCGACACTTTTAGAACGTCAGGGTTTCTGTATTTTCGAAGCCAGCCCTGATATCGAGCAGCTTGGGCACTACCAGCACCGGCTCGGCGGGCTTTTGCAGCAGCGGGTCGCCGGCATACCAGCGGCCGTCGTTGTCGGCATCAATGAGCACGCGCAGGTAGTAGCGGCCGGGCGCGATGCGGCTGAAGCGGTACTTGGCCTTCGGGGAGCGCAGCTGCTCCACCACTTCGTACTTATCGGTAAGTAGCTGCACGAAGTAGCTGCGGGCCTGGGTTTGAATGGGACCTTCGAGGACACCAGTGGGCTCCTGCTCGGTTACGGGTAGGCGCACTGCGCGGCGCAGCCCTAGGCTTTGCCCCGTAATGGCCAGCAGGGCCGTGGTATCGAGGCGGATGGCAATGTCTTTCTGGGCCTTGGTGTCGAGCAGCACCGTCAGCTGGGTGCCATCGGCACTTAGGCGGGCGTCGGTAGGCACGCGCAGGGGGCGAGTGCGCACCGAGTCTTCGGTGAGCGTGCCGGGCGCCTTGCCCGCTACTAGCCGCACCGGCACCGGAAACCGGAACTTGAGCTGCCCCTGGCGGTACACGGCGCGCGGGCTGCCCTCTAGGGTAGTTGCGGCCGGTAGCACCTTGCGCGTGCCGCTGGCATTAGGCACCGGAAAGCGCAGATTCAGGGTGTCGCGGCGGGCGTTGCCGGTGCTGTCGACCACGGTCAGCACGTAGCGGCCGTCGCCGATGGCGGGCGTTTTGAGCACCTCCACGGTCGTGTTGCCGCTGGCCAGCAGCGTAGCGCGGTTGATGGCGGCCGTGTCGGCCGTGGCTTCGAGGGGGCGTAGGTGGGCTAGGGTCAGGCCCTCGTTGTAGCGCAGGCTGGCCATAGCCGGCGTGGTTTCGAGGCCGGTACGGCGGGGCGGCAGGCGGTCGGGGCGCACCAGGCGCAGGGTGCGCGGCGCGGTGGTGTCGCTCACGGCCAGCGGCGCGGACAGGTAGGCTATTTTCTCGCCGTCGTCGAAGCGGCCGTTGGTATTCTTATCTACCCAGGCGTAAATGCGGTAGGGCGCCACCCGCACGAAGTTGAGCTGAAACTGACCCTTCTCGTCGGCGCGGGTGAGGTAGTAGGGTGGGTCGCGGCGCACGGTTAGGGTGTCGGCGGCGCGGTACAGGCCCACGGTGGCTTCCTTGGCCGGCAGGTTGGTGAGCAGGTCTACCACCCGGCCCTGCACCCGGCCCGAGTCGAGGGTGGGGCCGGTGCTGAAGCTCAGGCTTTGGCGAAGCGCAGGCAGGCTCTCGGTCACGTCCACGATGGCCCGCCGGAAGTTGAACGAGTACGTGGTGTTTGGGTCGAGTGGCTTCTTAAAAACCAGCGAGATAACGTTGCGCTCTTCGCGGGATGAGTAGGAGTTGTCGGCCGGCAGCTGGGGCGTGATGAGCAGCTGCTTGCTCAGCTCCTTCAGCTGCACGGGCTCGGAAAACGTGAGGCGGATAAACTGCTGCTTCACGTTGCGGGCGGCGCTGTCGGGCGAGGTCGCAACGAGGCGCGGCGGCGTGCGGTCGCGCGGGCCGCCCTGGGGCGAGCCTACGGCCGCGCAGCCCCCTAGGGCCGCCAGGGCCAGCAGGCCAGCCAGGCTGGGCTGGCGGCGGCACCAAGCAAGTATCACAAACAAAATACTCAAAGCGGCAGGTCGAAGACAGGTTATTCCCACAAACATACTGGCCCAGCCAACGCGCATCGCCCAGCCGGCAGTATGCCAGGGAGCGGCGCGGGCAGGCGGGGCTGAGCTACTTCTCGGCTACGTAAAGCAGGCTGGAATATTGCCCATCGCGGGCGGCCTGGCGGTTGGAGCGCAGGCCGGCCCGCAGGGCAGCCAGCGGCCCTTCCCCCGCCGTGGCCCGCAGCTCTTCCGACAGCAAACTAACATAGTAGGCATCGAGGACCATGGGCAACTGCCGGGTGATGCGCAGGCCCTGGCGCGTGAGCAGCTCGCGCATGGCGGCGGGCGTGAAGTGGTAGAGGTGGCGCGGCACGTCGTAGGCGGCCCAGTTGGGGCCGTAGTGCTGGGCGTCGGCGCTGGCGGCGTTGGGCACGGCAATGAGCAGCTGCCCGCCCGGCCGCAGCACGCGGCACAGCTCAGTTAGGGTTTGCCCTAGGGTGTGCACATGCTCCAGCACGTGCCAGAGCGTCACCACATCGAAGCTGGCACTGGGCAGGGTGGGCAGGTCGGCAGGTTGGCCTAGGGGCTGGCCCACGCGGGCAGCGGCATCGGCGCGGGCGGTGGCGTTGGGTTCGAGGCCCGTTACCTGCCAGCCCGCAGCCTTGGCGCCGGCCAGGAAGTGCCCGGTGCCGCAGCCGTAGTCGAGCAGCCGGCCCGGCTGGCCGCCATTGAGCTGGCTGATAAGTTGCACCTTGTGGCGCACCGTGAAGTAGCGCGCCACCTTATATACCTGGTTTACAACGCCCCGCGCCCCGCTGTTGTGCGATACGTAAGCTGCCGACTCGTAGTAGCGCCCGATGCTGGCCGCGTCGGGCCGGGGGTTAGTGAAGAGCAGGCCGCAGCCCGCGCACTCATCCAGCTTAAAGGTTTCCTGGCTCACCGACTTGTCTTGCACCTGCAGCTTTTCGTGCAGGCTAAGGCTGTGGCAAACGGGGCAGGCAGTAAGGGTTTCGTTCACTACTAACTTAAGCTAAAAAGAACCTCATGCTGAGCGCAGCCGAAGCATCTCTACTGCACGATACCCTGAGGGCGTGGTAGAGATGCTTCGGCTGCGCTCAGCATGACGTTTCACCAAAAACTCTGCTACAATTCATTACCGGTTCAAATACACCATCAGCACCGACACGTCGGCGGGGCTTACGCCGCTGATGCGCGAGGCCTGGCCCAGGGTTTCGGGCTGGATGCGGAGCAGTTTTTCGCGAGCCTCGTGCGAGAGGGCGGGCATGGCTTTGTAGTCGAGCCGGCCCGAGATGTGAAAGTCTTCTAGCTCGCGCATGCGCTCGGCTTGCTGCTGCTCTTTCTGCAAGTAGGTTTCGTACTTGAGCTGAATAACAGCTTGCTCCTTCGCTTCCTCGCCGTAGGGCCCTAGGGCCTCGGCCAGGGCGGGCAGGGCGGCGGCCAGCTCGGGCAGTTCCACGCCGGGGCGGCGCAGCAGGTTGGCGGCGCGGGTCTTCTCATGAATTTCGGCCGAGTTTTTACCGGCTAGGAAACCGTTGATTTCCGATGTCTCAATGCCGAAGTTGGCCAGCAGCTTCAGCACGGCGGCGGTGTCGGCTTCCTTCTGCAGCACGCGAACCAAGCGCTCGTCGCTGGCTAGCCCTAGAGCGTGGCCGCGGGGCGTGAGGCGCAGGTCGGCGTTGTCTTGGCGCAGCAAGATGCGGTGCTCGGCGCGGCTCGTGAACATGCGGTACGGCTCCTCAGTACCCTTGTTGATGAGGTCGTCGATGAGCACGCCGATGTAGGCCTCGTCGCGCCGCAGCGTGAAGGGCTCTTTGCCAGCTACGCGCTGCGCAGCATTGATGCCAGCCATCAGGCCCTGGCAGGCGGCTTCCTCGTAGCCGGTGGTGCCGTTGATTTGACCGGCCAGCCAGAGATTGCGCACCAGCTTAGTTTCGAGCGTATTGGTGAGCTGCGTGGGCGGAAAGAAGTCGTACTCGATGGCGTAGCCCGGCCGGAACATCTTGGCTTTCTCGAAGCCCGCAATCTCGCGCAGGGCGCGGTACTGCACGTCTTCGGGCAGCGAGCTGCTGAAGCCGTTCACGTAGCACTCGACGGTGCTCCAACCTTCGGGCTCCACAAAAATCTGGTGGCGGTCCTTGTCGGCGAAGCGGTTGATTTTGTCTTCCACGCTCGGGCAGTAGCGCGGCCCTAGGCCCTTGATGCGGCCCTGAAACATGGGCGACTTCTCGAAGCCTTCTTTCAAAATCTCGTGCACCCGCTCGTTGGTGTACGTGATGTAGCAGGGGCGCTGCTGGGTTAGCCTAGGGGTATCCAGGTAGGAGAAGCGGCTGGGGTTCTGGTCACCGTCCTGCACCTCCATCTTCGAGTAGTCGAGCGAGCGGCCATCCACGCGGGGCGGGGTGCCGGTTTTCATGCGCCCGGCCTCGAAGCCCAGCTCCACGAGCTGTTCGGTGATGCCGCGGCTGTTTTTCTCGCCGGCCCGGCCACCGCCGAAGTTCTTCTCGCCGATGTGAATCAGGCCGTTGAGGAAAGTGCCGTTGGTGAGCACCACCGTCTTGCTCCGGAACTCGATGCCCAGCGCCGTGCGCACGCCCACGCAAGCGTCGTTCTCGATGAGCAGGCCCGTTACGGCTTCCTGCCAGAAGTCCACGTTGGGAATGCTTTCCAGCGTCAGGCGCCACTCTTCGGCAAAGCGCATGCGGTCGCTCTGCGCGCGCGGGCTCCACATGGCGGGGCCCTTCGAGCGGTTCAGCATGCGAAACTGAATCATGGTGCGGTCGGTGATAACGCCCGAGCGGCCCCCTAGGGCATCAATCTCGCGCACAATCTGACCTTTGGCCACGCCGCCCATGGCCGGGTTGCACGACATCTGGGCGATGGTGTTCAGGTTCATCGTGGCCAGCAGCACCTTGGCGCCCATGGTAGCGGCAGCCGCAGCGGCCTCGCAGCCCGCGTGGCCCGCACCCACCACAATCAGGTCGTATTCTTCTTGTTGAAACATAGCACAAGCTGGTTGAAGCCCTCCTGGAGGAATCGTATCCCCTAGGACAACAAAACCAGCCTACAAAGTTCGGCACAAAAAGCCGCCCGCAACCTACTGGCTGCTAGCCTTTCCGCAGGCACACACTATTCTCCAAGCCTACGTACTGCCCATAGTTGGGCGTGCGCCCGTAGCCGCAGCGCTCGTACAGCGCGATGGCCTCGGGCTGGCGCCGGCCAGTTTCGAGCACGCAGGCTGGGTAACCCAGCTCGGCAGCCCAGCGTTCTACCTCGGCCAGCACCGCCTGCGCCACACCCTGCCGCCGGTGCGTAGGTGCCACATACATCCGCTTGATTTCCACCACGCCTAACTCAAATTCTTTGAACGCGCCGCAGCCTACGGGCACCCCATCGGCATAGGCTATCACTGCGTGTCGAATGAGGTCAATCTTGTTGAACTGGGCGTAAAACCCGTGCTCGGCCCCGTCTATCTCGGCCAGATACTGGTCGAGCTGGCGCACAAGCAGTTGAAAGTCGGCATTTTCGGAGATGGTGCGGGTCAGAGTGAGCATGATGGCGGTCGTATCACTACTTAAAGAACGTCATGCTGAGCGCAGTCGAAGCATCTCTGCGGAGCAATGCTGCGTGATAGAGATGCTTCGACTACGCTCAGCATGACGTTCTTCTGCCTGTTTTGACCGTTCTCCCCTACCCTTCCGCCTGGCGCTCGGCTAGCAGAGCGGCGGCTTGGCGGTTCACCTCTTCCCACGAAAAAGGGTACCACTCGCTACCTAGGGCATCAAACACTTCGGTAGCCGCCTCGCAGGCAAAGAGCTTGTAGTCGAACTTAGGTAGGCCGTGCACCAGGTAGCCGGGGTAGTAGTAGGCCATTTGCTGCTGGCGGGCGAACTCGGTTTTGAGGAGCAGCAGGTACTTGCCTAAGCTAAACTGGCGGTAGTCGGGGTCGTAGAAATTAACGATGCCCGCGATGGTGTGGGTGCCTTGGTCGAAGATACCGGCCGCTATCAAGTACTCACCGTCGCGCACTTCTACTATCCAAGTATTGAAGACGGTGTGCGTGGCGCCATCCAGCAGCAGCGACTCCAGTGAGTTGGCCGTGTCGAAGGTGATGGCATCGAGGTAGTAGCGGCGGTAGAGCGCTTCGACCTCGGCAGTAAGGCGGAAGGGCTTGATTGCTACTGTAAACCGGGCGCCATTGCGGCGCAGCAAGTGGCGCTGCTTGGGGCCATACTGCACCTGCGGCACCACCACGCGCAGCCAGTGCACAGTGTGCAAGGCGCCCGCGGTGGGCAAAAACCGGCAGGTGAACAAGTCCTGGTTCATCCGGTAGTAGCCCTGGCCGAGGTAATAGTCGAGCACGTCGCCGGGAATGCGCGAGAAGGCGGTCATGGCTTAAAAATAACACCAAACAAGAACGTCATGCGGAGCTTGCCGCAGCATCTCGCTTGCACCGTTAGGGATACCCTAGGCGGCGCGCGAGATGCTGCGGCAAGCTCGGCATGACGTTATCTATGAAAACTCTTTAGCCTTAAAACGTGCGTAACGAGAGGCAGTAGTCCTCTTTGCGGCGCATGGCCGTTTGGCTAAGCAGGTCCTTGTCGTGGTAGCCCAGCAGGTGCAGCACGCCATGAATCATGACGCGGTGCAGCTCGTCGCGGAACGTGACCCCTAGGTCCTTCGCGTTATCCTGCACGCGCTCGACGCTGATGAAAATGTCACCCTCGAGCACGTCGGCATCGTCGGCGTTATCAAAGGTGATAATGTCGGTGAGCGTGTCGTGGTTAAGGTACTCCACATTCAGCCGGTGCAGGTACTCGTCGGAGCAGAAGATGAACGTGAGCTGGGCAATGCGGTACTCGTGCACCACGGCCACGCGCTCCACCCAAGCCACCAAATCTTCGGCGTCTTGTAGAAAAAACTCCTGCACATCCTCCACGATAAATTCGATGCCGGGTGCCTCGAAATAGCGCACGCCGGTAGGAGTAGCTATGCTCATGCAGCGGGAGCCGCGTCGGGCGCGGAGGCTAGGGCGAAGGTTAGCTCCACGCGGCGGCCGTCCTTGCTGAACTCTACCTCATCGGCGAGGTGGCGAATGAGGAAAATGCCGCGCCCACCGGGATTTTCCAGGTTTTCGGGGGCTGTGGGGTCGTCAAGGTTGTCAAAGTCGAAGCCCGTGCCCTCGTCTTCAATCTCAAACTTGAGCTTGTCGGCGTTGGCATACAGCGCCAAGTACACGTTCTTGTCCTTGTCGAATTTGTTGCCGTGCCGGATGGCATTATTTACGGCTTCCGTCACGGCTACCATGATGTTGCCGTAGATATCGTCCTCGATGTGGAAGGCGTCTTTGGAGTTATCGATAAAACTCTCCACGACGCGGATGTTTTCCACGAGCGACGGAATCTGAATCTTAACCTGCTTCATTGGGGGCAGCGACTGGCGAAAGAAGAATAGCGCGTAAGAGCGGCAAAAATAGCGGAAACGAACCCAACAGACCTACAGCTCGCTAAAACCGTGAAATCAGGCTAGTTAGCCTATATAGTCCTGGTTAGCACTGGCACACCCCGCACCTACGCAGCCCCAAGCGGAAGGTTACACCCCTCCGCAGCGGCGGGTTATACAAACGCTATAGGCAGGTCCGTCATTGTGAGGGGCGCGGCGCTTGGTTTTGGCTAGGTAATCTAGGGATAACCGAGCAGGAGCCGCCCTAGGCCCAGGAAAAGCGCGAGCCTAGGGCAGCCATTGGCCTGGAGACCATTTCTATTTGGTTTTCTGAAAATACTCGCTCACCTTTTCCTGGTAGTAGGGCGTGAAAGTGGGCTGGGGACGGCGTAGCAGCTCCGTTTGCTGGTCTTTGGCGGCGGGGCGGTACTTGTCGAAGGCGGGCGGGAAGCCGGGAGGCGGACCTTTAGGCACCTGGGCCTCGCGCTTGTTGTCCTGGTCGCGCTCGCGGGCCGACTTTTCGGCCTCCAGCAAGCGGGTCAAAATTTGCTGTTGGCGCTGAATAGTTTGCTCGGTAAGGCGCTTGTTGACGAGGTCGGTTTCGGTTTGCTCCATCATCTTCTGCATCTCGCCCTTGTTGCCTAGGCCCCCTTTGCCATCCTGGCCCTGGCCGCCGGGCTGGCCGTCCTTACCGTCTTTGCCGGGCTGCCCGGGCTTGCCATCCTGGCCGGGTTTACCGCCGGGCTGGCCGCTGCCGAGCTGGCTGTTGTCCATCTGCTGCATGGCTTGGCGTAGCAACTGCTGCTGAGCCGCCAGCTTGGCCAGCTCCTGCGAGAGGGCACGGCCGGTTTTGCCGCTTTGCTGCAGCTGCTGAATCTGCTGGTTGAGTTGCTGCTGCATCTTGCCCAGGCTGCCGGGACCGGGCGAACCACCCTTGCCCTTCTTCTTGCCCTTGCCCTGGCCGCTCTGGGGCTGGCCCGAGCCCTGCATTTGCTGCATGGCCTGCTGCATTTGGTTGAGGGCATCCGAGAGCATCAGGGCCAAGTTGTTGATGCTGGTCATGGCTTGCTGCTCGGCGCTGGTGGCCCTAGGCACGTCGCGCTGCTTGATGTGCGTCATGGACTCTTCCATGCGGCCGTTCATTTCGCCTACCTCGCGGGTCACGAAGCTCTGGATGCGCGGCTCCTTTTTGGCCAGCGCGTACAGGCTGTCTTGGATAATGCGCGAGTCGTCGCGCAGCTTGCGTTGGGTTTGGCCCAGCTGCACGAAGCGCGGGTCGCTCTGGTCTACCTGCCGGAAGTCCTTCATCAGCTTCTCCTGGTCGAAGCTCAAAGTCACGAGGTTATCCAAGATGTCGCGCAGGTCGTCGATGTTCTGCTGAGCTTTCTTCTGCTCGTCGTCGCTGGCCTCGTCGCGCATCTTCTTGGCCATCTGCTGCATCTTTTGCGCGGCCGACTGCTGGTCCTGGCTGGCTTTCTGGTTCTGGTTTTTGCTTAGCTCCTGCTCGCTGTTTTGCAGGTCCTGGTCGGTTTGCTCTTGCTGTTGCTTCTGGTCGTCCATCTCGTTCTGGTCGCCCATTTCCTGGTCCTGCTTTTTCAGGTCATTCAGGTCTTGCTTCAACTGCTCAAACTCTTGGCGCTTCTCGGCTTGCTGCTGCTTTAGCTGCTCCTGCTGCGCTTTCTGCTGGTCCTTGCTTTGCTGGTTTTGCGGGTTGTCCTTGTCGTTTTGCTTGGTTTGCTCGGCCAGCTTCTGCTCGTCCTTGGCTAGCTGGTCGAGGCGCTCGGCAGTTTGCTCCTGCTTCTGCTCAAACTGCAGCTGCTTGAACATTTCGAGGGCGCGGTCCAGCTCTTTCTGCAGCGTATTCTCCTTGTTCTCCAGCTTTTGCAGGAGCTGCTGCATGGCCGCGTCGGGCTGCTTTTGTTGCTCCAGCAGCTTTTGTAGCTGGTCGTAGAGCTTCTTGGTCTCGGGGTCCAACAGGTCCTTCATCAGCTTTTTTAGCTCCTCGGCCTTCTCAGCCAGCTGCTCGCTTTTGGGGTCGAGCTGGTTTTGCTTCTGCTGCAGCTGCTCGAACTGCTGCTGCATTTGCTGCAGCTGCTGGTCGAACTGGTTTTTCTGCTCCAGCATGTCTTGCAGCTGCTTGCGGTCCTGGAAGCTCATGTCGCGCTTGGTCTTGAGCTTATCCTGGCTCTGGGCTAGCTCGCGCTCCAGCTGCTTGCTTTGCTTGGCGGCGCTGCTGAGCTGGCTGGCTACCGAGTTGGCTTGGCTGGCCAGCTGCTTATCCTGCTCGCGGCGGCTAGGCAACCGGAACTCCAGCGCCCGCGACCGCGTGCTCTTGGGGCCGTGAATACCGTCATTGTCGACGGCTTCCATGAAGTACTCTACCCTATCGCCGGGGCGCAGGCCTAGGGGGGCCAGGCTCCAGGTGTAGGCGTAGGTGCCGCCCGCGCCGCCGGGCAGCCCGAGGGGCCGGCTGGCGTAGGCACCGCCTGCGTTGGGGCCTTGGTTGGCGCGGCGCACGCGGTAGTGCAGACGCAGCGCCGTGAGGCCGTAGTCGTCCTGGGCGTTGCCGCCTAGGGCCAGGTAGCTGAGCGAAGCCGTATCGGAAAACGCCTCCACGCTGAGGGTGGGCGGCAAGTCGGGCACCACGGTCAGCTGGTAGGCGATGGGGTCGCGGTTGCTGCCATTGGCATTTTGCAGGCGCACCTGGTAGGGCTGCGAGCGCAGGGCCGGCCGCTCCACCACGTAGTCATCGCCCTGGTGGGTGGCAGCTACGGTTTCGGCGGGCTGGGCAAATACCAGGCTGGCGGCTTCGGTGGCAGCCGTGCCTAGCTGCCAGCGCAGGCGCGAGCCCTCGGGTACGGTCAGGTTGCCGCCGTTGCGGATGGTTTCGGCCGGGCGGCCGGTGTAGGCGGGGTACTGCACCTGCACGCTCAGCTCGCGCAAGTCGGGGCGCTCCACCACCGTCAGGTGGTACTCGGGCGAGGCGAAACCGGCGCCGCTAAGCTGGAAGTCGGTGCTTTGGCTAGGCTGCTCGAAGGTGTAGCGAAACTGGTCGGGGTGGCCGGGCACGCGGCCTAGGGGGCGCTCGGCGCCGTCGGGCAGCACCAGGCTCACGGCGGCGGGCAGGGCTTTGCCCGTCACGGCCACGTCGAGCGTAAAGCTCTCGCCCTTAAATACGCGCAGCTCTTTGTTTTTCAGCACAAAGTCGAACGGCGCGGGGCGCGAGTACTGGCGCTGGTAGTGCCAGATGCGGCTGGTGCTTTGCGTGATGAACGTGGGGTAGACCAGCAGTGCCAGCAGCAGCAGCGCCAGCGGGGGCAGCACGTATTTCCACAGCGGCCGGCTTTGCTGGCGCAGGTCGATGGCGCCCGCAAACGACACGCCCTGCAGCTGCGCCGCCCGCTGCTCGAGGCTGGCCAGCAGCAGCTCGTTGCCGCGGGCCTGGCCTTGCAGCTGCAGCGCATTCAGCAGCCGGTCTTGCACCTGCGGAAACAGGTCGCCTACTTGCCGGGCGGCTTGCTCGTCGCTCAGCAGGCGGCGCAGGTTGGCAAGGGCCGCCACTGGCTGCCATAGCCAGCGCGCTACCGCATACACCAAGCCCGCCACAAAGCCGAATAGCAGTACCGCCCGCACCGCCGTGGGCAGGTACAGGAAGTACTCTAAGGCATTGAACGCCACGAACAAGCTTAGCAGCAGCGCGGCCGTAATGAGGACGCCCCGCACCAGCAGGCTCAGGTAAAACTTGCGCTTGTAGGCTTCCAGCTCGGCTCGCACCTGGGTGAGCGCTGGAAACTCGTTTTGTACAGAACTGCCCGCCGGGGGCGTCGCTACCATCGTCATAAGCAGTCGGCCGGGCGCGCCTGGCGGCCACCCGTGCCGCGTCAAGTTACGCCCTAGGGCTGCAACGACGCGCGCAGGCTTTCTAGTTCGCAGGCGAGTGGGCCAGTTGCCTAGGGGTTGGTTTCTATTACAAACACTTCAGTGATGGCCGGGTCGTGGGCGTAGGCAGCGGCCGGCCGCGCAAGGCCCGCACACTCTTGACGGACTGGTACACCTCCCGCACTGCTGCCCAAGTAGCGGGCTGGCCATTCAGGTAGTAGCGTACGTCGGCAGGCGTCGGGGCATTGTCGCGCTCAATGGTGGCGGGCGTCGTGGGATTGGCGGCTTCCAGCAAAATAAACTGTGCTATCCGCCCGGCTCCGGCTCAAACACCTGCACGGCGGTAGAATTAGGGCAGCCCGGCAAGTGGCCCCTGAGGGTGGCTGAGGCTTGAACATGCGCGGCCAGGCTGCCGGCTAGCGCCAGCGCGGTAAGGATGTTTTTTACCCGAACGAAAGGGAGCTAGGGAAGCGGCTGGCTAGCCGAGGAGGTATTTAAAAACAGCACGGCATCGAACTCGCGGCGCAGGCTGTGCAGCATAAATTGATTGTGGGTTTGCTGGTGGCCGATGTCGCGCAGCAGCTGTTCTTGCTGCAGCCAGGCGTTGGCTTCGGTGAGCGGCTGCGACCCTAGGGGCAGCCAGAAGGCAGCGGGACCGGTGCGCAGCCAGGCTTCGTAGGCGCCGGGCGGGGCGGCCTCGAGGGCGGTGGGCACTGGCTTGCTGGGCCCCACGGCCGCGAAATGGCCCTGGCCCAGCGCTACCCCTAGGGCCACGTAGCCGGTGCCTAGCGTGGCACCGAGCCACTGCCCCATCGGCCGCTCTTCCTTAGATAGCACTTTGGCTACCGTGCTGTTGCTGGCCCACACCAGCAGCTGAACCGGCTCGCCGCTGGGGCCGCCCGTCTGGCTTAGGTAGCGGGCGTTTTCGGCCAGGCAGGCCTGGCGGTAGTTGAAGGCCGCATCGTAGGACAGCCGCTGCCAGGTAGCCCCCTGCTCCACGAGGCGCAGCTGGTGGTGCAGGGCTTCGAGGCGCTGCAGGCCCACCGGCGACCCTAGGGCAGCACGGGCATCTAAGCCGGCGCGCAGCTCGGCGAGCAGGCGATGCACCGGGCCCAGCAGCGAATCTTGGGGCTGGTCAGGCCGCTGGCGCAGGTCGGGGTCGTCAGAAGCCGGGTGATTATAGCGGGCCAGCAGCGTAGCCAGCTCGCGCAGACGGCTTTGGGTAAAGGCATCGTCGGAGTCCAGCAGCTGGCCTAAGGCCGCCAGGGTTTGCGCGGGCTGCTGCACGTCGAAGCCCACTAGCTGCACCGGCGTTGTGGGGTGGGCCTGGTTGTGGGCGCGCAGCCAGCGCATTAGGTCGAGCAGCTCGGCGGTAGCCCAGCCGTCGCCGAGGGCCTTCAGCAGTTGGGCCGGGTCGCCCACCTGGCCGCGCAGGTAATCGTTGAGGGCCGCGCAGGCGGCGGGGCTGGCTTCCAGTGCCAGGCAGCCGAAGTTCTTTTGGCTCAGCAGGTAGCGCGTCAGGCGGGCGTGCAGGGCAAAAACTTCGTGCGAGCCGTGGGTCACCTCCCCTAGGCCCACCACCCGCGCGGCGCCCACTAGGCTGCCTATTCCCACCAGGTCTTGAAAATCGGTGCCGAGGGCGGCCGGGCGCAATGGGCGGGCCGCGGTGCGCAGCCAAGTTATCTCGGCCTGATTGGGCAGCGGCGGCATGGGCGGCCCCGTGGGGACGTAGGGCTTGCCGTCAATGGCAAAGGTTAGGTTATCAATATCTACTGCCGCCGCGCCGGGCAGTTGCACGCCCAGCGACAGCGCCCCCATGCTGATGGTATCGGCATCGGGACCCGGCATTAGTAGCTGAATGGGGAGCTCCAGGGCGAAGCTTGTCCACTCGGCGCTAGGGGGGGGTGAGGGCGTGCGCGTAGTTAGCGTATCGGGGTACCAGCGGCTGCCGGGGCGGCGACTGGTGCGCAGCAGCCGCGCCACAAACAGGGGCGCTGGGCCGCGGCTGCCCCGCTGCCGCCAGTAGCCCTGCACGCGCAAAGTCTTGCCGCTTTGCCGCAGCAGCAGCTTCAAGGAGCCCAGGTAGGCTGAGGGCGCGGGTGCCCCGGCGGGGCTGGTGCGCACGAGGTGCAGGTAGCGGCGGCCGTGCTGCGGACTGGCACTGTCGAGGGCGGCCGTGGCGCCGGCCGGGTCGGGGTGCACCAGCGGCGGCAGCGGGTGCTCGAAGTCCCAGTTCAGGGCTAGCACCTGGGCGGGCGGCAGTTGCAAGGCTTCGGTAGCGGGCACGGGCCACTCGGGCAGGCGCCGGCCGCGCACGTGCAGCTCCACGTCGTCGAGCCACAATTGGCCGCTGCCTTGGGTTTGCAAGCCTAGGTAGAAGCTAAAAGCGGCCGCTTTCACGGGCAGGCGCACCTCTACGCGGCACCAGTCTTGGTTGGCCGGCAGCGAGTCCAGCGCAGTAGCTAATTCGTTCGCGAGCCCAGCGCGGGTGCTGCTAGTGGCCGTAGCCTGCAGGCCCGCCTTCCCCCGCCAGTTGCGGGTGCGCACCCAGGCGCTCACCGTTACGAGCTGCCCGCGCAGCGAGTCAAGCGGCACTAGGCCGGTACCCACGCTGGTGTAGCGCGGGGTATTACCCATCGTGGCGGGCAACTGCAGGTGCAGGCTGCCGCGCCCGTGCCGCGCCACGGTGCTATCGAGGCCGTAGCGCCCGCCCGCTGGCAGGTAGCTGCCCCACAGCAGCAGCGGGCGGTGCTGGTTGGCTTCTGGCTCCAGGCCCAGGTTGAGCACGGCCTGGGCCTGGGCGGCGGGCAGCCGCCCTAGGGCCAGCAAGAGCAGAAGGTAGTGCAAACGCGCCAGCATGCGAAGGCAGGTAAGGATAGTAGTGAACTTAACGACAGTCTTTTACTGCTAGTATGCTGGCCCTAGGGGTTTAGCGCTCTACGGGGTTGCCTTTGCCATCGAACAGCAGCTGCAGGCGCTGGCCCTCGTTGGTGAAGGTGGCGTTGTAACGGTCAGTTTGACCTTTTTCCAGACCCACAAACTCTATTTTAGCCGCGGGATAGTGCTGGGCTACGTAGGCCTGGGCCGCGGCGATGGCCGCTTGCTGCTCAGGAGCAGCAGCTTTCGTTGGAAAGCGCTGGTTGAAAGCCGCCACCTCGGGCGAGTTGGCCCCAGCTTTGGTCGTAATGAGTATCGCGCCCTGCTGCTGGCTCGATAAGCCTAGGGAATGCGCCCGCGCGCCCTTCAGCACATTCATCGCCTGAATATCATCGGGTTTGAGCTGCTGGATGGCTTCCAGCGAAGTGGGCTTGCCATCAACGAAGTAGGCAATGTCTTTCGGCAATTCGTGCGAGGGCTGGGCAGGTGCCGGCTTGGGCACCATCTGGGCGTGGGCGGTGGCTGCCTCTAGGGCCAGCAGGAGGGTGAAAGCGCCGCAAGCAAGCGGGCGGGCGATGAAAGTGGGAAAGGAATTCATGCTTGAAAAAAGTGAAAAGGTTAATAATTAGTATGTTTTGTCGTCCACGAAATCGCCGTCGGCAGTGAAGCACGCGTAGCGCCAGCCCCAGTTATCAGCCAGCTGCACCTGGTACTTCACCTCGCCCGACGACTTGCGGGTTAGCTTCTGCACCTGCCCGTCGAGCCGGTGCTTGGGATAGTGTGCCGTGATATAGGCCAGGGCCCTAGGGGCTACGTCGCGCAGAGTAGCTGCCTCCCAGCGGTAAGCCGAGCGCAGGTTGACACGGTCGGCCAGGGCCAGCGTGGCGGGGGAATTCTCTTTTGCCTTGGTAGTGATTATTTCCGCCTCGGTAGCTTCCGTATCGCCAAACGCTGACAATGCGCCAGGTTTCCACCACATGCCTTCTGCGTAGGCAACGGCGTCATTGGGTACTTGGTCAATGGCCGCCTGGGTGCTGGGCTGACCATCGAGATAAATCAGTTTGCTGGGCTTCGCCTTCCCGTTGCTAGGCGCGGAGGAGTTTTGGGCCACAGCAGCGTGGCTACCGGCGGCGAGTGCCAGGGCGAGCAGAGCGCGGCCAGCCGGGCGCGAAAACACAATGAATTTCATGACGCAAGAAGTAAAAGATTAGTTTACTGCGGGTTACTCACCCAAAAAATCACCTTCGGGCGAGAAGTACACGTCGAAGGGCCGCTTGCCGCGCACCAGCTGCACCTGGTATTTCACCGCGCCAGTGGTCTTTTCAGTCAGCTTCGTTACCACGCCGCTCAGCCGCGCCTCGGGGTAGTGGCTGGTGATGTAAGCCAAGGCTTTAGGGACCAGCACGTTCACCTGGGCCGGCTCCTGATTATACCTGTATTCGGGCAGGTACTTCTTGTTAAAAGCCTCTACTTCTGGCGACTTAGCGTTGGCCTTAGTAGTCACAACTATCACTCCACTAGTAGTAGCCGAGCCGCCCAGCTGCTGTACTAGTCCCCGGTCTTTGAGCACACTCGCGCTCTGAATGTCTGCCGGATTCAGTTCTTTAAGACTATTGAAAGTAACCGGCTTACCATCAACGATGCAGAGCGCATGCTCCATCAAGGAATTTTCGGTACTGGCCGGGGCAGCCTGGGCCCGGGCGCCGGCGTAGCCTAGGGCCAGCAGTACCACCACGGGGGCAGCCAGCAGGTAGCGCCCCAGCTGGCCGGGCGAGGAAAGCGGCTGATTGAGCATGAGTACGCGGTTTTTGAGGGTGGGAAAGGAGAAGTGAAACGCCAGGGCCGGGGCCGGCACGGCGCCGGTTTGCTGGCGCAGCAGCAGGTACTGGTAGGCGCGCGGGGCCAGGTCGGAGCGGTACAGGGCCGCGCGGTCGGCCAGGTACTCGAGGTTGTCGAGGGCGTAGCGGCGCAGCAGCCACGCGGCGGGGTTCACCCAGGCCAGGGCGCTGGCCACTTGCAGCAGCAGCACATCCAGGGTGTGGGCTTGGCGCACGTGGGCCCGCTCGTGGCGCAAAGCTGCCCCTAGGCCCGCCGTATCGGCTAGGGCCCGCTCGGTGAAGTAGATGGTGCCACCAAACGAGAACGGCCCGCCCGCGCCCGGCACCACCCGCACGGCCTGGCCCAGCACCACGGCCGGCCGAGCCCGGCGGCGCAGCAGCGCCAAGCTCAGAAGCTGCCCCAGCAGGCGCAGCAGCAAGACAGCCACGCCAACCAAGTACACCACCCCGGCCAGCTGCCACCCGCTAAAGCTGGCGGCCGACACTGTACTAGTTGACCCTGAGTGGCTAGCCCCTGTCGCAGCTACTGCCAACGGCAGCGGCACGGCGGGCAGCAGCGCCGGCATTGGCAGCAGCGGGTACACGGCCGCGAACAGCACGGCGAAGAGCAGGTAGGCGCGGTTCAGCCCGAAGAACGTGAGCTGGCGCAGCAGGGCGTAGTAGGCTGCCGCAAACAGGGCCAGCACCACGTTGGCCTTCAGCCAGTAAATGAGGAGCGCTTCCATCAGGCGTCGGGCTGTTGCTTCTCGATGGCTTGCAGAATATCCTGCAAGTCGGCGGCGCTGATTTTTTCCTCCTTGGCGAAGAAGGACACCAGCTCCTTGTAGGAATTCTGGAAGTGCTCGCGCACCAGCGCGCCCAGCGAGCGGCGCTGGTAGTCGTCGGCCGTTATTAGCGGGGCGTAGCGGTAAGAGTTGCCAAGCTTTTCGGCTTGCACGTACTGCTTGCGCTCGAGGTTGCGGATGGTGCTGGCCAAGGTGGTGTAGGGCGGGCGCGGCGCGGGCAACTGCTCCAGCACGTCCTTCACAAAGGCGGGCCCGGTGCGCCAGAGAGCCCGCAGGGCGTCTTCTTCGGGTTGGGTGAGGCGTTCCATTCTGCTTTTTACGAGTTTTTCGTAATACTACGAAAAACTCGTAATTATGGTATTCCTCGGCGCGACTATTTTTTCCGGCTAAAGCAAAAAGCCTGTCTTTACGAATTGTAAGACAGGCTTTTGGAATAGTACTAATTCTCGGGTGGGGAGGTCTCACGCCCGGCCCGCCCTCTAGGGGAAAGGAGCCTGCTGCTTAACTGACGTTACCAAACGCCCGCGCCACCGTGGCCTTCCTCGCCTAGGGATAGGGGCCGGGAGTGAGGTCTCTTCTAAGCTGGCTGCCACGACTGCAGCCACACAATAGCCTCGCCTTCGTTACCGAAGAAGTCGAGCGCAAAAGGAGCCCCGCTGTAGGCCTCAGGCGGCTCGTAGTCGGGGGCCTCCACAATCTGGCGGTGCAGGTCGGGGCTGAACAGGTAGGCCACGTACAGGCGCTGGCCCAGGCGGCGGGCCACGCCGGGGTAATAGTCGCGGAGCAGCCACTCCTTGGTTTGCTGGTCGGGCGAGGTGCGGCGGCGCAAGTCCTGCAGCCAGAACCGGCAGTTGGTGGCAGCGGCCATGTCGGCGAGATGGTGGTAGCTAGGCAGTAGGTCGGCGGCCGTAGCGGGTTGCTGCAACCAACGCCCTAGCAGCACGCCCAGGTCGGCGCGGTAAGTGAGGTCAAGTAAGTGCGAAGGGTCGGAGGCAGAATCGGCCATGCGGCAGCGGCGTAAACAATGGCGCTAGCTGCCTCAACGCGGGCTAGTGGGCGCTGGTTTCGGCGGGGGCAGGCAGCGGCACGGCGGGCAGGCGCCGCAGCGGGCCAGCCGCAATCAGCAGGGCCAGCAGAGCCAGCGCGCTGCCCAGCAAGAACGGCGCTCCCGGCAAGTGAATCGGTGCGCCAGGCTTGGTGAAGTAGGCGAACAGGCTGGTCATGAGCAGCGGCCCCACGATGCCCGTGGCGCTGATGAGCGAGGTAAGTGTGCCTTGCAGCTCGCCCTGCTCGGTGGCCGGCACCTGCCCCGAAACTGCTCCCTGCATGGCCGGCCCCGCCAGGCCCCCTAGGGCATAAATACCGGTGAAGGCGAACATCATCCAGCCCTGGCTGGCCAGCGCAAACAGCAGCTGCCCCGCGATGTAGCACACGATGCCGATAAGTATGCACCACTTGGCGCCCAGCTTCGGAATGGCCACCCGCACCAGCCCGCCCTGCACCACCAGCGCGCCCACGCCCACCACGCTCAGCGACCAGCCAATCAGGCTTTCGCCCCAGCCAAACTTGAGGATGGTGTAGAACGTCCAGACCGACTGCGTGGCCGAGCCGGCCAGGTACAGCAGCACCAGCGCCGCCACCAGCCCAATTATCTGGGGATACTGCCCCAGGCGCAGCAGCGAAGCCACGGCGTTGGCCCGCGCCCACTCGAAGGGGCGGCGCCGCTCTTCGGGCAGCGACTCGGGCACCACGAAAAAGCCGTAGGTGAAGTTGATTAGGCTGAGCGCGGCCGCCACCATAAAGGGTACCCTAGGGCCCCAGTGCGCCACCAGCCCGCCCAGCGCCGGCCCGATGATGAAGCCCAGCCCAAAGGCCGCGCCCACCAGCCCAAAGTTTTGGGCGCGCTTCTCGGGCGGGCTCACGTCGGCGATGTAGGCCGTGGCCGTGGTAAAGCTCGCGCCCGTGATGCCGGCCAGCACCCGCCCCACAAACAGCCAGCCCAGGGTGGGCGCCAGGGCCAGGAATACATAATCGACCCCTAGGCCCAGCAGCGAGGCCAGCAGCACCGGCCGCCGCCCAAACCGGTCGGAGAGGCCGCCCATTACCGGCGCAAACAGGAACTGCGCCCCGGCGTAGGCGAACGACAAATAGCCCGCGTACTGCGCCGCCCGGCTTACCCCCTCGCCCGTCAGCTGCTCGATAAGCGTCGGTAGCACCGGAATAATAATGCCGATGCCAATAACGTCGATGAGAATGGTAACGAAGATAAATGACAGAGCAGCAGTGCCTCTAGACTTCATAGCGCGAAAACGTTAGCCACCGCTGCTAAAGATCATAGCCTACGGGTGCAAAATATAGTAGCAAAGCTACAGCTATAGGTCTGCACCGCTTGCATAGGGATCTCATTGCCATTGCCTTTGCATTAGTAGCTGCTTGGCCCCTAGGCAGCACAAGTACCAGCGAGTACTGTCGCGCCCACCAGGCAAGGCTTACTTGTGTTCTGTGCAGTATAACCTCTACCGCTACGCCTGGTGCACCTTCTCAGCGCCACTACCGTATGAGGCGTTGGAGCCGGCTCTACCGGCGCCCTTGTCTCACCCTATCCCCTATTCTTTCGCATGAACCAGAAACGGACTTTTGGCAGCATCCTTACCGTCCTAGGCATTATTGGCATCATCCTGGGTGCCCTCGGCTTCCTGGGCATGGGCGGCCTACACATCGGCAAAACCAACTCCATCGTGCCATTCGCGGTCGGCCTTATCTTCTTTTTCGCCGGCATCAACCTCGTAAAAACCACGAGCGACCGGGCTTAGCAGGCCTGGCGCTAAAAATTTAGTAACTGGTTACGAATGGCTTGCGCCGCGCGCAGGCAAATTTTCACTTCTCCTACTTGCCCGGTGACTTACAAATGCTACCTTTGCACTCCCAAACAATGCGGGGTGGAGCAGTTGGTAGCTCGTTGGGCTCATAACCCAAAGGTCACTGGTTCGAGTCCAGTCCCCGCTACTACAAAGGCCGGTTGCAGCTGTAACCGGCCTTTTTCTTTGTGCCTAGGGCCTCCGCGCCATTTTAGGGCTCGTAGCGCCTTTCTAGGAAGCCACCATTCCGAGGGGCGCTGCGAGGCCAGTGCTTTCCTGCGATAGAATCGCATTGCCGAAATAGTAAATCTGGCAGCTCAGGGCTTACTGCCCAAGCAGTTCCGGCGGCCCGCTAAAGCCGCCTAGGCCCCTGGGGGCGATTATGGGTACTCGGGGCTAGCTAGAGTGGCGATAGGGCAGCTTTACTGTAGACTATAAATAGCTAACCCCGCTGAGCGAAGTATCTCTACTTTACTCAGCGGGGTTAGCTGTTTAACCAGAGACCTATTTCGCCGCCTCAGTTGCCCCTTGCTTTTTGTAGTGCACGGCGGGCAGGGCGCGCAAGCGCTCGGCGGCTTGCTCGGCGGTGATGTCGCGCTGGGCGTTGGCTAGCAGCTCGTAGCCGACCATGAACTTCTTCACCGTAGCCGAGCGTAGCAGCGGGGGCAGAAAGTGCATGTGCAGGTGCCACTCGGGGTACTCCTGGCCGTCGGTGGGGCGCTGGTGGAAGCCAGCCGAGTAGGGGAAGCTGATTTGGAACAGGTTGTCGTAGCGGATGGTGAGCTGGCTTAGGATGTCGGCCAGGCCGTCGCGCTCGGCATCAGTGAGTTGCGTTAGGTCCTGCATGGCGCGCCTAGGGAGCACCAGCGTCTCGAAGGGCCACACTGCCCAGAAGGGCACCAGCACCACCCACGTGTCGTTTTCGAGCACTACGCGCGGCTTATCGCCCTTTAGCTCAACGGCCAAGTAGTCGCTGAGCAGGGTGCGGCCGTGTTGCTCGAAGTAGGCCTTCTGGGCGCGGCTTTCCTTGGCTGGCAGGTCGGGCACGGTCAGCTCGCTCCATATCTGGCCGTGTGGGTGGGGGTTTGACGCGCCCATCACCGAGCCTTTGTTCTCGAAAATCTGCACGTAGTTGATGGCCGGGTCGGCGCCCAGTTCAGCAAATTGGTCAACCCAGAGGTCTACCACGCGGCGGATTTCGGGTAGCTCCATTTCGGGCAGCGTCAGGTCGTGGCGCGGCGAAAAACAGATAACGCGGCAGCGGCCCGTTTCGGCTACGGCTTTTAGCAAGCCGCCTTCCTCGTAGGTGCCTGCTTCGCCTTCGGGCAGCAAGGCCGAGAAGTCGTTTTGAAACACAAACTGGTGCTCGTACTTCGGGTTCACTTCGCCGCTGGTGCGGGTGTTGCCGGGGCAGAGGTAGCAAGTCGGGTCGTAAGCCGGACGCTCTTCCGCCTGGGGCTTCTCCTGCTGGCCTTGCCAAGGGCGCTTGGCCCGGTGTGGCGATACCAACACCCACTCATCTTGTAAAGGGTTGTAGCGGCGGTGCGGCTGCTCGGTGAAGTCAAACATGGCGATAAGGATTAAGTGATTGACGATAGAAGTAACTCACTGCTGGGCTGCTCTAACGTCATGTTGAATTATGTCGTGCAAACGTTTGCACTAGCTATCTTCCTCGACAAAAGCCGTTCTGGAACGCTTAGTCAAAAATTTCTCCTACACCATCGGCTAGGGTCGTCACGTAGGTTTCGAGCTTGAGGCCGAGTTGGTTGTGGTAGCCTTGCTTCATGTGCTCTAGAAATTCGCGCACCTGCGGCGTAGCCACTAGGTTGATGGTGCAGCCGCCGAAGCCGCCGCCCATCATACGGGCGCCGTAGCAGCCGGGAACTTGCCGGCTTAGCTCTACCAGCGTATCCAGCTCGGCGCAGCTTACCTGGTAGTCGTCGCGCAGGCCGGCGTGGCTCTGGTAGAGCAGCTCACCCACGCTGCTCAGCGAGCTGTGCTTGGCCAGGCAGTCGGTAAAGCTGCGCACGCGCTGGTTTTCCTCCACCACGTAGCGGCAGCGGCGCGCAATTACCTCGCCCATTTCGCCTTTGGCGGCGTCAATCTCTTCGAGCGTCGCGTCGCGCAGGCTCTTGATAGCGGGGTTGTGCTGTTGCAAAATCTCGACGCCGCGGGCGCACTCCTGGCGGCGCGTGTTGTATTCGCTGTCGCCTAGGGCATGCTTCACGCCCGAGTTGCACAGCACTATCCGGCAGTCGTCGGTATCGAAGGGAAAGTACTGGTAGTCCAGCGAGCGGCAGTCCAGCATCACCACGTGGGCATTGCGGGCGAAGAGGCTGGCAAACTGGTCCATGAGCCCGCACATCACCTTCGCGTACTCGTGCTCGGCCTTCTGGGCGATGTGGGCCAGCTTCATGCGGTCGAGTTCTAGGCCCAGCAGCTCGTTCAGGCCCCAGGCCACGCCGCACTCTACGGCCGCCGACGACGACAGGCCCGCGCCGCCGGGCACGTTGCCCCCAAAGGCGCAGTCGAAACCCTTGATATCGGCGCCCTCGCGCAGCAGGCCCGCTACTACACCCAGCTGGTAGTTGGCCCAGTGGCCCGGCTCCAGGGGCTTTACGTCGGCCACGGCCACTTCGTAGGTATCCTGCAAGTCGATGGCGGCCAGCCGGATGCGGCCGGTATCGGTGAGGCGCAGGGCAAACCGAATGTCGCGGTCGATAGCAGCGGGCAGCACCAAGCCATCGTTGTAGTCGGTGTGCTCACCAATGAGGTTGATGCGGCCAGGGGCTCGCACCAGCAGGTCGGGGGTGGCGTCGAAGTGCTGCGTGAAGGCAGCCGTTAGCTCGGGAGTGGTCATGGGCGAAATGCGCTAGGGAGCGCAAAGGTGGGAAGCAGCCTCTAAACGCGCGGCACGGCCTAGGGGTATTTATTCGGCTTTCCGCGGGTGCATTTCCAGGATGAAGCCAACCTTTTGCAGCCATCCTTAGTAAGCATAGGTACCACGAGCAGCTACTGCCCAGCTTTCACATCTCCTTCATTCACTGCTTATTCGCATGAACACCTTCCGTTTATTCTCGCTGTTTATCCTCACCCTACTGGTGACGACGCTCACCAGCTGCGCAGCCATTGAGGGCGTCTTCAAGGCCGGCGCCTGGGTAGGCATTATCTCAGTTTTTATTGTAGTAGCGCTCATCTGGTGGCTGGTAACTAAGATGGGCGGTGGCAGCAACACGCCAAGCTAGCTCTAGGGCACTAGTAGCAAAAAAGGCGGCTTCCCAGACTGGGAAGCCGCCTTTTTTGTGGGCAGTTGTTGCTTAGCTGTGCTGCTTCTTGGGCATGGTACCAATGATGTGGTCCCAGAGGGTGCTGCTGACGCCGAAGGCTACCTCGTCTTGGCGGTAGTGGTGCTGGGCGTGGTGCGTCCACCACACTTTCAAGAAGTTTTTCGGCGGCGCATACACGTGGATGGCGTAGTGCACAAACAGGTAGAGCGCGTAGCCGAATGTGAAGCCGGCCAGGATGCCAAAGGCCCAGGTGCCGAACACAAACCGGAAAATAAAGAACAGTAGCGAAGCCACGAACACCGTGATAATGGGCGGCATAGCTAGGCGGGTTTCATCCTTGGGGTACTCGTGGTGCACGCCGTGCATGGTGTACTGAAACTTGGCCCGCCCCGGCGTGGTGGCCGGAATATGGTACACGTAGCGGTGCACCAGGTATTCAATAAACGAGAAGCCAAACCAACCCGCCAAAAACAGCCCTAGCCCCGACAAGCCCGTGAGGAAGCCGCGCGTAAAGCCATAGTACAAGCTAACCGACGCGGTGATGAGGAAGATGCTGACGGGCAGCGCGATGTGCGTGTGCGACAGGCGCTCGAGCAAGGGGTTTTCGAATAGTTGCGCCGAGCCTTTGTGCTTGGGCCGCACCGGAGCGGGCGCCACAGGGGCATCGGTGTCAGTAGGTTGCGCCATTGGGTAGCTTACTAATTGATAAAAAAGCGTTGTCTAATACAAAGTTACGCCCGCGGCGGCGTCGCAGTTGCGCCGGGGCCTAGGGTCGAAAGCCCGCCGCAGCCAGCGCGCTTATTACCTCGGGTAGCAAGCCAGCGCCGGGGTGGTGCAGGTGGGCTTGGGTGTAAAACCGTTCGCGGGCCTCCAAGGTTCGGTGCAGGTGCTCGGATAGGGCGGTTTCGGGGCTGCCATCGTGGGTGGTGGCGGCCAGCAGCGGGCGGGCGGTGGCTTGCCCAACAGCGGCCAGTCGGCGCACCAGTTCGGGCACCGGCACGGCCAGCCACAGCACAAAGCCCACTCGTCTCAGCAGCAGCATATTATCGTGGAAGCAGGGGGTGCCACCACCGGTGGCTACTACCAGGGGATTGGGGCGCGCCGCCACGCGCGTCAGCGCCGCTGCCTCACGCTGCCGAAACCCGATTTCACCTTCCGCCGCAAAAATTTCGGGAATGCTGCGGCCGGCCTCTCGAATAATTACTTTATCCAGGTCCACGAACTCGCGCCCGTAGTGTGCTGCCAACTGGCGCCCGAGGGTGCTTTTGCCCGAGCCCGGCAGGCCGACAAGAAAGAGGTGCATGGAGGACAAATCGGTCACGGTGAGTGTAGAAGTGGCCTCGCCAGCAGGCCCTAGGGCACCACCTTGTAGCCAGACCCTGATGATAGTACTTGGTCGCCGGGCCGCGCTGACCAAGACAGGACTAGGAACGCCAGCCACAGCACCAGCCCAATCGCCAGCACCACCGCGTAGAGCAGCAGCACCGCCCTGGCCCAGTTGGCCTTGCTAGGCGGCGTGGAGCGGCCAAAGGCCCACATGCACAGCAGCACGAAGCCCACCAAAGGTAGGGCTGCCAGCAAAAAAGAGTTGAACCAGTCGCCTAGGTCTACAGTGGGCGACAGGTCGTCTTCGTCAAGAATTTCGTCGTCGGGTGCCATGCGCAAGTAGGGTAGAGGGTTGCCGAAACCTACGAGGCGTTACCTATGCAGTTGATGAAAACCAATGCGTTAGTGGGTGAATGAGCAGATAAATAAATCAGTCATTCACACATTGATTCTCGCCCTAGGGGCAAGTTCTTGCCGCTTGCCCATGCGCTAGTGCACTGGCACCAACCGGAAGGCTACGCGCTGCTGCCCCAGCTGGCCGTCGGCTAGCAAGCCCGCGGAGGTAGGCCGGAGGGTAAGCTGCAGCGAATCGGGGCGCGGCGTGGGGAAGCGCCAGCGCACGCTTAGGCGCTGCTGGGCAGCCTGGTACGTGTAGGTGCCGAACAGACGGCGGGTGGTGCCATTAAACTCGAACACGCAATCGTGGGCAATATCCAGGTACATGGTGGTAAGCACGCTGTCCTGGCAGGTACGCGCTGCTTGGGGCTGGCCGTCAAGGTGCAAGTCGTGCACCGCATACTTGCCGGTGAGCTGGGGATAAGTGTCCGGAAAATGATACACGCTCAGCAACAGCAGTGGCAGGCCCATCACCGCCAGGCGGCTCAGTGGCCGCAGGTACCGGCCCGGAAACGCCGCGCGCGGTAGGCGGCCCGGCGCCCGCAAAAAGAATTCGACTAGGCGCTCGTAGTCAAGCAAAAGCAGGTAGAGCACCCCCGCCAGTATAAGGAGCGCGTGGACTAGCACCCCCACCGGCAAGTGGTAGAAGTAATCGAGCAGGATGATGTTGAGTAGAATTGACAGCAACACCAGCGTGCTCAGCAGGCGCGTGCGGCCAAAGAGCAGCAGCCAAGCCCCTAGGATTTGCAGCAGGCCGATGGCAACTCGGTACGGGTAAGAATGCGCGAAAAACGCCCACGTCAGGTCCTCGCCCGAGAAGCTGCTAAAAGGTAAATCGAGCATACCTAGGGGTATGAAGAACTGTAGCTTGGCGATTTTCTGCCACCCAAACAAGGCTAAATCGAGGGCTATGTCGGCGCGAATGATGCCTTGCCAAAAGGCGAGTATCTGGTCGTGGATTAGCTGCGGGCGGGGGCGCCGGCTCCACCAAAGGCCGTAGAGTACCGATGCGGCCAGCACAAGCACAGCTAGCGGTAGCAGGCCAGGGGGCGTGGTACGGCCGCCGCCCAACAGCCAGCGCCCGATGCGCAGTAGCGTGGCGCCCGCCAGCAACCCCGCCAGCGAGCACACTATCAAAGCAAAACGGCCCCGTCGGGAGGCCTCCGTAACCGGAGCGGAAGTTGGCATAAACGCAGTAGGGTAGGTGACTGCGGCAAACCTCGCGGACGACAGGCTCCAATGCGTTCGGCTTTATCCAGACGAACCGCTTGGGGGCGCAACGGCGAACGGCGGCTCCGGGGTCGGGCCATCCTTAGGGGCCAAACCGGCTACAAATTGGCTGGGCGATAAGCCAGTAGCTTTTTTGAAAGCAGTGTTGAAGGTAGTTTTCGAGCTAAACCCGGCTTCGAAGGCAATGCCCAACACGCTCAAGTGCCGGTGCTGGGTTGAGGCCAGCAGGCGTTTGGCTTCCTCGACCCGGTAGCGGTTGAGGAACTGAAAGAAATTAACCCCTAGGCCCTCGTTTAGCACATAAGACAGCTCGTGCGTGGAGAGACCTGCTTGCTGGGCCAGCGTAGGCAGGCTCAGGTCGGGCTGCAAATACGGCTTGGTGGTGGCCAGCAGGTGCAGCAACTGCTGCTGGCAGTGCGCCAGCTGGCTGGGCGAGAGGCGCGGCTGCCGGCTGGGCGGCTCGGCCGGCGCTGGGGGAGCGGGCTGGTCGTAGGTGGGCAGCAGCACTGGTAGTTCCAGCCGTCCGAGCTGCGCAAAAGCAACTGCCTCGGGCTGGCGCAGCGCGTAGTAGGCTAGGTAGCCCACGGCCGCTAGGTAGATGGCAGGCAGTAGAGGCAGTTCTCGATTAGTAGGTGCCAGCAGCTCAAGCAGCCAAACGCTCAGCAGCAGCGCCAAACCCCACAGCAGCCTGTGCAGCCAGCGAAGCTGGTTAGGCTCCAGCAGGGTAGGAAGTAGCGGCAGGTGGCGCTGGTGCCGGCGCAGCAGCAGGTAGGCCGCCAGCCAGTAGCCTACCGCCTGCACCTTGGGGGCGGCTAGCACCAGCATCCGCCCCAGGGATGACACCCCAGCCGGCCACGCAGCAAACCCAATCGCGTAGCCCAGCAGCAGCGGCAGCCTAAGCAGCAGAAATAGCAGCCAAGGCACAAAATGCATGGCATCGAGCGCCCGCCCGTGGCGGTGCGGCGTAATGAACTGCACCACGCTCAAATACAGCGCAGGGGCCATGGCCAGCCGCAGCAGTTCAAGCCAACCTAGTAGCTCAGATGGTAGCAAGGTCCCTGCGATAGGCGTTGCGCGGGCGAGCAACACGCCGCCCAGACACAGCAGAAACAGGGTAAGCCAACCGTTCGCTAGCCGGTTGACGCGCCGCGGGGTAGTGCCCAGCAGAAACGCCAGGAGCAGGATGCCGCCGCAAGCCACTACATACAGCATAACTAAAGGGCCGGCCGAGCGGCTTAGTTTGGCCGGTAAGGTATGGCCCGGCTTCGTTGCTACTCAATTTTCACCCTAGGGTCGAGCAAGGCGTAGAGCATATCGACGGCGATATTGACCACCACGAAGATGGCCGCCACGAACAGCGTGGCGCCCATCACCACCGGAAAATCGAGGTTTTCGACGGCTTGTAAGGTAGTGGTGCCTAGGCCCTTCCAGTTGAAGATATACTCGATGAAGAACGCGCCCGCCATGAGTGAGGCCAGCCAGCCCGACACGGCCGTAGCCACCGGGTTGAGGGCGTTGCGCAGGGCGTGGTGCCACACGGTAGCCCCCAGCCCCAGCCCCTTGGCTCGCGCCGTGCGGATGTAATCCTGGCTGAGCACGTCGAGCATGCTGGAGCGCGTGAGCTGCACGATAATGGCCAGCGGGCGCACCCCTAGAGCCACGGCCGGCAGCAGCAGGTTGCGCAGCGCCAGGTGTCGCTGCCCACTAAAAGGGTTGGTTTCGTAGAGCTGCCCGGTTAGGCTCAGGCCCGTCCAGTGGCTCCAGTAAAAGCCGAAGCTGACGGCGATGATGATGGCCGCCACGAACGACGGCACCGAGATGCCCAGCACCGACGTAGTCACCAGCACCCGGTCGAGCCACGACTGGGGCTTGAGCGCCGCCGCTACCCCTAGGGCAATGCCGCCCATGGCCGCCAGCACCATAGCCGCCACCGCCAGCCACAGCGTGCCCGGAAAGCGGTCGAGCAGCAGCGTCAACACGTCTTGATTGCTTTGAAACGAGCGGCGCAGGTAGGGCCGCTTCAGCACCAGCGCCCGCTGGCTACCCAGCGGCAGCAGCGCCACCCCGCCGTAGCGCGCCACCCCGGCCGAGTCGCGCCGGTGCACCCCTAGGGGCGAGGCATCGTTGAGGTAGCCCAGCAGGCGCAGCGGCAGCGGCTCGTCCAGCCCCAGGTCGGCCCGGATGGCGGCTTTGGTGGCCAGGTCCGAGCGCTGGCCGGCTAGCAGCGCGGCCGGGTCGCCGGGCAGCACGTTGAACAGCAGAAACACTACCACCGCCACGCCCACCAGCACGAGCAGGCCCTGACCTATGCGGCGCAAGAGGAAAGAAAGCATCTTATGTTAATCGTCTGTCATGGCGAGCCTTCGAACCGAAGGTCGGCGTAGCTAAGCAATCGCACTAGCACAATCAATAGGGTCGTCGTCTGGAGTGCGATTGCTGCGCAAGCTCGCCATGACAGACGCTTATGCTACAGGGCCTTCTCTATCTGGTAGAGCGCCGGAATATCGTGGTAGTGGTATTTGGCGACGATGGTGCCGTTTTGCAACACCATGAGGCCGGGGTTCGAGCGAATCATGGTTTTGAGCACCGTGGCGTCGGCGAAGGCGTAGGGCGTGGCCAGGTTCACATCGTGGCGGAAGGCGTCGAACTTGCCGGCGCTGGTGCTCGTGATGGTAAGTATGCCGATGTGCTTGCGCGAGGCGGCCGCTTGCTCAAATAGCTTGTTCAGCTCCAAAAAGCGGTCGCGGTCGGTTTTGTTGGTGTTCTGCACAATGAGCACCAGCTTGTTGCCCGTCAGCACCTGCTGGGTCACGTCGTTGCCCTCGGTGTCGGTGATGGAAAAGTCGGTGATGCGGGCCTTCGACTGCTCGGGATTGAGCAAGGTCATGGCCTTGTACTTCCAGGTAGTGTCGGTGGGGAAGGCTTCCGACTCCATGGTCTGGCCGTTGCGCTCGAAGGTGTAGCGGTAGCGGGGCGGCTGGGCCGGCTTCATCTCCTGGGCGATATTATTGCCCACCTTATAAGGCAGGAAGTCGAAGTAGGGCAGGTGCCCTAGGGCCCGCACGCCGATGCCAATGGCTACGGCGCTGGCAATAGTCATGGTCATGAGGCCGGCCATGCCGCGCACGAAAGAGTGGCGCAGAAAGCGCTGGTTGTAAAACACGATGCCCCACAGTACCAGCAGCACCATATCCTTGGCAAACGACGTCCAGGGCGTGAGCTTGATGAAGTCGCCGAAGCAGCCGCAGTCGGTCACCTTGTTGAAAGCGGCCGAGTAGAAGGTGAGAAACCCGAAGAACACCAGCAGCGCCAGCAGCACTCCCAGCGTTTGGCGCAGGTACCAGCGCAGCAGCAGCGCCACCCCCAGGATTACTTCGAGCGAGCTGAGCAGAATGCTCAGAAAACGGCTCTGGTTTTTCAGGAAATCGAACAGCCAGCTGGCCCACGGTACATCTAGGGCAAATACTTCGAAGTATTCTTCCAGCTTGTAGGCCGTGCCCACTGGGTCGTTGAGCTTAATCAGCCCCGAGAAAATGAATACCGCCCCGAGCAGCACCCAGCACACCCGCGTAAACAAACGCAGCGAGCGGGAAGCTGTGGGAGCGGGCACGGTAGCAGGACGCAAGACAGGCATGGTTTCAGCGACTAATAACGAGTGACTACTAGGGTAACAGCAGGGGAGGGGCCTAGGCTATTTTTCGCCGGCTTCTTCTCGCAAAATCAACGCGAACACGGCATAGTTCAGCATGTCGCGGTAGCCGCCTTCTACGCTCTCACTTACCAGGGCCGCGCCGCCAATATTTTCGAGCTGTTTGATGCGGTGCAGCTTCATCAAAATTAAGTCGGTGATGCTGCTCACGCGCATCTGGCGCCAGGCCTCGCCGTAGTCGTGGTTTTTGGCCAGCAGCAGCTCGCGGTTTTGGGCGTTTTCGCGGTCGTAGGCGGTGGCCACTTCGGCCGTGGGCAAGTCGAGGGGCGCCGTGACCGGCAGGCGCAGCTGCATCAGGGCAATGAGGCAGTAGTTGATGATGGCCACGAACTCCTCGTCTACGCCGTCGGCCACTTTCTGCACCCCGGTTTCCTGAATGGTGCGGATGCGATTGGCCTTGATAAAAATCTGGTCGGTGACGGAGGGCAGCCGCAGAATGCGCCAGGCCGTGCCGTAGTCGTGGGTTTTGGCCAGAAACAGCTCGCGGCAGCGTGCCAGCAGCAAGTCGTAGTGCGCGGCGGTGGTCAAGGGAGAATGGGGGCGTAAGTGAAGAGGGTGACGGAGGCGAATCAGGCTTCGTTTACCCTGGCCAAACCTTCGGGGCAGTTAGCAATGAAAGCACTTGGCCCGGCAAGTTCGCCCCTAGTAGCGGATATTTATCCTCTGCTCGCTCCTCCCTGTTTTATGCCCACCCCCTTCTCTCATTCTTTTAATTACCCATTTGCCCACAGCCTGCGCAGCCCCCACGGCCGGCTGCTCGATTTGCGCCAGCCCCAGGTAATGGGCATCCTCAATCTCACGCCCGACTCGTTTTACCCCGGCTCGCGGCTGGGCCAAGCCACCGAGGCCGCCCTGTTGCAGCGCGCCGAAGCCATGCTGGCCGCTGGGGCCGCCGCCCTCGACGTGGGGGGCTATAGCTCGCGGCCCGGCGCCGACGACATCGCCCCCGACGAAGAAAAGCGGCGCGTGCTGCCCGCCATCGAGGCGCTACGCCGCGCGTTTCCCGATGCCTTTATCTCGGTCGATACCTTCCGCGCCGCCGTGGCCACCGAGGCCGTAGCCGCTGGGGCCGACCTCGTCAACGACATCGGCGGCGGTACGCTCGACGCCGACATGCTGGCCACCGTGGCCCGCCTAGGGGTGCCCTACTGCCTGATGCACCTGCGCGGCACCCCCCAAACCATGCGCACCCTAACGCACTACGATGAAGACCTGGTGCTAACGCTGCTGCGCTTCTTCCGCGACCAGCTGGCGGCCCTGGCCCAGGCCAATGGCGGCCAGCCCCGGCCCGATGTGCTACTCGACCCCGGCTTCGGCTTTGCCAAAACGCCCACTCTCAACCACGAGCTGCTGCGCCGCTTGCCCGAGCTGCACCCCCTAGGGCACGCGCTACTGGTGGGCCTCTCGCGCAAAGCCATGGTATACAAGCCCCTAGGGCTGGGCCCCGAGGCAGCGCTCAACGGCACTACGGTGCTGCATACGCTGGCCTTGCAGGGCGGCGCCCGCCTGCTGCGCGTGCACGACGTGGCCGAAGCCCGGCAAACTATTGCGCTGCTGGCCCAGCAAGTTGCCTAAAAATGCCGGTGCCGCCGAAAAAATAAGTTTTTGCGAGCGAAAACTGCAAAAATTGGATAAGAGCGGGCAAAAAGTAGCGTAGCTTATCGGCAATTCAGCTTTTATAGGAAGAATCCTATGCGTTTCTTTGCGGCACTAACCCCCGCCGCCCTTTGACGCTGCCCTACCCCTTCCATTACCTGCACGTTGGGCTAGTCGATGTGCTCGACGTGCTGCTCGTCACCTGGTTGCTCTACCAGGTGTACAAGCTGCTGCGCGGGTCGGTGGCACTAAATGTGGCCCTGGGGCTACTCAGCGTGTACCTCATCTACTTGGTAGTGAGCGCGCTGGGCCTAGGTTTGCTCTCGGGCATCCTCGACGAGTTTGTGCAAGTAGGAGTGCTGGCCAGCATCATCATTTTCCAGCAGGAAATTCGGCGCTTTTTGCTGAGCCTGGGCAAAGCGGCCCTGGAAGGCGGCGGCCCCCTAGGGTGGTGGCGCCGGCCCACCCGGCAGCCGGCCACCACCTTCAGCGTGATGCCCTACGTGGACGCGGCCAAGACCTTGGCAGGTAAGGAAACCGGGGCGCTTATCTGCTTCGCGCAAGCCTCCGACCTAAGCAGCTACGCCGAATCGGGCGACCGGCTCGATGCCGAGGCCAGCAAGCGCCTGCTGCTAGCCATCTTCAACAAAACTTCGCCCCTGCACGACGGGGCCGTTATTGTGGCGGAAGGCCGGCTGATAGCTGCCCGCTGCATTTTGCCCGTGAGCCAGAACCCGGCCGTGCCGGCTGCCCTGGGCCTGCGCCACCGCGCCGCCCTAGGCCTCACCGAAGCCACCGACGCTATTGTGCTGGTAGTGAGCGAGGAAACCGGCCAAATCAGCCTCGTGCGCCACGGCGAAATTTTGCGTGGCCTGGCCCCGGCCGAGGTAAAATCGACACTTAATGATTGGTTAGGCCAAAATGCTGCCCTAGGCGCAGGCCTACGCTAGTCGCTGCCGCCCGTTGGCAACTAAGCGCGTGTTTGGCTTTCACCAAAAAAGCTTCTGGAACGTCCTGCTGAGCTGGTCGAAGCCTCTCTACCGCTTCGTTGAACGGGCCACATGAAGCGGTAGAGAGGCTTCGGCAAGCTCAGCAGGACGTTCTTTTAAATTCCCAAACACGCTCTAAGTTGCTTTGAGTAACAACGAGCCAGCAACGTGCTCAGCTGGTTTTAGGCCGTCGCGGGCAACAAAAACCGCGGACCACTAAACGACTCGGCCGGCAGTAACCGCATTACCTGCTCGAAGCCGCCCGCGCGCAGCTGCCGCAGCAAGCGGGCCGATAAGCCGCACCAGTAGAGCGTAATGCCCGCAGCTCGGCAGGTACGGTCGGCTTCCATGAGCGCGCGCTGGCCCAGCCACGTGAGGGAGTTTAGCTTCTGGCAATCTACCCATACCTGTGGCGCTTGCTGGCTCAGCACGTGCTGAGTGGCTTGGGCCAGCTGCCCAGCATCGGCGGCCGATACACAGCTGCCACGCAGACTCAGGCCTACCTGGTTGCGGCAGCTACCTAGGTGGATTGTTAAGCTGCGCATTGGCAGCACCAGCAAAAAGAAGGTATTACTCACAACGGGTGGGAAAGGGGAGCTCCCGCAAATTTATATAAAAAAGGGATGGATTTGTAATACCTTTTCTCCTGGTACAAATAAAAATAGTACTCCTACGTGGTTGTGGTGGCGCTTAGATTGGCTTACTGTGCTGCTCTAGGGGTAAATACGGATACTGAGGGGGTAAAAATCCGGATAGCTCCTGCGCATATTTTGGTAAATATTTAAAGAATAGTCATTTTGCTTAGAAAAACTTAGACGAAAATCTGTTTACTTAGTATTAGGATTCAACGGCCGTCCAATTTGTGCGCCGACGCAGTATCCCTTTTCCCAAATATTTCTTTCTTTTTTCACAATGGCTATCAAACAGTCCGCCTCGCCCGCCGCAGCTCGTACCGCTGCCGCCCCCACCAAAACCCGCCCTGCTACGCGCATTGGGGAAGCCAGCCGCACCAGCCGCCGGGGTTTTGCCAGCATGGACCCTACCGAGCAGAAGCGCATTGCTAGCCAAGGTGGTAAAGCTGCGCACGCCAGCGGCCAAGGCCACAAGTGGACCCCCGAAGAGGCTCGCGCTGCTGGCCGCAAGGGTGGCCTCACTAGCCGCCGCGGCCCCGCCCGCGCCAAAGTAGCAAGCTAAGCCAGCAGGTTTGCAAGCTTGTACGAATTGTACAATTCAATCTGTTCGCTCAGCTAATCGGCCGGCAGTTCAACTAAGAGCTATGCTTGGTTGAACTGCCGGCCGATTAGCTTAATAGCCCTTGCGTTACGGCTAGCTTGATGAGCGCCGCCGTATTCTTTGTTTGAGTTTTCTCCAGGATATTCTGGCGGTGCGTTTCAATGGTGCGCTTGCTGGTAAACAGCCGCTCAGCTATTTCGCTGGTAGTGAGCCCTTCAGATAATAAATTAAGCACTTCGCTTTCGCGGCGCGAGAGCTTGCTGACGGGCGGAGCTTCGGCGGCTTCCACATCTAGGCTCAGCACCTTGCGCAGCATCGACAAGCCGAGGTCGCTGCACAGAAATTGGCGGCCGGCCAGCACCGTTTGAATACCAATAATGATTTCAGCCTTGTCGGCACTTTTCAGCACGTAGCCCGCTGCGCCGGCGTCGAATAGCTGGCCCACGTAGCGCTCGTGGGCCAGCATCGACAGGATAAGAACGCGGATGTGGGGGTACTCGGCTTGCAGGCGCTGGGTGGTGGCTAGGCCATCGAGCACGGGCATATTGGCATCAAGCAACACGACGTCGGCGGGCGTAGTAGGCAGTTTATCAAGCAGTTCCTGGCCGTTGCCCGCTTCGCCCACTATCGAAAGGCCGGGCTCGGGTGTCAGCATGGCACGCAGCCCGTCGCGGACAATAATGTGGTCGTCAACAAGAAAAATCCGGCTCATGCACGAAACGATTAGGCAACAAGAGGAATCCCCATAGGGCGCTGGCAGATACGAACGTACACGCAGCTAACCGCTACACTTTGGTTAGCTAGCGGGCGTTGTCGCCTCAGGGCAAGCTAGCTATGTACGTAGTCAACTAGCCTAGGATGCTTTGAACACCTGCCAAAATCACTTCACCTAGGCCTCCTAGCCGTGCTTATCTCACGCTTCGGGCCGTTTAACTGCTGCAACCCAGGCCTACGCTGAAAAAGCCAACGTTAGCCTTTATGTACTATTACGCCCATTGTGCAAAACCCCGTTGCACACAGCTTATGCTGGCGCAACGGGGTTTTGCGTATTTAGGTAGCCTGAGGGCCTTAGGGAGTGTTTTGCACTACTTGCGGGCCGGTAGGCGCGTTGGCCTCAGCGGCTTTGTCTTTGAGCGTACCTAGCTCGCGGCCCACCTTCGTAAAGGCGGCAATGGCTTTGTCGAGGTGCGCGCGGGTGTGGGCCGCCGAGAGCTGCACCCGGATGCGGGCCTTGCCCTGCGGCACTACGGGGTAGTAGAAACCCACCACGTAAATGCCCTCGTCGAGCATCTTGGCCGCAAAGTCCTGGGCCAGCTTGGCGTCGTAGAGCATGACGGGCACGATGGGGTGCTCGCCGGGCGTGATATCGAAGCCGGCAGCTGTCATCTGCTGGCGGAAATATTTGGTGTTTTCTTCGAGCTGGTCGCGCAGCTGGGTGCTTTCGGTCAGCAGCTCCAGCACGCGCAGGCTGGCACCCACGATGGCGGGGGCCAGGGTATTGCTGAACAGGTAAGGGCGCGAGCGCTGGCGCAGCAGCTCAATGATTTCCTTACGCCCGCTGGTGAAGCCGCCCATGGCGCCCCCTAGGGCCTTGCCCAGCGTACCCGTGATGATATCGACCCGTCCCATTACGTTGCGGTACTCGTGGGTGCCGCGGCCGGTTTTGCCCAGGAAGCCCATTGAGTGGCACTCGTCTATCATCACCAAGGCCTCGTATTGGTCGGCTAGGTCGCAGATTTTGTCGAGCTGCGCGATGGTGCCGTCCATCGAGAACGAGCCGTCCGTCACGATAATGCGGTGGCGCATGCCGGCAGCAACAGCTTCCTTGAGCTGCTTCTCCAGGTCGGCCATGTCGTTGTGGGTGTAGCGGTAGCGCTTGGCCTTGCACAGGCGCACGCCATCGATGATGCTGGCGTGGTTGAGGGCATCAGAAATAATGGCGTCGCGCTCGTCGAAGAGCGGCTCAAACACCCCGCCGTTGGCGTCGAAAGCGGCGGCGTAGAGAATCGTGTCCTCGGTGCCTAGAAACTCGGCCAGCTTAGCTTCCAGTTCCTTGTGAATGTCCTGGGTGCCGCAGATAAAGCGCACCGACGACATGCCGTAGCCGTGGCTATCAATGGTTTCTTTAGCGGCCTTCAGCACCTCGGGGTGCGAGCTGAGCCCTAGGTAGTTATTGGCGCAGAAGTTGAGCACGTCGCCCGCCTCGCGGGTGTCGATTTCGGCGCCCTGGGGCGAGGTAATAATGCGCTCTTTTTTATAAAGGCCAGCGTCTTTTATTTCTTGCAGCGTCTGCTGCAGGTCGGCTTGCAGGGTTCCGTACATGGGGCAGGGAAGAATTAGATGTAAAATGTATTGGCGTGGCGCCAAGTAATGAGCGGGTCGCCGGGCAGCCAGCAGTAGCGGGGATGCATGGAGTGGCTGGTCACGGGGGGCAGCAGCACGCTCGGTTCGGTGAATATGTACAATAAACTGGTTAGCACCAGTTCGGTTCCGTCGCATAGCGTCCATACCTGGTAGCCGTAGGGGCCGGGGTAGGGATGGCGGTTAACATACGCGCGGCGCACTAGGCCCTCGTAACGAGTAACGCTCACCACATTAGCTAACGGGAATATTTTCAGCATACTACCATTTGCGTAAGTTACTAGTTGCGCCGGGCGGTCAATGGTAAGCGTGGCCTGTCGCTCGTGGCGCCAGTAGCTCAGGTGCAGCCAGCTTCTTAGTAGAATTACCCGTAGTAACAGCAGCATTGCAAGCAGCAATATTAACCGCCCTGGCCACCCTGGTACTGGTGTCCACAACAGCACCAGAGCAAATAGTATCAATCCAGTAAGTTGTAATAAAGCTAGTCCTTCGCGCCAGAAGCTACCCCGAAAAACCACTACCGGCTGGTCGAGTTGTATGCTGTCGAGGTGCAACTGCAGCGGGTAGTAGCCGATGAGGATTATTGCCCCTAGGGTCAGCACCAGAGCCAAAAGCATGAATACCTAGTTGCGATGATGAGTTGCAAAGAACGTCTGCACGCCCTAACGGCCGCTCGCTACCAACTCGTTTTTCTCGGCCAACGACTAGGTACTCAATTTTGGCGCGAGGCTACGGGTCGGCTTGCCAGGCTTCGCATGGGGGAGGAAGGGGCAAGCTGTTAAAACAAGGTGGCAGAACTCAATTTATCGCCGGGCAGCCAGCAGATGTAACGCCGCTCCGTATGGCGCTGGGGAGTGGGCATAATGTCCTGGGGGCCGAGCATCGAATACAGCAAACAAGTCAGCAGCAGTTGGGAGCCATCCTGCAAGACCAAAACCTGGTACGAATAGTTACCCCACGCGGGCCCTCTAGAGCCATAGGTGGTGTAAGTCGTTATCTGCACAACGTCGGCCAGGGCAACGCGCAGGCAAAGACCCTTGTTGTGGTACTCAACCCGCTGCTCCTGGCGAAAGACGGTTAGCGTGGCATGCCGGTCGTGCTGCCAATAGCTAAAGTGCAGGCGCAAGATAATGAAGCCCACGCCCGCGCCGAAGAAGCCGAGGGCCAAAGCTGCTAACTCGCTAAGCAAGCCCCTTGGCTTCATAATCATCACGCAGGCTAGCGCTAGTATTGCGCCCGCAAACACTAGCATACTGAACGACCAAAGCGCTGCCCGCCAGCTATGCGCCTCAAATACGACTACGGGCTGCTCTATCTTCTGGCTGTCAAGGTATAAGGAATAGGGCAGCCCCATAATCAGCGCTATAAGGACGGCAACCATCAGCCAGACTCCCATAGTTTACAGCTACTTAAGCATGAAAAACGCCCACCGTGCTGGCGCCCGCTTTCCAGTAATCTTCCCTTTTTGGCCATTGCTAGACGCTGGGCTTTAAGGTTGAAGCAGCCAGCGCCGACGGTGCAAGACCTACCAATTGAGCAGTAAGGCTAACGGGTCAGAAAAAAGGGCCGAATAGCCGGCGCGAAAGCGAGTCAGTTGGTAGCCAGGCGTAGCGTTGTTCTACTCCTTCGATTTTGGCTGCGGGCAGTAGGGCGCGCAAGCTGGCGTAGTCGCAGAGCAGGCTGGTAACTATTATGTCGAAGCCGTCGGCAAAAGTCAAAACGGTATAGCTGTAGTCGGCGCTGGCGGCGCGGCGGCGGCGCGGATAATACGTCGTCAGTTTTACTACGCTCGGCAGTGCAAAATCGAAGCTTACTTCCCGGTTGCTATAAGTAGCCGTTTGCTGCTCCTGGCAAAAAACCAGGCTTGCCCGCCCGTCGTGCCACCAGTATGTCCAGAGCAAGCGAACACCCGGAAACTGCCACCAGGCAATTGGCAGCAGGCCCGCCGCTAGCAACGGCCCCTGCCAGCGCGCGCCCAGTGCCACAATGGCCCCGGCCGCCAAAAGCAGCACTACACCTAGCGCCGCCTGATACAGCGCCCAGAACAGCGTGGGCGCTTGCCAGCTACCGAGCGCAAACCGCACTACGGGCTGGTTTAGCTTTTTGGCGGCGAAGCGGGGCCGCGTGCCTAGGGCCAGTGGCAGGCCACTAGCTAGCAGTAGCAAGCCGCTTATGAGAACACCGTTTTGACTCATAGAAGGCTAGGTAGGCCAGCAACTTATTGCCCCGCTGGTTAGCGGGCCATGAACGCCCGCACCCCTTGGCGCCCGCTTTCCACTAGCTCGTTCTTTTCGGCCTGCGACAGGCGCTTGATTTTCGGGTTGAAGCCGCGGGTGCTGATGCTAACGGTGCGGGGCCAGTCGGCTGGTTGCGAGGGATTCAGGTTTTCGAGGGCCACGTTGTAGAGCGCGCCGACGTACGAGCGAAAGTCGCGGATATCGTAGGGAGCCAGCGCCAGGCGGCCGCCCGGCAGGGTATCGAGGGCAATCTGCTCGTCGCGGTCGAGGCGCAGGCCTAGGGTCTCGGGGTTGGCAGTGGTACCGGGCGGCAGGCCGGCGGGTAAGTAGGGTGGCCGGTCGAACAGATTGAGCGGGTAATTGGCCAGCAGGCCGCCATCAACCAGCACCTGCACCGGCTGGCCGGGCCTCGGGCGCCCCTCAATGACGCGGTTGTCGGCATCGAGCAGCACGGCCCGGAAGTAGAGCGGAATGCTCATGCTGATGCGCACGGCATCGGCCACGCGCATAGTGGGGTGGGTTTCGTAGCTGAATACCTGCGTGCGCTGCAGCGTGAGGTTGGTGCCGGTGGTGTAGAGGTCGCGGTAGTGGCCGGGCTGCTGGGCTAGCTCGTGCAGCTCGCCTAGGGTGAGGTTGGGGCGCTGGGTTTGGCGGCCCACCAACTCGCAGAGGTACTTCGTAAACTGCTCGCCGCGGTACCAGCCGTACTGGCGCAGCAGGCGGTTGCCGCCCCCAAAGAAGATGAAGCGTCCGTCGTTGAGTTGCTGCACGGGCGTGTTGTTCACAACCTCGATAATAGCCGCGGGCGAGTAGCCCACCGCCAGCAGCGCCGCCTGAATGGCGCCCGCCGAGGTGCCGCCCACTCGCACGAGGCCGGCCAACACGCCCCGCTGCTCCAGCTCTTGCAGCGCCCCACCGTAGGCAATACCGCGAATGCCGCCGCCTCGCATGACCAAGTTGCGGTAGGGCGCTGGCTGGGCGGCGCCAAGCTGAGGCAAAAGCAACGACATAAAGCAGAGCAGCAGGCGGGTGAGCATCAGGCAAAAGAACGCGTTGCTGCGCACAATCGCATGTGCCAGGCGCTGGGCGCCAAACTCAGGCCCTAGGCCCGCTCGTATCTTTGCGGCGTTCTTCTACCCCCCTCTCACCCGCTTGTAGTTCATGGAAAACCAACCCGCCGGCGACCCTGCTACCCCGCTGCCCGGCCACGTGCTTGTTATTGGCGCCTGCGGGCAACTGGGCCTGGAGCTAACTGCCGCCCTGCGCCAGCGCTACGCCCCCGAGGCCGTGATTGCCGCCGATGTGCGTGCTCCCCAAAACCCGGCAGCCCTAGCCGGCGGCCCCTTCGAGCTGCTCGACGTGCTCGACCTGCCCCGCCTCGAAGCCTTGGTGCGCCAGTATCGCCCGGTGCAGATATACAACCTCGCGGCGCTGCTCTCGGCCACGGCCGAGCGCAACCCCCTATTTGCCTGGAAGCTGAATCTGGACGGCCTACTGAACGTGCTGAACGTGGCCGTGCAGGAGCAGGTGCCGCAGGTGTACTGGCCCAGCTCCATCGCCGTGTTTGGGCCCGACACCCCGCGCCAGCACACGCCGCAGGTTACCATCATGAACCCCAACACGGTGTATGGCATCAGCAAGCTGGCCGGTGAGCAGTGGTGCGAGTGGTACCACCGCCACTACGGCCTCGATGTGCGCAGCCTGCGCTATCCCGGCCTTATTGGCTACAAGAGCCTACCGGGTGGCGGCACCACCGACTACGCCGTAGATATCTACCATAAGGCCGTGGCGGGCGAGGACTTCGAGTGCTTTCTGAAGCCCGATACCTACCTGCCTATGATGTACATGCCCGACGCCCTACAAGCCACGCTCGACCTGATGCACGCGCCGGCCGAGGCCATTAAGGTGCGCACCAGCTATAACCTCGGCGCTATGAGCTTTGCCCCGCGCGACGTGGCCAGTAGCATTCAGCGCGAAATCCCGGACTTCCGCATCCGCTACGCGCCCGACCAGCGCCAGGCCATTGCCGACTCCTGGCCGGCCAGCATCGACGACGCTGCCGCCCGTCGCGACTGGCACTGGCAGCCCCACTACGACCTGCACCGCATGACCCGCGACATGCTGGCCCACCTGCGCGAAGCCGTACCGGCCTAGGGCCCACCTAGTTGTCGTAGCCTTTTTAAGTAGCCCCCGGTGTTATTGCCAACGCCGGGGGCTTTTTTGGCTGTTAGCTGATAGGCTACTGCTTATCAACGTGCTCCGTGCGCCTTCCGGCGTAATTCCGCAACCAGCTGACTCCAACTAGCAAGTTGCCAACCTTGCTTTTACAGCTATTGTGGATTGCCAAGTGGGTTTATTGGGCTGCGGGCGGCAGTTATCCACGTTTTGAAGGCCCTAGGCCCCTTTTTCCACCGCTTGCCTTGCGCATTGTGGATAACTATACCCCTGCGGGCAGTTACTGAGGGCCGTTTTGTGCAGTTATGCACTACTTATCCACTTCTTTTTCCACGGCCGTGGGAGGCAATTTCGTAATCTGTGGATAACCCTGCGGATAACTACCCTAGGAGCGTGGATAAGATGGGTACAAGTTTTTTTGCCCACGCAGCTTCCCACACAGTCCTAGCCGACGGTGGATAACAGTGGATAACTACCGGAGGCTAGCGGGTCAATTCACATTACCCACTACCTGTTCATAGTGGAAAGGTGGATAACTACTGTGAATAGTGAATAAGTAGAACAAGTTACTTATTATTAATACTTTATTTTCCACAATCCCTGTGGATAGCCGGTGAATAGTGGATAACTTATGCACCCCTTACCCACAGTGTGTACAAGTAAGCCGGCTTATCAACTTTTCCACTGCCCTGACGAGTGGAAACAAAGAAGAGATTTTTTAAAAAAATTTAATTAAAAGTATTAGCGTGTGGAAAAACTCAAACTTGCTTGGCTTGGCCGAATCGATGCTTGGCCGGTAGGGGAGGGCCACCAGCCGTTGGGCTAAGCCAGGGCGCCAGGCTCTCGGTAGCCCTAGGCCGAGGGGCAACTCCACAACCCGGCGCACCTGACTGTCGAAAAAGCCAGAACCACGTTTTCTCTCGCCTACCATGCCGTTCAACTACGACCAGGATTTTCAACACGTCGACTTTCGGCAACACCCCGAACTGTACCGCGTGGGTAAAGGCGAGCAGGGCGTGCTGCTGGTGCAGCCCTACAAGGGCGAAATCCTGCCCCACTGGCGCTTCAAAGACGCCGCGACGGCCCGTGAGTCGTCAAGCGCTATTTGGGCGCTCTTCGAGGCTTATTTGAAGGCCGAGGATTTTGTAGGGTCCGACATGGCGCGCAAGTTTTTGCAAATGGGCTTTACCCGGGCTCGGCGCTACGCCAACCACAAAGGCGGCAAGAAGTACGCCGGGCCGGTGCCCGACGATAAGAAAGGCCAAAGCGGCGCCCACGGCCGCCCCGAGCTGCCGCGTACCACGCAGCCCGACCCCGATAAAGTAGCAGCGGCGGCTATTTTCAAGCTTAAATGGGACGAGGCGAAGACCAATCCCGAATACCAGCGCCAGAAAGCAGCCTTTGAGGCCCGCTATGGCAAGTAACTTTGAGGATGAAAAAGTGATGGATGTGAAAATGTGGAAAAGGTGGTGGACAAGTAGCTACTTCTAGCAGCCTCCTTGCATTAACCGTATGCACGTTGGCCGGTGCCAAGCCTGCATGCAGTTATCCACACATTCTCCACATTCTTGCATCTGCCGTACTAGTCACATTCCCCACATTACCAAGCATATGAGCAACCAAAACAGCGTTGAAGAAAACGAGATTATCCTGGGTACCGGCATGGGGCCATTGCGCTTTGGCACAACCATGGACGAGGTGCGCACGCTGGTAGGCGAGCCCGAGGAGATTGACGAGTCGGAAGACGATGACGAGTTCGAGCACCAGGCTTGGAACTACTACGAGGACGACCACCTGCTGTCGCTCTACTTCGACCGCGAAGACGACTTCCGCCTCAGCTGCATCGAAACCGACAATCCTAGCCTACGCATCTTCGGCGAGCCCATCCACGACCGGCCGATTGCCGATATCCAAGACCTGATGCAGCGCAACGGACAGGGCGAAGCCGAGGTGGAAACCATGGAAGGCGGCGAGACCCGCTTGTCCTATGAAAAGGCCATGATTGATTTGTACTTTGAGGAAGGCCGTCTGCAATTCGTCAATTTTGGCGTATTCATTGACGACGAGTTGGTGGTGCAATGGCCTAAATAGTTCCGTGAGTTATCCACAAAATTTGCCCTTTTCCCTGTGGATAAGTTGATAACTCTGTGATGACAATGTTATTTACCCGGCTAATGCCACCAGCATCGCTGCTAGCAGCCTTAGCCAAGCAAACAAAAAGGCCAGCCCAACCGGGCTGGCCTTTTTGGCTTTTTAGTAGGCTAGGGCCTAGCCAGTGATGCTGCGGAATAGTAAAAATAGGCCCCCTGCCAGCACCATTGTGACGGGCAGCGTGAGCAACCAAGCCAGCACAATGCTGCGCATCATTTGGGGGTTGATGTTTTTGACGCCGCGGCTGGCCACCATGCTGCCTGCAATGCTCGACGTGAGCACGTGGGTGGTGGAAGTAGGCAGGCCGCTTTGGGTGCTCAGGCCAATCATGGCTGCTGCCACCAGCTCCGAGCTAGCGCCCTGGGCGTAGGTCAGGTGCTCCTTGCCAATGCGCTCGCCGATGGTCTTCACGATGCGCTGCCAGCCGATAGTAGTACCTAGGGCCAGCGACAGCGACACCATCAGCAGCACCTGCCAGGGGGCGTAGTCGGTGAAGCCCCGCATCTCGTCGATGCTCGTGGTGTAGGAGGTACGGTCAGCAGTGCTGAGGCTTATGCTGGTAGACTTCATAAGGCGCTTGCCACGGTCGGCTAGCAGCAGAATCGACCGGCGGATGTTGAAGCGGGCATCTTTGGGCAGCTGCTCCACTTGCGTTTTGCCGGCGAATACCTGGTCTAGAGTTGCCGTTTGGGTGCGCATCTCCGTCAGCAGCTGCTGGTCGGCGGCCGAGAGGTCGGCGGGTTGGATGCGATTAATCACGTATTCCACCTTCGTAAGCGAGTCGCGCAAATCAAGCGGGTTCTTGCCGGTATTGAGGGCAAACTGCAGGGGCACGATGCCAATTAGAATCAGCATCACAAGGCCCACGCCCTTCTGCCCATCGTTGGAGCCGTGGAAGTAGCTAACGAGCGTGCAGGTGGTGATGAGCGTGAGGCGGATGCCCAGGGGCGGTGGCTTGCGCTTGTGCGGCTGCTTAAACAGCGCCTTGCTCTTGGTGAGGCGCTTGAGCAGAAACATAACGATGATGGTGAGCGTGAAGCCAAAAATGGGGCTTAGCAGTAGCGCCATGCCGCTCTCGCCGGCCTTGCCCCAGTTCACGGCCGCGCCCTTGCCGCCGGGCAGCAGCGAAAACGCAATGCCCACCCCTAGGATGGATCCGATGAGCGCGTGCGACGACGACGACGGAATACCGAAGTACCAGGTGCCCACGTTCCAGATGATGGCGGCCACGATGAGCGCGCCCACCATGGCAATGCCGTGGTACACGTTCTGGTCCACGAGGCTCTCGACGGGCAGTAGGTACACAATGCCCATGGCCACGCCAATGCCGCCGCCAAACACGCCGATGAAGTTCCAGAAAGCCGACCACACCACTGCTACCCAGGGGCGCAAGGTGTTGGTGTAGATAACGGTAGCCACGGCATTGGCCGTGTCGTGGAAACCGTTTACAAATTCAAAAGCGCAAGCTGCTAACAAACAAACGCCTAGCAGCAACAGCACGTGGGGTTCGAGTCCGAACATAAAAAGATGCCGGGGAGGGTGACTCCGGCTCCGCAAAATTAACCACGCCTTCAGCGACCGGCATGTTACCGAATCATTACCGCCGCTTGACCGCCGCTTGACCGTCGATTCAACGGACTGAACGGATTGCGCGGATACAGATTAGAGCACGTAAATGGGAAGTATTGTCGGGTGCTAACCCCTAGGGCTCGCCCCGGCTAGCAAGCCACCGATACCCAACTGCATCAACTTGCGCAGCCAGCTTGCAGGGTGGGCACGTCTGCGTAATCCGTTAAATCCATTGAATCTGCGATTAAGTCAGTTAAATCGGCGGTAGTTTTGCAGCTTATGAGCAAGCCTGCAACCACTTCCGAACCAGCCCAACTCAAGGATATTGTCGCCCACGCTACCGAATACGGCTTCGTTTTTCAGTCGTCGGAGATATATGGCGGCCTCGCTGCCGTGTACGACTACGGCCCCAATGGCGTCGAGCTGAAGAACAACCTCAAGCGTCTGTGGTGGGAAGCCATGACCCAGCTGCATGGCAACGTGGTGGGCATCGACGCGGCCATCTTCATGGACCCGCGCACCTGGGAGGCCAGTGGCCACGTGGCCGGCTTCAACGACCCGCTCATCGACAACCTTGACAGCAAGAAGCGTTACCGCGCCGACGTGCTAGTGGAGGAAAAGGCTGCCGAGTACGAGCGCGCCGGCGACCCCGCCCGCGCTGCCGCCCTCACCGCCGAGCTAGGCCGCTTGCTGACTGAGAACGACCTAGTTGGGGTGAAGCAGCTTATTCTAGACGAGAAAATCACGGACCCGCTGTCCGGCTCGGGCAAGTGGACTGACGTGCGGCAGTTCAACCTCATGTTTAGCACGCAAGGCTCGGCCGTGGACTCGGACGCGCCGCCTGTGTACTTGCGGCCCGAAACGGCGCAGGGCATCTTCGTTAACTTCCTAGGGGTGCAAAAGTCGGCGCGGATGAAAATCCCCTTTGGCATCGCGCAGATTGGCAAGGCCTTTCGCAACGAGATTGTAGCCAGGCAGTTCATTTTCCGCATGCGCGAATTTGAGCAGATGGAAATGCAATTCTTCGTGCGCCCTGGCACTGAGGAGCACTGGTACAACACCTGGAAGGCGGCGCGTCGCCGCTTTCACGAGGCCCTAGGGCTGCCCGCTGCCAAGCTGCGCTTCCACGACCACGACAAGCTGGCCCACTACGCCAAGGCCGCCGTTGATATCGAGTTCGAGTTTCCGTTTGGCTTCAAAGAAATCGAAGGCATCCACTCGCGCTCCGACTTCGACTTGACCCAGCACCAGAACCTGAGCCGCAAGAAGCAGCAGTACTTCGACAACGACATCAACCCCGAAACTGGCAAGCCCTACGGCAATTACGTGCCCTACGTGGTCGAAACGTCGGTAGGCGCCGACCGCCTGTTCTTGGCCACCATGTGCCAGGCCTACCAGGAGGAAACCATTACCGAGGGCGAAGGGGAGGAACAAACCATCAAAACCCGCACCTTCCTGAAGCTGCATCCGGCGGTGGCGCCCGTCAAGGCCGCCATTTTCCCGCTGGTGCGCAAAGATGGTATGCCCGAAAAAGCCCAGGAAATATTCGATAGCCTGCGCTTCGACTTCCGCCTGGTAATTGAAGACAAGGACGCTATCGGTAAGCGTTATACCCGCCAGGATCTCATCGGCACGCCTTTTTGCATCGTGGTAGACGGCCAAACGATGGAAGACAACACCGTGACGGTGCGCGACCGCGACACCCGCAAGCAAACTCGGATGCCCATTTCGGCGTTGCGAGGCTACATCGGCGAGAAGGTGAGCTTCAAAACCGTATTCGAAAAACTGTAGCCGTTGCCTAGCGATAAACTAGGGCGGCATAGACTCTTTAAGCTCTAAGCCTATGTGGGGACATATCGCCCTGTTTATCATCAAGTTTCGGCGTATCCTGCTGGCTATTATTGCGGTGGCTACCGTGTATATGGCCTGGGTGGCCAAGGATGTGCAGATGACCTACGACTTTGCGCAAGTCGTGAGTCCGGAAGACCCGGACATGGTGTATTTCCAGCAGTTTAAGAAAACCTTTGGCGAGGATGGCAACATCCTCGTGATTGGGATGCAAGACAGCTCGGTGTATAAGCTGAAAAACTTTGGCCTATACGACAAGCTGAGCACCGACTTAGCGCACGTGCAAGGCGTGACGGGCGTGCTGGGGCTGCCCAAGCTCATCCAGATTCAGAAGGACACCGTGAACAACCGTTTCGTAACGGCGCCGGTGTTTAAGAGTGTGCCCACTAGCCAGGCCAAGCTCGACTCGTTGCTGGGCGTGGTCAACAACATCGAGTTTTATAAGGGCCAGGTGATAGCGCCGCGCACCGGGGCTACGCTGCTGGCCGTGACCCTAGACCCCAACTTCCTGAACTCGAACAAGCGGCAGGCAGTGATGGGCGACATCCTGGGCCTGAGCGAGAAGTTCGAGAAGGACTCGGGCATCAAGCTGCACTACGCGGGCCTGCCCTACGTGCGCTCGACCATGACGAGCAAGGTATCGGCCGAGATGAAGTTCTTTGCCCTGCTGATGGTGGCCGTGATGGCCGTTATCCTCTACATCTTCTTCCGTACGTGGTCGGCGGTGGTGGTGCCGCTGCTAGTGGTCATCATCGTGATGATATGGTGCATAGCCAGCATCGTCCTGTTAGGGTTCAAGATAAACCTGCTGACGGGCTTGATTCCGTCTATCCTGGTGGTTATCAGCGTGCCCAACTGCACCTACCTGCTTTCGCGCTACCACTACGACTACCGCAAATCGGGCAACCAGATACTGGCTATGACGCGGGTAATCCGCAAGATTGGCCTCATCACGCTGGTGAACAACACGACCACGGCCATCGGCTTCTTCGTGTTTACCTTCACTGATATTGCCATCCTGTACCAGTTTGGGCTGGTGGCCACGATTAACATTTTCGTGGCCTTTGCCATCAGCTTCATCATGATTCCGGCGGTGTTTACTTACCTGCCGGGGCCCACCGACAAGCAGCTGGAGCACCTCGATTCGAAGCCGCTGGTAGGCATTATCCACTTCCTCGACTTTGTAGTGCTACGTCGCCGGCGCACTATTTATATCACCGCGGCGGTGCTGGTCGCGCTGGCGTCCATCGGCATTTCGCGCATCGAGGCCGTGTCGTTTATGGTGGACGACTTGCCCAAGTCTAGCTCGGTTAATACTGACCTGGATTTCTTTCAGGAGCGCTTCGGCGGCGTAATGCCCCTAGAGTTTGTGGTGGATACTAAGCAGCCCAAAGGCTTGCTGAAGCTGCCGAACCTGCAGAAAATCGACCAGTTCGATAAGTTCTTGCAAGCCCAGCCCGAGTTGTCAGCGCCGCTAAGCATGGTGACGTTCTTGAAGGCGGCCAAGGAAGCCTTTTATAACGGCAACCCCGACTTCTACAAACTGCCCGACAACGACGACAAGAACTTCATCCTGAGCTACCTGGCCAACTCGCAGGGCCAGGGCAGCAATTCCACTAGCAAGCTGCTCAAAACCTTCACCGACAGCACCCAGCAGCGCGCCCGCATCAGCGTCAAAATTGCCGACATCGGCTCGCACAAGCTTGATACACTGGTCAATAAGCGCATCGACCCGGCCATTCAGCGCATCTTCAAGGGCACCAACATGACGGTGCGCCGCACGGGCACGACGGTTATTTTCACGAAGGGCAATGAGTACGTAATTGGCACCCTAGGGGAAAGCCTGGCCTGGGCTTTCGGGCTGGTGGCCGTGGTGGTGCTACTGTTGTTCCACTCGGTGCGTACCATTTTCTACGCCTTGGTACCCAATATCTTGACGCTCACGCTGACGGCCGGGGTCATGGGTTATTTTGGTATTGCCCTCAAGCCTAGTACGGCCCTGATTTACGTGATAGCCCTAGGCATCGACGGCGACAACTCGATACACTTACTGGCCAAGTTCCGGCAGGAGATGGCCATGCCGGGCAAGAGCGTGAGCGAAGCCATTACCAACACGTTGAGCGAAGCTGGGTCGAGCATGATTTACACCAGCATCGTACTGTTTATCGGCTTCAGCATCTATAGTTTCAGCGAGTTTGGCGGCACCAAGGCCCTAGGGGTACTCATGGGCACGTCGCTGCTGGTTACCAACTTCTCAAACTTGGTATTCCTGCCGGCCCTGCTGGTGACCTTCGAGCGCGGCGGCAGCTGGAACACGCCCAAAACGGCCCTCATTCGCCACTACGACGAAGACTACCACGAGGAAGATGACGACATCGACCTGAACCTGCAGCGCCTCAGCGTAGAGCGCACGCCGGCCAAGACGACTTAATTCAAGCTGATTTTTGTTGCAAAACGAAATAGAGAAAAGTAATTAGAACGTCATGCTGAATCCCGCGAAGCGTCTCGCTTGCGTTGTCTGAATCCTCTTTCTAACAACGCAGGTAAGATGCTCCATTAGGCTCAGCGTGACACACGATTTTATGAACTACCCCGAATACAAGCAGCCGCTCGACTACGCCAAACTCGCCAACGACGTGCGGGCGTACTGGGAGGCCAACGGCATTTTTGAGAAAAGCGTGAGCACCCGCGAGGGTCAGCCCACGTTCGTATTTTATGAGGGCCCGCCCTCGGCTAACGGCCAGCCCGGCATTCACCACGTGATGGCGCGGGCGGTGAAGGACATCTTCTGCCGCTACCAAACGCAGCTAGGTAAGCAGGTGCCCCGCAAAGGCGGCTGGGATACCCACGGCCTGCCCATCGAGCTGCAAGTCGAGAAGGAACTGGGCATTACGAAGGAAGACATCGGCAAGAAAATCAGCGTTGAGGAGTACAACCAACGCTGCCGCGAAACCGTGATGCGCTACAAAGCGCAGTGGGACGAGCTGACCCAGCAAATGGGCTACTGGGTAGACTTGGAGCACCCTTACATCACCTTCGAGCCCGAGTATATCGAGAGCTGCTGGGCCTTGCTCAAGAAGCTCTACGACAGGGGCTTTCTGTACAAAGGCTACACCATCCAGCCGTACTCGCCGGCTGCCGGTACTGGCCTCAGCTCGCACGAGCTGAACCAGCCCGGCACTTACAAGGACGTGAAGGACACGACCATCGTGGCCCAGTTCAAGGTGGTGCGCGATGCGGCCTCGGAGAAGCTGTTTGCTGGGCTGGGGGAGGGCGCCAGCGTCAGCATCCTAGCCTGGACGACTACGCCCTGGACGCTGCCCGCCAACACGGGCCTAGCGGTGGGACCGAAGATTCCCTACGTGCTGGTGCAGACGTTCAATCCCTACACCCACGCCCCCCTGTACGCGGTGCTGGCAAAGGCACTGGTGAACAAGTATTTCACCGAAAAAGGCGCGCAGGCACCCCTAGAGGGCTATGCCGAGAGCGACCACAAGGTGCTGCCTTGGCGACAACTGGCCGAGTTCACGGGCGCCGACCTAGTAGGCATCCACTACGAGCGCCTGTTCAGTACTGAAGCTGGCTTCCCGCATTTTGAAGGCGAGGAAAACGGTTTCCGCGTCATCCCCGGCGACTTTGTGACGACGGAGGACGGCACGGGCATCGTGCACATCTCGCCCACATTCGGCGCCGACGACTTCCGGGCAGCACAGGCGGCGGGTGTGCCTGCCCTGCTGGTGCCTGATGACCAAGGTAAACTAGGCCCCATTGTAGACCGCACCGGGCGCTACGTGGCCCAGATGGGCGAGTTTGGCGGGCGCTGGGTGAAGCACTACGACGGCCACGACCAAAGCGGCGCCGACTACAAAACGCTGGACGAGAGCATCGCTATCCGGATGCGTACCAACGGCACGGCCTTCAAAACCGAGAAGTACGAGCACACCTACCCGCACTGCTGGCGCACCGACAAGCCCGTGCTGTACTACCCGCTCGACTCGTGGCTTATCAAGACCACGGCCGTGAAGGACCGGCTGATTGAGCTGAACAAAACCATCAACTGGAAGCCCGAAAGCACCGGCACCGGCCGCTTCGGCAACTGGCTCGAAAACTTGGTAGACTGGAACCTCAGCCGCTCGCGCTACTGGGGCACGCCGTTGCCCATCTGGCGCACCCAGGATGGCACCGAGGAGCTGTGCATCGGCAGCATCGCCGAGCTGAACACCGCCATTGAAAAGGCCATCGCCGCCGAGGTGATGACCCACAACCCGCTGTACGCCAGCGGCCAGCTCGACCTGCACCGGCCCTACGTAGACGATATCTTCCTGGTGTCGCCCAGCGGCCAGGTCATGTTCCGCGAGCCCGACCTCATCGACGTGTGGTTTGATAGCGGCGCCATGCCCTATGCGCAGTGGCACTACCCGTTTGAAAACCACGAAGTATTCGCCAAGAACTTCCCTGCCGACTTCATCGCCGAGGGCGTTGACCAAACCCGTGGCTGGTTCTTCACGCTGCACGCCCTAGGGGTAATGCTGGAGGACTCGGTGGCGTTTAAAAACGTGATTGCCAACGGCTTGGTGCTCGATAAGAACGGCGAGAAGATGAGCAAGAGCAAGGGCAACGCCGTGGACCCGTTTGCCACCATTGCGCAGTACGGTCCCGACGCCACCCGCTGGTACATGATTGCCAACGCGCCACCGTGGGACAACCTCAAGTTCGACCAGGCTGGCATCACGGAGGTGCAGCGCAAGTTCTTCGGCACGCTCTTCAACACCTACTCGTTCTTCGCGCTCTACGCCAACCTCGATGGCTTTGAGGCTGGCCAGGCCCCTAGGGTGCCCGTAGCCGAGCGCACCGAGCTAGACCGCTGGATTCTGAGCAAGCTGCATTCGCTGCTGGCCGAAGTGCGCGGCCACTACGACAACTACGACCCGACGAAAGCTGCCCGTGCCGTACAGGACTTCGTAACCGACCAGCTCTCCAACTGGTACGTGCGCCTCTCGCGCCGCCGCTTCTGGAAAGGGGAGTTGACCACCGACAAGCAGGCCGCCTACGAAACGCTGCACGAGTGCCTCACGGTAGTAGCCCAGCTGATGGCACCCATCGCGCCCTTCTTCGCCGATTGGCTCTACGGCAACCTGACGCAGCGCAACGCAGTGGCAGGTGCCGACGCCGACCAGCTAGCCGTCGAAGACCAAGCTGCTGAAGCGCTGCTGCCCCACGCAGCCGCCGCCAGCAACGTGGCCGAGTCGGTGCACCTCACGTTCCTACCCCAGGCTGATACGTCGGTTATCGACAGCGCCCTGGAAGAGCGTATGGAGCTGGCTCAGCGCATCAGCTCGCTCACGCACTCGCTGCGCAAGAAGTCGGTGCTGAAGGTGCGCCAGCCGCTGCAGCGCATCCTGGTGCCGGTGCTGAATGAGACGACCAAGGAGCAAGTAGGTAAGGTTGAGGACCTGATTTGCGCCGAGGTGAACGTGAAGCACGTCGAGTTTCTGGACGATACCAGCGGCGTGCTGGTGAAGTCAGTGAAGCCTAATTTCAAGCGCCTAGGGCAGGTGTATGGCTCGCGCCTCAAGGCCGTGGGTGCGCGCATCCAAGCCCTGAACAGCGACGAGCTGAGTGAGCTAGAAAAGCAGGGCGAGCTAGCCGTGGAAGTGGAGGGCGAAGCCCTAACACTGCACCTCGACGAGGTCGAAATCCGCACCCAGGACCTGCCCGGCTGGCTGGTGGCCACCGACGGCCCGCTCACTGTGGCCCTCGACGTGACCCTGACCGACGAGCTGCGCCAGGAAGGCCTGGCTCGCGAGCTGGTCAACCGCCTCCAGAACCTGCGCAAGGATTCGGGCCTGGAAGTGCAAGACCGCATCGGCGTGACCCTAGGGGCCAGCGCGCCGGCCGAACTGCAAACCGCCGTGCAGCGCTTCGGTGCCTACATCCGCGAGGAAGTGCAGGCCCTACGCCTCGACTTTGCGCCTGAGCTAACCGGCGGTTCGGTACTAGAATTTGACGACTTCCAAGTGCCTGCCCAGATTGAAGTAGTAACTGCTTGACTGTGAAGAGCCTGCCCGTGCCTAAAAATACGGGCAGGTTTTACTTCGCACAAACGCTAAGTTAAGCCGTTTTAAAAGGTTATGAAACCTCACAATTCGGTATAAAACAGTACAAAACATTAAGAGTTTCACCCGTGCAGCCCGACTTGCCAGTAGCTTCTTCTTCCATGCCTGCCCGCTACCCAGCGCAGCGCAGCAGCGTGGTTCCATTTTTCCTACTGGCTTTGCTGGTCATCGGCCTCGACCAGCTGTCTAAATACTTAGTGCACACCTACATGCAGCCTGGTTTGCTCGGTGAGATTCCGCTCATTGGCCACTGGCTGAAGTTGCACTACACCACTAACCCCGGCATGGCCTTCGGGGTAGAGCTGCCGCCGCCCTATGGTAAGCTGCTGCTCACGGCCTTTCGGCTGTTGGCCGTGGGTGGGCTTAGCTACTACATCATTTACTTGGTGCGGCACCGCGCTGCCAAGGGCTTCATTGCCTGCATGGCGCTCATCTTGGGTGGAGCCCTGGGCAACTTGCTCGATTCCATTTTCTACGGCGTTATTTACCACAACGCGCCGGATGGTGCCCCCAGCAAGTGGTTTTTCGGGCAGGTTATCGACATGATTTACGTCGATATCTACGAAGGCTTCTTGCCCGCTGCCTGGCCCTTAGTAGGCGGCAAATACGTGTCGCTGTGGCCAATTTTTAACGTTGCCGATTCGTCTATCTTCGTTGGCGTGGCGATTATCCTGCTATTCCAGGGCCGGTTCTTCAAGCAAGAGCAAGCCGCCAGAACCAACACAACTGCCGAGCCAACGGTAGGGTAGAGGCACAAAGAAGAACGTCATGCCGAGCTTGCTAAAGCTTCTCTTCCGAACGACACCCGAGGGCCGTTGTGTAGGAGAGAACCTGCGGCAAGCTCGGCATGACGTTCTTGTGTCTGCATGCATGGTTATTACTTACTATTCTAAAAATGCTACCCCTGCTTTCCGTCCAAAACCTCACGGTTGATTTCCGCTCGCGGCGCACGAACACGCGCGCCGTGGCAGGCATCTCGTTCGAAGTGAATAGGGGAGAGGTAGTGGCCATTGTAGGCGAATCCGGCTCGGGCAAGTCGGTAACGTCGCTAGCCTTGCTGGGGCTGCTGGCCAAGCCGGCGGCGCACATCGAGAGCGGCACGGCCACGTTCGAGTCGTCGGCCCTAGGGCAGGTTGACTTGCTTAAGCTGTCCGAAGCTGAGCTGCAGCAAGTGCGCGGCAACGATATCAGCATGATTTTCCAAGAGCCCATGACCTCGCTCAACCCGGTGCTAACATGCGGCAGCCAGGTGGTCGAGGCCCTGCGCTTGCATACTAGCTTGAGCAAGCAGGAAGCCGAGGCGCGCACCATTGAGTTGTTTGCGGAAACTCAGCTGCCGCGTCCAGCCCAGATTTTTAAAAGCTACCCGCACGAGATAAGCGGTGGCCAGAAGCAGCGCGTGATGATTGCGATGGCCATGGCTTGCCGCCCTTCCTTACTTATCGCCGATGAGCCCACCACTGCCCTCGACGTAACGGTGCAGGCGCGTATTCTCCAGCTCATCCGCGACCTGCGCCGTGAGCACGATACCGCCGTTCTTTTCATTACCCACGACCTAGGGGTAGTGGCCGAAATAGCCGACCGTATTTTGGTGATGTACCGGGGCCGAGTAGTGGAGCAGGGTACCGTGCTTGACATCTTCACTAATCCGCAGCATCCCTACACTAAGGGGTTGCTGGCCTGCCGGCCGCGCCTCTCTATTGGCAAAGAGCGACTGCCGGTGGTGAGTGACTTTATGGCTGTCGATACAGCTGGAAATCTGGTAGCTCGGCCCGAAAATGATGCGGAAAACAACCAGCCGCTTCAGGCTACGCAGTTACAAAGCGAAAGTGGAACTTCCAAATCGTTCCCCGTGGAACAAAATCAGCGTTCCACGCTCGACAAGAATATCCTGTTGCAGGTCGAAAACCTGAAGGTGCACTTCCCCGTGCGAAAGGGTTTCTTCGCCCGCAAAACGGAACCGGTAAAGGCAGTTGATGATGTTAGTTTTTGCATCTACCCCGGCGAAACGGTAGGTCTTGTTGGCGAGTCAGGATGCGGAAAAACGACCCTAGGGCGGGCCTTGCTCCGCCTCACAGAGCCAACCAGTGGACGCATACTGTTTGAGGGCACTGACCTAGCACGGCTGCCAGCTGCCGAGCTGCGCCACTGGCGGCGCGAATTTCAGCTAGTGTTCCAGGACCCCTACGCGGCGCTCAATCCCATGCTCACGGTAGGCGAGGCCATACTAGAACCCTTGCGGGTGCACGGCGTGGGCGGCAGCCGCGCCGAGCAGCAGGCACGGGTACGGGAGCTGCTGCGCACCGTGGGCCTCAGCGACGATGCCGAGCAGCGCTACCCGCACGAGTTTAGCGGTGGGCAGCGGCAGCGCATTTGTATTGCACGGGCCCTGGCTCTGCGGCCTAAGCTCATTGTGTGCGACGAGTCGGTATCCGCGCTCGACGTAAGTGTGCAGGCCCAGGTGCTCAACTTGCTCAACGACCTGAAGCGCGGGCTAGGCATCACCTACCTGTTCATCACCCACGACCTGTCGGTAGCTCGCTTCATGAGCGACCGCCTGTTGGTGATGAGCCAGGGCCGGCTAGTAGAAAGCGGACCCGCCGCTGAGGTGTATGCTCACCCGCAGAATCCGTACACGCAGCAGTTGCTAGCGGCTATCCCAAGCGATGACCCGGCCCGCATTCAAGCGCGAGTAGCATCGCCTGAGTAGGGCTCTCGTTAGGCTGGGCGTGGTCGGTCAAATGCGGCATCAATCAATGTAGCCACGTGTAGTACTCCGAGGTATAGCCCCGCACTAATGCGCTTTGTTTACCCTTCGCTTCCCTACCAACTGCGCACTGTGTATCCACTATGGGCGCCCGAATATGAGTGGGCGCAGGCTAATGGATTAGCAGTTGGCTTGGTGGATGTAGATGAGCAGCGCCGCTGGTTGCCGTCTCCTGCCACCCAGCCGGCACCAGTGGTGTATCGAGGCTGGATGCTGTCGGCAGTGGAGTACGCAACCCTAGGGCAATTGCTACCGCTAGCCGTATCCGCTGCCGAATACCTGTCCTCGCATGAGGCTAGCGGGTGGTACGAAGCAGTAGCTGCCTACACCTTTCCTAGCCGTTTCCTGACTGCGCCAGCACCGCTTGATTTCAGTGAAGGGCGGCGGTATTTCATAAAGGGCCTAGTAAAGTCGTTCGAGGCGGACTCGGTAGTAAGCAGCCAAGCGCAGTGCGATGGCTTCTGGCAGCGGCAAGAGCTAGCCGCTGGCACACCCCTGTTCGTGCGCGATTTTATAGAGCTACAACCCGGTTCGGAGCGGCGCTTCTTCGTGGTGCGGGGCCAGGCGTTTGGATCAGGTGGGATAGCATTACCAGCCGCACTACAACCAGCCCTGCAGGCATTGGCGCCGCGGTTGTTTTACTCCTTCGACGTAGCCGAAACGCTAACCGGCCAGCCAGTGTTAGTAGAAGTCGGCGATGGGCAAGTGTCGGATTTAAAAGAGTGGTCGGTGGCCGAATTTGGTAGCCGGGTGCTGCTGGCATTAGCCGCCGCCAACGATACTCCGTAAAGTTTTGTTGATGCCCTAGGGCACCCGGCTAGCAGAAGCCCGAAGAGCGAAAACAGTGAGTTGCCAATTTTCGCATAGCTTGCTGCCGGCTCGGCTAGTACCCGCTGGCCCACGCCTGCATTTCCACATTTACCGTAATCCTGTTTTACGCCGCCTCTATCAATTCCAGTTTAAGCTGTCCGGCGGCCGTCTACTTCTTACATGAAAAACCCCCAAGACCCCGCCGCCCCCCGCGCCTCTCGCGCGAAGGCAGCTCCCACGCCAGCCGGCATTTCAACTGAACTTGTATACCGCCAATTTGCTGACAACCCCGGCAAAGTACTTGGCTACCGGCAGCTCTCGCGCCGCCTTGGCATCACTACCAAGACCCAGCGCGAAGACCTCTTCAGCGTCTTGAAGGAACTGCGCCAGCAGGGCCGCTTAGAGCTGCTGCAAAACGACGATTACCGCCTGGCCAACCCCACCGACCTACAAGCGGCTGCTAGTGCCCCCAAGGGCCGCAAAACGGCTAAGAAGGCCAAAGCCGCTCCGGCTCCCGCTCTGCTACCCGAGGACGAGTTCGGCCAGGATCCCATCGTGCACCGCCGCCGCTCGGCTGGCTTCGACCACGTGGGCGATGGGCCCGCCCCTAGGCCCTACCGCGATGCCAACACCGTTATTGGTACGGTAGCACTGGCCACGCCGCGCTTCGCCTTCGTGATGCGTGAGGATGGGCAGGGCGACGACATCCGCGTCTTCACCGACCAACTGCGCTACGCCTTGGATGGTGACTTGGTGCGGGTGCGCCTACGCGGGGTGCGCGACGGCCGTGTTACCGGCGACGTGGTAGAAGTGCTCAAGCGCCAGCGCACCGAGGTGGTGGGCCGCCTGCAGGTGCACGGCTCCATTGGCTTTGTAAAGCCCGATAGCCGCAAGGCTTACTTCGACGTGATGGTACCGCCCGATGGGCTGGCTGGCTCGCACAACGGCGACAAGGTATTGGTGCGCATCAGCGACTTTCCGGAGCACCAGGACCAGGGACGCAACCCGGTAGGAAGCATCGTCCGCAACTTCGGGGCGGCCGGCCAAAACGAGGCCGAGATAAACGCCATCATGGCTGAGTTCGGGTTGCCATTCGAATTTCCAAGTGAGGTTGAAGAGGAAGCGGAGAGCATCCCGACCACCATCTCGAAAGACGAGATTGCCCGGCGCCGTGACTTCCGCGCCATCACCACCTTTACCATCGACCCAGCCGACGCCAAGGACTTTGACGACGCGCTGAGTTTGCGCCAGCTCGAAAACGGGCACTGGGAAATTGGCGTGCATATCGCCGACGTGACCCACTACGTGCGCCTAGGTACTGAGCTGGAGCGCGAGGGCAAGAGCCGCGCCACCTCGGTATATCTAGTAGACCGCGTGATTCCGATGCTGCCCGAGAACCTCTCGAACGGGCTGTGCTCGCTACGGCCCAATGAGGATAAGCTGACGTTCTCGGCCGTGTTCGAGCTAGATGAGAAAGGCAAGCTGCACGATTCGTGGTTTGGCAAAACCATCATTCACTCTGACCGCCGCTTCAGCTATGAGGAGGCGCAGACACGCATTGAAACCGGCGAGGGCGATTACGTTGAGGAAATCAATTTGCTTAACCGCATCGCCAAACAGCTTTCGGCGCAGCGCTTCCGCAAGGGTGCCATTAGCTTCGAAACGCAGGAGGTGAAGTTCAAGCTTGGCGAGGACGGCACCCCCCTAGGCGTATACGTGAAGGAGCGCAAGGACGCGCACAAGCTCATCGAAGAGTTCATGCTACTCGCCAATAAGGGAGTGGCCGAGTACGTCTTCAACAAGAAGAAAACCAAGCCGCGCCTCACGATGGTGTACCGCACCCACGATGCGCCCGACCCCGACCGCCTGGAGAACTTCGCCATGTTTGCCCAGAAGTTCGGCCACACCCTCAACCTGACCAACCCCAAAAAGGTGAGCACCGAGCTCAACAAGCTCAGCACCGAGGTGGTGGGCAAGCCCGAGCAAAACGTGATTCAGGGCCTAGCCATCCGGTCGATGTCGAAGGCTATTTACACCACCGAGCCCCTGGGGCACTTCGGACTAGCGTTTGCGCACTATTCGCACTTCACCTCGCCCATCCGTCGCTACCCCGACATGATGGCCCACCGCCTGCTGGAGCACTACCTGGAAGGCGGCAAGAACGTGGATGCCGAGCCCGTGGAAGAAGAGTGCAAGCATTCGTCGCGCCGCGAAAAGCTAGCCGCCGATGCTGAGCGCGCCAGCATCAAATACAAGCAGGTCGAGTACATCGGCAATCACGTGGGTGAGCAGTTCCGCGGTGTGGTATCGGGCCTCACCGAGCGGGGTATCTACGTCGAGATTGAGGAGAACAAGTGCGAAGGCATGATACGCCTGAGCGAGCTGCCCGGCGACCAATGGGAACTAGACAAGGACAACTACCGCATCGTAGGTCGCCGCTCGAAGCGCATCATCCAGTTTGGCGACGAGCTGCAAGTAGTCGTTACCTCGGCCAACCTGCTCGACCGCACCATCGACATGGAGCTGGTGGATAACCGGCCAGAAGCGGTGAAGCAACGCGAGCGGGCCGAACGCGAAGCCAGCCGCTACGAACGCGGTGGCCGGGGCGACCGCAGCGGTGGAAGCAAAAGCGGACACGGTAGCAACGGCAACAGTAGCGGCGGCAGCCACAAAGGCAGCGGGCGCGACAAGGGTAAGCGCCGGCGGTAAGTTGGCTCGCTCATCCTGGTGAGCACCCCGAAATGAAGCGCGGCAACCGCACTAGAACACCCCCTAGGGAGTAGCGTTCTGGCGCAGTTGCCGCGCTTCATTTCGGGGTGCTCACTAGCACACACTACAGTTCAATACTGATTATACTCCGACCTTTGCCCCCGTGCAAACCGACCTCTCGACCCTTCTACAATCGGCGCTTACGCAGCTCGATTATGGCCAACAGCCCGCTACGCTCTATGACCCCATTCGCTACATCATGGGCCTCGGTGGGAAGCGCCTGCGCCCTCTGCTTACGCTGCTCGGCGGCCAGCTCTTCACCGACGACCTAGGCCCCCTAGTGAAGCCCGCGCTGGCTACCGAGGTCTTTCACAACTTCACGCTGGTGCACGATGACCTAATGGACCAAGCTCCACTGCGCCGTGGCCAGCCTACCGTACACGAGCGCTGGAACCCGAGCACCGCCATCCTGAGCGGCGATGTGATGCTGGTGCGCGCCTATGAGCTGCTGTTCGAAAACGTGCCCGCGCCCTTGCTACCCCAAGTGCTGCGTCGCTTCTCGCAAACCGCCGCCGAGGTATGCGAAGGCCAGCAATGGGACATGGACTTTGAGGCCGAAGCCACCGTTAGCATTGCCCAATACCTGGATATGATACGGCTGAAGACAACGGTGCTCCTTGGCTTTGCCCTGGAGCTAGGGGCCATGCTGGCTGGTGCCAGCGCCGCCGATGCCGAGCACCTGCGCCAGTTTGGTACCGATATCGGCTTGGCCTTCCAGCTGCGCGACGACC